>Ga0326597_10000068_pt1 | contig 176109 bp, 163 predicted proteins | sample RVTome_12_FD_203789 | JGI IMG/M metagenome (GOLD analysis project Ga0326597, IMG submission 203789) | Soil microbial communities from uranium-contaminated site in the Upper Colorado River Basin, Wyoming, United States - RVT100D185 | ecosystem: Environmental > Terrestrial > Soil > Contaminated... | reverse complement strand
GGGCTTAGCGCCCGCCCCCCAACCCCGTTCTGTTTCTTGGCACGTCCTACTCAACCTGCCCTAATTGCACCGTCCGCAACGGTCGCGGCAGGCGCCGTTTCCGCAAGTACCGCCGTCGCAGTGCGTGTCGTTGATGCAAGGATCGCCGGGACGCCCGCCGCCGCTGCACGTCTTCACGCACATGGCGCCGGTCCCAAGCCCGGGAAGCATAGAGCCGGTGCAGGTTCCCGGCGACGAACATGCCAAAGCGTTGCACGTCGCCAACGACGGGCACGGGCAGGGGCCGCTGAACGCATAAGCCAACTCCTTCACCGCGTCCACGCCGGCCACAATGTCCAAGGCCCCAACGTCGGCGTTCAGCTCCGGCAGGTTCGGTTGAAGCTGCGTGATCGCCTTGACATGCGAGGCAATGGTCGATCCCTTGAACTTGTTGACCAGCGCCACGACGTCCAGGGAATTGGGCTGGCCCGCGGCATCAGGTGGAACGAACGGACTCGCCACGTCTCCGGACCGGCGGGTGTACATCGTCACCGGGGCGGACACATTGGGGCATCCGTTCTCCACGCCCTTGCACGATGAACCGTACGCTTGCACGCTGTACTGCGAACTGGGAACGATCTCCGCACCCGCCACGGCGATCGGTCCACCTGACGTCTCCGTCACCCAATCGAAGTAGAACGGCGTACACTGCAACCGGGCCGCACGGAAAGGACCGGTCGCCGGCGGACCTTGGGCCTCCATGAACGTGCCCGGCTTACCGATCCAACGGGCACAACCGTTCGCCTCGGTGGTTGCGCTACAAGCCCCAACCGGCGGGGCCGCGGGAATGTCGGTTCCGCAACTAGCTCCCGCCTCCCAACATGCGAAGTTTTTCGGCGGGAACTGCGGCACGTTAGCCGGAACCGGGTTCTGCAAGTCGACCATGGTCACCTTGATGGCCGACTCCGTGGGCGTTCCCGTTGCGGTTGCCGGTGGGTCCACTGTGAACCGCAAAGTACGCGTGGTCGCCTCCGAGTTGGTGTTCGGCCATGGAATCGGGACCGTCGCCGGACCCCAAACGATGACCCCCGGCGGGGTGAACGCCTCCACACAGGCACAGGTACATTCCAGCGCCGGGTCGCCCGGCGGACGGCACTCTTCCGGTGGGCACTGTGAACCTTCCGCCTCGGTCGCCGTGCCGTCGCACTCTTCATGATTCAACAGATCTTCGACGGCGTTATTCCCACAGAACGCCACAGGACAAGTGCACGCCCGCACGTTGCAGTCGGCGTTCGCCGTGCACGCCAGACCGACCTGGCCGGTCGTGCATTGGCCGCCCGCGCAAGTCCCCGTCGTACCGTCGCAGTTGGCATCAATCGTGCACGACGAGCCGACCGTTCCTGCCACGCATGTCCCGTTGTCGCAGAACCCGTTGTCGGGAACTCCGCATCGCCCCGTACAAAGCGGCGGCGTGGCGTCCGTGCCGTCGCATTCTTCGCCAAGCTCGGCGTTGTTGTTGCCGCAATCCGCATTGCATAGGCACTGCGCATTGCAGCCCGCGCCGCTACAAAAGGAGGCGTCCGCGCCGTCGCAAAGTTCACCGCCCTCGCGCCGCCCGTTTCCACAGACCGGAATGCAGGTGCATTCCCCGGCCGGATCGCCCGGACCGCGGCAAGTGGTGTTGAAGTCCGTGCATGGGACGCTGCCGTTCATCGCCGAGTCGTCGCACTCTTCGCCCAGCGGCGTGTCCAGGTCCCCGTCTCCGCAAACCGGCTCCGGGCACACGCACGCATAGCTGCACTGACCGTCGCACGCCGAGTCCGCGTTGGGACCGTCGCACTGCTCGCCGCCCAACGGTTCAAGGACGCCGTTGCCGCACTTGGCCGGGGAAAGCGCGATCCGCAGCCTGTTGCGCTCCGGAAACGCGTTTTCAAACATGGCCACGCGAACGGTGTAACAAATCCCCGCGGTCACATTCGTAATGAACTCCGCCTGGCCGATGAAGGGGCAGCCGCCGGGATCGGTAAAGTTCAACTCGCCTACAAACGCCTCGTCGTAGCACCCAAGCAGCTTGAAGCCGGTTTCACCAGGGCATGGACAGCTCGCCGACGGCGGATCGGTGGTGTAAATCGAGACCACCACGTCGTCGCCCTGCTCGCAGTCACACGTTCCGAAGTATGCCAGGCCCCCTTGCGTCGGCCGGTACTTGAACCAGATGTCGCCATCCATATTGGTCGCTTCCGCGAATTCGCACTGCTCGCTCGGCGACCCGTCGCGCAAGGCCCCGAACATGTTGAACCCAAACGATCCCTCCTTGACGAACGGCGCATCCGCACAGAGGTCGTTGGGCTCCACCGGAACTTCCGGCGTACACAGGATACTGGGGTTGAACTGCCAGTTCCCCGCAACCTCGGCGCACTCGGCAATCGTAGAGTCGAAGCACGGGTCCAGCGGGTTGCCGGTGTAGCAGGCGCTGATCGGACTCGGCGGGGATTCAAAGGGTACGTTCATGCACCACGTCGGGTCGGACATGGCCTCGGTGTCGGTGAACAGCTTGACCGAGTCTTCCGTGTACGTTGTGGAGCAGCCGTCCAGGAAGGCGTAGCTGTTCCCGGCGCCAAGGGCGCCGTCCGACATCCAGAAGTCGCATTCCGGCATACCGCCCGTGGTGTTGTTGCTGATTTCCAGGAAATAGATCAGCCCCTCCTCCAGCGTCACGAGCGGGTTTTGCGCCGTCGGCGTCAACTGTATTTGGAAGTCGTAGAACTTCTGATCACCCCAGAGCGGCACGCTGTGCGCCTGGGTTGCTTCCCGTATGGCCGGCACGTGCGTCGTGTCCCATTCGCCGAGTAGCTCTCCGGGGAAGTAACGGTCCGGGTCGGGAGCGTACAACCGCACCGTGAAAGAGTCAGAAACGCGCGTTTGCGGCGGCGGACCGCCTAAAGTGTCTTCGCATTCATCGATACGGTCGCCCGACGAGGTAATGTACGTGCCGAGTACGCATATCTCGCTTAGAACGCCCGTTTCGGTGGGCATGATATCGTTGCATTGCCGCGTCGGGTTGTCGAGCGTGGATTCATCTGATAGCCATACATACCGCCCGCCGCCAGGGTTACACTCCGCCGCGGAATTGTGCTCGCAAATCGGGCAGGGGATGGGCTGGGCGAAGGCCTGCGCGCCCAGTTCGCCGGCCTCGCAAGTTCCGGCACCCGGACAGTCCCCAGGGAAGTCTTCCGGGTCGCGACACCCGAACCCGGCGTTGCTCCCCCCCTCACACGTCCCGCCGCCGCATAAGACCCCTCCCACGAAGTCCCCAAAGTTGAACTCCGCCGTGTTGCAGATCGCAGCGGTCATGGGAACCAGCAGCCGGTTGTCCTCGCACTCCCCCGGACCCTTGCAGCACGAGCCGCTGTTGCAGGGGTTGCCCGCCTGTCCGGGTTCGCTCGTCGTGCAAATCGGGATCGGCTGGGCAAGCTGAGGCTCGGCCAGCCAGTACCCGCCGATCGCATCGCACCCCGTTTGATTGGTGACGTCGCAGGAGCGACACGTCCAAAAATTGCACACTTCGCCCCCCGGACAGTCCCCGTCGACATCGCAAGCCGTGCCCGTGGCGACGCTGCACCGGCCCTTCAAGCACGTTCCGCCCGGGCAATCAATGTCCGCGTTGCAGAACGTCGCGCTGTTGCTGCACTCCCGGCAAGCGTTGTTGTTCGCACACGCTTGTCCGTCATTGGGTCCGCCGGCGCACATGGCCTCATGGCAGCACGCCGCCGAGGGGCAAGCCTCGACGGTGATGTGTAACTGATAGTCGCCGTGACTGCCGGCCAAATCCGAGAGGATCGGGTAGTAGAAGTTCCCCGCAAAAAGCGGACCGAACGAAACCCAGAGGTTGTCCTCGTTGCAGAAGGGCGGTCCGCGGAAGAAAGGCCGCTCCCCGAAGTGGTGGGGGTTCGGATTGGAAGAAAACGTATCGTCGCAGGCGCAGTCTCTGGTCATGAAAGAATAGGCCGGCTCATGAATCGGCTCGCTGCAACAGAAGTCCAGCCGGATCCACGCGCAGGTGTTCTCGCACACTCCTACCGTCGGACAATCTGCGTTTGTCACACACGCCGCCCCGGGATTGGTGCTGTTGGCGCTGCACTGCCCGGTGAGCTTGAACGCCTCCCACCAGGCGGGATCGTCGATGAGTACGTCCTCGTTGACCCCGAAGCAGGAGTCGGGGTCTTCAATGGTGCTGGTGGCGTCATCATTGTTTCCGGAGATGGTGATGGTCTTGGGTTCGCCATCCGTCGGTATGGAGATCACGTGCACAACGGCGTCCGCGCAATTGTCCGCCCCCGTGCCGCGGGTCACGCAGTGCCCGAGGCAATGCCCCACGCACGAGCCGGCGAAGTCGTCGGGGCAATCCGCGTCCACCGAGCATACCTCGTTGCTGTTGGTCCCGCCTCGGCACCTGGCGCAATCGGCGTGCACCGTACAAGCGTCGCCGTTATTGGGTCCGCCGGAGCACTCGCGGCAATTCGCATCCGACGTGCATGTTTGCAAGTTGTTACCGGTCAGGTCGCAGTCAGCGTCTTGTGTAGCCACGGTACAAGTCGCGCCGACGTCGCCCGTCGAACACAGGAGAGTTTGGGCGTCACAGGTTCCCTCGACGACGGGGCCGCCCATGCAGCGTTGACCGACCAGGTCCGCCACCCGGCAACAGTTCGGATCGCACGTCGAGCCGAATCCTTTCCAGGTTCCGGTGCAAGCCTCGTCGCTGGCCGCAATCGTGCAATCGGCGTTCACGGGATCGCAACACGCCCCCGAACCGCATGTATCGTTCAGCAAACATTGCGGCGTACCGCAAGTAACCCCCGGACCGGGCGCGCAGTCGCTGACCCCGTTGGGGCAAGGAGTATTGACGTCGTTTGAGCAGAAGGCCGCTCCCGGGCACGAGTCGTTGTTCGTTTCGCAACTGCCGTCCGGGCAGCCCGTGGGGCCGGCGTCGCCCGTACAGGCAAGCCCGTCACGCCCGCCGTCCACGCACGTGCGACAGGAGTTTCCGACTTGGTTGCCCCCGTTGCAGGTCGCGCATTGCACGCCGGCGCCCAGGAAGCTGTTGCCGCCGCCTGTGCAAACCCAGGGAAGCACATTGTCGGTGCAATCGCCGTCCGCTTCGCAGCAGCCCCCGGCCGGGGCGGCGGTCGGCGTATCGCCGGCCAGCTCGAAGGTCAAGATGCCGGGATGGGGGGACAGGAAGTTCGAAGAGGGTCCGCCGTTGAGCCACAGCACGTTCGGGTTGTTGGCTATCGGAGACGCCCCCTCCGCCGCCGAATCAGCGGAAAGCCAGACAAACCGCGAATTCGGAGCAAAGTTACTCGCCGGTCGCATGACCATGTATCCCGCGGCCGGAATGGTCAGCGGGGGGCGAAACTCCACGATTACCACACCCACGGTCGTCGACGTAATAGGTTCGAGAACGATGTCCTCGACGATATTGGGCGGGCTGGCGTCGTCCCAGAATTCCATGATGATGCGGTTGGGAACGACCATCCCGCCGATCCAGCGTACCACGTCCAGGTCCGTGAAACCGCCGGTGCTGATCGTGTAGTCATCGCCAAGTTGGTTGAGCGGCCCGTCCGGACCGCCGGGAAGCGGGATGTCCACGGGAGCGTCCGAAACCGGCCCCACCGTAATGGGGTGAACTGGAGGATTGGCGGCATCGGTTTGGGTCATGCCCGACGCATACCTAGGACAGCCCCAGGACTCGCTGCGGTCGTCGGGACCGTTGCCGCACCCGATGCTGGTGATGCTCGTCGTGTTAGCAATCTCGCGTCCGCCGTCGCCCGCGTACCAATTGCCGCCGCCCGCGAAGGTCGCGCACTGGGCCAGGTTCCGCTTGCCGCAAAGATGGCCGGTTTCTCCCCCCTGCAACTCACCCACATCGAAGTCGCAGCAGCGCCCGAGATGGCAGACCCCGGCGGAGGGCACGCACACTCCAAAATCCGCGCCGCAATCCGCGTTGGATTTACACGCCTTTTCGACTTGTTGGAAGATGATCGAGCAAACCGAGGTCACGCATTCCGCGTTCGGGCAACTTGCCGCCGTGGTGCAAGGCTTGTTGACGACGTTGAGCAAGCTGGGGGGAACAGGGGGCGGGACGTAACATCGTCCTTCATTGCAGAAGGCATCCGCTCCGCAGGGGTTGACGCCGGTGACGCAGTTGCCGGTCCCGGTGTCGCACGTCTCCGCGCCGTTGCACACCAGAAGGTCACGGCAATCGTTGTTCGTCTCGCACTTCTTTTGACAGCGTTGGCACGTTCCTTGCCGGCATTGTTCGTCCTCCAGGCAGGCTTCGCCCGCGTTCACGCTATCCGGGGAACAGGTGGCAAACTCCGGCATGCAGATGTCCCGGTCGGCACAGCAGGTCGGCGCCTGACCCGGAGTGCAGCCCTGGCAAAAGGAGGTGCCCAAACCGGCCGCGGAACAGGACTGCCCGTCTCGCGCCCCGTCGACGCAGATGGTGCCGTTGCAAACACCGTTGACGGAAGTGGCCGCGTTCGTGCAGGTCTCCTCGCCGTTGCAAAATTCGCCGTCGTCGCAGCCGCCGACGGCCAAGCTCAGACCGTCGGCAACCGGCGTGTGCACGCATTTTCCGGTGTCCACGAGGGTTCCGGGCATGATGTCGCAAGTGTCGATCGTGCATTTGTTGGCGTCGTCACAGTCCACGGCGAAGGAGCAGCCGCCGGCGGCCACCCCGCCAAGCTGACTGCGCTGGGGGAGGGCGCCGACCAGTCGGCCCTCCCGGCGGGCTTTCGTCATTTCGTCTGCGCGATAGTCCACCACCATCTTGGCGATCAGCGGCAGCTCGCCCTGGGGCATTTGCCCCGCAATGACACGCTGCTTCGTCGTCTCATTTGCGGCACGCGGTCTCAAAATCTCCCCCGAATCCGCTTCCGTAAGCCCGCCCGAGCTGTTTGCCTCGGTCGCACCCGTCGCCGCAAGCGGCTTCGCAGAGATCGACTTTTTGGCGGGAACGACGAGTTGTGGAGCGATGCCCTGCGTCTCTTCCACTGTCGGCGCTGTCTGCCGATCTCCGCCTTTTGTGGCGCTCGACGCCGTCCTTCGTACAGGCGCGCCGGCCAAGGCCAGACTACATGCCAGGACCCCCAGAACCGCGACGCCCAACAATTCGCGACCCGCCCCCGACCTAATCTTTGCTGCTCTCATAATCCCTTTACCTCCACACCTTTGGTCAATCCACAAGCCCCAGAATCATTACGAAGTCCGCGGTGACGGATCGTCGGCACTGTGCTTAATCACGGCTCTGGCGATGTCCGGCCGCGCCTTGGAACGCTATAAACCGCTCCGCGGTACGAGGTGCCACGCATTCGTCACTCGTCGCGGCGATTCCCCCATGTTCCCACCCCGACGGCCCTCCCCGCACATCTTGCCGCGCGCCCGTCGAAAGTGCTCGCCGGACTTCGACCGTGCGTGTACCGGAAAAGCCGTTACTCAGCGAGCGGGTTGTCTTTGGCGGGGTACAACCCTGAAGGTCTCAACTGAGTCCGGTAAACCTATCGCTAGTTTAACCCCGATGCACCGCCCATTGCAAGTAAGTTATCAAAATCGTCACAAAAAAAAGGAAATGAATTGTCGAAATCTCTGCTCTTGACGCGCGATGGATGGAAGCAAGACTTTCTTTATTACAATTTCCGGACCGCTCGAACATTCCCGGTTTTGACTTGCCGTATAGCGTTGGGCGATACAGGACTCGAACCTGTGACCTCTCGGGTGTGATCCGAACGCTCTAGCCAACTGAGCTAATCGCCCTTGGTCATCAACGTATCCGGGCAAAAGCGAGTTGACAACGGCGGGATTGACGAAAAATAGGGCGTGAGGCCCCACATCTTGCAAACAATATGGAACCGGCTATTCTAATGGGTCGAGCGAGTTTCCGCAGGGAGGCGAAGAAAATGGCTAAGGCAAAACGAGGCCCGGCGTTGTTTGAGCTCCTCAGCGAAGAGGACATGGCAAGTGGCGGGGTCAAAGTACCGAGTTGGTGGTCAAGACATTCCCAACTGTCGGACTTGCATGCCGCTCGGGCCGCGCGCGTATTGGAAGAGCCGCCGCCGGTTTTAGAACCATCGTCCAAGCCGGCCGCGGATCGAAATACGCCCCGGCCGTTTTTCGAGGTCGAAGGGGACCGCGTACTTTTTTCGCTAACCAGCGTGAAAGCGGCGGGTGCCGTTTTTATCGGCCTTGCGGCGTTAATCGCTGCCTATGGCATTGGGTCAAAAGGCGGAGATGCGGGCGGATACAAACGCGGGTTCGAAGCCGGGAGGGCGGACGTTGATGACGCCGTCGGCGATGAGATTGAGGCGTTACGCAGCCAACCCCCTTCGAGCCACCTCGTGGGGGCCCTGGTTCAAGAGGGAGGGACGAAGTCGACGAGCGGCGGTGCACGCGAAGACCGCGCGGCAGCACCTGCGAAACTACCCGCAAGCGCCGTTCCCTCGGTAGGCTGGGTTCGCGACCTGACCTACATTGTGGTCCAGGAGTTCGCGGCCGCGAACGAGGAACAAGCGCGGCACGCGCGGGAGTTTTTGGCGCAACGTGGGGTAAGCACGGAGTTGGTCTCGCTAAACAACGATACGTCCCTGCTGATTACAAAGCAGGGATACAGCCACAAAGATCCGGCGCAAAAGCGGCTCGCGGAGCAGTTATTGGATAAGATTCGCACGATCGGTACGCAGTATTACGCGGCCGGCGGCGGATACAGACTGGATGGTTATTACAAGACTTTGAAGCGCGACAACTGGTAAACGGGAGCTTAAATCGATGTCCATGGACCGGTCGCTACGATCGAAGAGTATGCTCGAACGCCACCGCAACGTGCTCACCCGCGCGGAGCGGGTGGTGATCCTCAAAGAGTCCGGGATTTGGTCCGAGGGTGGGAAGGTCACGGGTCTTGCCAAGGTCGCGCACCGCAAGGCCGCCGTGGGCAAGAAGGACAAGGCTGAGAAGAAGGTTGAAGGCGTGGAAGGCGCTCCCGTCACCGCGGAAGCCGCAGCTCCCGCCGAAAAGGAAAAACCCGCCAAGTCCGCCAAGCCGGCCAAGGGCGGGAAGTCCTAAAGACCGATCGCATTGCGGTGCAAGATAGTCCGCGGCGCGGAGGGACCAGCCTGTGGCTGCGTCGCCCGGAGGGCGCGGCAAACACCCCCTGATCGATTCGCCCCCGCGAACCACCGCGCGCCCGCGACGTTATTAGGGTGGACTACCGGCTGATTCGCCGTTTCCGCGCGCGGTTTCGGGCGAAAAAGGGACGACACGAGGGAAACGTAGATTTCCAAACGAAGCCACCGCGAAACTCATAACGGCTTGCGGGGAATGGGGTCACGAAAATATGCCTCCGACTGGAAAGCCACCGAAAGCCAAACCAAAGCCGGTTACAAACGCGGTTCGGAATAATGGATTGGAATCGGAGGACCGGCCTTCACCTCGCGTACCGCAAACGAAGAGAATTGAGCACCACGCTGATCGACGAGAACATCATCGCCGCGGCGGCGATGCCGGGAGACACGCGGCCCGTGGCGGCCAGAGGGATCGCCGCGAGGTTGTAAAAGAAAGCCCAGAAGAGGTTCTGTTTGATGATCCGCACGCTGCGCCGGGCGAGGATGATGATCGTGGGCAGGCGATCGAGACGATCATGCACGATGGTGATGTCGGCCGCTCCGATGGCCACGTCGGTCGCCGAGCCGAAGGTGATCCCCACGTCCGCTGCGGCCAGCGCGGGAGCGTCGTTGATCCCGTCGCCGACCACGCCGACGCGCTGCCCGGCCTGCTTGCACCGATGAATCTCCGCGAGCTTGTCTTCGGGAGTCATCTCCGCGTGCACTTCGGCGATGCCGACCAGTCCGGCCGCAGCCGCCGCCGTGGCTCGATGGTCGCCGGTGAGCATGGCTACCGCGACACCGAGCCGCTTGAGGGCATCGACCGCTTCACGGGCGTGCGGTCGCAGCGTATCGGCCACACCGATCGCACCCGCCCATTGTCCGTCCACGCCGACAAGGACCACCGATTGAGCCGCGGACTTCAATCCGCGCGGAGACTCCGCGCAGGCTAAAGCCTGCGGCTCGTTGGCGTCTTCAACGGGAATTCCACTCGATTGCAGGTAATCCTTGCTGCCGACGTGTACGGTTCGTCCGTCGATTACAGCTCGAACGCCCTGCGCGGTACGACTCTCGAACTCGCCGGGTAGGACCAGGGCGAGGCTTCGGCGTTTGGCCTCGGTGACGAAAGCGCGTGCCAGGGGATGCTGGGAGAATTGCTCGGCGGACGCGGCCAGTCGGAGCACGTCGTCTTCATCCCGCCCGAAGGCGAAGACTTCTTGGACGGTCGGGAAGCCGGTGGTCAGGGTACCGGTTTTGTCCAGAAAGATGCGGTCGATCCGCCCGGCGGCTTCAAGGGCTGCGGCGTCGCGGATGAGGATTCCGTCGAGTGCGGCGGCGCCGCCGGCGACCATAACGGCCGTGGGAGCGGCCAGCCCCATCGCGCAGGGGCAGGCGATGACCAGCACCGCCACCGCCCGTTGAATCGCCGTCGCCCAGTCCGACCCCACTGCCCAATGAGTGCCAATCAATGTCACCGCGGCCAGAAAGATCACGACGGGCACGAACACGCCGGCCACTCGATCGGCGATCCGCTGCATCCGCGTCTTGCCGGACTGCGCCTCCTCCACGGCGCGGATGATCCGTCCCATGGTCGATTCCGCGCCTACCCGCGTCGCTTCGATGGTGAGCAGCCCGTCACGAATGAGGCTCCCCGCCACGACCGCATCGCCGACGCGGCGATGCCGCGGCATGGACTCGCCGGTAACGGCGCTTTCGTCCACCGCGCCCTCCCCTTCGATAACCGTGCCATCGACCGGCACAACCGTGTCCTGGGCGATACGGACCTGATCGCCCAGCTTGAGGCGCTCGACTCGAACGTCCTGGATGCCATCGGCTGTCACCAGTTGCGCCATCGCCGGCAACCGGCGGGCCAGTGCGGAAATGGCGGTGGATGCGTCACGCTTGGCCCGCAACTCCAGGTATCGACCCAGATTGATGAAGGCGAGGATCATCGCTGCGGCGTCGAACTCCGCGACATCAGGCCCGCCGCGCAGGAGTTGGACGACGCCCGAAACGTAAGCCACGGTTACACCGAGCGAAATGAGCAAATCCATGTTGGGCGTGCGGTGGATGATCGCCCGAAGCCCGCCGGCCAGGATCGGCGCAGCAGCGGACGAGTAAAGCAGCAACGTACAAAGCAGCGCCTGAATGGCGTGCGGCCAAACGTGTCCGCTGCCTTCATGCGACTGCAACGTCGGCGCCAGCCAGTGCAAAGCCATGACCGGCCCGGCCACGGCGATCGCCTGCCACAGGGCCTGCTTTTGCCGGCGAAGTTGCTCCGAGTGCGTTCGATCCAGGCCGCTCGTTTCGGCGTCGCCTGGGCGAAATGTGTCCGCGTCGTACCCGGCGGCGCGGACGGCCTCAATCAACGCCTGCCGATCGGGCACAATCCCGCTGGAATCGATCGTGGCGACCTGGGTCGTTAGGTTTACCCGCGCGTGGGCCGCGCCTTCGACCGACTGCAAAGCCCGTTCCACGCGGGCGACGCAACCGCCGCAAGTCATCCCCTCAATCCGCAGTCGAACGGATTCGCGTGGTTGGGGTATGGACATGGCGGCGGCTCGATTCATCCCGCTCATCGAAAGGGCATTCGCGAGTCATCGGTCCGACGGCGCGGTCGAACGCGCCGCCGGTTTGAGCAGCCGCACGCCGCCCCAATCGGCGTGGTCCGAAAGGTCCAATCCCTCGCCGTAATCTACAACGAGTGTCAACAACTTGACGCCCTTCACGTCTACCTGTAGGTCTCGGGGGGCATCTTGACCGGTCAACACGCCGCCGTCGAACAGGACCTTACCGTCGCCAAGGACGCGGAAGACCACGCTGCCCGACGGGCGGACCGCGTCGTCGATTCCGATCGTCGCCACCAACGACTCGTAGCCCCCGCCGATGAGATAATCCAACTCCGTCTTGGCGTGCACGCCGAGACCCTTGTCGAAAGCCCGCCCCGCCATCGACAATGGCGCTGCGGAAACACCGCGGTCCCTTCGAACCGGCCAGGGACGATGAAGCATCCCCTCCGTACGCTCCGCGGCCGGCGAGAGATCGCTTACATATACCACCCGCGGACTTCGCACGCGAAGGCTCATGACTTCGGCGACCTTCAACTCCACAACCGAACCGATCGAGGTGGCAACCTTCAAGAACTCGGTGTCCGCGCGCTCGATGGCGCCCGACACGACGGATCCATCGGACAACTCGAGGGTTACGGGGAACACGGCCTGCTTGTTGGCCCCGGTGGCGAAAACGATCCCGAAAATCTTGTCCGTCTGGAATGTTCTCGGCCTATCCGCAAACGCGAAGCTGCCGCTTTCCGCATCGAGCGACTCCAGACGGCCGCGAAGGGATTTCGTATCCTCGGGGTCGCGAGTGATGAGCACGTCCTGTGCGGGTAGCCTCGCCCTCAACGCTGCCACAAACAATTCCTCGGCCTTGGCGAAAGCATCGCCGCCGCGCACGAACTGAATGGCCGCGAGCCGGTTGAACGCGATGGGCACGGAATTGCCTAGTACGGTGCGCGTCACTACGGCTTCGGGCACCTCGCCGACAAGCTCGCCGTACAACCGACCCCCATCGGCCAGAAGAAACACGGTCGAACCTTCCGGCGGCTTGGCTGGAGATTCGAAGCTTAATCGCGCAACATCATCGAATGCGATTATGGCCAAGTGGTCTGCGGTCAGTATGCTAACGCTGTTCGAGTCGGGACGCCCCGCCCATTCGCCTTGCACCGTCGTGCCATCGACGCGCAGCGCCTGAACCGCCGCGGCCCGCAGCGGCGCGGCGAATCCACCGATAACCACCAACGCAACCCCCGCCCACGCATGTTCACCCGTCATAGGCTGTTCTGCCCCCACCGATACCCTACACGCCGTGTGATCCGTCGGTCCAGTGTGCCACGGAGTTATCACCATGACTTTGGTGAACGACGAAGACGGGCCGGTCAACGACTCGCCGCGAAACTTCTGATGACAAACGACCACTGCTCAAAAGCGGTGGCACTCCCAACAGCGCCCCCCGACGCAGCGATGGATAGCCGCCCGCCCCGGCCTGGATCATGATCGCGCCGCCACGCGTTTGAGGGGCTGATGCACCTCGTAGCGGGCAATCTCTTCCTTGAGCTGGTTGATGAGGCGTCTGAGCGAGCTCAACGTCGCGTCGCGCACATGGGCGTCGTCGATCGGTCTCTTAAGAGCCGCCTCGTACTCTTCTTCCAGCTCGCCAAGCTTGCGACGTGTGTTTTCCAGTTCATGGACGCTTTGGAGGCTCATGGCAGTATCTCGATCATGCCCTTCCCACCGCCGCGGCGATCCGTCGCGAAGAACCGATGCGCGAGTCGATCAAGCCCGTGCCGGTCCACTCGCATGACTTCCAAGGTCAGCAAGCCCTTAATTAACTCGTCTGACGCCGCCGTATCGCGGGGGTAGTCGGCGGCGAGCAACAGGGCGCAGTCTACTTCATTCGGCTCCATTATATCGGTTACGAAGCTGCCGTTCAAGACGATCCGCTGGACGGCGCTCATGGGGCGGGACAAACCACGGACATTGTGTTAAAACCTGTCAGTTACTCGCTCGATAAACCGCTCGGGCGGGGGGAGTCTGGATATGGCGACTGTTCTCGTAACCGGCGGAGCGGGGTTCATCGGGTCGCATTTGGCGACGCGGTTTGCAGATCTTGGCCACAACGTCCGCGTATTCGACAACCTTTCGACAGGACATGCCTCCAACCTCGCGCACCTTGGAAATCGCGTGGAATGGATGGAAGCGGACCTCCGCGACGCGGCTGCCTGCCGCAAAGCGTGCGCCGGGGTTGAGTTTGTCTTTCATCAGGCCGCACTCGGATCGGTCCCCAAGTCCGTTGACGACCCCCAGACCAGCCACGATGTAAACATCAACGGCACCTTGAACATGTTGCTGGCCGCGATGCATCAAAAAGTGCGACGGTTCATTTACGCGGGGAGCAGTTCCGCTTACGGCGACACCGGAGAATCGCCCAGGCACGAAGGAATGCGCCCCCGACCGCTCAGCCCCTACGCCGTCCAGAAACTAACCGGAGAAGAATACGCCGCCGCGTTCCACGTGTGTTATGGAGTGGAATCGATCACCTTGCGCTACTTTAACGTGTTCGGGCCGCGGCAGGATCCCAAGAGTCAATACGCGGCTGCGATTCCCGCGTTTGTGAGCGCGATCATGCAAGGCCAGGCTCCGACGATCTACGGCGATGGAGAACAATCGCGGGACTTCACCTACATCGACAACGTGGTCGACGGGAATGTTCTCGCCATGTCCGCGAAAGAGACCTGCGGCGAGACGGTCAACGTGGCCTGCGGCGGGCAGATTACGATTAACCAGGTGGTCGCGGCGATCAATAAGGCTCTTGGAACCGATGTCCGGGCGCGATACGTCGATCCCCGGCCCGGCGACGTGCGGCACTCGTGCGCCGATGGGCAACTGGCAAGGACATTGCTCGGGTATGCGCCGAAGGTATCGTTCGAGGAGGGTCTTCGCCGCACGATCGACTACTATCTTACCGTCGTGTAGACATGGTCTGATTCGATGACTTCAATGACGGCGCCCAAACAGGTCAATCTGCGGCAATACGCGGACCACCCACGCGGCTGGCGGGAGAATGCGTACATTTATCCGGTGATTTCCCGACGCAGCGGCGGGTTGAGCATCGGTATCAACCTAAACCCTGACACGGCCTGCAACTTTGACTGCGTCTACTGTCAGGTGGACCGCACAGGCACTCCCCGCATCCGCGATGTCGATGTCTCAAGACTTGGTGACGAGCTTTCGCAAATGATCGCCGGGGCCACAAGCGGGGCGCTATTCGAGGATCCCGCTTTCGCCGACGTCCCGTCCGAGCGGCGGCGGATTCGGGATTTTGCGTTCTCCGGCGACGGCGAGCCGACGACATGTAAGTATTTCCGCGAATGCGTCGGTCTGGCGGCGAAACTCAAGCACGAGGCGGCGCTGAACGACGCCAAAATCGTCCTCATTACCGATGCGTGTTACTTGACCAAGCCCGACGTAGTGGCCGGGTTGGCGATCCTGGACCAAAACAACGGCGAGATATGGGCGAAACTCGATGCGGGTACGGAAGAATACTATCAGCGGGTCAATCGGCCCAACTTCCCGCTGCGGCATGTGATGGAGAACATCATCGCCGCGGCTCAGATCAGGCCGGTGGTCATTCAGTCTCTGTTTATGCGATTGGATGGGGTTGGACCGGATGACGCGGAATTGACGGCCTATTGCGATCGACTCAACGAGGTGACCGATTCCGGCGGCCGAATGGCTTACGTTCAGGTATACACCGTCGCCCGGCGTCCGGCGGAGAGCTTCGTATCCGCTCTCAGCGACCCCGAGGTCGATCACATCCGCGACCTCGTTGGTGTGCGAACGAGAATGCGGGCCGAATCGTACTACGGCGGGAGTTGACCTCCGTGCTAACGCTCACTTTCCTTGGAGTCGGGTCCGCCTTTGCCAAACGAAACTTTCAGTCGAACGCCCTGATCGAAGCGTGGTCTACCGGACCAAGCGCTCAACCGCAACCCGACGACACGCTGCTTATTGATTTTGGAGGCACCGGGCCGCTCGCCCTGCATTCACTGAAAAGCAAACCGGGATTCGCCTATCTGGATTGCCGCGGTTTGATCAATTACTCCGCCATCCGCCGAATCTTCATCTCCCATCTGCACGGCGATCACATCGGCGGCTTGGAAGAACTGGCCATGATGAACCGCTACCATTACACGGCCCCGGTCACCGACCCCCCTGCCACCCCCCTTAGTAATGGGAGAATGAGGGGGTTCCGGCCGCATATTATCGGCGCAGGCGAGGTCATTGATAACCTGTGGGATCATTCCCTTCGCGGCGGACTCGGCGCCCATTGCGGCGGCGCGGCGGATTTGCAAGACTATTTCGAAGTGGTTGTCATACGCCCGTCTCACCGAGGCGGGCCGGATCACTTCACCATGCTCGATCGGTACGAGTTTAGCCTGTTTCCAACCGATCACATTCAGATCCATCGCAAATACGACTGGCCCAGTTTTGGGTTGTCGATACGCGATGCCCGGGGAGGCGGCAGCGTGCTGTACTCCGGTGACACGCGGTTCGATCCCGAGGGCCTAGGGCCGCTAATGAAGGCTGCCAAGATCGTTTTTCACGATGTACTCCTGGAAGTCCACCCCCAACCCGTCCATGCGCAGATAAACGAATTGCGATCGCTACCCTCCGAGATTCGGAGAAAAACCGTTCTTTACCACTACGCAGACATCTGGGACTGTGAAGCATTCGCCTTTGTCGCGGACGAGTTTTCCGGCTTCGCGAAGCCTCATTATCGGTACGTGCTGTTTGACTGATTGACCGTGACGAGCCCCGGCCGAATTGAATGCCCGCAAACTCGACGCACGGCCCGCTCGCTTCCCGCGATGCTTCAGCGTCGACCTCAACCTACCGAAGCTAATCTCGGCATGGTATCCAGTTTGGCGGATAAAATAACAATGACGCACCGGCGAAGGAAACGGCCTGCACATGACGCACAAGTCAATATTGACAGTGGTGACCACCGTCCTCCTTGGCGGTCTTGGACTACCGAAACCGGTCTTCGCCGCGGATAGACCGCCCCTGATGGGTCCGACCAATCGAGAGGAAATGGCCTCCCTCGTCCGCGCTCTCGGCGATCCCGCCTATGAGGTGAGAATGTTCGCCACTCGCCGTCTCTGTGCGATCGGCATGGAGGCGTGGGATTTCGTGGGGGCGGCGGCCGATGGCACCGACGTGGAAGCGGCGCTTCGTGCCAAGCAGCTTCTGGCCGTCCTCGATCGCCTCTGGTTTTCCGGTGCCGACGTGTCTCTTTCGTTTTCGAAACCCATGATTGGCTGGCTTGAACCCGCCGACTTAATCATCACCATGACCAATCGTCTGCCGTATCCCGCGCGCGTACCTTTCGACGTAGACCCCGGTGTGCGTGGTGACGATGACGACGCGCGGCAAGTCTCCGACATGCTCGACCTCGCCGAATGGCTCAAGGTTCGCGCCCCCGACGGACGGGAGCTCGAACTTCGCGTCGATGATATCGGCGGCGAGCCGGCCGTCTTCGCCGCGGTGCAGTCTCGCCTCGCAGGGGGCCCAGGCGGCACCCTCGCTCCCGGTGAACAGATCACGGTAACGGTACGAACCTTCAACCGCGGGTGGGCCAGGTTTCCTTTGTTGGACCGCGGCGAGTACACCGTAATGTTGGACTATGTTCCGGATTGGACGGATAGCGACCTCGCCGCGGCACAGGCAGGCCGCGTAATGAGCACCCCCGCGACGGTCACCATCCGCGACGGCGCCCCGCCGACCATTTCGCGGACGGGAATCCAGACCGATCTGATCGTGGAGCGCGACGGGGCATACCTCATCGCCCGCCTCGTCAATCGCACCGATCAGCCCCTTTTTATCAACACGAACTTCGGCGGAGCGGCCCCTTTTGCCGACGGTAGGTGGGTTTATGAACTTGAGCAAACTCGCCGCGACCTACCGATCTTGCCCAAAACAGGCGCGTCATGGCACGATTTCAAACCCGAACTGCTTGTCGAAGTCGGACCCGGTGAGTCCGTCGAACTCGCCCGCATCAGCAAAAGCGACCTCCGAAAGTCCCTGACCAACGCGGGCGCCGACTTCACCGGCGACCGCTGGAGCATACAGTTCACCTACGCCAATCTGTGCGACCGCCAGTGGCAAACTCGGCAGGGAACCGCTCTTTTAGGCAACGAAAAAGCCCCTGAGTTCTTCCAGCGGCCGCTACCCCGCCGAACTCTGTCCGCCCGCCTGAGCAGCAATCGACTCGCAGCCCCGATCGTCAACTAGCGGAGGACTATTTCTTCCGCGTGTATTTGCCCTTCATCTCAACCTTTTTCCCGATATGGAAGGGGTACCGCCACTCGGTCATGCACCAGTCGAGGGTGTCGTTGTCGGTCACGCAGATGCAGTAGCGGCCGTGGCTGGTCGTGCCGTCTAACCCTACGCTCTTGTAGTCCATCGTCCAGCACTTGTTGGCGGCATCATACTTCGCCGTGCCCCGCTGCGGGTAGCCCCAGTTATTAAACATGCCCCAGATGTACTTCTTCTCCCGGGGATGCCAACTCCACTTGCCCTCGGCCTCGAACTTGGTGCTCTGGTTTTGCGAGACGAAGCTTCCGTTCAGCGAACGCTTATCCAGCGTCCACTTCCATTCCGCCGTACCGGTCCACTTCTTGTTTGGCTCATCCGCATTCAGCATTTCCGCGTCCCATGTCCACGACCCGACGAAGACGTCGTAGGCGTCCAACTCAGCGGGACGGGCCGGTTGCTTGATGTTGGCGAAGTCCGCCTTCGGCGCCGTACAGCCGGTTACGAGCCACGCCGCAGCCACCGCCGCGCTCAATCCCAATCTTTTTACGCATCGCATACATTTTTCTCCTTTGAAAAGAACTGGGAGCTGTCCACTCGCTCGCCGCGCGGTAGAATACGGTTCGCCCAATGGAAACGCTAGTGGTATGACCTATTACGAATTGCAAAATTATCAATCACAAAAAGCCCCCAGATTCCCATTTGCGGCACATCTGGTGCGAGGGTTTTTTGTAATTTGTAATTCGTAACTCGTAATTCGTACGACCGTGCAATCGCAAGGAAACCATTCCATCGTCATCACCGGTTGCGGATGGGTCACGCCTTTCGCCGCCGGAGGCATCGAGGCCGTCCTGCAAACCGCCGCCGGCCAGGTACCGAATTCAAACAACTCACAGGGGTACTGCCCAATCGCTGACGAAATCTTGGCAAGTTTCCCCAACGTGTCGCCAGAGTGTAGAAACGACCCGGGGGCATGGTCGACCGCGGTTGCGTTCGAATGCGCCCGCCGCGACGCGGCGTTTGTTACCGGCTCGGTCCCATCGGAGCGCGTCGGGTTGGTGCTGGGCAACGCTCTCGCCGGCCAGTCCGGCATGATCGACTTCGCCAACGACGTCCGCCAGCAGTCCCCTCGGTTCGTCAGTCCCCTCCGCTTTCCCCAAACCGTCGGAAACTTCATCACCGGCGCGCTTTCGCGGGCGTACGACGTTCGCGGTCCGAACTCCACCATCGCCAACGGATCGGCCTCGGGCTTGGTTGCCGTCATCGAAGGCTGTGCCCTGCTATCCGCCGGAAAGGCGGATATGATCTTCGCCGGTGGTACGGAGCGGCTAACACCTGCCTTGGCGGCGGGCCTAGCCGAGCCGCACGTGATCTTCAGCGACGGAGCATGTCTGTTTGCCTTGGAGCGACACGAGCACGCCGTAAAACGCGGTGCGACGATCTTCGCGACGATCATCCCTCCTTTCGATCAGCGGCCCCCCGAGCCGAGGGCTTCAGCTCGCGCGGACGCTTTCCCCAAAGCGTCGATCTGTTCAGTCGCAGGATCCCGGGAACAGGCTGCGATCTTCATCGAGCATTGGATCGGGCGATGTTTGGGGGCGTTGGGTGCAGCCGCCGTCGCGGCCGCGATCGGCGCGGTACGGGGGCTACCCGTCCCCTGCGTTTCGGAGGCGGGTTCGACCACGGTGGGCGCACGCCCACTCACCGATACAATCGGTAAAAATGGCCATGTCGTCGTTCGCGCCTATTCCGACGGCGGACCCCCGACGATGATCGAACTTGCGGTTCCGACTTAGCCCGTGTTTAAGAAGGGTCCTTTCAGAGCCGTGGCCAGAGACGCCGCAGGGCGTGGCAACCTCGTTATGGGGAGCAAATGGCAACGGCTACAAGGCTCGACAATGTGGCCCGGAGCAACGTACAATGGTCTTGGATTCGCCCGGTAATTGCCGCTCGATTGCCAGGTCGCCGATGGCCGGGCGGGCAGGCGGGACGGATCGTTCGGGACAGAGGGTCAGTGATGCCAACGGTCAATGAAGGCTATGTGGTCGATGAGGATGGTGCTCGCGTGGGGGTCATCCTGCCCATAGAAGATTACCGCAAATTGATGGAGGAACTGGAAGAACTGGCGTCCATTCGGGCCTACGACGCCGCCAAGAACTCCGGCGATGAGGTGATTCCATTCGAACAGGCGGTCAGGGAGAGGGAGACCGTTGAATTAAGCAAGGCAGAAGCACGGGAGCGAGGGCGTGCATGAGCCCGACGGTTTTTCGCGAAGGGGGATATCGGTTCTTTTTCTTCTCCCGCGAAGAGCCGCGAATGCACGTCCACGCCATCTGTGGGGACGGCGAGGCGAAGTACTGGCTCAAGCCGGACATCGACCGGACAAGTCCGGTTTTGCCCTGAGGTCACCCGACTCCTCGTGTCGATCTTGCAGGACCGATCACACCAGAGTCGCCCCCACGCAGTGGGTCGCCAAGAACCAACGTCTGTCACGGGCACAATTGAAGGAAATCGAGCTGATCATAGAGGAGCACTACGATGAAATCACTTCCGCCTGGAACACCCACTTCAGCGCTTGAAGTGACGAATATCTCCAGTCACGGAATCTGGATATTGACGGGCGAGCGGGAGATGTACCTGGCGTACGAAGACTTCCCGTGGTTCAAGGACGCCCCCGTCGGGAAAATACTAATCGTCGAGGAGCCGTCCCCCGGGCACTTCTATTGGCCGTCCTTGGACATTGATCTGACCGCCGACATCATTGAGCATCCCGATCGGTTCCCGCTACGGGCGAGGTGAGAGAGGATCGTACGAGGTTAGCGATCGTTCCGTCCTGCCGATGGTGTGAGACGGACTCTGCCCCGCTCCGAATCGCACGCCTTCCGGTTACCTCATGGATGCCTGGCCGGAATCGAGTCCGGTGGAGTTATCGACGATCAAGGAGTAGATCGGCTGTGCGAGCCCATGGTAACGGCAGGTGCGAGCACCTGCCCTACCCGGCTGTTACGACCTGAGGTGCGCATTCCACGGTGTCTGCATACGCCCTACGAGACCTTGCTCAAGCGCTTTACGATCACCCGTCTCGTGGAACCAGAGTTCCACCGTTCGACCTGCCCGGGCTGCCCCAAGGATGAGGCTGTTGACTCGGCAATTGGTAGACTGACCGCCCTCGTAGCAGTTTCGTGGGTGGATCGTACCGTACCCTCGGGCGTTGAACCTCTCAGACAAGTAAATGCACTCACCGACATAGGTGGGCGATCCGTCGACGGTCAGCACGTACACCCCGGCGTATGCGAGGTCGGCAGGAATGCGAAACTGGCAGAAGGGTCCGCTACCGTGACGGCTGAGCGGCAGGCTCTTGACGTTGCGATAGCGTGATTGCGGCATGAACTCACGAATACCGCCGTTGGCATCGCGTTCGGGTTCGATACGACAGACCAAACGGAATCGGTAGCCCTCAAATTCCCGCTCCATTAATTCGCCTCGTTCCGAACATGCGCAAGCCGCGTAGGTCGGGTCATCGACTCGACATCATTCTACGTTCGTCGGAACATCAGCGCCGCGTCATGTCCGGTGAAGCCGGTGGACAGCTTCAGCACGGTATGCACTTCCCGATCCGTTTGCGATGTCACCAAGGGAACGGGGAAAAAAGCCGTCTGGCGATTGGAATTCAGCGTCGCCGGGATCGATTGATGCTTCATCGCCAGGAGCGAGGCAATCGTCTCGATCACTCCGCACGCCGCGAGCATGTGGCCCACGTGGGGCTTGAACACCGTCGCCACCGCACGCTCGGCGCGCGATCCCAAGGCCTCTTTGAGGCACGCCGCTTCGTAACCGTCCGAAAGCGCCGTACTCGCCCCGTGCGGGACGACAAGGTCGATTTCGTCTGCCCGGACACCGGCCGTCTGAAAGGCGCCCTCGATCACACCGCGAAGCCTGCCCGCGCGAACGTCGGGGATCGTCTGCTTCCAGCCCTGGTGGGCGAAGGCCCCGCCGGCGTAGGTCGCATAGGGGGCCGCACCGCGTTTTGCGGCGTGCGCCGCGGACTCCAGCACCATCGCCCCCGCGCCTTCTCCAACGTAGAAGCCCGATGAGGTGGAGTCGAAAGGACGCATGCCTTCGGAATCGCGAGCGTACAGATCGAGCCGGCGGAACCACTCCAGCCGCACGCCGGTATCGAAAGCCTCGCCCCCGACGACGATCATCACTTCCGCCTGTCCAGACCGAATGCGTTGCGCGGCGATCTCGATCGCGAACGCCCCCGATGAACACGCGTTGTGAACACTCGTGGAGAAGCCGTGGAGTCCGAACGCTTTGCTCACCAAATGCACATAAAGGAACGCCTGCATGTTGTAGAAGTACGGCGAGAGCAGCTCGTACACCGGCGGCGGGCCGTCTTTCGGCGGTGGGCCGGTCAGCAAACCGAAGAGCCGGCAAACCGTAGGCTCCACCCCCGGCGCCTCAAAGACCTGGATCACGCCGATCGTGTTTTGGTCGCGATCGTAGGAAAGCCCGGCGTCAGCAAGCGCCAGTTCGATCGCCAGCAGGGCATAGCCCAGGTCGCGGTAGCCTTCGCAACCCTGCTCCGCCGAAGCGGCCATGTGCTTGCTAAGCCCCGCAACGGAATCGACGGAGGGCATCGAGACAACCGGCAATTCCACGGTCTTACCGACATCGACGGGCAACGACCGACGTTGGGCGTTCGATCGCCCGGCGACCAGCGAAGCCCAAAGGGCCTCACGCCCAACGCCGATTCCGGTGACCGGTCCTACGCCGGTGATGACCACCTCTCGGGGATTGGAGTTCATTCAAGGTTTCTCAGGCAGCCGCCAGCACGATGCTGCTGTTGTACCCGCCGAACCCGGCCGAGTTGTTCAGCACGTATCGCACCCGCGTTCGACGCACAGCGCCTTGGACCGCGTCCAAAGCGCAAGGTTGGAGCACCTTATCGAGATGCCAGGTGGGAATCAATGTTTGTTGCTCCAGGGACAAGATGCACGCGGCCGCCTCCATCGCCGCCGCCGCGCCCATCGGGTGGCCCGTCAGGGCCTTGATGGAGCTGAAGGCTACCCCGTGCGGAAAACAGTGCTGCATGACCGCGACTTCGATGGCGTCGTTCTGCGGCGTCCCTGTCCCGTGGGCGCAGACGTAGTCAATATCTCCGGGTGTCAGGCCCGCGTCACGAAGTGCCTCCATCGTGGCACGGCCCAGTCCGTCGCCTTCGGGATGCGGCCGAGTTGGATGGTAGTTTTCACACGCCACGGCCGCGCCGAGCACCCGCGCACGCACCGGCGCACCGCGAGCCTTGGCCGACGATTCCCGCTCCAGGACGAACATCACCCCACCCTCGCCGACCAGCAATCCGTCGCGCCGTTCATCAAAGGGGCGGCAAACCTCAGCGGCCATGACTCGCAAACGCATGAAGCCGATGAACGCCAGGCGGCTGAACCCGTCCGCCCCCCCGGCCAGCGCCACGTCGCATCGCCCGTCCAAAAGCTGCCTCCGGGCCGCCGTGATCGCCATGTTCCCAGCCGCGCACGCCCCGTAGAGATCCACGGCCTGGGTGGCATGGCCAAGCGCAGCGCCGCCATGCCGGTCGTCGTTATCCCTCAACCCTAAGTCCGCCGCGACGTTTCGCGCCAAGCACCCCGGCCGGGCCCCGACGATCTTCCTCGCGTGGTCGGCGGATAGCCATTCTTCAGCCGGGGCGTTTAACCGCTCTTCGATGAACTCCGTCTCACCCATTGTGGTGCCGACGATGATCGAAACGCGCGGGGCCGCACCTCGCGAAAATGAAAGCCCCGCCGCCGTGACCGCCTCCCGCGCCGCAGCCACTGCCAATTGCGAAGCCCGCCCCATCGAGCGATCCACGGGGGTGGCCCACCTCTTTAGAGGTGGGGAATCCGATTCCTCACCCGACGCGCGTTCCCCCAGGTCTGAAGACCTGGGCCACCCTTCGGTAGTGATCGGGTCACGAACCTGACACGCGACCTTCCGCGACAATTCACTCGTATCCAAACCCTCGACGAGCCCTGCGCCTGATCGACCGGTGCAGAGCGAATCCCAGAACGGCTTCTCTCCGCAGCCGATCGGCGAGAGAATGCCCATCCCGGTGATGACAACTTCGTCCGGCATACTGCGACCCCTCGTTAAGACGCTGCGACAGCGCGCCGCAGAGGAAACTTAGCGAGTACTTCGATCCGCGAGTTCGGTCAAATCCAATGCATCAACGTGCGCGTAATCCAAAATCTTTCGGTCTTCCGTGAGAAGACGGCATCCGAGAATCCGGGACGTGGCGACCAACATTCGGTCCGCTGGGTCACGATGAAAATCGCCCGGAAGTCGTACGGACTCGACGGCGATTGCAGCGGTCAGGTTCACGACGCTGACAGCCGCGTCCTGAAGCGCCGCCTCCAACCACTCGTCCAGCGAACCGTCAAGCACGAGTCGCCTTCGGGCGTGAAGAACGGCGACTTCCCAGCAGGACACGGCGCTCACAGCCACGTCCGCCGGCCTCGCCGCATCGAGCAACGACGTGCAGGTACCCATCCGTGGATCATTCTGGACCCACCACACCCAGACGTGCGTGTCGAGCAGGATCACCGCAAGGTTTCCCACTCGTCCGGTGAAACCGCCGGCTCGAAGGGATCAGCGTACTGGTACGACCGGCCCCGCATGGGGAATCGACGGGCGCCGTTGTTCGGCACCGAGCCGATCTGCACGACCAGCCGGTCGCCGGCTCTGAATGGCAGACCGGTCAACGTGAGTTCTCCATCGCGTTCCAGGCGTGTTTCAACGGATATAGAAGGCAGTGGTTCCATTTGCTTGATTATAGCGAACTGCGCCGGAAGAGGGTAGTGCCCCGAAAACCGAGTTCTACTCCATTTGCCAACTCTTCCTGTGATCGCCCCGATCGTTCACCGACGTTCCGCGGGTTCTACCGATAGGAACCAGCGCCGCTTAGAATCGTCATTCGACAATCGGGAATAGAAACTTGGGTATCCTCGCGACTACGCCGCGGCCATGCGATCGCGCATCATCTCGAAAATGTCGCCCAAGCAACTCACCCGACGAATCACGTCCTCCGGCAACTCCTGGCGGATGATGGACTCGATGGTGGCGATCATGTGTACCGCGTCCAGCGAATCCAATCCGACCTCGGCGAGCGGTTTGGTCAGGTCGATCTGCTCGACGGGAACGTGAAGGGCCTCAGACAACCACTCCAGGATTTCGGTTTTCGCGGAGTCGTAGTTTTTCACCGTGTTATCCCCCCCGAACGGTTCCCCGTTCGATCTTCGACCCCATTTGTTGCGACGGCTTCACCCCGGCGAGCGGATACTCAACGTGGTCCACCATCCATTGCCTAACCCGAGTTCGCCATTGCTGATAGCCGTCGTCCGCCAAAAGACCCGTGAGTCTTTTGGCGAGGAGTTGACGGCGCTCCGCCCGGACGAGCAACTCAATCCGGTCGCATTCGCGGATCGACGCGAAGATCGCGTCCTTCACATCGGGGTCCAGTCCAGCCGTATCCCGCTCGAACTGCTCGACGTTGTTGATCGACCGTGCCTTGGCGCCGAAACACATCCCCAAATGTACATGCGGCTGCCACTGCGAAGGCATCTTCGTCGCCCAGGCCCGCGCAACCTCCATTCGGTCGGGATTCACAAACACCATCGCCAGCCCCGCCCCCGCCGCCGCATCCAACGCATAGTCGCCCAAGCGGCTGACGTGCTCGACAAACAGATCCGGGCGATCCATGAACCGAAACCACAACGCCCGCCCGGCCCCCTGGTAGGCCGCGTTTCGGGCGTACCCCTCCAACGAATCAAGCTTTCGCAAACTGGTCTCGTCGTTGGGATAATCAAAGAACGCGTGTTTGAATCCGAACCCGTCATAGACCAAAAAACCGTGCAACGGGTCAAGGCCGGTCACCACTTGGGTCAAGAGTCGTGCGTTGTGGTTGCGCATGCCCGACCAGAATCCGAGACCGACGTAATGCAGATACCGAAACTCCGGCCGGGGGCGAACGATGTCGGCTTCGAACGCCGCCGGTGAATACGAGAACAAGCCGCGAAGCGTATACCCCATGGCCGCGCCCTCTTCGGCGAAGGGGCGATACAAGGCCGGCATGGACTCGCAATACTTTTTCCAGGCGGTCGCCGAAGGGCGGGCGATCATCGCATTGAAGCCGCCGGCGAAACTTCCCAGAATCGAATTGACCCGCTCGACGTCTGCCGTCGACGAGACGAGAAGCCCCAGACGATCGACGCGCATTTTCTGGGGACGGATCGTCCACGCGGCAAAGATATACCGCCACCACCCCGTCACCGCGGCTAAAGCCACGATGATTACGCAAATACTGACAATGGGTGTCCAGCTCGCCATTTTGCTTGATCCACTCCGCGCGGCTGATCCAATTCGATAGGGTGATGGGCAGCCCAATCAAGGGAGATGTCGCTGCCGTCCCCCACGTTTAAGCGTCGGATAAGCCTAGGCCGGCCATGATCGTCGTATCCCCCTCCGCGACCGAAGTAACGGAACAGATTAGCCGACAAACCCGCCAAACTCTTCCCTCCTTTTTCGCCGATTATAATCGCTGCCCGCGCAAACTTAAAGTGGTTTGCGGCGAAATTCTTGTATGATTAAGCGCCTTTTCCTCCTTGCCCTGGAGCCAAAATCCCGGGCAATTGCAAATCAGGTTGCGGGAGCCAAGCGGGCACCATACCATCGCACCTACTTTGGGTGACCTAAATTCCCTATTTTGACACAGGTGTCGATCACGTTGACTTGGCCCTACCGGTACTCCATCCGTCACCCCAAACGGGTTATCGCCTTTGCCTTCCTTCTGACCTTGGCCGTTGCACCAGGCATGCTGCGCCTGAAGCTACGGACGGATGGTCACGCGCTCGTTCCCCCTGATGCCCCTGAAATCCAACAGGACCATCGCATTCGCGCGGATTTCGGCCTTAACGACCCCTTGGTCGTGTTTATCCGCACCACTCACCCCCAAGGGCTTTTCAACTCCCATACCCTCCAATTGGTTCAAGACCTAAGCGACGCCTTCGAGAAACTAGAGGGCGTTCATGCGGCGGGTGTTTTCAGTCTCGCTACCGAGGTGAGCGACCGCGTATTCCCCGGAACCCTGCGGTTCCGCCGGTTTCTCGACCCCATCCCGACCACGCCGCAAGAGTTGGACTCCCTCCGAAGGAACATGCGCGACGTGCGTTTGTACAACGGCACGTTAATTTCCAACGATGAAAAGGCGACCGCCGTCATGGTCGGCGTGCCGCCCGGCGCCGACCGAACCGTCTTCTACCGCCGGGTCCGGGAGACCGTAGCGTCTCAAGGAGACATTCCGGAGACGATTGACATCATCGGCGCGCCCGTGGCGGAGGCCTTGCTCGGCGCGCACATCCTCGAAGACCTTGGCGTACCCGCTTCACTGTTGGGCGGTTGGTCCGCGTCGCACCAAACCGAACCGCCTAAGGGTACGCCGAAAAACCTGCACGAGTTGCGGCAGTTCATCGCCCGGCATGTCGGTCTGGTTCCTTTGGCGATCGCCATCATGGCCCTGGTGTTTGTCGTTCGGTTTCGCAGCGTGACTGCCGCCGCACTGCCGCTGATGGAAGTGGGGGCGTGCCTGATCGTCGTCTTCGCCGTCATGGGATGGTTGGGCGTGCCCGTGTACCTCACCACAACGGTCATGCCCATCATTCTCACCGCGACCGGAATCACCGACGAGATCCACGTTTTCAGTCGCTACCGTCGTCAGCTTCTCGCCCGCCCGGGCGAGGATCACATTGACGTACTGCTGTCCACGATGAAAGAGATGACTCCGCCGGTGGTGATGGCCTCGCTCACCACGGCCATCGGATTCCTCTCTTTTGCAGTGTCGTCGATCATTCCGGTTCGCACCTTCGGACTCTTCACGGCGTTCGGGATTGTCTTCTGCATGATGTGGTCACTGTCTGTGATCCCTGCGATGTTGACGTTGATTTCGCCGCATCGTTTCACGGGACGTCAGCGTCTGCCGGCCGGCGGGCGGCGCGAGGAATGGTCGCCGTTTCGCGGGCTCGGATCAGCCCTCATCCGCCGGCGCGCCGTCGTCTTGCCGCTTGCCCTCTTGCTCCTCGCGGCCGCCCCGTTGGGAATCCGCCAGATCGTTGTGCAGGACAGTTGGATCGACGGGTTCTCGGATGAGAGTGACTTTCGCCGCGCGACCGTCGCCTTCAACGAACAGTTTCTCGGCACTCATATCCTTCAGGTTTGCGTCGACGCCGGCTTCGAAGCGCTGACCGGCGAACTGAGCGCCGACGCCGTTGACGTACGCTGGATCAAGCTGCCGGGCGATATCGTCGCTGATCCGCAATCGCTGGTCGGTCGCCGCATTCGATTGCGAAATATGCGCGAACCGGGTTTGGTCGGACCGCCCAGCCGCGCGGACGAGCTTCGACGAGAATGGTGGTCCTGGATTCAGATGGCCTCCCGCCAGGGCAACCGGATATTCGTCGGCTGCGAACCGAGACACGGCTCGCCGCAGTTTGCGTTGCACTTCACTCCCGGCGACAAAGCCCGATACGAGATTACCACTTCGCCGCTCCTCAAGCCCGAGATGGTTCGGCGGATCGCCGATCTGGAATCATTCATCGAAAACCACGACGGCGAGGCCGTCGGCGGCGTGGTAGGGACCGCGGACTATGTATCCACCGTCAGTTATATGAGCCGCGGACGCAAAGAGGCCGAACGCGCCATCCCCAACAACGTCGAACGCATCGAATGGATCTGGGGTGAATACGAACGCCTTCGGGGATACGATCGCCGGCGGCAGCTTGTCGACACGGATTACGGTCGGTCGATCGTCACCGTGCTCATGAAAAATGCGAACTTCGTCGGGACCGCCCGATTGATGCGCGAGATTCGCGATTACGAGCGCGCGAATCTTGCTCCGCACGGCATATCGCTATCCTTCGCCGGGGACGTGGCCGTCAGTCAGACGCTCATCGACGCCATCGTCGGAACACAGATCATCTCCGTCGTCGGATCGTTGGCCGGTGACTTCTTGGTCACCGCCGTCCTGGGTCGATCGGTGATCTTCGGACTACTTTGTATCCTTCCGAGTTCCCTTGCGATCCTGCTGAATTTCGCGGTGATGGGATGGGCCGGCATCCCCCTGGGCGTGGCCACGTCGATGTTCTCCGCGATGACGCTGGGGATCGGCGTCGACTACGCAATTCACTTGCTGGAGCGATACCGCCTATCGCGCGGCGACGGCCTCGACTTGCGCGACGCCTTGCGTGAAGCCGTCGCCGTCACCGGCTCGGCCATTTCCGTCGATACCCTGGCCGTGTGTCTGGGTTTTGGAATCATGATGCTCTCCCAGGTGCCCGCCAACGCCCGCCTCGGCGGTTTGCTGGTCCTTAGCCTCGTGAACTGCTTTGCCGCGACCATACTAATCCTGCCCGCCATCCTGAGCCTTCGCCGTAGTCGCCCAAGCGCCTAATGCCAAACCGAACGGAGACGCTCCCTACTTCAAACCCCGCCTTCGTTCTGAAATCTCAAATCTGAAATCCCCGCCGACCCGCAGGCTCGCGCCTGCGGCTCTGACCACGATCTAGCACTGTCACGTTAATGAACTATCCGACTCTCTTCGGACCCTTGAAGTTCATGGTCCCAAAGGGCCCATCTACCCGCTACGCCGCGGCGCAGCACCGTATCCGCGGTATAATGAGGGCATGAACGAACGGACCAGGGATTCCGGCGGGGCGGCGCGGTCGGAGATGCAGGCTTTGCTGGACGCGGCCGTCGACCGAGAGGCCTCGGACGTGCACCTCATCGCGGGCCACCCCGTCACCTATCGGGTTCATGGCCGCTTGGAGGCCATCGACGGCCCGCCGTTGAACGGGGCTGGCGTGCGGCGTTTGATCGAGTCGATCCTGCCCGAAGGGACTACCACCCGGTTGGATGAAGGCAAGAACTTCGACTGCTCCGTGGCCACGACCCGTCGCGGGAAGCCCTGCCGCTTCCGTGCCAATGTTTTCCTGGCGCGAGGCGAATGGTGTGCCTGCCTGCGGCACGTGGCCGACGAAATCCCGTCGTTTGAATGGATGGGTTTCCCGGAAGCCCTCGCCCGGCGATTGATCGGACACACCAACGGTCTGGTCATCATCACCGGCGTTACCGGGTCTGGCAAATCGACCACGCTGGCGGCGCTCATCCATATGTTGAATCAACAAGGCAACTGCCGCATCATCACCGTGGAGGAGCCGATCGAATACGTCCACCCGCGAATCAGTTCCAGCGTCATCACCCAGCGCGAAGTCGGTCGGGACGTGGATTCGTTCTTCGACGGCCTCAAGTACGGCCTGCGGCAGGACCCGGACGTTATTCTGCTCGGCGAAATCCGCGATCGTGACACGGCACAAATGGCCCTGAGCGCCGCAGAGACCGGCCATCTGATCCTTACCACGTTACACACCAAGGACGCCAAGGGCGCGGTCACACGGTTCGTCGACCTGTTTCCCTACGATGCTCAAGAGGACGTTCGCACGCAACTGGCCCTTAGTTTGCGCTCGGTCGTAAGTCAGCACCTCTTACCGTCGGCCCGGCCGGGCGAAAAACGGGCTCTCGCTCTGGAAGTGCTGCACGTCAATCATCCGGTGCGGGCCGCAATCCGCTTCGGGAAGATCGACTCCATCGAGTCGGCGATCCAAACCGGGAAACGCGACGGTATGGCCATGCTCGACGAAGACCTGCAACGGCTTGTTGATGGCGGTCGGATTTCCCTCGAAACCGCTCGAAAATTCGCCAAAGAATCGGACGGCATCGTCGCCCGGCGGGGCTGACGGATTACCAAATGCCAATTGCCGATTGATCCGAGCCGCGACCGCCGGGGCGCGGACCCCCTCCGGACCCCTAACACAGACTTGACTCCCCGCGGCGTAATACCATTCCTGCCTATGGTACATAAATTGGGGGCAGGTCACCAAGCTCGACGCGCCAGGTCAACGGAGCCGTCCCCGCCGCTTCATTTCTGTGACGAAATCCGTCAGAGGAAGGGTGCGGTCGCGGCGCCGCGACTCAATCACGAGGCGGTCCTGTTCATCCTTGGTCAAGAGTCCGGAGTCGGCCAACCCGCGAAAAAACTGCTTGCGCTGAGCACGGCTCAGTCCGTGGACAATGGTCAAGACGCCTTGAGCGAGCTTGGTCATCGGGAACTTTTCCTCCTCGACATTTTGTCGCGAGAGGACCGGCGAGGCAGGTCGAACGAGACTTCGTGAAATCAATCTCAAAAACGACAACGCCCGGCGGGATGCGTGAGCAATCCGCCGGGCGTCGGTGTATCAAGGACAGGTTTGTCGTCGGGTCAAAGGCTTTCGCGTTCGGCCGCGGCCGCTCCGGTTAAGGAGCGATCGCTGAAAATGTGCTGACTTTGTCCACGGCGCCGAAGCGTCGTGGTCTAGATAATCCTCTAGAAAGGAGGTGATCCAGCCGCAGGTTCCCCTACGGCTACCTTGTTACGACTTAGTCCCAGTCATCGGGCTTACCGTCGGCCGCCGCCCCCTTGCGGTTGGCTAAACGGACTTCGGGTACTCCCAACTCCCATGACTTGACGGGCGGTGTGTACAAGGCTCAGGAACACATTCACCGCGGCGTTGCTGATCCGCGATTACTAGCAATTCCAACTTCATGGAGTCGGGTTGCAGACTCCAATCTGAACTGGGGCCCGCTTTGTGCGATTTGCTCCACCTCGCGGTCTCGCTTCGCTCTGTACGGACCATTGTAGCACGTGCGAAACCCTGGGCATAAAGGCCATGATGACTTGACGTCGTCCCCGCCTTCCTCCGGCTTGACGCCGGCGGTCTCGCTAGAGTTCCCGGCTTGACCCGATGGCAACTAACGATAGGGGTTTCGCTCGTTAAGGGACTTAACCCGACACTTCACAGCACGAGCTGACGACAGCCATGCAGCACCTGTGCAAGTTTCACCCGAAGGCAGCTTACTCCTGTTTCCAGAAGGGCATCCAAGCATGTCAAACCCAGGTAAGGTTCTTCGCGTTGCTTCGAATTAATCCACATGCTCCACTGCTTGTGTGAGCCCCCGTCAATTCCTTTGAGTTTTAGCCTTGCGGCCGTACTCCCCAGGCGGCGCACTTAACACTTTTGCTTCGGCACGATTGGCGTCAGAGCCCCTCATGCCTAGTGCGCATCGTTTACGGCGTGGACTACCAGGGTATCTAATCCTGTTTGCTACCCACGCTTTCGCGTCTCAGCGTCAGGACAGACCCAGTCACTCGCTTTCGCCGCCGGCGTTCCAACGGATATCTACGCATTTCACCGCTCCACCCGTCGTTCCAGTGACCTCTGTCTGCCTCAAGGACGACAGTATGCCAGGCCGTTCCTCGGTTGAGCCGAGGGCTTTCACCCGACACTTACCGTCCCGCCTACACGCGCTTTAAGCCCAGTGATTCCGAACAACGCTCGCCACCTCCGTATTACCGCGGCTGCTGGCACGGAGTTAGCCGTGGCTTCCTCTGGGGTTGGTCATTGTGTTCCTAACCCCTGACAGCAGTTTACATCCCGAGGGACTTCTTCCTGCACGCGGCGTCGCTCCGTCAGACTTTCGTCCATTGCGGAATATTCGTTGCTGCAGCCACCCGTAGGTGTCCGGACCGTATCTCAGTTCCGATGTGTCGGGTCACGCTCTCACGCCCGATACCCGTCGCCGCCTTGGTGAGCCGTTACCTCACCAACTAGCTGATAGGACATGAATCGCTCCCGGACCGTCGGAGCTTTGCCCGCCGGACCATGCGGTCCTACGGGGTCATCAGGTATTACCGTCGTTTTCACAACGCTATCCCTGAGTCCGGGGCACGTTATCCATGAATTCCTCACCCGTTCGCCACTGACTAATCCTCCAGTTACCCGTTGGAAAAGTCCGTTCGACTTGCATGCCTTAGCCACGCCGCCAGCGTTCGTTCTGAGCCAGGATCAAACTCTTCAGTTTTTATTCGCTTCCTAGCGTCCCGACATTGTCGAGACGATCAGATACGACTAAGGGCTTTCATTCTTACGTCCTGAAAATGAAAGTTGTCAGCCCGTCCGATCCCCTGGCGGGAATAGACCAAGCCGACGTGGTACTTTGCTCATCTCGCCCACCGGCTGTTAACGGCAGCGAAGCGAGCTTCAGTCGACCGCCGCCTATAGGACGCGGCGACGAACGACTTCACATTCTCACGACGACAAACCTGTTCACTTGTCAAAGAGCTTTGGCCGCTGCTGTCCAACGGCGGGCCGCTCATCGTAGCGGACTGAAACTCCGTGTCAACCCCTCACTTCCTTCAATCGTAAGCAAATCCAATTTTCAACCTCTCGGCGCTAAACTAAATCCGGGGTAGAAGATTTACAGCCGCGCTGGCGAGTTGGTGGGTAGCGAAACCGACCCGACCGTCGATACTACGTCGATCCTGAATGGGGAGATACGACAAGCGTGAATATGGCGGGCACACATGACGAATCACGGGTGCACGACGGAACCCGTCAGGCGCTCAACCGCCGAAGACTTCTTCTTGGCATACTCGCGTTGGCCCTTGGGCTTCGCGTCTACCACCTCGGCGTGGAGGATTTCTGGCAGGACGAGATTCACTCCATGTACAACTCGGCCGGGACTCGAGGCCCGGTGGAGGAGCTGCCACACGGTGTCATTCTCAAGGACTTGCCACGATACTCAGATTTGACCGAACGCAGCACGCCCGGTGCGGTGTGGCGGACGGTGGACGATGACAGCCATCCACCATTCTACTTTTTGCTCCTTCTCCTTTGGCGACGGCTCGTCGGCGACGGCGAGGCCGCGATTCGCTTCATGCCCGTCGTCTTTTCCGTGCTTTCGATCGTTCCGGCAGCACTGGCGGCCAGGGAGCTCGGCGCCCGGCGTGCGCCGCTGATCCTCGCGTTGATCCTCGCGGTATCCTTCTGCCACATCAACATGGCGCAGGAGAACAGACCTTACAGCCTCAGCGGGCTTTTCGTGAACGTGAGCTTTTATCTGCTTGTGCGGATGGAACGGCGATGGGCGACGTGGGGAACGCGGTCCAAGTTCATTCACGCGGCGTTGTACGGGGTAACGCTGTTCGTCGCCATGATGAACCATTATTTCGCGGCTTTCGCATTTTGCGGGCAGCTTGTGTACGTGCTGCTTTGCCGGCGCGGTTCGTTATGGCGGGCGTGGTGGGGCCCTACGATCGCGGCGGCGGCTTTGTTCCTCGCCCTTTGGGGCCCACACGTACTGCGACAACGAGAGTTTATCGTGCAGCAGGACTGGTTGGACGAGAACCTGCCGGATCACGCGCAAAGGACTGTGTTGCGTGTCGCCGATCTCCCGATTCGCTCTCTCTTCCGCGTCAGCCGCTTCAAGCTGAGCGAGCCCAACGCGCTGCTCGGGGTCGGTCTGATGGCGGCAACGTGCATCTATCTGTGGAAGCGGCGAGCAAGGCCGGCCGTCGTCTTCGCGTGTTGGTATTTTGTTCCTGTACTTGCGTTCGCGGCCATCGACCTGGCCACGACCCGCCAGCATCTCACGCACTTTCGCTATCCGTCGGTTGCCCTTCCGGGTCTCGCCGGGCTGCTGGCGATCGCCATCAGCGAGCTTCCCACACGTTTGCGCCGAGGAGCGATCGCTGTAGTTCTTCTCGCCGCCGCGCCGACGGTCATGTTCCTGCCCGCGCAGGACAATCCACACAGTCGCGCCGCCGCCGCGCTCATCAAGTCGGATATCACGCCCAACGACTTACTGGTGTATCATGCGATCGAGTGGCCTAGCTTCTGGGCCCTGCGAATGTTTCAGATGGTGTCTTATTACCTACCGAAAAACCCTCCGACGCTGCTGCTCCGCGAACCGCCGGACGAAGCGCTCAGGTCGCAAATTGCAAGCTTCGACCGCTTGTACGTCGTCTCGCCCCTGCCCGAGGGCATTCCCAATCCCACCCCCGAGATATTCCCCTACGTCGAGAAGTCGGATTGGATCGTTGACGTGGGGTGGGTATACCGCTGCACGCGAGAGCCACCGGCGGGACGGTGAGCGCCGATTGAACCATTGACGCCCCGCGTTACGGGGCGGTGAGGACACGCTGGAACGCCGCGAAATCGGCCAGGTCCACGTCGCCGTCGCCGTCAAAGTCGAACGCTTCGCAACCGGGTGCCACTGGCGGCTCGTCCGCCAGTGCCGTCGCCTGCGGACCGTTCATGCACGAAGACCACCCCGCGAAATCGTTCAGATTCACGGCCTGATCGCAGTAATAGTCGCCGATGCCGAATTCGTACGCCCCCATGTCCACCCGCCCGCACAACACCCGCGCGTGCCCCTCGAGATCGGTCGGAGTAGGCTCCGAATTGTCTCCGTCTCCGTCGAGGTCGGCCAGATCCGGAGGAAGGGCGTCGTTGTTCCCGGCGCTTATGGCCGGTGAACCGGGCATAAGGCGCAAATTGTCATCTTCCGTACCGGCGATTCCATCCGGCCCGTCCGGATCGACGAACACCGGATCGGCGTCGAGCACGCCGATTCCGCTGGCACCGTTCCACCCGCCCTGTACGATGCTGTAAGTGATCATCGGCGCACCACCTGCAGTATGAACCTGCGCGGATTCCCCCGTACCGCTCGAATCGGTGTTGCCCCACAAGATGCAGTTGGCGACTGTCGGATTGCTATTTTTGAACGACTCCAACCCGCCGCCTTGGGCCGCAGAATTAACCCAGAAGGTGCAGTTGGTTACTGTCGGGTTACTATCAAAAATTGCAGACATGCCGCCGCCTCCAAAGTCTGCGGTATTTCCACTGAACGTGCATGTCGTCACTCTCGGGCTGCTATGAGAACTACTGAGCATTCCGCCCCCACCGCCGAGGTTTGCCCGGTTCCTGGCGATGGTGCAGTTGGTCACCTTCGGGCTGCTCCAATAAATGTTCAGCATCGCGCCACCGCTCCGGCCCGAGTTCGCGCTGAACGTGCAGTTGCTTACCGTAGGGCTGCTGAATTCATTGAACATCGCGCCTCCGTTGTTCGCAACGTTTCCTGTAAAGGTGCAGCGCCTCACTATCAGGCCGCTGCCATTGTTGTAAATTCCTCCGCCGTAGCCGACGTTGCCGGTCGCTGAATTGCTATCGAACGTGCAGTCAGTCACCGCCGGCCTACCGCCGATGTTGGCCATCCCACCCCCACCTCCGCCGCCGCCGGCAGAGTTCGCACTAAATGTGGAGTCTGTCACCGTCGAACTGCTAACCCAGTTGTAGATCCCGCCGCCCGCGTAGGCCGTGTTACCGCTGAAGGTGCAGTTGGTCACCGTCGGGCTGCTGTAGTCGTTGAGCATCCCGCCGCCATAAGAGTACCCATTTCCGAAATGATCTGCCCCCGTTCCGCCGGTGATCGTGAAACCATCGAGAACTGTATCCGAGCTTTCAGCAGTGGCGCATGTGACCACGCTGCCGCCGAGGCCCGTGGCGTCGATCGTGGTCACGTCGGCTCCGCCGGAGCTGCGCAAGGTGATCGCCTTGCCGAGAAAGTTGATCGTTTCGTGGTACGTCCCCGGGGCTGCGACGCACTCATCGACGCCGCTGACCGCCGCGTCGATGCAGGCCTGGATGGTGGCGAAGTCGCCCGGCACGTTAAGGGTCGCGGCTAGGGAAGGGCCCGGGAGGCCAATACTCACCACGGTCGCCGCAGCCGTTGCCCAAAATCGTTTCCGAGACATTCTCATCTCCGCCAGAAGCGAAAGTACGCCGGTAGGCACAAGGAGTAAAGCTAAACCGGTATCATAGCAATTCAACCCGGGCGGTGCAAGCCCTTGGTGCATCTTCAAGCAATTGCCGTGTACGTGCCGGAGGCACTGCCTGAGACTAGCCCAGCGATTTATCGCTGGGTACGAATCCGCCAAGCGATTCAAGTCCCGTAGGGACGAATGAACGATCAGCCGTCCCTCCGGGACTTTCAAGAAAGGCGCCGACCATCTTCCCAGCCTTGAAAGGCTGGGCTACTTTCGAGCGTCCTTCCAGGACGCAATCACCGGATATTCGTCGATGAGCGGCGGTCAGTCAGCCAGTCGCATGCGCTCCGGGTTCAGAGGGGTCGTGTCGCTCCTGCTCCACGCTCCGATCCGCGCCGCCCATGAGCGGCGGCGCTAAAGGGCGGGGAAAACGAACACGTCGGTAATGGCCGCGGCGGCTAGGATGATGCTCACAATGCCGTTAAGAGAGAACGCAAGATCCACGCGGCGCAGGTCGTGGGGGCGGACAAGAATGTTCTCCACGATCAGCAATGCGGCCGCGAAGGCCACGCCGACTGCATATATGATTCCCAATCGCGCGGAGATTCCCAACAAAATCAGGCCTAGGACCGCCGCCAGGTGCGAGGCTCGTGCGATCCACAATGCCTTGGCCACGCCGAGCCTAGCGGGGAGACTGAACAGACCGTCACGACGGTCGATGTCAACGTCCTGGCACGCATAGATAATGTCGAACCCGGCGATCCAGCAGGTCACGATCAGCATCAGCAACAACGCCGGCAAACCAAGCGTTTCCGGATGGATGGCGATCCAGGCCGCCACGGGCGACAGGGCGATCGACGAACCAAGATAGAAATGCGTCCAATGGGTAAACCGCTTTGTTAATGAATATGCGTTGAGATAAACCAACACGAAAGGGGCGAGGATGATCGGCCAGGTGTTGTGATAGAATATATGGAAACCTAAACAAGCCACGCAGAAAATAATCGCGGCAAGTGCAAACATCGCAAAAGCCGCGTTTTTGCCCAGTCTTCCCGCGGGCAGCGCTCGTCCGGCGGTTCGCGGGTTTTTAGCGTCGATGTCCGCGTCGACGATTCGGTTGAAAGTCATGGCCGCGCTTCGCACGGCGACCATGCAGAGGACAATCAGTCCGACCTGTCCCCAGTAGGGCCGGCCGCGGCCCTCAATATTCCGTCCGGCGAGGAAGGTCGCAATTAATGCGAAGGGCAATGCGAAGACGGAGTGAGACAGCTTGACCATCTCCGCCCAGACGCGAATCGAGGTCAAAGCCGACTTCATGCCTGCGTGCCATTTCCGGCGTGTTTCGCGGCAGTTTCGAGTCGGTCGGCCCAGCGCGTGTTCAGTTGATGGGCAACGTTCACCAGGTCGAGAAGTTTCCCTACCACAAAGTCAACGAGGTCTTCGATCGTCGTGGGCAACATATAAAAACCCGGTGAGGCCGGGCAGATGATCGCTCCGGCTTCACTCAGTCGCAAAGCGTTCTGTAATTCTATTCGACTTAGCGGCATTTCGCGGGGGACGAGAATAAGGCGGCGGCCTTCCTTGAGGGTGACGGCCGCGGCCCGGTCAAGCAGATTGCCGGCCAGCCCCGCGGCGATGGCGGCGAGCGTGTTGCCGCTGCACGGGCAGACGATCATACCGTCGGTTCGAAAACTGCCGCTGCCGATCACCGAGCCCACGTCGCGGTAGGCGTGGATGAAGAACCGCTCACGGTCACGACCAAGCAGTGCGTGGGCGGAGACCTCAGCCAGGCCCAATTCGTCGGAAAGCAGACGCTTGCCGTTGGGCGTTACGACCAAGTGGACGGTCGCACTCGCTTCGCATAAACACTCGATAAGTCTTCGTGCGTAAATCGCCCCGCTGGCGCCGGTTACGCCGACAATGATCTGCTTCGCTTCCCCAGGCTGCTTCATCTTCCCGCTTTGCTCAACCGAGTTCGAGCGGTACCCGGTAGGAAGCCGGCGGCTTGGCGGGTCCAAATGGAAGCGGGCCAGTCGCCCATCAGCTTTGCGAACGCATCGTCGCTACGCGCGGCATCTTCGCTCGTTTGATAAGCCATGCCCAGTCGCAACAAAGCCTCGGGCGCCGCATCTCCATGGGGAAACCGACGCAACAGGGCTTCCAGTCGATCTATGCGCGCCGTCGGGGATGTGTCGGCGATGGCGATTTCCAACTCAAGGTTGTCCTCGATCTGGCAGTTGGGGTACTTCGATTTAATCAATTCCATGTGCTCGATGTATCGCTCGTGGCGGGGATCGAGGTCCAGCAGTCCCCAGGGCGGCACATCGTCGGCGCGGCGAGAGCCGCACATCGGATCGTACCCATAAATCGGATCACGATTGGCGACCAAAAGCTCCCGCAAACGATGAGCTTCAAGGACGACTCGCTCGATTTGAATATCCAAACTCGCCTCAGGTATTGCACGGGCGAGCACGCCCTTCGACGCTCCTGCGCCCCTGGGGGATGACGAAGAGGTCATTGCTCTGCGATCGAACACGTTCAGGAGAGTCGCGAGTTTGGTCGTCGCCCGTTCAACGTCCCCGTCCCGGGCTTCGAGTTGGGCAAGTCGAAGCAAGCCTACGGCGCCGAGGGCCGTATCGGGCCGGTTCTCAACAATGATCCGCCACGTCTCCCGTGAGCTCGGGCTGGGGAAGTCCTCGTAAAAACGAATCCACTTTGTCGCCTTAAACTCCGCCAGGTCCACGCGTCGGTCCCACGCACGGGCTTTGATAAACAACGCATTAGGCGTATAGGGGCTGTCCGGGAAAAAACGGTGGAAGCGGTCGCAGCGGTCGGACAGCTCCGCCTGATGTCGCGTCAATTCCGATTGCCTTGGGCCGATGTCGGTCGCCAGCTCGAAAAGCCACTTCTCTTCCTCGATCTCGCGCACCGCCTCCCACGCCGGCCGCGGTAGCGGATGTCGCTCCCAAGCCCGCAGGGCGGCCTGCTGCCATTCGCCCGAGGCGTCAACCTCCGCGAAGTGGGCCTGGTCAAGCTTCTCCAACAATCGGTAATAGAGCTCGTCTCGCCCGACGTGAAATTCGAAAAGGGCCACGGGCAGGCCGAACATGAAGGCCAGCAGCGGGGTCACTGCACCGGTGCGATAATCCACCATTTTGGCAATGGTCAAAACGATGGCGAAGACCAGCGTCGAAGCCACCACCGCGAGAACCCACGGGGCGACAAACTTGATGCGGTCCACGGGGTCGATGCGGCCTACCACGGCCTCCGTTGTTCCCGACCAGGCCAGCGTCAGGTAGACAATGGCGGGAATCAATCCGATTAAGGCGGACATAAACCGCAGCCGCGTACGGAACGGACGCACCGACGCGAGCATGCACGAACCCAGCAGCGTCAACGCCAACCAGGGCATCACCGCGAGAAACCCCACGACGGCGATGAGCGGCAAGCTCGACCAGAAGCGATACAGAATCGCCACAAGGATGGGAATGGAAATCAAGGCGGCCATCAGCAGCCCTACGATTGGAATTTGAATCGGCACCGCCTGCACGTTGACCGGCTCCATGAGCAGCGAGCCCAAGGACACCTCGGCGCGACCCACGCCTCGGAAAGTCTGTGAGAGCAAGTCCCAATAGCCGTCCCGTGCCGGAGCGAAAACCTCTCCGCTTCGCAGCCAGTACGCGAAGCAACCCACCGCCGCGAAAAGCACGATGTTCAGCATCAAGAGGAGGATTGACCGGATGCGATATTTCGAGCCGGAGCGAGACCAAACGTCCATAAGCTCGAAGGGGGCCGCGGGAACTTTGTGCGACCGAGGCGGCGCCACGGTTGAAATCTTGCCTGGACCAATCTTGGCCATCCCTAGCTCCGCGTGGCAACGTATACCGTGACCACGCTCCAGGTCAACGGAGTGGCCGTCGCTTGCACGAAGCCCGCCGCGAGCAGCCTGGCGCACATCTGGTCAGCGTCCAAGAAGGTTACCACGGATCGCGGGAAGTAGCGATAGGCGCCCGAGGAATCCCCGCTGACCCATGTGGCCGCGATGGGCATCACGCGGTTCGAGAAGAACTCATAGACGCCGCGGATCACGGCGTTGGTCGGGCGCATGAATTCCAGGATGACCGCACGCCCGCCGGGACGCAGGACGCGGAACATCTCTCGCAAACCCCCATCAAAATCCGCGAAGTTTCGCACGCCGAATGCACACGACGCAAGTGTGAAGCTGCCGTCTTGAAACGGCAATCGCAACGCGTCCGCCTCCACCCATTCCGAATCGCGGGCTTTCCCCCGCGCATACCCGTCGCCGGGGCTGAAGTCCGCGGCTCGGATGAGCATTTCGTGGGCGAAGTCGCATCCCACGACCCGTCGCGGCCCGGCCTGGGCGAAGGCGCGAGCAAAACTACCCGTGCCGCAGGCGATGTCGAGCACTTCGTCGTCGGGACGGACGTTAGAAAACTGAACGGCCCGTCGTCGCCAATACGCGTCTCGCCCCGCGCTAAACAGCGTGTTGACCAGTTCATACCGCGGGGCGATGGCGTTGAACATCCGCCGCACGCGCGGCGCTTTATCGGCGGTCTCGTGCGGGGATTGGAGCAGTTCAGGAGTCCACACCGGTTTTTTGGTCACGCCGACCATCATACTCGATCGGGGAGGTTCGGCCCGACCCGCATGTGGATAGCTTGCGATGAATCGACGGTTCCGCGGCGCCGCTGGGATCACTGATCCGACCCCGTCAAATCGCGTTGGCGAAGCGCGCAGCGACGTCAGGCCAATTCACGATTTTCCAGAAAGCAGCAATGTATTCTGGTCGGCGGTTCTGATACTTCAGATAGTAGGCGTGCTCCCAAACGTCCAAGCCCAGGATCGGTTTGAGTCCTACGGTGAGCGGATTGTCCTGGTTCGGAAAATCCTTGACCACCAGCTTCCCGCTCTTGTCTACGCAGAGCCACGCCCACCCGCTGCCGAATCGAGCGCTCGCCGCACCGGAAAACTTCTCTTTGAAACCCGAGAACCCGCCGAACGCGGATTGAATCGCGTCGGCCAGCGGCCCTATGGGAACGCCGCCGCCCCGGGCGCTGAGGTTGTTCCAGAAGATGCTGTGATTCAAATGTCCGCCGCCGTGGTTGTTCACCGCGCCGCGGACGTTGTCCGGGAGCGTCTCAAGGTTGGCGAGCAACACCTCGACCGGCCGCGCCGCAAAGCTTGGTGCCTTGGCGATGGCCTCGTTGAGCTTCTCGACGTACGTCGCGTGATGCTTGCCATGATGGATCTCCATGGTCTTGGCGTCGAAATGCGGCTCCAAGGCGTTGAACGCGTAGGGTAACGGTGGAAGTTCAAATGGCATGAGCGGTCCTCCTGATGATCGATCCTCTTCGCAACACAAACAAAAACGCAAGGTGTGAGACTACCCTTCCCCAGGATACTGTCAAGCATTTCTCAAGTAGACCCCTACGCCCAAGACGCGATCGCCGAGAAATCTGCTCCGATTGAGCCATGTCAGCCCCTCACAAAACGAGCCGCGGGCTTTAGCCCGCGCGGATATCCAGGGGTCGATAACGCCCAGACAGCCGTTTTGTAAGACGCTTTAAGGGCTTCCAATCCGCCCTCGTTGGACACCGGCCACGGTGTCTCCGGAGCGGACTCGCCAAACCCTTGGCGCCGCCAATGCACTGTATTCATGGCGATCTCCGATCAGCCAAGTTTGACGCCGCCGACGGCGAAGCGATTTGGCGTGCATGGCACGCCCTACACAGGGGAATCCTACCGCGAAACGCCTGATCGGTCCCCTCCCCAGTGCCCACCGCGCGCCCGTGACGTTCTTATGGAGGATGGGCAGCGATTGGGCTCGCTCTGCGCGCCGTCCGTACCGGCGGGCGCCGCGTGGGAAGGGTCTTGCGAGGGCCTCGTGAATCAACGGAATCCCTTGAAAAACAACGGAAATGATAAGTGCCACGCTGTGACACTCACGAAAAAACTGTACTTGCAAAACGAAGCCATTTGACATCTACAGTTCAAAAAGAAAAGATGGACGCGAATCGGGCGTTATGCTCGGAACTTCGTCAGGGCTCCCCCAAAGATAGCAGTCCAAGGAAGCGCCTGCCTTCGGGCTGCCCGAACAACGCTTGGCCTGAGAGGAATGCCGAAGCATAATACGCCCGACCGTGATTCCCATTACTTGAAAGGATGGATGCAGAATGAATCGAATGGTAAAGCGGACGGCGCTGGCTGCCGTTTTTGGAGTGGCGGCATCGAGCTTAGTCTTGGCCGACGAGGGGATGTGGCTATTCACCAAACCCCCGGCAAAGTATCTCAAGGAGAAGTACGGCTTCGAACCGACGCCGCAATGGCTCGAGCACGTGCAGAAATCCAGCGTCCGCTTCAACACCGGCGGGTCGGGGTCGTTCGTCTCCGCCGACGGCCTGGTGATGACCAACCACCACGTCGGGTCGGACAACCTCGATAAGTTCAGCACCCCCCAGAAGAACCTCCTCAAGACCGGCTTCTACGCCAAGACCCGCGACGAGGAACTCAAGTGCGAGGACCTGGAGTTGAACGTCCTCTGGAACATCGAGGAGGTGACCGATCGGATCAAAGGCGCGGTGACCAAGGAGATGTCCACCGCCGATGCCAACACCGCCCGGCGCAAGATGACCTCCACCGTCGAGAAGGAGTGCGAGGACAAGACCAAGCTCGACTGCCAGGTGGTGACACTCTACAAGGGCGGCAAGTACAACCTCTATCAATACAAGCGCTTCACCGACGTTCGCCTGGTGATGGCCCCGGAGCAGGACATCGCCTTCTTCGGCGGGGATAACGACAACTTCGAGTATCCGCGTTTCGACTTGGACATGTGCTTTTTCCACGTCTATGAGGACGACAAACCGCTTAAGCCCGAGCACTACCTCAAGTGGAGCGCGGAAGGCGCCGCCGACGGCGAGCTGGTGTTTGTCTCCGGCCATCCGGGGGCCACCCAGCGCCTCAACACCGTCGAGCATTTGAAATTCATGCGCGACGTCGAGGCCCCGTTCAACCTCCATCGCCTCTGGCGGCGGGAGGTCCAACTTGCGACTTTCTCCGCAAGAAACCCGGAGTTTGAGCGCATCGCGTCGGGTGATTACTTCGGGGTGCAGAACGGACGGAAGGCCCGCACCGGCATCCTCGCCGGCTTGCAAGACCCGCAAATCATGCACAAGAAGATGGACGCCGAAAAGAGGCTTCGCGCCGCCGTCGATAACAATCAGGATTACAAGGGACAATGGGGCGATGCCTGGGACAAAATCGCGTCCACGGCCAAAACCCAGGGCGAATTCTATGTCCGCAGTCGCTCCATCGGCATCAACTCCGACCTCTTCGGCATCGCCCGGAACCTCGTCCGCCTCGCCGAGGAGTTGCCCAAGCCCAATCCCGAACGATTGCGCGAATACAGCGATGCCGCTCTCGACAGGCTCTACCTCCAACTCTATTCGCCCGCGCCCATCTATGACGACCTGGAAATGGATCGAATCGCCAGTAGCCTGGCCTTCATGACCGAAACGCTCGGCGGCGACGATCCCTATGTGCAAAAAGCCTTGACCGGCATGTCGCCCAAGGCCCGCGCTGAAGCCCTGGTCAAGGGCACCAAGCTCAAAGACGTGGCCCTACGCAAAAAGATCGCCGAAGGCGGCACCGAGGCCATCGCCTCCTCCACCGATCCCATGATTAAGTTCGCCGTCGATCTCGATCCCGAATCGCGGGCCTTGAGGAAAAGATTCGAGGACGAAATTGAGGGCACGCTGAAAGATTCATACGCCAAAATCGCCGCGGCCCACTTTGCCATCAACGGTGAGGACGCCTACCCCGACGCTACCTTCACTCTACGTCTCGCCTACGGTCCGGTGAAGGGCTACAAAGAGGCCGGGCAGATCATCCCTCCGTTCACCAACTTTGAGGGCATGTACCAGCGGGCCACGGAGCGCAAAGGGCAAAAGGGCTTCGAACTGCCCAAGGTCTGGTGGGACCGCAAGGACAAGCTGGACCTCAAGACGCCGTTCAACTTCGTCTCTACTGCGGACATCATCGGCGGCAACTCCGGCAGTCCGGTGATCAACAAAAAGGGCGAAGTCGTCGGCCTGATCTTCGACGGCAACATTCAAAGCCTCGTCCTCGACCTCGCCTATACCGAGGATCAAGCACGGGCCGTCTCCGTCGATTCCCGCGCCATGATCGAAGCGATGAAGAAGATTTACGATGCCGGGGCGCTGGCGGATGAGATTCTCAAACGCTGACCGGACGTAGTTACGATCGAGATGGAACCATGAAAGGAATTCAATACGTCGTCGATGGCGACGGTCAGAAGACTGCCGTCGTTATTGATCTTGAGCGATACGGCGAGCTTTGGGAGGACTTCTACGATTCATTTACCGCGGCTCAGCGACGACACGAACCTCGTGAATCGCTGACTCAGGTGAAACGCAAGCTGCAGCGCTTGAGGAAGATCAAGCACAGTGGCTGACTATGCGATTACCTTTGCACGGTCGGCTCGCAAAGAACTTGAGTGCCTGGATGCCAAACTCGTTCAGCGGATATGGACCAAGATCGAGGCATTCACCACAGATGCTCGGCCAACAGGCTGCAAGAAACTGGTGGGCCAGAACGATCTTTGGCGGATTCGGGTTGGCGAGTATCGCGTGATTTACACGATTGACGACCACAGACGTGTGGTGGATGTCATAGCGATAAGTCATCGAAGAGACGCCTATCGTTGAGGCAAGCAGATCGGTCTGCCTCGGGCATCCTGATTCGTCGGAATTATGATTCTTCAGAAACTCCCAAGGCAGCTTCCTCGATGCGTTGCGAAACGAGGGTCATTAATTCGAGGTAGTCGGCCTGGGCCTTGAGGACGTCTTTGATGATTCGGCTGCCGATCACCTTGCCGTGGAGATCAGCCAGCTTGCGCTTGTCCTCCGGCTCGATCGGACGGCCCGATGCCTCCAGTTCGTGCATCTTGTGTTGCTGGTTTTCGTAATCCTGCAAAAGTTGTCGGTCTTGAAGACTGCCCTCCAACGCCGCCCGAGTGTCCGCCATCTGCCGGCCCCGAGGGTCGGCGGCGATTCGTTCGCCCAGTCGCGTCGCAAGGTCAAGGATTTCATCCATCGGCGGTCACTCTGTTGGAATCGTCCAACGCGCGCGACTCAGGCTGAGGGTCGCAGGGAGGCAGTATACGTTGTTCGGCACCTTTTCCCAAGACTTCCGCGGGCCGCACTGGAAAACGATCTAGTCACGCGCGGAAAAACCAACAGATTGCCCGACTCGCCATCTAATGTTCGGTCTGCGTTTGGCATAGGGGTCGGGGGGATGGGCGAATATCCGGGTTGACCGGGAAATCCGAAATGTACACTGCATTCCCCTTTTTTTGTTTTTCCATCGAAAATCTCTTGCAATGATGGAACAGTGTGCATAGTTTGTACCGTGTTGTGGAGGAGGTGGTGATACACCTTGCGGCGAATCGTGAGTTGCATCTGCCGTATGACCCATTGGGAAGTTGACTCCATCAGGTATTTCGCAATGCCGCGAATGCAATAAAGGAGAATCCGATATGACCCCTGGTTCCTTCAAATGTCCAAAGTGTGATCGTAGTTTTATCATGGCGGCGCATTTAGGTCGCCATACCAACACCATCCATGGATCCCGGAAGAGGCCCAAGCCGACGGCGAAAAAAAGGCCCGGCGGCCGTCAAAAGCGTCGGATCGGTCGGCCCAAGGGAAGTCGCTCAATCGCGCGACCTGGCGCTTCGATCGGCGACGGCGCGACGCGACTCCTCAGCCAGATGCAGTCCTATTACTCGGAGCTTACCTCTCGGCGCTCAAGCCTGGATGCCCAGATCGCGGGAATGGAAAGCGCCATCAACATCTTGGGCGCCGCCCCCAGGGCCACGGCCACGGGTCGCAAGGTGAGACGCCATGCTGGAAGCGGCAGCCGCACCGGGTCGCTCAAGGACACGATTGTGCGCGTCCTTCGTCAACGCGCCGTTGCCCTAAGCCCCAGGGAAATCGCCGTGAAGGTGGTGAAGGCCGGCTATAAGACTTCGACGAAGAACCTGACCAAGACCGTCAGCAACACCCTCCCGGAAATCAACGCAGTGAGGAGAGTCGGGCGGGGTCTGTATCGGGCGTAACACCCTTGACGTTGGCCCGGTACCGGGTCGGCGCGAAGCGCATGGGTGACAGCATACGAGGAAGCCGGAGGGAAGTCCTCCGGCTTTCTTGGTTTTCGGCGGGTGGCCTCCATCATGGCGGGAGATGAACTTCAGTTTGTCGACTGGTTGCGAACCCGGCAACCGAGTCACCCTTCTGTAATCCTGGGCATCGGCGACGACATGGCCGTACTTCGCACGTCCGGGGAGCGAATCCTGGTTTCGTCCGACATGTTGCTCGACGGGGTTCACTTCGACACCAGCCGAAATTCGCTGTATGCCGTCGGGCGGAAGGCGATCGCGTGCAGTCTCAGCGATTGCGCGGCCATGGCGGTCTGTCCACTGGCGGCCACCGTGTCCGTGGCGTTGCCGGAGAGTATTCCTCTCGCCGGGGGAGAGGAGCTTCTAGCCGGAATGTTCTCGATGGCCGAGGAATACGACCTGGTGATTGCGGGCGGCGACACCAACCGCTGGACTAACCCACTCGCCATCGACGTGGCCGTCACCGCAACACCCTTTTCGGGAATCGAGCCGGTCCGACGCTCCGGCGCCATTTCCGGCGACATGCTATATGTAACCGGGCCATTGGGGGGAAGTCTCCTCGGACATCATCTCGCGTTTCAGCCCCGCATTCGCGAGGCCCGGGGTTTGAGCGGGCGACTGGGGCAACGATTGCACGCCATGATTGACATTAGCGACGGTCTATCGCTCGACCTGTGGCGTCTCTGCGCAGAATCCAAGGTCGGCGCGGAACTCGACGAACGGCGACTGCGCGAAGTCATCAGTGACGACGCCAAACGAACTGCGGCTTCCAGCGGGCGCACGCCCTTGGATCATGCACTGACCGACGGCGAGGATTTCGAGTTGCTCCTGGCTGTCGAAGGTGAGGTGATGGGCACCGACATTCCACTCTTTCGGGTCGGCCGGATCACGGCATCGGGACTGGCCATTGCCCGAGAAGACGGAACAGTTGAAGCACTCGAACCGCGGGGGTATGTGCATTGACCGCCGACATACAGGCCACGTGGGAAACAACTTCCGTCGAAGCCACGCACGCGCTCGGGGCGGCATTGGGTCGGGTCTTGCGCGGGGGCGTGTCCATCGGTTTCGTCGGCCCCTTGGGGGCAGGCAAAACCCATCTGGTGAAGGGAATCGCCGAGGGCAATGGGACGGTGGACGCGCGGAAGATCACCAGCCCTACGTTTACCCTCATCCACGAGTACCCCGGACGACTGCGGCTGTATCACGTGGACGCGTATCGGTTGCGCGGACCGTCGGAATTGGTCGCATTGGGGTTTGACGAACTTGTCACGTCCGATTCGGTCGTGGCCGTGGAATGGGCCGATCAGGTGCGCGCCGCCATGCCGACGGACACGCTTTGGATTGAGATTACGCCAATCGAAGAGTCCAGTCGCCATCTGACCTTCCATCCCGGCGGACCCTTGGCCCAGCAGTGCATGGCGGACTTCCGAGCCGAGCACCGTTGACATTGTTGACGCGGAAAACGGATTGAAATGTCGAATGGCGAATGACGAATGTCGAAGGTAGGATGCTGATGATGAATTGTTTTTTGATTCGACAATCGACATTTGCCCTTCGGATAGTGAGTAATCACTTTGGCTCGACACGACGGTAGACGATTCAACGAACTCCGCCGCCTGGATATCACCCGCGGGTACACGCAGAACGCCGCGGGGTCTGTGCTGATCCGGTCTGGTCAAACGGTGGTCCTCTGCACGGCCTGTTGGGAAAAAGGCGTTCCCGCGTGGAAAAAGGGACAGGGAAGCGGCTGGGTGACGGCGGAATATGATATGCTCCCCGGGGCGACGGGCGAGCGCCGACGACGCAACCGAACGGCGATTGACGGACGTACGCAGGAAATTCAGCGCTTGATCGGACGATCCTTGCGCTGCGTCGTAGACCTCGATTTGTTGGGCGAGAATTCGATACTCGTCGACTGCGACGTCCTACAGGCCGACGGGGGAACGAGGACCGCGAGCATTACCGGGGCGTTTGTGGCATTGTCTGACGCCGTGCGGGTCGCGATGCGGAAGAAATGGATTCGCCGTTCGCCCATTCGTGACGCGGTGGCCGCGGTGAGCGTAGGCAGGGTCGATGGACGGATGCTGCTCGATCTCGACTACAAGGAGGACGTCGCGGCCGAGGTGGACATGAACGTGGTAATGACCGGCTCGGGACGCTTCGTGGAGGTTCAGGGAACGGGCGAGGAAGCGACGTTTACACGGGCGGACCTCGACCGATTGGTCGGACTCGCATCCCGGGGCATCAAACAACTTCTGACGATTCAGGAACGAGCGCTGCGAAGGCGCTTGGCCCCACAACCATGAATCACCCATCGAGAGACTCTCAGCAGGTCCGCGACGATTTAGGCGGCGTCGGGACGGTCCCGGAGGGACCGAGGATCGTAGCCACGGGTGGAGCGTCGCCCGCCGCGAGGCGGGCAAAGCGCAACCCGTGGATGCCAACGCGCCGCGGCGCCCGCCCCGGAGGGGGCGGAGCATCCCAGCGCAGTCGCCGTTCCGCCGCCCCTTCGGGGCGGTTTGACTCTTGTCCCCGAACACCACGGGTTCCGTCCGGCTGCGCCGGACTCCACCCGTGGCTACAGTCCGACACCCCTTCGGGGCGAACGGACGCTCCGCCGATCGTGTCACGGATTCGGCGTCAACGCACGGTTCGCAGGGTCGTCGGTCAAGCGAGGGCTTTTGGGCTTCTTCTAATCGCCGGCTGTGCATCCGGCGGAAACAAAGAGGGCGTCCGGATGAGTGGATCGCTCTTCGGATCCAAAGGTGCGCCGTGGACCATTCAGTGCCTGGAAATCCAGGGGCCGGCGCGGATGCAGCAAATCGAGCCGTTCGCGGAATCGTTACGCCGAACGCCGGGCATACGCCCCAAAGATGTGTTCGTTCGCGAGGAGTCGGACGGCTTCGCCCGGCTGTACTACGGGACATACTATCGGCGTACGGATGCAAAGACGCGGAAGCGCTCCACCCCGCCGCAGCTTCAGACGGACATGGAACTTATCAAGCAACTGGGCGGTGAGTCCGGGCAGCGATACTTCCTCCGTGCCCTGGCTGTGCGTATGCCAATGCCCAATGTTGGCGACCCGCAATGGGCGCTGTCTCATGCGAAAGGAAAATACTCTCTTCAGGTGGCCGTGTTTGAACCCAACGACGACTTTTGGGAACACAAACAGGCCGCCGCCGAGTATTGCGCATTCCTCAGAAAAAAGGGCTACGAGGCCTACTATCACCACGCGAGCGCCTCAAGCATGGTAACCGTAGGGTCGTTCGGCCCCGAGGCAGTGGTGAAGATGCCCCAGGGTTTGCCCAAATACAGCGACGAAGTTCTTAAACTACAGAAGAATGAGTTGCTGCAACATAACCTGCTTAACGGAGCGATATACTACGTTCGCGACGGCATGGGTGGGCGGACGGCGGTCCCCTCTCGCCTGGTGGAAATCCCCCGCAACCCTTCAGGGCAGCCGTGATCCCTCCCGCTACCATTCTCATCGCCACGAAAAATCGCGGAAAGCTGCGCGAAGTACAAGACATACTCGAGGAGTTGTCCGTCGTTTGGGCCACCCTCGACCAGTTCCCCGGCCTGCCCAACGCGATCGAAGATGCGGACACGTTCGAGGGCAACGCCGAACGAAAGGCGGTTCACTATGCGCGATTGACGGGCCTGTGGACTCTGGCCGACGATTCGGGACTGGAGGTGGACGCGCTCGATGCAGCGCCCGGAGTCTACTCGGCACGTTACGCTGGCCGTCAGGGAGACGATGCCGCGAACAACCAAAAGCTCATCGCCCAGCTCGCCAATGTGCCTGTGGAACGGCGAACCGCGCGGTTCCGGTGCGCTGTTGCATTGGCCGGTCCCGAAGGAATCCTGGCCACCGCGTGCGGAACGTTCGAGGGCCTGATCGTCGATGTTCCACGCGGGTCTAACGGCTTCGGCTATGACCCCCACTTCTTCATCCCGAAATTGGGCATGACCGCGGCGCAGCTCCCCCCGGAACAAAAGAACCACATCAGTCATCGCGCTCATGCGTTGTCGGCCGTCCGGCCCGACATCCAGCGATTACTCGGAAAACAGGCTGGATTCCTCAAGCGCGACCCAACGTGACCGGAAGGGCCTGTTGTGTTACAATGTCGCCTGATTTAGCGGCTAAGAAGTTCCGCTTACGGATGCGGTTCGACTCGCGATTGAGTCAATCTGGATGGTCAATAAGTGATGGATTTTGAACTTTCCGACGACTTGAAAGCCCTCCAAGACATGGCCCGGCGCTTTGCGGCCGACCATATCGCACCCCATGCCCGCAAGTGGGACCGCGAGGCGGACATTCCCCGCGAACTCGTGGCCAAGCTCGCGGAGCTGGGTTTCCTGGGCATCTTCATCCCCGCCGAGTACGGGGGCGTTGGACTGGGTGACCTGGGGGCATCGGTCATTATGGAGGAGATCGCCCGGCACTGCGGGGCGACGGCGTTAATGCTCGACGCCCACAATGCCTTGTGCTCGGCCCACATCATCCGTGCGGCCAATGCTGAACAAAAGACCAAGTACCTTACTAAGTTGGCGGCGGGCGAATACTTGGGAGCGTGGGCGCTATCCGAGCCGGGATGCGGAAGCGACGCAGCGGCCCTCGCTACAACCGCGACGCTCGAAGGCGATTCGTGGGTGCTCAACGGCGCGAAGCAGTGGATTACGAACGGCCACTACGCCGGGGTCTATGTGGTCATGGCCCGGACGAAACCGGACGGCGGGGCGAAGGGGATCAGCGCGTTCATCGTGGAGCGGGGCACGCCCGGGCTGATCATCGGCCCCAAGGAAGACAAGATGGGGATGCGGGGGTCGGACACGGTCGGACTTACTTTCGACAATTGCCGGGTTCCCAAGGCCAATCTTTGCGGAAAACTTGGCGAAGGGTTCACCGACGCCATGAAAGTCCTGGAGCGGGGGCGGATCACGATCGCGGCCATGTCCGTCGGGCTCGCCCGCGGAGCGTTGGAGGAGTCGCTATCGTACTCGAAGCAGCGCGTAGCGTTTGGCAAGCCTATCTTTGAGCACCAGTCGATCCAGTTCATGCTCGCGGACATGGCCATGGAAATCGACGCCGGGCGGCTGCTCACCCGCAAGGCGGGCATCCTGTCGGACGCCGGAAAGCCAAGCAATATCGAAGCGTCGGTGGCCAAACTGTTCACCAGCGAAATGGCCACACGGGCGTGCCTTGCCGCCATCCAGATCCACGGCGGCAACGGGTACACCAAGGAAGTGCCCGTCGAGCGCTACATGCGCGACGCCAAACTTTGCGAAATCGGCGAGGGCTCAAGCCAGATTCAACGGATCATTATCGCCAAGCATTATCTGGAATTGTAGGCCTACATCATGGACTTTGAGTTCGACGACGACCATCGGATGTTGCAGGAGCAAGTCCGCGCGTTTGCATTCCGCGAGGTGGCCAAGGGTGCGGAGCAGCGGGACCACGAAGCCGCCATGCCCGAACCGTTGCGGGCGCAGCTCGCGGAACTGGGCCTGTTCGGCATCATCATCCCCGCGGAATACGGCGGCGCGGGCATGGGGACTGTCGCCTCATCGATCGTGGTCGAAGAAATCTCCAAAGCTTGCGCCGGAACGGGCGTTTTGCTTAGCGCCCACGGGTCGCTTTGCGTCGATCCCATCCTGCGCTTCGGGACGACGGAGCAGAAGAAAAAATACTTGCCTGGATTGGCGTCGGGTGAGACGGTTGGGTGCCTCTCGTTGACGGAGCCGGGCAGCGGCAGCGACGCGGGGGCGGCCACTTGCGCCGCCGTCCTCCGCGACGACGGCTGGCACATCACGGGGACGAAAATCTTCGTCACCAACGGTAAAGAGGCTGGCGTAATGGTGCTCATCGCCGTAACCGATCCCAACGAACCCAAACGGCGACTGAGCGCGTTCATCGTGGAGAAACCTACACCCGGACTTCGGATCGGCAAACTCGAAAAGAAGCTCGGCATTCGGTGCTCATCGACGGCGGAGTTTGTGTTCGAGGATTGCGTGGTGCCGCACGATGCGCTGCTCGGTGAGCGCGGGCGCGGGCTGCGCGTAGCCCTTAGCACGCTCGATGGCGGACGGATCGGAATCGCGGCCCAGGCATTGGGAATCGCCCAGGCGTGCCTGTACGAGTCGATCAAGTACGCGCGAACGCGGGTGCAGTTCAACCAGCCGATCGGCAAGTTTCAGGCCATCCAGAACAAGATCGCGGACATGGCCGTGGGGATTGAAGCGGCGCGGACGCTCGTCTATCGAGCGGCGTGGCTGAAGGACGCGGGTCAAGCATACGGTCAGGCTGCCGCGATGGCGAAACTGTTCGCCAGCGAAATCGCCTCCAAGGCCGCCAACCATGCGGTGCAGGTCTTCGGCGGTTATGGGTACATCTGCGATTACCCCGTGGAGCGGTTCCTGCGGGATGCAAAGATTACGGAGTTGTATGAAGGTACGAGCGAGATTCATCGACTGGTGATCGCACGGGGGCTGGCAGGGTAACTCTGCGATGATCGACCGCTTGCCATTACCGATTGACCTCCCGTATGACGCCCTGGCCGACTATTGCCGGCGATGGAAAATCACGAGACTCGAAGTATTCGGCTCGATCCTTCGTGAGGACTTCGGACCGGATAGCGACGTTGATTTCCTGGTGACATTCGACCCGGCAGCACGGCTAAGCCTCTTCGACATTGTGGATGCGGAGGATGAGCTAGCAGGCATCGTTGGGCGACCGGTCGATCTCGTGGAGCGCGAGCCGATCGAGCACAGCGAAAACTGGATGCGGCGAAAGCTGATCCTGGGAAGCGCCCGGACCATCTATGTCGGTTGATATTGCATCGCTAATCGACATTCGCCTGGCGATTGATCGGGCGCGGTCGTTCATCGCTGGTCTTGATTACGAACAGTTCCTCAATGATGAAAAGTCGATGTGGGCGGTCTATGGCCAGACTATCGTTGTCGGCGAGGCGGCAAACCGCATCTCGAAAGAGTTTCAGGAGCAACATAGTCGTGTCCCCTGGAGGAAGATGATCTCGATGCGGCATCACCTGGTTCATGGCTATGACGAAATCAAATGGGATCGCGTGTGGAATGTTGTAGTCAACGAAATGCCGAAACTGAAAGCCGCGATCGAGCCGCTGATTCCAAAGGAGCCGTAGCGAACGAGATAGAGGCAATGGTTGCGATTATTGACGACCAACGAAGTGAGCTTGAATCTCTCTGCCGCAAGCATCGCGTGCGGCGGCTGGAGGTGTTCGGGTCGGCGGCGGACGGGACGTTTGACCCACAGCGGAGTGACCTCGATTTCCTCGTTGAGTACGAACAGCTCTCGCCTGGCGAGCATTACGAAGCGTATTTTGGACTATGGGAAGATTTAACATCTCTTTTTGGCCGTAAGAACGATTTGGTTGCGCCCGAGACAATCCGCAATCCCTTTGTTCAGCGTCGCGTCAATGAAAGTCGGAAGGTGATTTATGAGGCGATCGGTGACATGGAGGGTCGTGCTGGCGGCACGCTACGAGAGTAGCCCAGCGTTTCAACGCTGGGGACAGGACGGTTGAGTTGTTTGTTTCTCCCCCTCTTGAACCCGGCGACGCTGTCGCCGGGTTCAAGAGGGGGAGGAGTCAGGGTGAGATCGTTACCCAGCGATGAATCGCTGGGCTATTCTCAGATACCCCTACGGGGTATGCCTGGACGCATGAACTCTCGGCTCGGATTTAGGCGTGGTAATATGACAACTAACAAGACGATTGCTGTTATCGGGGCTGGGACAATGGGTCGCGGCATCGCCCAGGTCTTCTCGCAATCTGGCTATGACGTTTATCTCAACGACGCGATTCCCAAAGCCCTCGATGAGGGCGTGGCCTTCATCCACAAGATGCTCGACCGGGCTGTGCAGAAGGGCGCGTTGAAGGCGGAAGACGCTCCAGCGATTAAGAACCGATTGCATCCGGTACGGAGCCTCAATGAGGCGCCAATATGCCCGCTCATCATCGAGGCGGCCACGGAAAAGCCGGACATAAAAACAGAAATCCTCAAAACCGCACAATCGCGGCTGACCGACGATGGGATTCTCGCGACCAACACCAGCAGCATTAGCATCACGCAGCTCGCGGCGGCCACGGACCACCCGGACCGATTCGTCGGCATGCACTTTTTCAACCCCGTGCCGCTGATGAAGCTGGTCGAAGTGGTGAAAGGGCTGCAAACCAGCGACGAGACGGTCAAACGGACGATGGCGTTAGCGGAGTCGGTCGGCAAGACGCCGGTGCAGTGCAACGATCACCCCGGCTTCGTGTCAAACCGCGTGCTTATGCCTATGATTAACGAGGCGATTTTTTGCCTACAGGACGGCGTCGCGGAGGCGGCGGCGATCGACGAGATCATGAAACTGGGCATGAATCATCCGATGGGACCGCTCGCCTTGGGAGATTTAATCGGGCTGGACGTGTGCTTGTTTATCCTCGAAGTGTTGCACCGCGACTTGGGCGAGGACCGCTATCGGCCATGCCCTTTGCTCCGCAAAATGGTGGCCGCGGGTCGGCTGGGTCGAAAAACCAAGCAAGGGTTTTATCGTTATGAGTAGCACGCAGGTTGACCTCAAGACTGAAGGTTCGCACGCGACGATCATGTTCCGCACGGATGGCGCGGTAAACCTCCTTTCGGCCGACTTATTGCACAGCTTCGGCGCCATCGTCGCGAAGGTGAAGAAGGATTCGCACGTCCGCACGGCCTCGATCCAGGCCGAGGGGAAGGTCTTTATCGCCGGGGCGGATATCAAGGAAATGGCCGACTTCACGCCGGACCAGGCCCGCAACTACGGCGAGCTAGGGCAGGGCGTTCTCAACGACTTGGCCGCATTGCCGTGCATCACCGTGGCGGCGATTCAGGGAGCAGCCCTGGGAGGCGGGTTGGAACTGGCCTTGGCCTGCGACTTTCGCATAGCGGTCAAGTCGGCCAAGCTCGGCTTTCCGGAAGTGTCGCTGGGGTTGATCCCCGGCTGGGGCGGCATTCTCCGTGTCACCAAGCTCATCGGGCCATCCCATGCCAAGAAACTATTCCTTAGCGGCAACCCCGTCTCGGGTGAGGACGCCTTCGGGTGGGGGCTGGTAGACGAAGTGGTGAATTCTCCGGAAGATTTGAGTCACCGGGTGGCGGCGTACTGTAAGTCGTTTCGCCGAGCGTCGCCCGCCGCAGTGGCCTTGGCCAAGCGGGCGTCGCGCGACTTCGACGAATTGTCGGGGTTCGCGGAGTGTTTTGCGGCCAGGGACTCGCGCGAGGGGATGTCGGCTTTTGTGGAAAAGCGCCCGGCGTCGTGGATGGAAGGATAGCGATCATGCGTGTACGAACCTCCGTCGATGCGTCGGCTAGTCCCGCCAACGAAGCGGAAGGAAAGACCTTTGTCGGTCCCGAAGATTTGGGGGCGTTCAACCCCGCCAAGGCCTTGGGGGAACCCGGCTCGTTCCCCTATACCCGCGGCGTGCATCGCACCATGTATCGCGACCGCTTGTGGACCATGCGGCAGTTCGCCGGGTTCGGCAGCGCGGAGGACACCAACGGGCGATTCAAATACCTGCTCGAACACGGCCAGACGGGACTCAGCACGGCGTTCGACCTTCCCACCCTGATGGGGCGGGATAGTGACGATCCTCTGGCACTCGGTGAAGTCGGACGGTGCGGCGTTGCCATCGCCTCGCTCGCGGATATGCGCCGGCTGTTTGACGGCATCGACCTCGGCGCGGTCAGCACCAGCATGACCATCAACGCCCCGGCGGCGATCCTGCTCGCCTTTTACGTCGCCGTCGGACAAGAGCAGGGCGTTCCGCTCAATCGACTCCGCGGGACGCTGCAAAACGACATCCTCAAGGAATTCCACGCCCAAAACGAGTATGTGTTCCCACCCGCTCCGAGTGTCAAGCTCGTTGTGGATACCATCGAGTATTGCACGAAGCACCTGCCGCAATGGAACACGGTGAGCATCAGCGGGTACCACATCCGCGAGGCGGGGGCGACGGCGGCGCAGGAATTGGCCTTTACCTTGGCCGACGGCATTGCCTACGTCGAGGCGTCGATCCAGCGAGGTCTGGCGGTCGATGATTTCGCCCCGCGGTTGAGCTTTTTCTTCGATGTACACAACGATTTCTTCGAGGAGATCGCCAAGCTTCGTGCCGCCCGGCGGATTTGGGCCCATGTCATGCGCGATCGCTTCAAGGCCAAGCAAGAGCGGAGTTGGCTGCTACGAATGCACTGTCAGACCGCGGGCGTCACGCTCACGGAGCAGCAGCCGATGAACAACGTCGTACGTGTGGCATTTCAAGCATTAGCGGGCGTTTTGGGCGGGACGCAATCGCTGCACACCAACAGCATGGACGAGACGTTGGCCCTGCCCACCCAAGAGGCGGCCAAACTCGCCTTGCGGACGCAACAGATCATCGCCCACGAAACCAACGTGAGCCGGACGGTCGATCCGCTCGGCGGCAGCTACTTCGTGGAGAAGCTGACCAACGAGATCGAGGCGACGGCTTACGGCATCTTCGATCAGATCGACGCCATGGGCGGGGTGCTGAAAGCGATCGACCGCGGCTACTTCCGCCGCGCCATCGCCGAGTCCTCGCTCGACCAACAGCGGGAACTCGATCGCGGCGGGCAGAAGATCGTCGGCGTCACCGATTTTGTCGAAGGCGGCCCGCCCGGCGTACCGACCCTGAAGATCACGCAGGAAACAGAGGACGCCCAGATCGCCAAGCTCAAGGCCCTCAAGCAGTCGCGCGACAAGGCCCGACATCGGGCGGCTCTTGATAGACTGCGCCGTGACGCCGCAAGCAACGCCAACGTCATGCCCGCCTTGATCGAAGCCGCCGAGGCCGACGCCACCGTAGGCGAAATGATGAATACCATGAAAACCGTCTTCGGCGCCTACGACGGCGGACCGGAGTGGTGACGCGGGGGATACATGCGGATTACACGTCTTGGAGCTGACAACCTCCGTGCGATCGGCAAGGTCGATCTGCCCTTGCAACCGCTGACGGTTATCGTTGGACCCAATGGTGTGGGCAAGTCCACGCTGTTGGAGCTTGCGCGAGTCTTTTCTGGATTGGAGAATCAGAACCGGTTCGTCGAGTGCTTCGCGCGTTGGGGTGGGTTCACAGCCAGCGTTCGTGCTAACGCCCCCGACCGCCGCCGCATATCGGTTGGTTTTGAGCTCTCGGACGGGAATCAAGCCCATCAATACCTGGTGGCGTTCATGAGCGCCGTGCCTGGGTTCTTTGTGGAAACGGAGCGATTACGCTCTAGATTCTCGACGCAGGAAGGCTTCAAGGAATTGTTTACTCGGACCGACTCAGGGGTAGTACTTACGACCAACCAAGGTTCGAACCTCTACAACACGCCGCACGGCCCGGCGTCTCTCCTTCCGCAATTCCGCCAAGAGCTCCTGCAAGCGGCCCTCCTGCTTGAGGCTGCGAAGCGAACGTCGCTTTGGCAAGTCCACAGATTCCAGCCAGCCGACCGGGTTGGATTACCACAGCAGCTTCAGCAAACGGATGTTCCGATGCCGGATGGGAGCAATTTATTCTCAGCACTCTATTCGCTCAAAACGGAGCGACGTGAACGATATCGCGCGCTCCTCGAATCGTTGCGGGCCGCCGTTCCGGAACTTGAAGAGATCGACTTTCCGCTTGCGGGCGCAGGACACGTTAGCCTCGCATGGAGTCAAAGCAACTTTCCGCTTCCTTTCTATTCCAATCAGCTTTCCGATGGCATTCTCAGGTTCCTGTTCCTGGTTACGATCCTTCATACGGCACCCGACGACGGCCTGATCATGCTCGACGAGCCGGAACTGAGTCTCCATCCCCAATGGCTTATGCTCTTGGTTTCCCTCCTACGTAAGACTTCCGCGCGGACGAATATCCTCGTCGCTACCCAGAGCGCCGAATTGCTTCGTTGGCTCAAACCGGAAGAACTCGTCATCGCCGATTCCACTGAAAACGGCACGGTCTTCACACCGGCAACAAACAAGGCGGATTTGTCCAAGTGGCTTGAGGACTTCACGCTTTCCGACCTGTGGACGATGGGCGAACTCGGGGGCCGACGATGAAGATCGTCGTGATTTGTGAGGGCGCTACTGAGGCAGCTCTCATGCAAGGACTCCGGGATTTCGTGCAGAGCCGCGCCGTCCATGAGAAACGAGTCGGCGTCAGCAGTCGGTCGCTCGACGGGCCGACGATCCGCAGGAAACTCGATCGCGTCGCTAGGAACTTGTTGGAGCAAGATGATGTCGTGGGAGTCGTCGCGCTGTCGGATGTCCATCCGTATTACAAGAACGCGAAGGAGACCAAGGACGCCTTGCGCCGCTGCGCGGGGAGCGCGGACAAAAATCCGAACTTCCGCGCTCACGCCGCCCAATTCGAGGTCGAGGCATGGATCCTTCCATTTTGGGACGAGATTGCCAAGCACTTGAGCGTAAACGCCGCGTCGCCCGGCGCAAACCCCGAACAAGTCAACGGCCAGAAACCGCCTTCGCACCATTTCAAGGAGTTGTACCGCCGAGCCAAGCGTGAATTCGACAAGGTTCTCGATGGCCCCCGCTGGTTGAAGTCCGAACGCCTTGCGTCCGCGGCGGGGCATTGTCCCGAACTCAAGTCCTTTCTAAACTCGCTACTAGAGCTTGCGGGTGCGGACAAGCTGACGTAACCGATGCAAGGGCGAGCCGAATGAACAACACTCATCCCCGCGTTCTACTGGCCAAGATTGGTTTGGATGGGCACGACCGAGGTGTCAAGGTGTTGGCACGGTCCTTCCGCGACGCGGGGATCGAGGTGATCTACACCGGCTTGTGGCAGACGTGCGAGGCCACCATGCACGCGGCATTGCAGGAGGACGTCGACGTGGTCGGCGTCAGCCTGCTTTCGGCCGCCCATTTGACGGTCATGCCCGAAATGTTGAGGCTTCGCCGCGAGTTGGGCATCGAGCACATCCCGGTGGTCCTCGGCGGAATCGTGCCGGAATCGGACCATGCGACGCTTCGGGACATGGGCGTCGCGGCCGTGTTTAATCCCGGGTCTTCGCTCGACAAGATCATCGAAAAGATGCGGGAGCTGGCGAACGGGCACCCGTCGCCGCGACTTGATGAAATACGTGCGGGATACTCCAAGAAGGATCCGCGGTCGCTATCCAAGCTGATTACCCTCGTTCAACGAGGCGAAGGACTGAGCGGGTGGACGCCGCCGTCGGGTAAGGCAAAGGTCATCGGCATCACCGGCGCGCCGGGCGTGGGGAAGAGTTCCTTCATCGGCCGGCTCGGCAAACTCCTTCGCGCCAAGAACAAGAAAGTCGCCGTGGTAGCCATCGACCCGAGCAGTCCGGTCACGGGCGGGGCGCTGCTGGGAGATCGGCTGCGGATGATGACCGGCTCGCCCGACGCCGATTTTTTCATTCGCAGTTTGTCGTCGGGTGACGTACAAGGGGGACTCGCCCCTCATTGCCGCGAGGTGGTGGCCGTCCTGAACGGGTATGGGTTCGATTTTATCCTGGTCGAGACGGTGGGAGCTGGGCAGGCCGACATCGCCATCCGAACCATCGCCGACCGCACGATCCTGCTGCTGATGCCGGACAGCGGCGACGCGATTCAATTCTCCAAGGCCGGGATCATGGAAATCGCAAGCTGTTTTGTGCTCAACAAGTGCGACCTCGCCGGCGCCGACGCCGCCCAAGCTCAGATTCTCAGCGCCGTCGGCGACAATCGTCCCTTGTGGAAGGTCAGCACTGTCCGTGACGAAGGCATCGACGCGGTCGCGGATTGGGTAGCGTCCGTTTGACTCAAGCGGGTAACACGATGTGGCACAGCGGCCTCCGCTGTGCTTTTCCCAGCCGAGGGCGGCTGGTCTACATTGGAGGTTTTCTATGCGTTATCTACTCGCATTGTTGACTGCACTGATCTTCAACGCCTGTGCCAACCTGTTAATGAAGGTAGGTATGAAGTCGGTGGAAGCCTCAGGCGGCCTGTTCAAGAATGGCGCTGCCCCGGCCTTTAAGACCGTGCTCACCAGTACTCCGCTCGTTGTGGGGTTGGGTTGCTTCGCGCTGAACGCTGTTTTCTACATGTATGCCTTGCAAAGTAAGTCCCTGAAAATCAGCATCGCCTACCCGATCATGGTCGGCGGAGGATTCGCCTTGATCGCGGTGATGGCCCGGTTTCATCCGTCCCTGGCGGAACGGCTGACTTGGGGACAGATCACGGGCGTGGGGTTGGTGTTCGCCGGAGTGATCCTGATCGCCGCACAATCGGAGCGAGTGCCCATGTAGTTCTGTTCCATCCTTAAGTTCGACGCACTTCGGCTTGAATGAGTTGGTAGATGGCCCGTGTGGCCGTCGAGCGGTTAAGAGTATAAAAGTGAATACCGGCCACGTTTTCCTTGAGGAGACCGAGACATTGCTCCGTGGCATGATACATGCCGATCTGCCGGACGGCCTCGGCGTCGTCCTCGACGGATTCGATTCGTCGTAATAAGTCCTTGGGGATCGAGGCCCCGCACATCTGCGTGAACCGCTTGACCTGCTTTACACTGAGGATCGGCATGATCCCCGCGAGGATCGGAAGACGGATGCCGGCATGGACCACCCGCTCGCGAAAGGACAAGAAGTCCGCATTGTCGAAGAAGAGTTGGGTGATGAGAAAATCGACACCGGCGTCGACCTTCTTCTTAAGGTTTTCGAGGTCTTTTTCCTTGCTCGGCGACTCCGGATGACCCTCGGGATAACACGCCCCGCCCAAACAGAACTCGTGATGCCGCCGGCGAATGAAGGCCACCAGTTCGCTGGCGTGGCGGAACCCGCCGTCGACCGGCGTGAACTTCGACTCCCCTTGGGGTGGGTCGCCGCGCAGGGGAAGCACGTTGTCGATGTTGTTGGACTTGAGCTCATCGAGGACGCGGGCGATTTCGGTCCGGTCGGCTCCCACGCAAGTCAGATGGGCCATCGGCTCGATGCCGATGTCCTTCTTGATCCGCGCCACTAGGTCAATGGTCTTGCGTCGTGTACTGCCGCCCGCGCCGTAGGTTACCGAAACGTACGTCGGGGAGAGCGGTTTGAGTGACTCGATGGTTTTGTAAAGGTCCCAGAAGCCGATGTCGTCTTTGGGCGGGAAGAACTCGAAGGAAAGGCTCGGAGTGCCGGCCTTCAATTGGTCGCAGATGCGCATGGCGATAAGGAATCGATTGGGCGCGGAAGGATTCGAACCTTCGTAGGCTTACGCCAACGGGTTTACAGCCCGTCCCCTTTGGCCAACTCGGGCACACGCCCTTGCCACATGCCCGCGGCGCACGTTCGGCAGCGCCCCCGTTCATCGGGCAAAGCCCGGAAGTTGTACAGCGGGAAGGCCCGGCCCGCAAGGCGGATCACAACCTATTGTAAGAGGGCGTGCAACATTGGCGCCGCCGGTCGATAGAGGCGGAACAAGAGCAAATACACGATTACACCGGTGATCGATACGTAGACCCAAATCGGAAAGGTCACCCGGGCGATCCGCCGATGCCCGTCGAACCTGCCGCGAAAGGCCAGGTAAAGCGTTCGCGTGGCGAGCACGGGCACGCTGGCGGCCAGGACCACGTGCGTAATCAAGATGAAAAAATAGACCGGTCGAATCCAACCCTGACCGCCGAACTTTTTTTCCTCGCCGAGGAATCGGTAGGTCAGATAAGAAATGAGAAAAAACACAGAAACGCAGAAGGCGGAAATCATGAGCCGCTTATGCGCCCTGACGCGTCCTCGACGGATGCAAGCGTAGCCCGTGATCAGCAGTACGAAGCTGATGCCGTTGAGCGTCGCGTTGAGTAGGGGCAGGTCGGTGAGCCGGATCATGCGTCAGGCGGCTCGGCGAGCAGTGTCTTTACGTCGCGGAGAAGTAAACGCTTCGACTCCGGGTCCAGTCCGTCGTGGGCCGAGCGGATCCGGCCGGCCTTGTCGATCACGATGATGTACACGCTGTGGATGATGGGTCGATCGTCTTTCGCAGGGATCACCGTCTGCTTCAGGCCCTTCTCGACCAATTCGTACATCGAGGCCTCGTCGTCGCCGGTCAGAAACCACCATCGGTTGAGGTCGGCATGAAACCGTTTGGCATAATCGGCCATTACCGACGGCGTGTCGTTCTTGGGATCGAGGGTGAACGTCACGAGCTTGACTTCGGGATGGTCGGCGAGCGCCGTTTGCAGGCTTTGCATGCGGGCGCTGAGCGTCGGACAAGGCCCTGAACATCGCGTAAACACGAAATCCGCAAGCCAAACGTTTCCCCGCAGGTCCGCGTTGGTCACGGTTCGTCCGTCGGCCCCGATTAGGGAAAAATCCGGCACGGTCGGCCCGATTTGAAGCGGTGGTCCGGGCGCATCGGTTCCGCCGCTCCAGGACCATGCGGCCGCTGCGACAATGCCGATCAGCACGATCGCCAGGCCGCCCCACAGGGCAACCCGAAGCATTGGCGAGGCCGTAGACTCCGCCGTTTCGGCTGACTCGGCTACTTGGGTCGTCGAGACCATTCGTTTCTTTCAACCTTTCGCAGCCGCCACCCTGCCGGCCAGCACGATCATCACCGCCGCGAACCCTATTGTAACCGCAATCGAGACCGTCGGCGAAGGTGCGGTGGTCGCGTTTTCACGACCAATGTACAAGGCATACCGTACCGCCGCGACGCCGTAGGTCAGTGGATTGACCGTCATTACCCAGGTGAGCCAACGGGAGGCCCCGCTCGCCGGAAAAAAAGCACCCGACAGCAGCCACATGGGTATGAGGAATAAGTTCATCACAGCGTGGAACCCTTGTGTGGACTCCATGGGCCAGGCGATCAAGAACCCCAACGCACTCAACCCCACTCCGACGATCGTCAACACAACCGCCAGCGCCAACACCGACCCGAGGGTCAATGGGATTCCCGACAACGGCGCAAGCATCAAGAATAGCAACGCTTGCAAAAGGGCGAGGGTCGTGCTGCCCATCACTTTGCCAAGGACGATGGCCGTTCTTCGTACCGGCGCGGCGATCACTGCCTGCAAAAATCCTTCTCGGCGGTCCTCGATGATCGAAATGGTCGAAAAAATCGCCGTAAACAAGACGATCAGCACTAATGTGCCGGGGAAGGAATATTCCAGAAAATTCATGGTGGGGCGGGCCTCGCCCGCCGTTGGCAGTCGGAACGAATCCCGCAGCCCCGACCCGATCAGCAGCCAGAATACGACCGGCGTCCCCAATGCTCCGATGACCCGACTACGCTGACGGACGAATCGGATCACCTCCCGCCGCCATAGCGATATTGCAGGAAGCAGAAACGATATGGTGTTCGGAGTCGCGCTCATGCCCCGCCCCCGATCCACAGTCGGTGCCCGGTATGGTGCAGGAACACGTCGTCAAGCGTCGGCTTGCCCACCGTCACGCTGTCGATTTCACCGGGAAAGGCTTCAATGAGCTGGGGAACAAATTCGTGCCCGCGCTCGCGCTCGATGCGAACGGCTCCGTCAACCACCTGGGATTTGCAGACGAACTTCTCGTTCGCGCGGGCCGCCAGAGCATCGGGGTTGCCGCCGTGGATCGTCACCACATCGCCGCCGACCGTCGCCTTCAGGTCCGAGGGCGTACCGAGCATCACCAACCGCCCCTCGTCGAGGATCCCGACCCGGTCGCAGCGGTCCGCCTCGTCCATCAAATGCGTCGTCAGCAAGCTCGTGACCCCCTCACGATCGCGCAGCACTTGAAGATGGGCCATGAGGTCCGCGCGAGCGCCGGGATCAAGGCCCGTGCTCGGTTCGTCGAGGATCAACACGTCGGGCTTGTGCAGCAGCCCCTTGGCCAGCTCCACCCGCCGCTGCAACCCGCCGGAAAGCAGATCAACTCTATCGTTCGCCCGGTCTGTCAGGCGGAATTGCTTCAGGACTTCCTTAGCGCGCCGCCGCAAAACTCGTCCCCACAGGCCGTAGAGGTGGCCTTGGTGGATGAGGTTTTCCAACACCGTCAGTGAGCCGTCGAGACTGGGCTTTTGGAAAACGATGCCGATTCGCCCGCGGACGAAGTTTCTCTCGGCCACGACGTCCGCCCCGGTGACCCGCGCCGTTCCGCTCGTCGGTTTGACCAAGGTCGTCAGAATCTTGAACAACGTTGTCTTGCCTCCTCCGTTGGGGCCAAGCAGGGCGAAGATGGCGCCGCGGTCCACGCTCAGCGTGACTCGATCGAGGGCGACGCGATCACCATAGCGGTGTGTGAGGGAGGAGAGTTCAACGGTAGCTTCGCCGGCCATGAGAGATCATTCGACGAGGTCAGCCCAGCGGCGACCGGTCGACCATCATCAAGGCGAAAAGGAGTGGCAAGTAGGTTACCGAGGCGAGTACGTGAAACCTCGCCGTGGCAGCCGACTTGCGGATGATGAACAGCACTCCGCACGCGAGAAACCCGACGCCCAAAACCCCCGCTCCGATCCCATACACCGCCCCTTGGCGACCGGCGAGGACCGGAAGGACGCTCATCGTCAGCAGCCCCACGGAATGCGTGACCACGTGAAAGCTGGTGCGAAGCCCGTCGTGGTCGACCACCGAAAGCATCGGGTAGCCCGCCCGAGCATAGTCGTCACGGTACTGCCAGGCGATGGCCGCAAAGTGTGGAAGCTGCCAGAAAAACAGGATCGCAAAGAGCAACCACGCTTCCATCGTGACGGACCCGGAACCGGCCGCCCAACCAATCACCGGCGGAAGCGCTCCCGGAACGGCCCCGACGTACACACACAACGGCGTATACCGTTTCATCGGTGTGTAAACGAAAACGTAGCTTGCGAGGGTCAGCGCCGTGAGCGATGCGCTCAGCAGATTGACCTGCAATGCGAGATAGACCAGGCCCGCCCCGGCAATCCCCGCGCCGAAAGCGAGGGCCTCGGCGCGGCTTAATCGCCCCGAAGGCAAGGGGCGATCCTGCGTACGGACCATCTGGCCGTCATACTCGACTTCGAGATATTGGTTCAGCGCATTGGCCCCGCCCGCCACCAGCCCGGTTCCCAGCAAAGTGTGAAACAAGAGCGTGAGAGCCGCCCAATCGGCCTGGGTCCGCAACGAGAGGAAAAATCCGACCGCCACTACGACGATCACCAATCCGATGATCCGCGCCTTGGTCAACTCCAGATAAGCCCGCAAACGATAGCCGGCGGCAACCTCAACCGCCGACTCGTGGAGTTCGATAATGTCGCTCATGACGTCGCCACCGCGGTCTTGGCATCGGCGGCCGCCGTTTGCGCAACGGGGCGCAGCAGTCGGCGGCTGCAGACGGTCATCAGCAACACACAGGCGAGAAGCATCGCACCGACCAACACGTGCGCCGAAGGCGCCGCCCATCGCAGCGTCGCCGGCCAATCCCCGCCCATGACCGTCACTAGGAATGCCAGTCCGCCAAGAATCATTTGCAATCCGACCATCACCGCCAACATCCGGCCGAGCCTGGCAAGCAGTGCGACGTGCGGGTATTGCTCCAAGGCCCACATTGCCGCCCAACTTAAGACCAAGATGACCACCACTGCCCACAGCAAATGAGCGATCAGGGCCTCGCGAACGCCGAAATGACGTTGCACGGCGCCGGAAACAAGCTGAAGGAACACACAGATCATTCCCCCTAGCGTTCCACGTTGGAAAAACGTCGCACTGCGAGCTTCAATCGCCGGCCCCGACTCCAGCCAACCGCGCGAAGTTAGCAGGCCCACGACGCACGCCAGGCAAAAGCACACCTGGCCCCACACGCCGTGGATCAAGGCGAGCGGCGTTGAGACCGCACGGACGCGAATCCCGCCGAGAACCCCCTGGATCACGATTGCGAATAAAGTCGCCAGTCCCAGAGTCCGCAACGTTCCCCCGCGCCGCCCGCAAAAAAACGCGGATACGATGGCCAGCGTTCCCACGCCCCAACCGAGGAGGCGGTGACCATGCTCCCAGAGGGTCTTCTCGCCCTGCCACCATCCGGGAGGGTTGACCAAATGCCCGCCGGAGGTCGGCCAGTCGGGATATGCCATTCCGGCGTCCTTGCTGGTCACACCGGCCCCGACCACGATCAACGGCAAAAGCGCACCCGCCAAGACTATGGCCACGAAATACGAGCCTCGGTGGTATCGAACCGGCTCACTTTGCCTGATAGAATGCGACGGGTTCATCGTGGGTCGGTCGTTTCCCAGTCGCCCGATCGGGCCAGCCTACGGCTTCTCTGAATCCAAAACACGCCCGTGGCCGCGATGCCCGCGAGAACAAAACCCACCACGCCGACCAGCACGTACACGCCCATCAGCGCCCCTTTGGTGAGAGGTGATTCCGGGTCGCCGAAACACACCGCACACGCCAGCGAGGGGTTTGCACACCCGAGCATCGCCATGACGGCAAGGAGCACCGCCGCGCTGCGCCTCATAAATACCCAACCCCCTTCAACTTTCGCAGGAACCACCGGCCATACACAATCAACGCCGCGGTTCCGGCCAATGATCCGACTCCCCAGCATAGCGACCCGAAGCTGCCGCTGCGCCGAAAGTCCGCGATCGCCCATGCCCCGAACCCCAAACCCAGGATCGCGGAAACTGTCACGAAGATGAGATGAAACGTCTTGAGAGACATTGCCACAGTCCGCCGAGCGCTTGCTAATGGGCGGCGCCGGCTTGGGGACTTACATCCCACATCCCGTGCTGTGCCTGGGGAGGGAGGTCCCCTACGGACAGGACAGGTAAGAAAATTAGGAAAACGAAGAAGATCGCGCAAATCGCCAGTGCCCACCAGATCGACGGCGCCTTTTCCCACTTGAGGTGCATGAAAATGGCCGCTACGAGACTCGCCTTGAACGCCGCGATGACCAATGCGACCACAATGTTCCCCGATCCGGAGAAATGGATTCGCGATGCGAGCACCGTCACGATCGTGAGAATCGCCAATGCCACGAAGACGCCGATATACGCCTTCACATGTTTGCTGATGTCGGCGTGCGCGTCGCCCATGTTCGGCTCCTACATCAAGTAAAGCACGGGAAAAAGGAAAATCCAAACTAAATCCACAAAATGCCAATACAATCCGGTGCACTCAATGCGGTTGGTGTAATACTCCGGGTCCTTCTTCCAGAGCGAACTTCCCGGAAATATGAAATAGGTGATCACAATCACTCCGCCCAGAATATGCAGAGCATGCAGTCCAGTCAGCGTAAAATACAGGGCGAAAAAGTTGCTGTGCGACGGCGTGTGGTGCGCTTGGAACTTAGGAATGTATTCCAGTAATAGTTTGACAATGATAAAGACCAATGCCAATCCGACGGTCATTCCCAAGAACTTCCGCGCTTTGGCGAGGTCATTCATTTTCAATGAAGCCCAGGCCATCACCATGGTCACGCTGGAGATGATGAGGACCAAGGTATTGAATCCGCCGATCTTCCAACTGAGCTCTGTTTCCGCGTGACTGGGCCAAGCCGCCGGTCCTGTCGCGGGAGCGCCCACGCGCAACAGCACGTAGGATGAGAACAGGGCGCCGAAAAGCATGACCTCCGACGCCAGGAAAAGCCACGTTCCCAGCTTTCCGCTGTAAACACCGGTTACCGGATGGGGTTTGACGGTATAGGGTAGAACCGCTACGGACACGTTTTATGCCTCCGCTGCCACATGTTGTGGAAAATAATCGCCGCGAATGCCGGGCACGCTGTATTCATAAGGCCCACGATAGACCACTGGTACGGTGGCGAAATTGCCGTGCGGCGGCGGCGACGGCGCCGCCCATTCCAACGTCGTCGCCTCCCACGGGTTCTGGTTCACTTTCTTCCCGGCCACCAGACTCATGAAGAAGTTGAGAATGAAAGGTAGCTGCGATAGTCCCAGCATCCACGCTCCCCAGGAGGACATTCGCGTCAAGCTCTGAACAGCGTCGCCGTGGGCGTACATCGTTTGGTCATAAAGCCGCCGCGAAACGCCTGCCATCCCTTGGAAAAACATGGGCATAAACACGGCATTGATAAAGACAAAGGATAGAAAAAAGTGAATCTTCCCCAACGCGGAGTTCATCGTCCGCCCCGTCACTTTGGGATACCAATGATAAATACCGGCGAATATTGCAAAAATCGTTCCCGGAGCGACCACATAGTGGAAATGCCCGATGACATAATAAGTATCGTGCAGATGGATGTCCGCTGCCGGAAGTCCCAGCGGCAGGCCGGTCAGTCCGCCGATCGCGAACATCGGCAAAAACGCCAGGGCGAACAGCATCGGCACGTTGAAACGAATGCACCCGCGATACAGACTGATCACCAGAGCCGTCAGGATGATGACCGACGGGATGGATATAATCATCGTCGTGGTGGCGAAAAACGCGCTGATCTTCGTGCCCATTCCGGTCATGAACATGTGATGCGCCCACACGACGAAAGACATGAAGCCGAGGAAGATGAGCGAGTAGACCATCGGCCGATAGCCCCATAGGGGTTTGCGGGTGTTGTTGGCGATGACTTCCGCGACGATTCCCATACCCGGCAAAATCAACACATACACTTCCGGGTGGGCCAGAAACCAGAACAAATGCTGCCACAACAGCGGACTTCCGCCTCCGACGTACGCCTGCGGTATGCCGCTCACGACCAGTCCCTCGGGCATGAAAAAGCTGGTCCCCGCCAGGCGGTCCATCAATTGCAAGACCGCCGCCGCCTCCAAGGGTGGGAACGCCAGCAGCAGCAAAAACGCCGTAACAAACTGCGCCCACACGAAAAACGGAAGGCGGAAAAACTCCAACCCCTTCGCCCGCAGTTGAATGATGGTGACGATGAAATTCACCGATCCCAGCAACGAGGAGGTAATCAGAAAAACCATCCCCAGCAGCCAATAAGTCTGTCCTTGTGTCGCAATCACCGACAGTGGGGCGTACGAAGTCCACCCGGAATTGGCCGCCCCGCCCGGCACGAAAAAGCTGGCCAGCATCACCACGCCCCCAAGGAAGAACGACCAATAGCTCGCCATGTTGATTTTGGGGAAGGACATGTCCGGGGCGCCGATCTGCAACGGCATGATATAGTTGCCGAATCCTCCGACCACCATCGGCACCACGCCCAGGAACACCATGATCGTTCCGTGCATGGCCCCCAAGGCGTTGTAAAACTCCGGCAGCATGACCCCGCCGGGCATGTTCCCTTCCCCGAAAAGATTTCCGATGACGGGCATGGCCTTGCCCGGATAGGCAAGCTGCCAGCGCATCATCATCATGAGACAAAAACCGAGGAACAGAAACACCAACGCCGTCAAAGCGTACTGAATCCCGATGGTCTTATGGTCCACTGAGAAAATGTACTTCCGCCAGTAACTCAGTTCCGGATGGTGCTGATGGTTGTGATGCTGATCGTGATGGCCTTCACTCATGCCTGAATGTCCTCGCGTCTTTTGAATCCGGACCCGAAGCGCAGGCGACGGGTCCTTGGCGGAGCGAACCGACCCCGCCCTAGCGCTTGGGGTTCTGTTAGAACGCTCTAATCCTCAAACTCCTCAGGTGGTTTGCTCTTCTCCACCAGCCACTTCTCAAACGCCGCGGGCTGTTGGATATACATCAGCGCCCTCATCGAGTAATGGTTGTTCCCGCAAAGCTGCGCGCAGGCGACTTCATAGGTGCCTTCCTTGGCGGCCTGAAACCAGACGGGGATCCGCATCCCCGGTATGGCATCCTGCTTGACCCGCATGACGGGGAGAAAAAAGCTATGAATCACGTCCTTAGAGGAAATTTCGCAAATCACCGGCCGGCCGACGGGAATGTGCATCTCCAGAGCGAAGATGTCGTCGGCGCCGTCTTTGGTCCGATCCAACCCCAGTGGATTGGTGGCGGTGTCGATCAACTTCGGATCGACCCGGCCGAACTTCCCGTCGGCCCCGGGGTAGTGGAAGTTCCATGCAAACTGTTCCGCCACCACGCGAATGCGTACGGGGTCGTCCGTCGGCGGAGGGATGTCGTTTTTGACGCTCGCCCAAATGGGGATGGAGAAACCCAGCAAGATGACGGCCTCGAATATCGCCACGCCGATTTCCGCGTACTTAGAAGGCTTGGCCTTAACCAGTTCACAACTGGCCTTGTGTCCGGGGCGCTGCCGGAAACGGACCAGGCAGTAGACGAAAAAAATACCCCATCCGACGAACAGCACGCCCATAAACCAATGGAGCAGATTGATCAGTTGGTCAACCTTGTGCCCATGAACGGAAACGTCGGGCGGCAGGAATGCTCCGTATTCACCGTCGATCTTCACCCCCGGCGCTTTCGGCGCGACGGCCTGCGCCCACGCCGGCGACGCCTCGATTAGCCAAACACCCAGTACGGCGACCGCCGTCGCTGTCCAGAGCAAGAACTTCCGCGTCAACAAAGCTCTCCTTAACCCCTCTCTCTTGGAGAAAGAAGAGGTTTTCAAAACGTACCGGATTTCAACAAACTCTGATTAACCGCGCTTATTTCTTTTCCGGCTCGAAGGTGAAGTCCGCTTCCTTGGTCGCGCCCGAGGTCACTTCGATGCTGGACGTTTCGGTGCCAAACTTCTCATGCCATGCTTCGACCGTGTACTTTCCGGGCGGAAGTCCCTTGATCTCATACGTCCCCTCGTCGCCGGTCACCGAGAAGAACGGGTGATTGAACACCGCAATGTGCATTCCCATCCACGGGTGCACGTCGCATTTGACCTTGAACGGGGCCTCGGTCTTCAGACTGATCTTGTCTTCCATTCCCTGCTTGGGCTGCGTCTTGTTGAGTTCGTCGTTGATCTTGGGCAGGAAATGGATGTTGTGGTTGGTTGGGTCGCTGTTGCGGATCATCACCGATTGGCCTTCCATGACCGCCAACACGTGCGGAGAGTACTGGCATCCGTGCTGATCCAGGATCGCCTCTTCCTTATTCGGCGGGAACTTCCGATCGCCAAACCCTTCCTTGACGGACACCAGCACGTTGCGAAGCGTCATGGGGTCGGTCTTCTTGTTAATGACCACCTCTTCGCTGCCGATCTTCTCCTTGGTCTTCTTGCAGTTCTCATCCTTGGACGTGTCGAGCGTCGTCCGCTTGTACTTGTTCGCGTCGCCCTTGAAGAGCACCTTTCCCTTAATGACCGCGTTGTCTTCGGCCAGGGCCGGTGCCGACGCTACCCCAAAAACGAACCCGCCCAGCACCAGGGACGTTACAGTTCTCCAACCGTTCATAGTCGATCTCCTTCACACTCGGGTACCTTATATCAAACTCGCGCAGGCGTTCTATGCGATTCCGAGTCCGATTACAACCGGGCCTGCCAATGGGTCCGGGCCGGGGGGCCAAACAACCGGCATCGACCCCGCCCATTCCTGCGGTCCCGCGCTCACATGGCCTCATACTACTACGCCCAATCAAAACGCGAAACAACCGATCGGTCGGCCTTTTGGCATCGGTTTCCGCCTCCCGCAATAGCCACGAAACCGCGGGATAGGTTCCCATCCTCGACCAGTGATCCCCACCCCACGATCTCGCTCATGAATCGCTTTCCTAGTCCGATATCCACTTCCTCCCAGGATTACCGCCACCCTCACTTGTGCGGAAAGGTGGCTTAACAGGGGGCGCTGTACAGCCTGGCGAGCAACCCCTACCATGTTGCGTCCCGAGGCCGTCTTTGGCCGCGGCGAGGCGTGCAGCCCCCGTCGACTCCCCTTGCTTGGGGGAAAAAGGGGGAGGGACACTTGTACTTCCTTCGCTCCCGCCCGCGGCTCGGATTGCTTCCTGGATGATCCGGAACAGTAGTATGCGCCGAGGATGGACCCCGACGCCAGGGGCAACCCGCTATGCGTTGGATTTGGATTGACGCCTTCGTCGACTTCGAATCGGGGCAGCGTGCCTCGGCGGTGAAGAACATTTCGCTTGCCGAGGAATACCTCCACGACCATTTCCCCGGATACCCGGTCATGCCCGCGTGCCTGCTGATCGAGGGCATGGCCCAAACCGCGGGGATTCTAGTCGGCGAAGCGCGCGGCTTCGCGGAAAACGTAATCCTCGCTAAAATCCGCAAGGCCGAGTTCGAGGGCTTCGCCGTCCCTGGCGACCAGGTTCGCTTCGACGCCGTCCTGGAGACGATCGACGAACGGGCCGCCGCCACCACGGGGTCGGTGCGGAAGAACGGCAAACCGATGGGAAAAGTGGACCTGATGTTCTCGCACCTCAACCAGGCCGAAACGCCCCGCGATCTGCCGGACCACAATTTTGTCTTTACCGATCAGTTCCTGAATCTACTCGCCGGTTTCCGAGCTCGTGGCGGACTGGGGGGTTCTCCCGCCCATGGCAGTTAGACGCCGCGTGGTCATTTCCGGCTTGGGCGTGGCCACCCCCGTTGGGATCGGAATGGACGCCTTTTGGGAAGGTTTGCTTCAACGGCGGTGCGGCATCCGCCGGATTGAGTCGTTCGACCCGTCCGGCTTGCCGAGCCAAGTTGCCGGAGAGCTGCCCCCTTTCCAATTGGGCGATTTCATCCCCAAGAGTTATCGCAAAAGTGCCAAGGTGATGTCACGAGATATCACCCTGGCCGTCGTCTGCGCCTATCACGCCGTGGTCGACGCCGGGCTGCATACGAAGTGCATCGTCGAACGCGGCGAGGCTTCCGGTCCTACCAACCTCGATAGCACCCGCTTCGGCGCCAACATCGGAGCGGGGTTGGTTTGCGCCGACCTGAACGAACTCGCCGGTGCGCTCAGCACCGCCGCGGATGAGCAGGGTCGATTCGATCTTCGCCGCTGGGGTGCGGAGGGCATGAGCAATCTGACGCCGCTTTGGCTTTTGAAGTTCCTACCCAACATGCTGGCCTGTCACGTGACCATTGTGCACGATGCTCAAGCGCCTTCTAACACCGTCACTTGTGCGGAAGCCTCCAGCCACCTCGCCATCGGCGAGGCCTTCCGCACCATCGCTCGGGGTGACGCCGACGTCTGCATTTGCGGCGGCGCCGAGAGCAAAATCAACCCCATGGCCATGACCAGGCCCGCGCTTTGGGACCGGCTTAACACGCGGGACAACGAATCTCCGCACCGTGCCTCGCGGCCCTTCGCCGCAGATCGCCGGGGGATGGTGGCGTCCGAGGGCGGCGGGTTGGTCATCCTCGAAGCCCTCGATCACGCCCTTGCCCGAAAGGCCCGAATCTACGCCGAGGTCGCCGGTTTTGGCGCCGGCAGCAACGCCGTCAGTTGGTCGTCGCCCGACCCCAAGGGCCGCTGGCTCATCTTGGCCCTGCAAAAGGCCGTCGCCGACGCTGGGAGTACCATCGAGCAGATCGACCTCGTTGCCCCTTTCGCCGCGGCGACGCCTGAACACGACGCCGCCGAAATGACCGCATGGAATGAAGTCTTCGGTTCGCGGCTCGACCAGGTGTCGGCGCTCACTACTCGTGGCGCATTGGGCCATAACGGCGCCGGCTCAGGGGCCATTGATTTCGCCGCGACGGTAATGGCCTTGTATCGCAACACCATTCCGCCGTCGTTGAATACTTCGAATCCCGATCCCGTTTCGCGTTTCCGATTCGTTCATGGCGACCCCAAGGACGCCCGCGTACGTCAGGCCCTCAGCCTGGGTTACGCCCTCGCCGGGGGGCAAAGCGCAGCTCTGGTAATTAAGAAGTTTGAGGAGTGATCGGGTGGAGCGTCGAGTCGTTATTACGGGAATGGGATGGGTCACGCCGCTAGGGCACGATCTGGACTCGGTCTGGCGGCGGATGTTGGCCGGCGAGAGCGGCGCCGGCCCGACCACGCTCTTCGATGCCAGCGCGTTTCCGACTTCGTTTTCAGCGCAAGTCAAAGACCTCGATTTGGCCGATTTTCTCGGCGCCGCCGCCATGGCCCATAGTGGGGCGAGTCGAAACTCCCGATTCGCGTTAGCGGCCTGCGCCATGGCCTGGCGCGACGCGGCGCTTCCCGCTTGTACAACGCTTGATCCAACCCGCGTAGGCGTTTACTTGGGTGGCGGCGAGGGTCCGTTGGATTTTCAACCGTTTGCCGCCGCAGCGCTGGCCGGTTGTCGAAATGAGCAGGGCGAGACCACCCCGCTCGACACCGTTCGCTGGGCCGAAACCGCTTTACGCCGGCTGACCGCAGTTAACGAGTTGGAGCAGGACCCCAACATGGCCGGCGGTCATATCGCCGTGCAGTTCAACGCCCAGGGGCCGAATATCAACACCCTCACCGCTTGTGCGGCCAGCACCCAGGCAATCGGCGAGGCCGCGCGCCTCATCCGTTACGGCGATGCCGACGTGATGATCGCCGGCGGCACGCATAGCATGGTTCACGCCCTCGGCGTAACCGGATTCAACCGCCTAACCGCGCTTTCCACGCGCAACGATTCGTGCCTGACGGCCTCACGCCCCTTCGATCGCTCACGCGACGGGTTCGTCTTGGGTGAAGGATCGGGCATTCTAATCCTCGAAGAAGCTCAGCACGCACTGCGGCGAGGGGTTCGCGCTCTCGCGGAGGTGGCGGGATTCGGTTCCACCGCCGACGCCTTCCGCATTACCGATATTCACGAGGAAGGTCGCGGGGCGATCGCGGCCATGAAGGCGGCGCTCGACAACGCCGGCATGACCCCGGACCAGATCGACTATATCTCAGCCCACGGAACCGGCACGGAGGAGAACGACAAGATCGAGTCGTTGGCCATTCGCCGTGTTTTCGGCGAATTCGCCAAGAGCGTTCCCATCAGCAGCGTTAAGAGTATGATCGGCCACTTGATCGCTGCCGCCGGCGCGGTCGAATTGATCACTTGCGTCCTGGCCATTCGCGACGGCGTCGTTCCGCCCACCATCAACTACAGTCTCCCCGATCCCAACTGCGACTTGGACTACGTCCCCAATCAGGCCCGCCGCCGACCGGTCCGCGCCGCCCTCTCCAACAGCTTCGGCTTCGGCGGCCAAAACGACACCCTCGTCATCCGCGCAATCACGTAGCGTCGGAGCATGTCTCCGGTAAGTTTTTCTAGTTTCCAATCTCTTGTTTCTAGTTTCTTGACTGGGCGAGGCGGGACTCGAACCCGCACCCGGTATTTCACCAGAGGGGATTTTAAGTCCCCAGCGTCTGCCATTCCGCCACTCGCCCAAAACCTTACCGGACAATAACTTAGCGAAAATTGCGCCCGCGGGACATCCGCAGAGGAAAGCCGATGGGGGGACGCGATCGGAAGCGCACCGCTTCAATCGGGGCCCGGGATCTTCGCCTGGCGGGACGACCAACGTGACCAAGGGACAAAGCCACACCGCGACGAAGTTGAAAGCAAGCGGCGGGGCGCAGGGCCTTTCGCACCGCTCCGCTGCGTCCTTGAACCTACGTTTCGCCGTTTCGGAGCTTCTTTGTCTTCCAGTTGCCCCGACGATGCCCAGTGGCGGTCTCGTTCCGCAGGGGGCCCTGGGTTTCCGTCAATCGCACCGTCCGCAACGGTCGCGGCAGTACCCCCATCCGCAGGTGCCCATTGGACAGCCCGCGTCGCTCGCGCAGTCTAGTCCCGCGTTCGGACCGCTCGCGCATCTCAGGACTTCCCCACAGAAGCCTCCCGGACAGTGAGAGTGGTTGACGCAGGGATCGCCGACGTTGTCGCCGCTCCGGCACGTTTTCACGCATGTCGATCCGGCCCCAAGCCCGGGAAGGGCCGAGTCGATGCAGGTAGTCGGAGTTGAGCAAGCCAGAGCATTGCAGGTGGCCAATGACGGACACGGACACGGCCCGCTGAATGAATAGGGTAACTCTTTCACTGCATCCACACCGGCCACAATGTCCAAGGCGCTTACGTCCCCGTTCAATTCCACCAGATTAGGTTGAATCTGCGAGATCGCCTTGACCGGGGCGCCGGCCACGTCTTTGAGCTTGTCGACCAGCCTCGTGACGTCCAGCGCGCTGGGCTGGCCCGTGGTCGTCGCCGGAGGATTGAACTCCGACGCCACGTCCCCCGAGCGCCGGGTCAACATCTGCACCGGAGCGGATACGTTCGTGCAGCCGCCTTCCGCACCCTTGCACGACGGCCCGTACGCCTGCACGCTGTATTCCGAACTGGGCACGATTTCCGCTCCCACCACGGCGATGGTCCCACCCGCCGTCTCCGTCACCCAATCGTAGTAGAACGGCGTGCACTGCAACCTGGCCGCACGGAAAGGTCCGTTCGAAGGCGGGCCTTGGGACTCCATGAACGTGCCCGGCTTACCGACCCAGCGGGCGCATCCCCCCTGGAAACCTCCCCCCGCGTCGGGCGTGAGGTCCTCGCCCGAGCCCGCGCACGCGACGAGGGGTGGCGCGGGATTGCCGATACAAACACCCTTGTGCGCCTCGTAGTTGGGCCCGCAATCCGTGGTGTTGCAGACGCAATGCGCGTCAGCGCCGCCGCAGCAGGTGGTCGACGGCAGGAGCCGAAGCAGGCAGGCAGTGGCATTGACATCGTCTTCGCTGACGGTTCCATCGCAATTGACGTCGCAGGAGTTGACACAGCAGGAGCAGTTCCCCTGCCAGCAATCCACCACGCAAGCAACGTCCACGACGTTCGGTTGCGGGCCGCTCGTAGGCGATAGGAGGGGCAACGCGACGTCGCCGTTGCATGGGCACCCTGCCAACGCCGTGTTGCAGGGGTGTCCGTTATAGTTCGGAGTTTCCGTCGCGCCCGAACAGACGCCGTTCACATTGGTGTCGAACGCGGCGAATCGCGAAGCGTTGGGCGTCGGGAATCGCCACACGTTTCTGGGGTTGGGACGCTGCAGGTCGACCAGGGTCACCTTGATGGCGGATTGTTCCGGCGTCGCCGTCGCCGTGGCCGGTGGCGACACCCTGAATCGCAACGACCGCGTGGTTCGACCGGAACTCAACGGATCAGGGTCCCAAACGACCTCCGCGACCGGCGGTCCAACGTCCACCACGAACCCCGTTTCGGAAAGCGTCGGGATGTCGTTCGGCACGCACGCGGAGTTCCAAATGAAGGTCCCATCGGTTTCCAGGTTGACCGTGTACTTTCCTTCCGCCCCTACGGGAATATCGAGCACCACCGTACCGCCGTAGGCCTCCGTCCCCTCATCTACGCGAAAAAACGATGCGATCCCAACGCATCTGTAGTCGAGTATGCTCGTATCGCACTCGCCAATGAAGCACGGCCCGAAACCCTGGTCCACACACCAGCTATCGGCCCGGACTCCGCTCTTGTCCGTGTACGCCGTCTTGCACGTCCCCAACTCGCACCTGGCGAAGCTCTCCCCGAAAGCGGTGACGCAAGTTGCGTTCGAGGCGCACCCGATCACAGGGGGAGCGATATCCGGCTGGTCTCCGGGCAAATCGGAGTCGGACAAGCCCGTCGCATCAATTGTCGCTTGAAACCCACCCGCCTGCGGGTCATCGTCTCCGTTCGGGTCCCACCCGGAGATTCTGAACTCAAACCAAGCCCGCACCCCGCCCGCGGGGAGCCGTAACTCGTTTCCCACGATGGTCGTGCCGGGCGGATATGAGCCGACCTTTGCTGGAACGGGCACAATGGAAATCGTCGCCGACGGCGGTGTGCCGGCCGCCACCGTGTTGAATTGAGCGGAGTCGCCCGTCACCGCGCGGACCGTCCTCGTGTTCGTCGTTCCGTCTGCACGCGCCGCGGCGTCATTCATTTGCCGCGGGGTCGCACCCGCGGCGCTCCCCCGTATTACCAAAGCCCCCATTGCGAGCCAACAAGCTATCCCAACGATACTGCTGCACCGCATGTTCCGCTCCTTTACAAGATACGCACGTTCGTCAAGACAAAAGTTTGCTCGGAGAGCCGAGTAGGCGCGACTCCGATCGGTCAATGCACGGTACCTCGCCATCTACGGCCCACACCGTCCGCAGCGGTCGCGGCAGTAGCCCGGAGTTGCGTCCGCTTCGCCGCACGTACTGCCCGGACAGTGTGTATTGGTGATACACGGGTCGCCGGCATTGTCGCCGGCGACGCAGGTCTTCACACACATAGCCCCGGCCCCAAACGATGAGGTACACACAGTTGGAGTCGCGCACGCAACACTGCCCGCCGCGGGACCGCAGGTCACCGCCGACGGACACGGGCACGGCCCGCTGAACGGATACGCCAGACCCTTGAACGCATCTACCACAGTCGCGAGGTCAATCGCGGCCACGTCGGCGTTTAGTTCCAAGAGGTTCGGCTGAACCTGAGCGATTGCCTTGATTGGCGCGCCGACACAGGCTTTGAACTTACTTACTTCCACTACGACGTCGAGCGCGTCGGGCTGCCTTGAGGTTAACGGTGGGTTGTACCCTGGCCAAACGTCTCCGGAACGACGCGTGAGCATCTCCACCGCCGGCGAGACGTCCAAACAGCCGGCTTCACTGCCCATACACGCCGCGCCGTAGGCCTGCACGCTGTACGTCGAGCTGGGCACGATTTCCGCACCAACAACGGTAATGACGGACGGGCTGCCGCCCGGATGGGTCTCTAAGACCCAGTCTGTATAGAATGGTGCGCATTGCAGTCGAGCCGCACGGAAGGCTCCACTCTGCGGCGGGCCTTGGAACTCATAGAACGTCCCCGGCTTGCCCACCCAGCGGGCGCAGCCGTTGGCCTCACCTGCGGCCGTGCACGTCGCCGACTCAAAGGTGCCAAAGGCGGGGGGCGGACAGCACGGAGCATTCGGCGGAACCGGATTCTGCAAATCGACCATGGTGACCTTGATGGCATCCATGCCCGGAACTGCCGGTGCGGGCACTGGCGGATCCACCAGGAACCTCAGGGTCCGCGTGGTGCGATCTGGACTTGTGTCCGAGGAATCCCACACGATGGTCCCCGGCGGCGGGGGCGGGCCGGCAACGCTAATCGTCGGCCCTAGGGCCGCACCGGCGAATACCAACGGCGCCAGGGGTACAAGGTACGGAGCTGCTGAACGTCTCGGTCTCATCTTTTCTCTCCCGATTGCAGGGACCGTGAAGGGTGTTGGAATAAGCTAGACAAACTTGTACCGGACCCCGCGGTGCGAACCGCGCGGCGAGCGCGATACTTTGTGTCGGACGTCCCCAACAACTCATTGCTGTCCCCAAGCGATGCGGAAAACAGCCGTCCGTCAAAAAATCGCCGGCAACCATTACGGAGCGGAACAGAGATTCGTGAAGCCCGCCGTCCACAAGGGCAAAGGCGACTGAACCTCTTCGATCCTAATGGACTTCCCGCTCCGACCCAACGTTGATATCAGGCCAATTTAATCGACGACCGTGGACGATGCAAGGAAAATCTGCCGCCGTACAGAGAATTATTAGCCTATTATCGGCCGAAACCGAGGCCTTCGCCTTCGCTTGTCCCGATGCACCCGCAACGGTTCGCGGTCCGGACTGCGAGCCGATTGCCAAACGCCTGCTCTATTAGCTTCTCGTTTCTCGCCACCAAGCTCCATGCGCGATCGCTCTCTCCCCTTACCTCCACCGCGCGCCCGTCACGTTATTGGGGTAAACGTCGCCCTCCTCTGCCTAGATCCGCACCCCGCAGATGGAAGGGATGCGGCGGCGTGGGGCGAAGATCGCCGTGAGCAATCGAACCCCAGAGAAGAAACCGCAAATGGCCGCCTTGAAAGGAGTTACGAAACAATGTCCGTCGTGAATCAAAACCAATTCGAGTTCGATTGGGGATATGTCGTATCATTCGACAATCGAAAATCCATGAACCACTACACCTGGTCCTCACTCCGCCTCGCCCCTTGTTTTCAGTGCCAGATGCTGACACTTCGCGAAAAAAACGTACTCGCAAAACGAACCCATTTCAAACCAACACCGGAAAAAAGAACGCCAGGGTCTACAATCCAGTCGCCTCGCTATTCCCGGACTCTCCAATCTCCGCTAAGTCCTATAACATGCTAATCCGATGGTTGCTCCTGTGCGTTCGGAGTCGGATTTTATAAAGTTATCTGACCATGTTTGACGAAACTACCCAAGCCTCCCAGTTTAACCGATAGAAGGAGTTTGCCTGTTTTGATGAATCGGCCGGTTATTCAGGGAGTCGGCTCGGCGAAGTGACTGAGCCAAGCGACGTTCTTATTTCCAGGAGAATCGAGAATGCCGAGCAAGACCCTGACCATCGAACAGTTGTGGACAAGCTACCTTAAGACCCGAGCGGTCAAAATGCGAAATCGAATCGTGGTCCACTACAGTCCGTTGGTGCATACGCACGCGGCCCGGCTTTCCAGAAAGCTGCCCGCCCAAGTGTCGTACGATGAGATTTGCAGTGCCGCGTTCGACGGGTTGATCGAAGCCGTTGAGGCCTACGACCCCGAAAAGAAGGCCAAGTTCGAGACGTTCTGCCAGCAGCGCATCTCCGGCGCGGTCATGGATTGGCTGCGGAGCCTCGATCCCCAAAGCCGCACCGTGCGGACCTTTGAGAAGAAACGGATGCTCGTGAGAGAGGCCTTGGGTAGCGATTTGGATTTCGCCCCTTCCCAAGCCGAAGTCGCCAAACGGTTGGAAATGAGCTTGGATCGGTACGACTACCTCTCCCGACTTTCGCAATTAGGCAAGGAAGTCCACTTCAGCGCGATGGAGCCTTCCGGGGAGCGGCGGCATCCCGGCTCGACGCACACGTGGGACATCCACGATACCCGCGGCCAGGATCCGGCGGTAAAGGTTTCGCGCGAACTGCTCACGGATTACCTCACCAAGGGCCTGGCCCGCGAAGAGCGGCTGGTGCTGGTCCTTTACTACTTCGAGGAAATGACCATGGCCGAGATCGGAAGCGTGCTGACCCTGTCCGAGTCTCGCGTCAGCCAAATCCACAAGGAAATCCTTCAGCGTCTGCGGCACCGCTTCGGCGGCACGCTCTGCGAGGAATTGGTGGCCTAAGGTCTGCCGAGCTGGATTGGCTTTTCGTTGCTGAGTGGTAACGCAGACTTGATCAGCGGACTTCAGTCCGCGCGGAGGCCCCGTGCCGGCGGAAGCCTGCGGCTCCTCCGAACGAAACCTTCTGCGTTTGATCGTAGCGTCACTCCCCTTGGCGGTTGACGCCGGCGTGCTCCGGTCGGGTCATGGGAGAACTTCTTTCCAACCACCCTCTGAAACTGCTGAGCGCTTTGGTTTGTCTCATCCTCGTGATAGGCGTGCTCAATCGGCGCCGCAAGCGCATCCATATCCCGTTGATGCTCGCCGCGATGGCGATCGACGTGGGCATGGTTCTATATCTCGAAATCCGCCGCGGCGTGGTGGAGTCGATTCCCCGACGGCCCTTGACGCCGCTGCTGCTCATCCACATCACCATCAGCGTCCTCGTATTGATTTTGTACGGCGTGCAGGTCGTGACCGGCTTTCGCAACGCCAAGGGACGGCGAAGTGCCTGGCATCCGCGAACCGCGGCGTTGCTGCTCCCGCTTCGATTCACCAATCTCATCACCAGCTTCATGATTACATAAGATCATCGGGCTCGAACTAGTTGGTCACATTGCCGCCCGCGCCCTTGGCGCTCAAGTCTAGAGCGAGGATGTTTTTCCGATCGCGGAGGTATAGCTTGGTGCCGACCAGGGTCGGTGCGGCCCAGGAATACCTTTCGGTCAGCTTACATTTGGAATGCACGGTCAGACCTTGCGGCGTCGCCGTGGCCAGGGCGAGTTGGCCGTCCTCGTCGAGCAGGATGAGCTTTCCATCGGCGGACACGCAAGTGGACTTGGCGAAGCCGCGCTCCCGCCATACGATCTCGCCGGTCTTCACATTGACGCCCATGAAAAACGCCGGCCCAAAGTCGCCGCTCGATCCATAGACGTAATCGCCCAACGGGATGGCGTTGGCATGATGCACGCGCATCTTGCGGCTGTACCATAGTTCCTCAGGAACGGTCTTTCCTTCCTTTTTGGCGAGCTTGATGACGCGGCTGCCGGAGTCGTAGGCGGAAGAACAGAAAATCATGTCGGGAGCGATCCACACGGGTGTGGCGAGGTTGGCGCCCTCCGGTTTCATGGCATGGTGCCATAGAAGAGTCCCATTGGCGGGGTTGACGGCGATGATTTCTTTTTCCATCAGGAGTACCAACTGGTCCTCGCCTTCAAAACGAACGAGGATCGGCGACGGATAGCTCGCCGGATAATCATGGGCCTTCCAGACAACGCCGCCAGTGGCTAGATCGAAGGCCATGAGGGATTGCCCCTCGACGGGCGTCGCTTCCTTGGACTCTTCGGGCTTGTCTCCACCGCCTTCACCTTCGCGTTTGCGGTCGACGACGACGAAGACTGTGTCCTTGTATGCAATAGGGCTGGAGCCGTACCCGCGCCCGGGAATGTCTGCGCTAAATTCTTTGGGAAGATCATGCATCCAGATGACTTTGCCGACCTTCTTGTCGAAGCAGTGCATGACCGCGTTGGTACCGATCGTATAAAGTCGATCGCCGACGAGTAGGGGAGTGGAATGCGGTCCGGGGCCGAACTCGGCCATCAGTTTCGTAAAAGGCGATAGGTTTTTGTGCTCCCATAGGGTTTTTCCGGTTCTTTCGTCCAGGGCCGCGGTGAATTCGTCATCCCCGGCGCGATACATGGTATAAAGGATGCCGCCATCGGCGATGATGGTCGCATAGCCGTCACCCAGTTCGCGGGACCAGAGCTTATTAGGCCCTTCATCCGGCCATTTGCTCGCCAGGCCTTTCGTATCGCACATGAAATTTCGATTGGGGCCGCCGAACTGGGGCCATTGCGCGGACGCCGACTTGGGCAGCGCGGTCGACACCATTGCACACCACAGGGATGCCTCGCAGAATCGCACGAGTGCTCGATCCATTCTGATGAAATGTTGTCTCACTGCTGTACTCCGGCACCATGACCCAAATCCAATGCCAAAATGGTTTCGTTGTCGCGAACGAAGAGTCGCTGCCCGACGAGCGTCGGCGGCGACCAGGACGATTTCTTGAGCAAGGACGCCTTGGACTTCAACTGAAACGCCTCCGACGTCGCCTCGGCGAGGGCGAGCGAACCGTTCTCTTCCAAGATGATCAGTTTTCCATCAGCGTAGACGACGTTGGCCTTGCCGAATCCGCGTTCCCGCCATGTGATTTTCCCGGTTGCTGCCTCCAATGCGGTCATGAAGAATACGCTTTCTTCGCCGCTGCACGCGAAAATATGGTTCCCCGCCCGCGTCGCGTTTGCGTGTCCGACTTGCATCTTCCTTGTCGTCCAGGCTTCCTCGACGTTAACCTTTCCGTCCCTGCGGGTCAGCCTGAGGCCGCGTGACCCGACTTCGGGCGCGGAACTGATGAACAGGATTCCGTCGTTTCCCCACAGCGGGGTCATGATGTTGGTCTTGTACTGGGTTTCAAAGGGATACCGCCATTCAATCTCGCCGGTCGCGGGCTCCATCCCCACGACCTCGGAGCCGGCGAGCAGGACAATCTCATCTTTGCCATCGAGTTGTATCACGATGGGCGAAGAGTAGGTGTTGACGAAATCGTGCTTCTTCCACTGCACGGCGCCGCCGGCCGCGTCGAAAGCGATCACTCCGACGCCGGGACCGCCGACGGGGACGATCAGACTTTTCTTGTAAACCAAAGGACTCGAGGAGAAGCCGAACTCCGGCGTTTTGGCCCCGAACTCGGCGATAATGTCATGGGACCAAACGGGCTTGCCCGTTTCTTGGTCGATGCAATGCAGCTTCCCGCCGATTCCGAAGGTGTAAACTTTGCCGTCATGAACGAGCGGCGTGGCGTTGGGCCCTTTTCCAAACTGCGGGTCCATCGCCTCCGGCAACGGCGCGGCATACTTGTATTCCCAGACGTTCTTTCCGCTCCGGGCGTCAAGGGCGACGACGATTTCATTGTTAGAATCGCCGGGCGGACCGTCGCCGTCGCCTTCGCGGTACATGGTGTAAAGACGATCGTCCACGAAGGCGATGGAGGAGTACCCCGCGCCCAACGGTCGGCTCCAAATCTTCTTCGGTCCGGCTTCCGGCCAGGTGGTGGCGAGGTTCTTGGCGTCGACGGCGAAATCGCGGTCCTTTCCGCCCCATTGAGGCCACTGCGCCGACGCCGGCGCTGCAAGGGTCAACAGGGCGAGCGAGAACGCCGTTCCACCATTAAGAACCCTACTTCTGTTCCGTCCAATTGCGCCATTTGCCATACGTTTTCCTTTCACGCTCAACTGTCCAATTCAGTGCGCCGATCCGGCATTCAAAACCCCAATGGATCATCCAAGATCCAACGCCAAAATATTCTTCTTGTCGCGCACGTACATTTTTTTGCCGACCACGGTCGGGACGGTCCATGAAACTTTGTCTAGCAGGGGAACTTTGGAATGCAAGGTGAGCTTTTCGGGCGTCGCGGTGGCCAGCCCCAATTGCCCGTCTTCGTCGAGTATGATGAGCTTCCCGTCCGCAAACACCGTCGTCGCCTTGGCAAAGCCGCGCTCGCGCCAGGCGACCTTCCCATCCGTGATGTTGACGGCGGCAAAGAAACTCGGGGCGCGCATGCCGGTCGAGCCGTATACATAGTCTCCGATCGCCACGGAGGTCACATGGTAGAATTGAATTTTCTTGCTGGACCAGATTTCTTCGAGCTCGGTCTTATCCCCGTTGCGGGTAAGTTTCACTCCCCGAGCACCTGCCTCCGATGCCGAGAAAAACAACATGCGGTTTTCCGGATTCCAGATCGGCAGGCAAATGTTCTGACCCCACTGGTTCTCGATGGCATAGCGCCATTTGAGGTCGCCGTTTTTGGGATCGAGTCCGATGATTTCATTGGCCATGTAGGTGACTACTTGGTCTTCGCCGTCAAGGTTGATGATCTTGGGCGTGGAGTAGCTGTTTTTGAAACTGTGCTTCTTCCAAAGTACATGACCGTCGGTTTTGTCGAACGCGACGATGGCTGCGTCTTCCCCGCCCACCAAGGTGATAATCATGTCCTTGTAGGCCATCGGGCTCGACGAATAACCGTGGTTCAGCTTGTTGCCCTTGAACTCCTCCCACAAATCATGCGACCAAATGACTTTGCCGTCGGTTTTGCTCAAGCAGTGCATCACACCGGCCACGCCGATGGTATAGAGGCGGTCCCCGAGAATGAGAGGCGTAGAGCGGGGACCGTCGCCGAAGTCGTGGACATGTCCCTCCGCAGGTGCGGAGTCATACTTGTATTCCCATAGGGTCTCTCCGCTGGTCGGATTGAGGGCAATGACGGTTTCCTTGTTGTCCGTGCGGTACATGGTGTATAAGCGATCTGCATCGGTGACAATGGCGGAATAGCCTTCACCGAGCGGGCGCTTCCACAATTGCTGGGGCCCGCCCTCCGACCACTGAGATGACAAGCCCGTGGAGGCGGCCTTGAAATCTTGGTTCGTGCCGCCCCATTGCGTCCATTGACCGAACGCGGACGCGCTCAACAGGCCCGTCACCGAGCCGAAGGATAACACACAACCGATCGCCCCCCATGCGGTCCACTCTCCTTGCTTCAGTCTCATCGTCAATACTCTCTTCCTTGTCCTGGTTCCCAGATTCACGTAGCCCCAGCACACCGCACGTTGATCGGCGGCTTGGATTTCCTACCTACCGCAAAAACAATAAACCACGCCGTCTTCATTGCCAATGATCAAACATCCGCCGGCGACGGACGGCGACGCGCTAATGGGCGCGCCGGTTTCACATCGCCAGGACTCCTCTCCGGTGGCGATATCCAAAGCGTAGAGATTTCCGTCGGCAGACCCGAAATAGGCACGCGGCCCGGAAATCACGGGAGAGGCATCGATGCGCCCGTTCGTAACGAACGCCCACTGCGGCTTTCCCGTCGAGCGATCGAATGCCCGCAGTCGCTTGTCCCTGCCGCCGACAAGGACAATTTGGTCCTTGACGGCCGCGGATGAGAGGATAGGGAATTGCCTATCGGGATCCTCGTGCGTCCAAAGCACTTGACCCGCCTTCCAATCGATTCCGAGAAACTGGTGGCCGTAAGTTCCCACGTAGACTTTCGAATCCACAATGGCCGCTGAGGCGCCCGACACAGACCCCATGCTCACCCGCGACATTTCTTGGCCATCCGAGAGTCTGAGAATATGCAAGTGTTCGTCGCAACCTGCAACAATCACTTGGCCGTCAATGATGCCGGGCGATCCGTGGACCCGACCGCCGGTCTCGAATTTCCAGAGGAGTATTCCATCGTTGGCCGAAAGGCAGTATACGAATGCATCGTAAGAGCCGAACACGACGCGCCCGGCATCCACATTCGCGGAGGAGACGATTTCCGCTTCGGTCTTAAACGTCCACTTGGCTCGATGAGTACGGATATCCACGGCATGGAAAACGCCGTCTTGATCGCCGAAATAGACGACCCCATCGGCGACGGTCGGCGACGAGCGAATCGCCTCTTTGACTTCATATTGCCAGAGGGCGTTTCCCGTCACAAAGTCCAGAGCATGCAGTGCATTGTCGTCGGCTCCAACATATACCACGCCATCGACGATGGCCGCGGTCGAAGTGACCGGCTCCCTTAACTCCGCCCTCCAACGGATCGCGAGCTTGTCGGGCAAGGCGGTTTGTGCCACACCGGTTTGTTGCGGATTTCCGCGAAACATGCTCCAGTTGGAGTGCCGGAGTGCGGGGCCCGTGGAAGTCGGGGGACCGCCCACGCCCAGAGTGAATGCAAAGGCAAAGGTATAAAGATTCGCACTGTGGACTATGAACATCCGGTCATCTCACACTGGCTTGAACCGCAAGACAACTGCCGCACCTACGCCGGCAAGCACGATCCCAAAGTAGAACATCCAATGGGGCGGGTACTTTGGCTTATCCCATAACATGGACACCAATGTATTGACGACGGGCGCGCCGGCAAACACCAGCGGCGCAACGGCCAGCGGTGTCCCGCCGGACTTAATGGCGAAAACGATTCCCAAAGCGCCGATCGCTCCGAGGATCCCGGCAATCGTCGAAAGAGTAACGCCCTGGCGAGTTAGTAGTAACGGTTCGGACTTGGACAAAATGAGATAGGCGAAGGTCAGTCCGGCCATCAGAAAATACGCAGCGCCGACGAACAGGAATGCCCGAAGAGCACTGTTGTTCTTCGGTTCAAACGCCATCTGGCCGTGATGGATCATGGGGACGTACGCGCCCCAACACACGATCGTGCACACCACGAAGAGCGGCCACAGTTTCATTCTCAATCTCCCGACATTACTAGCGACAACTTACCGGACCTCTCCGCCATTGAGTCGAGCGCGTATCACGTTGGGGATCGGCGTCGGAGTGAACGACCCCGGCTTCGTCACGCAGCACACCGCGGTCACCCGGCCGGTCGCACACCGCTCGCTACCTCGACGAAAGTCCACCTCGTAGCTGAGTGATTTTTCCCCGACCTTTTTCACACGCAAAGCCAAATCCACTTCATCTTCAAATCGAAGCGGAGACAGATATTCGCAGCCCGTCGCGACCCGAGGCCAGCTTATGTGCGGTTCGGATTCGCGCAGATAAACGGTCAGGTCAAGCGACCGCCAAAACGCGTGCTCAATCTCCTCCATATAGCGGAAATAGTTGGAAAAGTGAAGAACGCCGGCCATGTCGGTCTCGGCGAACTGCACGCGGCGGCGAATGGTGAACTCAGCGGGCACCCCATGATCCTCCGACGACAACCGCCTCCGACGGGTATGCCCGGGCATCTAACGACGGGTGGGTTCCAAAGAACTTCGCCACCGTCGCCGCCGAGGGCGGACGGGTCATCAACGAGACTACCACCAACGCAAGCGTCGAGGCGGCGAGGATGATGGTGACCGGCATCATACCCCAGATGGTGTATTCGTGTTCTCCCGCCAAAGCGGTCTCGGAATAGGCCTTGTAGAAGAAGAATACCCCCACGACTGCCGCGGTCAGAACGCACGCTACGGCGCCGGCCTTGGTGGTTCGCTTCCAATACAGCGCGGCGAACACGAGCGGCGCAAGGGCCGCGTAGCCCGTAAAACACCAGATTCCGAGTCGAAAGACGCTCGCCCCCGGAAACCACAAGGAGAATCCGTAGGTCGCGGCCACGATGAGCACGATGAACCCGCGGCCCAGCACGAGGACGGCGCGGTCGCCCAGTCGGTCTTTCCTGATGTAGTGGCTAACGATGTCGTTGGTGAAGATACTTCCCAGGCAGATGAACTGCGAATCGAGGCTGGACATGATGGCCGCGAGCACACCGGCCACCAGCAGCCCGCCGACAAACGGCGGCGCCAGTTTGTTGACCATCATGGGAAGCACGGCATTGGCCCGTGCGAAGTCCGGCGGAATGACGGGCAATCCCGTCTCAGGCACGATCGCCGCCGTGGCCCACACGCCGATCAATACGCAAGGAAGCCAGGTGAGCATCATCAACAGGGGGTGGGCGATGAGCGTAAGTCGGAACGAACGCGCGGACTTGGCGGTGAGCCAATGCTGGAACAGGTGCGGGAACATGGCCACGCTGAGCGGAATGAACAGGTAGGTGAAGAACACACCCGAAGGGATTTCATGCGGGCGGCGAGGTTTGATCTTGGACTGCCCGGCCTCATACTCGGCAAGGCGCTGTTCATAGATCTTCTGGTCGGCGTCGGCGGCGCCGAGTTTAAGGTGCGCCGGATTGACGTGCATGACTTGTCGGGTCGCGGCCGCGGGTCCGCCCAATCGCTGCGCGATCACCACAAACGTCACCAGCCCCAACACGACGAAAACAACAGTCTGGAACGTGTTGGCCCAAGCCGCCCCGCGCACGCCCCCGAAGAAAACATAGATCAAGGTGACTCCGCAGACGACCAACCCGGCGATCCAGTAGGGGATTCCGCCCTTGGTGGCCGCGAAGAAAACGGAGAACGCTCCAGCGGTGATGCTTTCAATTGCCGTTGCCGCGCCGACCACTCCCATCAACAGATAGGGCACGATCAACCCGACCAGCACGGGAAACAACAGCAACCCCATGTGGCCGGACTCGAAGCGGTCGCGGAAAAACTGGATTTGCGTTTGGTAGCCGTACCGCTTGCCGAACGCCCACAGCCGGACCCCCACCAGAAAAAAGCAGATCGAATGAAAAATGCCCGACCAGGAAACCATCTTGCCGTAGACGCCGAGTCCGGCGGTGAACGCCTCGGCGCTGCTCCCGATGATCGCGAAGCTGGTCATGGTCGTCCCGAAAACCGACATGAGGAGAACAAACGGACCGATTCCACGCGACGCGACGAAGTAGTCCGCGGCGGTCCCTTTGAAGACCCGATTGCTGAGCACGCCAATGCTCAAGAGCAAGAGCATGTAGATCCCGATGACGATGACCGCAGTCAGTCCGGAGGTCATATTCGCACGATTCCTTTCCTCTAATGACCGGCGGCCGGCCCCGTTTGCTCGGGCATGGATTCCAGCGCATCCACAGAGGGCGGCCAGTTGTATCGCGCCATGAGGGCGGCGAGAACTGCGGCGAAGAGCGATATCATCGTGTGCCAGGCAAGCCCGACGGGGATGAATCCGAGGATCAAGGGCTCGCTGCGGTGCCAATTCCAAAAGTCGTGGTGGCCAAGAACGAGGAACACTACGAGGACGACGCTGACGTTCTTCACGCGGCCTCGCTTTCTTCGAGTTCGATCGGCGCGGGCAGCGCGGCTCGTTCGCCGATCCGTCGGAAAACCTCCGCGAAATCATCCTTGTCGAAGACATCGCCGATGAGCAGGCGCACAATTTGATCGTGATACTGCGGATAGTCGCGGTTGAATTCGCCGAAGCTGAAGTTGGGCTGGTAGTAGGCGTAGACCAGTTGGCGGATGAGCTGCATCCCGCGCGCGACCCTCGGGCCATGGCGACCCAGTCGCTCGCCGCTCAGATTCCCTTCGCACAGGGCCTCGTGCACGGTGTCCGCGGTCAGCTCACCCATCTTCAGAGCCAGAAAAACACCCGACGAGTAGATGGGGTCTAAAAACCCGAAGGCATCGCCCGCCAACACCCACCCATCTCCGGCGATGCGCCGTGAACGATAGGTGAAATCGCTGGTGACATAGGCGTGGCTCACCCGCTCCGCGTTTACCAGCCGTTTGCGGATGCCGAAACAGTTTTCAATCTCATAGTCCAGTGTGGCCATCGGATCGTCGCCCCGCCCGGTAATCAGATATTGTGTCTTGGCCACGATGCCGATGCTTGTAATGTCATCGGGCAGCGGAATCGACCAGAACCACCCCTGCTTGTCCGGTGTGTAAATGACCAGTGTCGCACCCGCATTGCGCCCTGGGTCGCGATGAGCGCCTTTCCAATAGGCGTAGATCGCGGCGTTCTTGAGACCCGGCTCGCCCTCGCGTATGCCGAGCTGCTTGGAGAGCAAAGCGTTGACGCCCGTCGCGTCGATCACCACTTTGGAGCGGATGTCCTGCGATGCGCCGTTTACGGTCGTGCGCACTCCGACCGCTCGTTTCCCCTCAAACAAGACCTCTTTGACGGACACGCCCTCACGCACTTCCACGCCGTGCTCACGGGCGTTGTCGAGCATCATTTTGTCGAACTTGTCGCGCTTGACCTGCCAAGTGACGGACCATTCGCTGGGGTCGCGGTCAGTGAAATAATAAGGTTGTGACTCCTTACCCGAAGAGTTAACGAACTGCACGCTTTCTTTGGGCGGAAAATCGGAGGCCTTGAGCTTCTCGTACATCCCGATCCGTTTCAGAATCCAGTACGTCTGCGGCATCAGCGACTCGCCGATGTGATGGCGAGGAAACCGCGCCCGCTCCAGCACAAGCGTGCGGTGGCCGTGGTCGGCCAGGATCGTCGAGGTCGTCGCCCCCGCCGGCCCGCCGCCGATGACGATACAATCGTAAGACTCACTCATCGCTTAAACCGAGATTTACCCGGTACGATTTCCAACAATTCCACCGCTTCATCGCCGTTGCAATGGATCGTCGCCAGGCGCCCATACGCCTCCACCGACGGTTGCCCGAAATACATCTTCAAGGGGCAATCGGCCGGGAAACGAAGATACCAAATCGGGGTCACCTTGGTTAGTACCCGGTGTCCGATCAATATAGCGCCCAGCGGCATGGCCCGACCCAGAATGGCCGACCGAACTTCTTCATCCGTAAACCGAAGGTCAACTCGCGCAATCCCAAACTCGACCACGTCGCCCCGATCGGGAAGCGTGAGCAGGATTTTCCGGGTGTATTGATCACCCTCCAACCGATGCCTCAACACGCGCAGCTCGACCTCTTGCCTATAATGGGCCTTCAGGGTCGCGGTCATGTGCCGGTCATGGGCGAGCAGCTTGCGGACCGGAGGTGGAATGTCATCGGCCTCGACCGCTTCGCAGCTCGTAACCCATGACCGATCCTCGAAGAACCCTTCGCAAAGATCCGCGAGCGCTTCCTGGGGATTGGAATGGTCGAGTTGTCGCCAGCCCACGGTGCTCACGTGTATCGAATGTTGCGAAACTGCGGCTCGAAGAATCGCGGCAAGAGCGAGTCGACGCGCAGCAACCCTTCCCGGTTCAGGCGCAGCTCATCGCCGCGCACCTCCGCCAACCCTTCAGCCGACAATGACTCGATCGCCTCCGAGAAAACCTCGGTGACTTGCTTCCCAAACTTCGCACGAAAATAGCCCAAGTCCAGGCGACCCAGCTTCAACTGCAAGATCAACTCGCGGATCAAACGCTGGTGGTTGGTGATCGGCAAAGCTCGGGCAATGGGTAGTTCGTCGCGTTGCAGCGCACCGACGTAATCTCCCCAAGAATCCGCATTCTGAAAATGCACGCCGGATACGTGCGAAAACGAGGCGACGCCCATCCCCACCATGTCGGCTCCGTGCCACAACGCGTCACGATAGTAGAAGCCCTTATGATTTTCGGGTTTGTACACCGTCGTGGTGCTGGAGAGGGCGTAGCCGTTCTTCTCGAACTCGCTAAAAGCGTAGTCCACCCAGGCCCGCTTCGTCGCCCAACTCGGCACCGGAGTCGGCGTGCCCGTCTCCTTGGCCTCCCGGGCCAGGATCGTGTTGTACGGGACCTCCATCTGATAGACGGTGAGGCAATCCGGCGCCAGACGCAGCGCCTGCTCAACCGTCGCCCGCCACTTGGACTCCGTGTCCCCGACCATTCCGGCAATCAGGTCGATGTTGATCTGCTCGAACCCGACTTCCCTGGCCCAGGCGTAGGATTGGAAAATTTCCGGAGACTTATGGGCCCGGCCGCCGTTGACCAGCACCTCGTCGTCGAAGTGCTCAACGCCGAGGCTTAGGCGGGTAGTGCCGATCGCTTTGATCGCTTCGAGCTTGCCCTTTTTCAGCGTCCCCGGTTCGCACTCGAAGGTGACCTCCCTGGCGTTCTCCCAACGCCAATGCTCGCTGATCCGGTCGATCAAGCGGCGAAGCTGGTCGCTGCTGAGGAAGGAGGGCGTCCCGCCGCCGAAGTAAACGAAATCCCACGATCGCCCCTGGAGCGCCGCCCGCCGGGCATACAACGCGGCCTCCCGTGCGAGGGCGTCGAGATAGACGTCTACGTCGTCGGAGTTCTTGTCTGTATAGACGCGGAAGTAGCAGAATTTGCAGCGTTTGCGGCAAAACGGAATGTGGATGTATAGCCCCAATCCCGAGCCGCGGGTTTCAGCCCGCGCGGCGCGACCCCTGTCTACAACCGGTGAATCCAAAGCATGCAGTGCCGTGTGCACATGGTCCACAGACCATACCGAATAGGGCGGGTAGTTGGAGACGAAATAGCTGCCGACCTCGGTCGTCGGTTGTTCGCGGGAGCCTGTGGCGTTCAGGACGTCTAGGTCCATTTGTGGTCCGTAAAGGGAAAATCGCAGCGTCGGCCCGTATCCAACCCCCCAGTATAGCGAAACCCTGTGCAATGCTTTCGTAACAACTTGTCAGCGCGTCACTTGCCGAATTGGCTCCAAAACCAATCCTTTCGCCGATGAACCAACGCTGTATATCGTAGTGGGCAATACCATCTGAGCCGTAGGCGCCGGCCTATGGACAAGTTTTGACGCCCCCCGCGGGGCGTGCCCTCACGATCGTCAATTCTCTTGCAACGTCTCCGGCTTCGGCGGGGCGATGGGGTCGAGTTTGTCGGGGTTGATGTTCAGGGTCTTCACCGCGGCGGCGAGTTTGGAGCGCTCGAACTTGCCGATTCGGGCGAGTTCTTGAAGCGCGGCCAGGGCCGTATAGCGAGCGTCGATTTCGAAGTGGTCGCGCAGCTCGGCGCGGGCTTCGCTTCGCCCAAAGCCGTCGGTGCCCAAGGGACGCAACCCGCCCGGCACCCAACGGGCGATCTGGTCGGGCACGGATTTCATATAATCGCCGGTCGCAATCACCGGAAACGGCTCATCGGCCAACACCTGGGTGACGTAGGGGACGCGCGGGGGTTGATCCGGATGGAGCAGGTTCCAACGCTCGCAAGCCAGGGCCTCTCGGCGAAGCAACAGGTAGCTCGTCGCGCTCCACACATCCGCGGCCACGCCGAATCGTTCGTCGAGTAGCGACTGGGCCGCGATCGCTTCACGCAGGATCGCGCCGCTGCCGAACAGATGAACGCGCGGTTTCTTGTCCGGCTTCTCCGCGGCGCTGAACTTGTACAACCCCTTAAGAACGCCTGCTTCTACGCCATCGGGCATCGCCGGGTGGATGTACGGCTCGTTTTGCACGGTCAGGTAATAAAACACGGGTTCGCGGACGTGATACATCCGGCGGATGCCGTCGCGGACGATGATGGCGATTTCAAAGGAAAAGGCGGGATCGTACGCGATCACGTTGGGGATCGTGCTCGCCAGGATGTGACTATGCCCGTCCTGATGTTGCAGCCCCTCGCCGGCCAGCGTCGTTCGACCCGACGTGCACCCCAGGAGGAAGCCCCGGCATCGGGCGTCGCCGCAGGCCCACGCCATATCGCCGATCCGCTGGAACCCGAACATGGAGTAGAAGAAAAAGAATGGAATGGTGTTGATGCCGTGGGTGACGTTGGCCGTCCCCGCGGCGGCGAAGGATGCCATCGCCCCGGCCTCGGTAATCCCTTCTTCCAATATCTGACCGTCCTTGATTTCTCGGTAATACAGCAGCAGGTGAGAATCTACCGGTTCGTAGCGCTGCCCGCAGTGGGCGTAGATGCCGTACTTGCGAAACAAAGCGTCCATGCCGAAGGTCCGAGCTTCGTCCGGGATGATCGGCACAATCAAAGGCCCCAACACCGGATCATTCATCAACCGCGCCAGCAAGCGGACCATGACCATGGTGGTGGCCGCGTCACGGTCGCCGGTGCTGCCGAGAAACTCGGCGAAGATTTCGGGCTTGGGCGGCTCCAACGGCGCCGCCCGAACGCGCCGCCGCGGAATAAACCCGCCGAGCACACGACGCCGCTCCATCATGTATTGCGTTTCGACGCTGCCCTCCGCCGGACGGAAGAAGGGAGCCTCCTCTAACTGGTCGTCGGGGATGGGGATATCGAAGCGATCGCGGAAGGAGCGCAGCTCCTCCTCGTCGAGCTTTTTCTGCTGGTGTGTGATGTTGCGTCCTTCGCCCGCCTCGCCCAACCCGTAGCCCTTGATCGTCCGCGCGAGGATAACCGTCGGCTGGCCTTGGTGCGTCACCGCCGCCTGAAACGCCGCATAGACCTTGGCCGGGTCGTGCCCGCCAAGCCGCAGTTTCTGAATCTGTTCATCGCTGATGTGCTCGACCAGTTTGAGCAATCGGGGGTCCTTCCCGAAAAACTTCTCACGCGCGTAGGCGCCGGATTCGACGGAGTATTTCTGCCATTCGCCGTCGATCGTTTCGTTCATTCGGTCCACAAGCACCCCGTCCAAGTCCGCGGTAAACAGGGGATCCCAATCGTCGCCCCACAGGACTTTGATGACGTTCCAACCGGCCCCCAGGAACGCGCCTTCGAGTTCTTGGATGATATTGCCGTTTCCGCGCACCGGACCGTCAAGCCGTTGCAAGTTGCAGTTGACCACGAAGATGAGGTTGTTCAATTCTTCGCGCGAGGCGAGGGTGATCGCCCCCAGCGCTTCGGGTTCGTCCATCTCGCCGTCACCCAGGAGCGCCCAGACGTGCGACCCGGACGTATTCTTCAGCCCGCGGTCTTGCAGATAACGATTGAACCGCGCCTGATAAATCGCCGTAATCGGGGACAAGCCCATCGAGACCGTGGGGAACTCCCAGAAATCCGGCATGAGCCAGGGATGCGGATAGGACGACAACCCGCCGCCCGGTTGCAACTCGCGCCGAAAGTTCTCAAGCTGCCGCGTGCTGAGCCGCCGCAGCAAATAGGCCCGCGCGTAAATGCCCGGAGCACAGTGTCCTTGGAAGTAAATCTGATCGCCCACCTGTTCCGCTGTGTTCCCACGAAAGAAATGCTCAAAACCGACTTCGAGGAGGGTCGCGGCCGATGCGAAGGTGGAGATGTGCCCGCCGATTCCGGGCGAACGCCGGTTGGCCCGAACGACCATGGCCATCGCGTTCCAACGAATGAGGCTCTTGATCCGCCGCTCAATGGCCCTGTCACCGGGGTACGTCGGCTGCCGCTCTACGGGGATGCTGTTGATGTACGGCGTGTTAGCGAGAAAGGGGGCTACGATGTCGTTGCGCTGTCCCCATTCGATCAACCGTTGGAGCAAAAACCGGGCCCGTTCGCGACCCGCTCCCTGGGCAACGGCCTGCAGCGAGTCGATCCATTCCTGGGTTTCGGTTCGGTCGTGGTCCTGGATCGGCTTTCCGCCCATGGCTTCCAGTTTAGCCCGGCGTGATGTCGCAGGCTACGGCCCTGGCTCGGGCGCGGGTGCATCCCAATAAGGGTGGCAGTTCAGAACGGGAGCTACGGGCGATAAGAAAAACCGCGGCCTACGCCGTGCCGTTGCTAATGGAGTCGCGAATTGGCGCCGATCGCATATTGTTCCGCCACAACGTTTATACCCCATTTCGATAGATGGCGAAGTCCTCCATCAATTGTTTGGTGATCCGGCCGGGCTTGCCGTCCCCGATGGGGATTTGACTGATCTGGGTAATGGGGACGATCTCCGCAGCGGTCCCGGTGGCGAAGCATTCCTCGGCGATGAGCAGATCATGACGAACCAAGGAAGTCTCCGCAACGGTCATTCCGCGTTTGCGGGCCAGTTCCATGACCACACCGCGGGTGATCCCCTCGAGAATACCCTCCCATCGACCGGGGGTGAGGAGTTCGCCGCGGCGGATGACGAAGATGTTGTCGCCGGTGCACTCGCACACGTGGCCGTCGATGCCCAGCATGATCGCCTCGTCGGCATTGGCGGCGTGGGCCTCGGCCTTGGCCAGCACGTTGTTCAGGTAATTGAGCGATTTGATCCGGGGGTTGAGTGCGTTCACATGATTGCGGCTGATGCTGGAGATGATGCAGTGCAAGCCGCGCTCATAGACGTCCGCGGCATAAAGCGAAATCTTGTCCACGATAATGATGATGGAGGGGTTGGCCGTCCGGCGAATGGAGATGCCCAAGGCCCCCACGCCGCGGGTGGCGATCAGGCGAATATACCCGTCGCCGGAGACGCCGTTGGCTCGCATCGTTTCGTACATGGCCCGGCTTAGCTTTTCGGCGTTCATGGGGAGCGTAAGGCGAAGAATCTTCGCCGATTCGAGAAACCGCAGGAGATGCTCCTGCTCCTTGAAGATTCGGCCACGGTAGATACGGATGCCCTCGAAGATGCCGTCGCCATAAAGGAGGGCATGGTCGAAGACGCTGACAACGGCCTGCTCGACGGGGACGACCCCTTCGCCGACCCAAACCTTCAAGCCCGCACGGGGCGCAAAAGCATTCTCTGGCATGGTTTCCACCTTCCGTTCAACCCCGAACAAGTCGGGACTTTTAGCATCCAACGTTGCTGTCGTCATAGGGCCGCCTTTGTGATGGTTGGCGCCGCGCCTCCCCCCTTGCCAAGGGGGGACAAAGGGGGGTTCTCGCGACCGCCCTGGGTTACCGTTTCTTTAATAACGCCTTCGCTGAGATTGACACGGCGATGAGCCAGTGAGGCCACCTTGGCGTCGTGTGTGACCATAATGATCGTTTGCCCCCCAGCGTTCAACTCGACCAAGAGCTTTAGGATTTCACCGCCGGTCTTCTCGTCCAGGTTACCAGTTGGTTCGTCGGCGAGCAAGAGGGCGGGCTTGTTAATCAGCGCCCGGGCGATGGCCACGCGCTGCTTTTCCCCGCCGGAAAGTTGGTTGGGGCGATGCTTGGCCCGGTCTGCTAATCCCATGCGATCCAGCAATCTGATCGCGTCCTTTCGCGATTCCCGCCGCATGGACCGCCACGACCAGAAGGAATGCGTGACCAGACACGGGATTACTACGTTTTCGAGCACATTCAGTTCGGGGAGCAAATGGTAAAACTGAAATACGAAACCAACGTCGCGGTTTCGATACCGGCCGCGGACGGCGGGCGGCTGTTCAAAAACGTTCTCACCGCGAAACTCTACCGTACCCCGATCGGGGGCGTCCAGCGCTCCGAGCATGTGCAGCAGGGTGCTCTTGCCGCAGCCGCTGGCGCCCATGATGACCAAAAACTCGCCGTCGGATGCATCGATCGACGCTCCGCGCAGGACTTTGACCTCCGCGTGGCCGGCGCCGTACGACTTGTGAATTCCCTTGGCGCGAAGGATCGGCTTACTCATAGCGCAATGCCTGCACCGGCCAGACCTTGGCCGCGATGAACGCGGGGATCAACGAGCCGACCATCGACGAAAGGATCGCGATAATCGCCACCCAGAAGGCGTCGGCCTGCTTGACCACTTCGGGGATGCGGTCGAAGGAATAGACGTCCGGGCTCCACACCCGAAGCTGCGGATTCAGGCTGGCGAGGAAGTCCTGAATGGCGTTGATGTTCCAGACGAAAACAGACCCGAGGATGAGGCCGAGGATGGAGCCGAAAACCCCGACCGCGGCGGCGTAGGCGATGAACAATCCGCCGATGCCGCGACCGGGAGCGCCCAAGGCCTTGAGGATGCCGATGTCTTTCGTCTTTTTTTCCACGATCATGTAGAAGATGCAGCCGACCAAGACGATGGCGACCATGCTGATGAGGCCGAAGAGAAACGTGACCAGCACCTTTTCCTTTTCGACGGCCTGGATGAATTGCCGTTGCAGGTCCTCCCAGGTGTAAACGTCGACGAACGACAGCGCTCGCTCATCGGCGTCGCTCAAGTTGGCCCCCAACGACGCGGCGAACTTTGACCACGCGGTGGCGATTCGATCCCTGGCCGCATTCAGGTCGACGCCGGAATGCAACCCGATGAGAAGCTGGTTGACCCGCGGCTTGGTGAATCCGCCTTCCACGAGCGGCTGGGCGTCCATGGCCATTTGCTGTTGCAGAAGATCGTGATCGACATAGACGCATAGACTGTCGATTTCGTAGATTCCCGTACGGGAGTCGTCGGCGTAGCGCAGGGGCAAGCGCACCGGCGGCTCGCCCGTAGGATTGCCCGACGGACTAAGCGGCATCAGCGTAAGCGCTATGTCCGCGCCGCGGGCGGTCGTGCGGTCGAACTTGCCGTCGGGTCGGCGGTAGTGAAGCAAGTCACAGCCGACAATAATCCCATTTCGCTCCGGACCAAGATACGAGGCTTCGCCGGAGGTCACGGCGAAAACTCGCTCCCCGGGCAGTACGGAGGTTACGCTCGGATAAAGCGCCTTCTCAAAAGGCATTTTGTCGAATGCCGCCACGGCGTCGAGGTCGGTTTCCTTCTCCCTCCATTCGGCGCCGGCTATGGCGAGCTTCCCTGGAAGCGTGATTTCGCCGCCTGCTGAATAACCCGCGACGGGCATCCCCTGTGGGCCCAGGTCCGTCGTGCCTGGGAAATACTTCTCATAATAAAGACCGGTCTTGAAATCATTGACCTGGACGTAGTCCTTGAGGCGAATGCCCAACACCCTCGCGGGTTTGGTGAAGGTTGTCGCGGGTACGCGGAAAATGCCGTACGTATAGATTACCGGTGTGGAAATGCGAACGACGTCGGGCAATTCGGAAGTAAGATAGGTCGCGAATTCTTCGTAGTAGGGGAAGCCCTGGAGCGAACCTCCCTCCACGACAATCTCACTGTGTAGGCCGCGGGAGCGGGCGCGGATGGTGTCCAGAAAACCGCCCATCACACTGAGTACTACGAGCACCATGGCCACGCAAAGCATTACACTGGCGACTCCGAAGAGCGCGATTAGCTTGGTGTGCAGATAGCGCCAGGCGAGAAACCACTTGTACATAAGGCTACTCGATCGTTATGGGGTCGTACGCGGCACTCGGCGGCCCCTTCTTACGACTTTCCTTTTTTGCCGATAAGGACTATAATGATAACAGGGTAGATTGCCTATGCCGCAAGAACTGACCATCATTTTTGAGCGAGGCGCTTCCGGTTGGTGGGTCGCCACCATTCCTGAGGTGCCCGGCGCCTTCTCCCAGGGGAAAACTCGTGAAGAGGCACGCGAGAACGTGCTGGACGCACTCAATGAGCTGATGGCGGCTCGACGCGAGTTGGCCATCCGCGAGCGATCTCCCGACGCGGAGCTCGAAAGGCTGCCCATCGGCGCTACCGCGCAATAGGCGGATCGATGCTCAACTCTTTGCATATCTTGAGCACCAGCGATGAGTCGATCTCACGATGCCTGGGGACCGGAGCGGTTTGCCGATTGTTCGTGTTCACGTAGATCGAATGCCGACCACCTTCTCGAAGAAGCTCACACCCTGAATTCTTGAGGTGTCGGACCAACTTGTCGCGCTTCAACGATAACCCTCCATGGCGCTATCTCGGCGTTGTAGCTGCCGCATAATCAGTCCAGTCGGCACGAACAAAGGCACTAGCCAGACCCCTTGCTCGCGAGATTTTTCCAGGGTTGACCTTGATTCGATCTCCGTCTAGCTGGAGCCATTCGCAGTTTCGGACCGTCCGACGCGGGTAGCTGTCGCGCGCTGCCTTACCTGTCTGCCGACTCCTCTACTTTGGCCTGTGGTCTCTGCAATGGGAAAAGGATCACATCACGAATGCTGTGACTGTCGGTGAGCAGCATGACCAGTCGGTCAATGCCCACTCCCAAACCGCCGGCGGGCGGCATGCCGTATTCCAATGCGGTGATGAAGTCTTCATCCATGACCGCCATCGTCTCGTCGCCCTCACCCGCGACCGAGCGACGGAGGTTTTCCGCCTGGACTTGGGGGTCGTTCAGTTCAGTATAGGCATTGCCCAATTCCATGGTCGCCGCGAATGCTTCGAACCGTAGTGCGATCGAGGGATCTTGAGGATGCCGCCGGGTGAGCGGACAGATGGCCGCGGGATAGTCGTACACGAACGTCGGCTGCACCATGTGATGTTCGACGGTGGCCCCAAACAACTGGTTCACCAACACGGCCGTGTCCTTGCCGGAAGGGTCGATGCCCAGTTTTTCCGCCTTCTTGCGTACCGCGTCGGAATCGGTCATGGAGACTCCGGCATATTCTTGGAGCAGGTCGGCATATTTTCTCCTCGGCCAGGGCGGCGTGAAATCGAGTATCTTTCCGTGATACACCGTCTGAAGTCGCCCTTGTCCGATTCCCTCCCGCGCTTCCCGATAAGCAGGGAGGTGTTGCTCGCGGGCATAGGCATCGGCCGCTCCTTCGCTTTGCTCGCGGCTCAGTCGCACACATTCCTCTTCGATCGCACTGGTCCGCCGCGGGACGGCCAATCGCGCCGAAAACTCGAACGCCGCCGACACCATTTGTTCGACGCGCTCCATCATCACCTGATAGTCGGCGTAGGCCTCGTACAGTTCGATCATGGTGAACTCGGGATTGTGCTTGGTGCTGATCCCCTCGTTGCGGAAGTTGCGGCTGATTTCAAAGACCCGCTCCATCCCGCCCACCAGCAGCCGCTTCAGGTAAAGCTCAGGACTGATCCGCAGGAAGAGGTCCATGTCGAGCGTGTTATGATGCGTGGTAAAAGGCCGCGCCGCCGCCCCGCCGTAGATCGGCTGGAGCACCGGCGTCTCCACCTCATAGTAACCTACGTCGACCAAGCACTGCCGGACGGCTTGGATGATCGCGCTGCGCATGCGAAAGACGTCGCCCACCTGCGGGTTGGTGAAAAGGTCCACATAGCGGCGGCGGTAGCGCAAGTCCACGTCGGTGAGGCCGTGCCATTTCTCCGGCGGCGGCTGCAACGACTTGGCCAGGACCGTCAGGCGGTTGCACCACAGCGTCAGCTCCCCGGTCTTGGTGCGGCCAAGCACGCCGTCGCCGCCGATGATGTCGCCTAAATCAAGCTCTTTGAGGATCGGCCAACCCTCGCCGATATCGCCCTGACTGATCCCGAACTGCAACGTGCCGGTGGCATCGCGAATGGTGAGGAAGGCAAGCTTGCCCATAAGGCGCAGCAGCACGATGCGGCCCGCGGCACGGGCGGTCATCTCGCCGCGAGCGCCGGGTTGGAGATTCAACCTCTCGGCCTTTCGCCGCAGGTCCGCGCTTGCTTGCACCTCCGCAAAGCGTCCGCCGTAGGGGTCGATCCCCATCGCAAGAAGCGCATCGCGCTTCTTGAGGCGCTGGATCATCAGACGATCGTCGTCGGTCATGCGCTTCTCGATGGATCAGCGTTCCCGGTCGACCCGCGCGGGCGCCCGGTTTGTACGCCAATCGTAACAAGCTCACGCAGGTGCGGCAATTCGGCGAAACGTGTCGCCACCGGACAGTGAAATGCCGGAAAACGAAAAGACCCCCGCAAGCCGCGATCATTCGCGGCGCGCGGGGGCTAAATACGTACCTTTGGCGCGAGCGGATTACGGCACGGGGCACGCCGGATTAGTCGATTGATTCTGTGACCCGTCCCATCCCCCCGCGGGAGGATCATAGGGACCGCCGTTGGTCATAAGGTCAACTTCCTCGAGCAGGTCCGCCGGGGTAATGCGGCCGCTGCGGTTGATGTCGGCGCAGTAGTTACCGCAAGCCGGCGGGGCTGGGGCGTCCAGTAGGGCGATCAGGCCGTTCAGCCCGGTTATATCATCCGTCGACGAGGTCGTCGCGTCCCCACTCACGTTGCCGGGGTGCGACGTGAAACGCCCGCTGCTCTTCAGGCCGTGAGTATCCCTATACGTAATCGTCGTCATTGCCCCCGCGGCGATGGGCTTGGAAAGCGTAATGGTGTAGTTTTCGGTGGGATCCTCCACAATGCTCTCAATAAAGTTGCCGCTGTTTGTCGTTTCACAGAGCGAGAAGCAACTGGACAGCGCATCGCGCGGGCCCGTGCCCTTGATGATCTTGATACCCTGCAACTGCGCCGGAGCGTCCGGAAGATGCGGGCGGGCGGCGTCCAAAACGGGGTTGGGCGGATCCGTAAAAACGAACTGACCTGCCGGACAATCCGATTGCACACAGGCGATCTGTAGGTTGCCCGCGGGGCGGTTCTCCGCGGTGTCCGCCAGACGAATCTTGTATGCATTCCCTTCGATCACGTCAACGTCGGCCAGTTTGGCTCCCAGACCGCAAGTGCCTCCAAAGTTCGCGTTGCACGCCAGGGGAGCGCCGGCGATCGGTGGACAGACGTTCCCGTCGTAAAGCGCCAGATTAGTGTCCCTTGTATCGCCGCAGGTTTGGACGGTCAGCAGACCCGAACAGGTGGCCGTGTAGTTGAACCACATATCATTGGTCGCCCTGTCCATGCAGTCCTCGGCCGGCGGATCCAGGGACATGTTGCCCAGATCGTACTCCGTCGTGCCGTCGAAGGCCGTCAGGGCCGCCGGACAAAAATCACCGGGTGCTGCCGCGGGATTACTACACACCGAAGAAAGATTCAGGCGATAAGCCCTTCCCGCCGAAAGCAGATTCTTGGACGCCACCATGATGTAATACAGATTGCCGGGAATCAACGGCTTCGCACAGATCTTGGAGCAATTGCCGGTATCGCAGCAATCCGGCGGAGAATCGTCGCTGCACGCAAGGGGAATCAAGCTGCTGCACTGCGTGGTTTCGTCCGAGGGATTGCCGACGGCGAACACACTGACCAGGGAGTCATCCGCGGGAGAATTGCTGTTGCAGGTTTGGACCAAGGCCGATGTATCGGTTGCCACGAACTTATACCAGACGGTTTGCAGGCCCGCCGTGCCGGGATTGTCCACGTAACAGCCGAAAACCGGGTCGTCCGGGCTTGCCGTCGCCCTGCCGGAATCGGATTCCACGGAACTCGGGGGATTATCGGTGATCGTCCTGGCGCCTTCCAGGCTTTCGTCCGGGGCGCAAACGTCGTTGGCCGGAGGGACGTCGCAGTCGTCGCGAGCACGGTCCGCACAGGGCGAATCCCATTCAGTTTCACAGCAGAAAGGGTCCGCGTCGCATATGATGGTGCAGCATTCGGCATTATCACATCCCACCGGGGGACAACTGTCGCAGCACGTGGGGCTTACGACGCACGGTGGGTTACCCTCACATGCCGGTGTACAGCGTGCCTGCGAACACTCCCCCGTTCTCGCCAAACAGGCAATCCGCGGACACCGCTGCCCTTGGGGGTAGTTACAATACCGGCCGGGTTGCCATTGTCGCGGCTTGGTAAGGTCGCCGGCTTGGTTACAGTCCGCTTCCGTAAGCTCGTCACACTGGTCCCCACCTTGGTCGCCGTAGCAGCAAGCCGCTACTCCGCATACCTGTCCGAAGGGTGCGACGAATGGGTCGGGCGTACAGACCGCGCCTTGCAGCCACGAGGGCCGCAGGATCGTAAACCGCGGCGGGAAAGAGCAATTCGTCTGCGGCACCTCGCGGCATATCGAATCGCAAGTGCCCTGAACCGGGCACGAGCCTCCACCCAGAATACAGGGGTTTTGCGCCGCCGGAATGAGCGAATCGCAGGGCGACCCGTCGAGCGAACCGCCCGAGCAGAGGTTGCAATCGATGTTCGACGCGCAAGTCCCGCCCTCCAGGCAATCCGAGTTGAGGGTACAGCCGGTGTTCACGCTGTTAGAACATTTGCCGCTACATACCGCCCCGTCGTTCGGACCGCCGTTGCATTGCGTGATATTCATGTCGCAACAGGCGCCCACGGGTGCGGCGCCGGCGCAGGTAATGGTGACGTCGAGAGCGGCGTGAACTCCCTGACCGGGGACGTCAATGATCGTACACTGTTGATCTTCTCCGATGACCCCGACGAGATCTTCGCTGCGCCCAATGCAGGCCTGTCGCCCCGTGACGACCACGCCGCCCGTGGAGTTGTTCACTCTTGCCGAAAACCAGAGGTTTTGCGGCAGCGCGATCGGTTGCGCAAAGTTGAAGCGGGCGATCCTCGTATCCGTACCCGAGCCGATGGTGAAGTTCTTTTGCGTGCCGGCGATGACCCCGCCGTCGCAGTTGTTCCGTAGATCGAACTCATAAAACCCCACGCCTTTGAGGGTGACGTCGTAGCCGACCAGACTGCACGCCGTACCGCCTAATTGGATGTCGTCGGCAAAATAAACGCTGGTGCCGGGGTTAAACGTGCTATTGCCGGGTTTGTGGTTCTTGTATCCGGTGAAGGTGTTTGTGCATGTGGAATCGGAGTAGATTTCCAGGTTGAAGCTGGCCTGCGGATCGTCGGGAAACCCGCCCAGGTTGGCGCCGCACGGGAACTGGGGAAAGTCAAATTGGTCGCAGGAAAACCCGGACAGGGGAGGCGCCCCGACCACCGGGCCCGCATTGCCGCGGTCGAATTGGACCCCGAACCAGAAGTTTGTGGGGAGCGGCACATTTGCACCGGCCACGAACGTTATGAGTCGCGGAGCGTCGTCAAGGAATTCGGCCCGGCCCCTGGTGCCGGCGATTTCAACCCCTGCACGGCTGGCCGACGGGAGGGAAAGCGGACATGTGGAATACAGGACATAATCCACCGTGTAGGGCCCGCCCAGACCGTTCGGATCCACTTTTCCCATCACCGGGAACTCATATCGTCGTAGCTTGCAGTTGTTCGGAACGACCGTGGTGATATCGTCAGAAACGAGCCGCCCCGCGCCCAACGCCGCCCCGAAAGAACCCAGCGTGTTGCTGAAGATAAGTTGATCGTCGGCGCCCGCCGTGACGTCGCCCCCGCCCACCGCGACGGTGTGGCGTAGAAACGCCGTTCCCGCAGGGATCGGGACTAGCTGAATCGGCGCCGCCGACTCGTCGCTTTCCACGACCGCCGAATCAACCTGCACGGCGTGATCCGCGTCGCCCTTGATCGTGGTCACCGCCCGGTCCTGGGCGGGCGATCGACCCGACGACGCGGCGAGGTACAACATGACGCAACCAATCCCGAGCGCTTTGCTTCGCATGATACTTGCCCTTCCTCCGTACGAACTTTACCAACCAACCTACGGCCGCCGGACCGGACGGCGATCTTCATCCGACCCCCTCTTTCCCCCCTTAGTAAGGGGGGAGGCAGGGGGGTGGTCCGCCCTTGCGGAGGTTCCCTCAGCAGCACCAATACCCGTCAGTGTTGGTGCGACTGGTACACACATCAGCGCCAACACCCGTGAGTGTTGGTGCGACGCGCACAACGGGTAAAGCCAAACCACGGCCGATAGGCGGCGCTGGTTCGCTCCACCGACGAGCAGGTGAGGACCGACACGGATGTGCGGCTCACCCCACGGCTGGTTCCCTAATTGTGCCGCCGCCTGTCACCAAAACCGACAGACCTCACGCCGATTCTACCCCGTCCGACCCTTGCCGCCGCCTGAATACCCCGCGGCGGCCGATGTCGGTTCGGCGTCGCACATGCTCGTTCCCATAACCTCCGCTAACTCAAAGCATAGCCGTTGGGCCTACCGCTGTCAAGGTTAGAAGCCCTCGGTTTCAGGCCCGTTTGGGGCTTCCACACTGTCTCCACGCGGTCCAAAGCGTGATCGGACGTGACCCTTTGTTTGCCGTCCTACCCGAGACGCCAAAGACGCCCTTTTCGTCCCCATACCTGGCAATTTACGGGCCTGCAAATGGCGGGTGCCCCAGGTCCTTTGGACCTGGGGGAGTCGATGATGAGTGCTCGGTGTCATGCCCACGATCATCGCCAATGGCAATTCACGGACCTACGAACGCACCCCGGAAGGCCACGAAATCGGTCAAATCCACGTCCCCGTCAGGCTCGGCATCGAACATTTTGCAGCAGGGTGCGAGCTTCACCGGTCCCGGCCCGGTGAAACACCGCTGGAACCCGGCCAGGTCCATCAGATCCACGCCGCCGTCGAAGTCGGAATCAAACGGCGGCAGCGCGTCGCACTCGTCGGGAATATCGTTGGCGTTGCAATCCCCCGAAGTGCCATCGCGAAGGTCGCAACTGTCGGCTACATGGTTGCCGTTGCAGTCACTTCCCGCAACGGCGAATATGTTTACATAAGAGGTTGGGCTGCCCGACCATAACGGCCAGATACTGACGATTGCCGAGTCCGTGGCCCCCCGTACAGCTGTCAAAAATAAATCGCCCGAGTGTAGCTCCGGCGAGCGAAGGACTGCGATTCTGTTCCAATTGCCGCTGACTAGCCTCTGGTACACATAACCAACGGTGGGATCGTCGGCCCTGACCGGGGGGCTCATGACCATCATCCCGTTGTGAATGAAATCAACCGACCCCGGCCAAAGACCACGCACCGGGTCTGCAACGCGCCCGTCCAAGACCCAAGCGTTCCCCTCATGTCGGAATACTACAGCTTCCTGGCATCGTGCTTCGGGGCAGTTCGATCCGGTGTAACCGGCGACAACCAAGAGCCCATCGCGTAACGCAAGTGCGCTTCCAAAGTAACCGTATTCTTGAGGCTCCGGCGAAGTGATCCGCGCCTCAAACAGCCACAAAGCGCCGTTACGCCGATACAAATACACCGAGCCGGCCTTTTCGATTCCATTCAAGGAATCACCATAGGCACCAATCGCCGCGCAATCGCCATGGAGCGCGATGGCGGTACCAAAGCCACCTGCCAGCGGGGGTAATTTCGCTTCTTGCTTCCAGGTTGTGCCATCGCGTCGGAAAACATATACAATAGCCGCTGGAGTGGCCTCAGGGATCGAAATCCCGCTCCAGAATGCCGAGACGGCAACGTGGTCCTGGTGGGCCGATACCAGCCAAAGACTCCGTTTAGGTTCAACATCGTCAACAACCAAAGTAGCGTCGTGATGCCATCCTTTGGAGTCGTGGGAGAATACGAAAACGGCGCCCCATATCGCATCCGGCGAGGAACTTGGCGGATGTCCCAGTACGAAGGCCTGACCATTTGCCAATGCGACCGATGAGCCGAAAGAGGCATTGGGCACGGGCGACATGAGTTTTTCTTCTTGCTTCCAAAGGGGTCCGATCCGCCGAAATACGTATGCCGCTCCTGGCCCACCCACCAGAAGGAGATCGCCTTCCACCGAAATGGACTCACCAAATGAATAGCTCGGCGTATCTGGCCGCAGTGTTTGCCGATAATCCGTGCATTCATCGGGGATCAGATCGTCATTGCAGTCCACGCTCGCGCCGGATGAAACATCGCATTCGTCAGGCGAGCCGTTGGGCTGACAATCACGACTCGTGCCGTCGGCTAGGTCACAGTCGTCAGGCACATGATTATCGTTGCAATCCTGTTCGCATTCGTCGGGTATACGGTTGTTATTACAGTCGCCCGAGCTATTCTCGGCGAGATCACATTCGTCCGGAGCACGATTACTGTTGCAGTCCGTCGAGCTCTCGTTGGTGATGTCGCATTCGTCAAGAATCCGGTTCAGATTGCAATCCGAGGCCGTGCCGCTCCCTAACTCGCACCCGTCGGGCAACGTGTTTGCGTTGCAGTCGTCGGGGTTCCAGATCGGCTCCTCAAAACAGGGCGAGCGGATTTCGAGTTCATATAGCCCCTCGGTTTCCAGCGTCTTGGCCGCGACCATGACGTAGTACGTTTGGCCGGGCACGAGGCTCTGGACGCAAATCCGTCCGTGCGTGCCGCCGCCGCATCCCTCCACGTCGTCGCTGCACGCGATCATGGAGAGCGTGGCGCAGGCCGTCTCCTCCGTCGTCGGGTCGCCCGCGGCGAACACCTGAAGCAACGAATTGTTTGCCGGGTCGCTGTCGCAAGCGCTGACGCGTGCCGACGTATCCGTGGCCACGAACTTAAACCACGTCGTACCGAAACCCGTTGCGCCAGGCGTGTCGCTGCGGCAGCAGAAGCCGGGGTCCAATTCGTTCTGAGTTGCCCCGACGTTGGAGAACAGCGTGACGCTGTCGGCCTCGACCGATAGCGCTGCGTACCCGGCGTAACGATTCGAACACTCGTCGTGATCATGCAGACCCGTGCACAGCATGTTCGCGGTTTCCACGCACAATCGGTCCCATTCCACGAGGCAGCAAAACGAATCCGCGTCACAAACGTCAACGCAGCAATCGCTCGGCCAACACCCCGGCGCATCGTGTGTCGCGAGGCAATCGCCGAGGCGCGAAAGGCAGGGCACCCACGGACACACTTGGTCGTCTACGCCGCAGTATAGCCCGCGCTGCCATTGTCGAGGACCGTCCAGCGGCGGCACAGAGTTACACTCGTTTTGCGTCAGATTTTCGCAGACTTGGTCGGGCCGGCAGCAGGCCGCCGCGCCGCAGGGAAACGGGAACGGATCGGGATCACACGACGCGCCTTCGACCCATGATGGTTGAAGGGTCGAACTCCATTGCGGCCAAGGGGAAGGACAATTCATCCGCGGCACCTCGCGGCACACGGCCTCGCCGTTGGCGTCGGTCAAAGCCATGTCGCAACAGGCCCCAACGGGCGGTGATCCGGCGCAAGTGATAGTCAGATCGAATGCGGAGTGAATCCCACTTCCGGGGATGCGGATGAGGTTACACGCTCCATCTTCTCCGATGACGGAGATGAGATCTTCGGTGCGCCCGATGCAGGCCTGTTGCCCCGTGACGACCACGCCGCCCGTGGAGTTGTTCACTCTTGCCGAAAACCAGAGGTTTTGCGGCAGCGCTATCGGTTGGGCAAAGTTGAAGCGGGCGATCCTCGTTTCCGTACCCGAGGGGATCGTGAAGTACTTTTGCGTCCCGCCGATGAGAGGCCCATCGCAATTGTTTCGTATCTCGAACTCATAAAACCCCACGCCCTTAACGGCGACTTCGTAGCCGATCATCTGACATTCATCGACCCCAAGCTGGATGTCGTCGGCGAACCAAACATTGGCGCCGGGGTTGAACTTGTTGTTGTTGGGTATGTGGTTCTTGTATCCGGCGAAGGCGTTCGCACATTCCGCGTCGCCGTAGATTTCCAGGTTGAAGCTGGCCTGTGGATCGTCGGGAAACCCGCCGAAATTGGCGCTGCACGGGAACTGCGGATAGTCGAATTGGTCGCCGGAGAACCCGGACAGGGCCGGCGTGCCCATGACCACGCCGGCATTGTTCCGCGAGAATTTGACCGAGAACCAGAAGTTCGCCGGGAGGTACGTGTCGGCGGCGGTGACAAAGGAAATGAGTCGCGGGGCATCGTCGGGAAACACGGCCTGACCCACCGTGCCGGGGATGATCAAGGATGGCCGGATGGTGCTTGAAACAGACAGGGGACAAGTGGAATAGATGGCGAAGTCCACCGTGTAAGGCCCGCCCATGCCGTTGGGATCAACCTTTCCGACGACCGGGAATTCATACCGCCGCAGCTTGCAGTTGTTAGGTACCGTAGTGGAAATGTCGTCGGATACGAGCCTACCCGCACCCGCCGCGAACGCGAACGTCCCCAACGTGTTGCTATAGATCAGCCGCTCGCCGGCAGCGGTTGTCGTCCCCGTTTCGCCCACCACATGCCTCTCAAACACCGTGTTCGCGGGCAGCGGAAACACTTCGACCGGAGCGGCTTGCACCGGACTTTCCTCGCCGTCCGCATGGACGACAGCGACGATCGATACGGCAAAAGTCACCGTCATGGCGACGAATCTTCTGGCGATCATCCTTGCGGCCTCCTCAAAAGGGCGTCCCTACCCTTAACAACACCGCACCAGCCGTTTCGACGGAAGAAAAATCCGAAAATTTTCAGAATCGGGCGGCAATTCCTCATCTGGCCGCAACCGGTGAACCCATGACCGTACGCGCAAAGCCCAGCATCGTGCGCATAGTGCGCGAACACGAAAACAACCATCACCGGCCTGTGGATGAGAACGGGGGGACGAGTATCGGAAGGAAATAGGGCAGAACGAACGCTTTAACCGCTTATGATCGAGCTATGAAAACAATGATAATCGGTTCGCCGCCGTAACCCTGCTCATCAACCGCCAAGCCGCTTTATTGGAACAACCTAGATTGTATGCCATGCTCCGATAAAGTCAAGGCGGGTAGGGCGGGTTCCCCCCGCCTTCATCCGACCTGATCGGTCGCACGGGCCATTCTACCGAGCGCTCGTGACGTTATTGGGGGTGGAGATGATGCAGGTAGGCCGACGTCGGCCGTTGGACGGCGGACCGCTTGGGGTGCGCGCCGAGGGCCAGAGCGCAAGTTGTGTTCCACGTGGAACATCGCCATTGTGACATCGAATGGCACCAGCAAGGTCGAATTGGGACTACGCCGCCGCGCTTCGTCCTGATCTATTCTTCGCCCTCGATGGCGATGGCCGGGCCGAAGGCGATTAGGTAGCCCTCGAGCATCCGCAGGGTCTTGTCGCGGACTTCATCGGTTTCGAGGTCGCGAAGTTCTTCGATGGCGAGCGGTGTAGCGAAATAAAAGGATTGGCCGCCTTCGCGGTAGTGCTCGACGGGCGGTTCGGGCCATTCCAGACCGGCGTCCTGCATGGCAATGCCGATGAACTCCTGCATCGTGTCGCCGGAGTCCTGGATGGCCTGTTCCAACTCCTCGCTTTTCCAGCGGTCGTCTGTGACGAAGCCCACGCGGACCTGGGGAATGAGCGGTCTCACGGCGACTTCAAACCAACACGACGGGCCGGCGCTGAAGCGCGTGGCCAACGTCGATTGGTCCTCGCGGTCGTTGGGCGAGGCCGGGCCGTAGCGGTCGTCGGTCGCCAGGGAGTCGGCGATGAAAGTACGAAAAGACTCAATCCGATCACGGTCTTGCTCGGTCAGGGGCATTGTTTAATTACTCCCGCAACTTCGTTTTCGTCGATCCGGCCTCGTTCACCGCGTTTGCCGCTCGGGTCGATCCGGTTAAGAACCGCCCTACGCGCACGCGTAAACGGGCGAGTGATGAAATGATGCACGCGCACAAACCACGGTTTGGCGTATGACTCCGCCCTGGCCTCGGCGGTAAGCTGATCGGGCCTGGTGCGGCGCTGCTGCTTGATCAAATGATATCGATCTCCTGCTTGGAACCATTGCCGCAGGAGCCTGGCGGGCAGAAGATCCCCGCCCCAGCGCCGCGGCCAATACCAGGCGATCTGAAAATCGAACAGATAGGGGCGTCCGTCGTCGCCCACCAGCACGTTCTCGCACTTTTCGAGATCAACGTAGGCCATGTCGCGGGCGTGGATCGACTCGATCAATTCGCGGAGGCGTTCGTGGAAGTCGTCGGGGACGACAGAGGTCAACCTCGCCCCAACGCTCACGGGCGTTGGGGGCTGACGGGGCGAGAGCGTGCGGCCTTCGATGTACTCGCGGACGATGCCGGTTCTGCCCCAGCGTTCGATCAACCGCGGGACGCCGGGTACGCCGGAAAGTCTGTTCAAGGCCGCCGCCTCCCGAGCGGCGAGCAACCGTCCAACCCAACCGAGGGGTATCAATAGAAAACTCGCCTGGCGTTGGACCTTGAGAATGACCTTACCGGCAGGCCCTTCGTACAGCGCCGTCGCGGCGAAAAAGTCGTTCTTGAAGAGGCGGACTTGCGAATAGGATTGCCCATCGACTTCGATGATGCTTGGAAGCGAACGGCGTCCCAGGGCGCGTAGACTCGGCGGCGTTTGGCGAACCAACGGAGGGCTCGACCCCTTGGCATTTGATTCGGATCCCATACGTCTCCAGCAATTGTAGTCTGCCGACAAAAGCTGTCCAATGCACTCCCCAACCTAGTGGCGCGGGAATCGTAGGGAGTAAGGTGCATCGAAGGATCGAAAACCTATCGTTGCTCGTCTTGATCGGGCTGGTCGCGCTGCGGCCTCTGGTCGGCGAAAGTTACGACTCCGCCGGTAACACGCTCACGGAAGCGCTCGGGGTGGTGAGCGACCCTCAACCGCTTGCGACGCTGGTCTTTGACCTTCTAATTCTCGGCTCGACCTGCGGCTGGCTTGCTGCTCGCGCCATGGGGTCGCCGCGCCCGTACCGCCGGACGGGGCTGGAATGGGGGACGGCCCTTGTCGCCGTTGCGGCGGTCGTGTCCTGTTTCTTCGCGGGCAACAAGCGACTGGCAATCAACGCCACCATCGACTGGCTTTGCATGCCCATCCTCGCGATCGCACTGGTTCAGCTTTTGCGCGAGCCTTGGCAGAGGCGCGTGTTGCTCGCGGCGGTGCTGGCATCGGCGTGCGTCCAGGCGGCGCAGTGCATGGAACAATACTTCTCGTTCAACGAAACGTGGGCGCATTATCTAAAAATCAAATCCGATTTCTGGACGAAACAGGGCGTGGCGCTTGATGCGTCCAAGGTCGAGTTGTTTGAGCAGCGGATGCGGGCCCGAGAGTCCACGGGGTTTTTTCCGCATAGCAACGTCGCGGGATCGTACCTGGTCCTCTGCTTTTTTGCGGGATTGGGTTTGATTGCAACACAGTGGAGAAGCTTGAGACAAGGCGGCTACGCGCTCCATCCATTTCTATGCGCCGTCGGCACGGCGTTGATGTTCGTAGGCGTCATGTTAACCAAGAGTCTTGGCGCGCTCCTTTCGGGCCTCGCGGGGCTTGCCTTGTGGATCATTGGTCGATGGTTCGCGACGAGGATCGACGCCCATCGCGCTCGGGCCTGGACGATCGCGTGGTTGTGCGTCCTCGCCGGGGCCGGAGCGGTCATCGGGCACGGAATGTATCATGGCTCCCTGCCGGGGTGGTCGCTCACCTTCCGATGGCAGTACTGGCAGGCATCGTCTCATTTGATCGCCGATCATTGGATGACGGGCGTGGGCCGAGAGAACTTCGGCAGACATTACCTTCGCTACAAGTCAATGGAGAGTCCCGAGGAAGTGGCCAATCCGCATAGCCTTTTCGTGCAGGCCGCCGCGGACTGGGGGTTGCTAGGTCTGATCGGCGTACTCGTGATGGCCCTTCAAGCGTCCTTTCGATTTGTGACGCCGCATCCCGCGAGATCGCCGCCGATGAGCAGCGGCTCGGCCAAGCCGAATCGGTCCACGACGATCGCGTGGACCATTGGATTGTTACTCGTCGTGACGCTTGGGCGATTGACACTCCTGGGCAACGCGGATCCGAACTTTCTTTACTATTCGACGGTCATTACGGGGTTCGTGTGGCTGTTGGGGTTCGTAGTGTTTATGGGGACCGCGGTCGCGCGGGCTGAATCCCGCGGCTCGGATACGGGTACGGCTGTTGCAGTGGGACTATTCGCATTCCTTGTGCACGACATGATTAACTTTGCGATGTTTGTGCCGGGGAGCGTAATCACCTTCTTCGGGTTGCTGGGTTATTGCCTGGCTGAGCGATCCAATGAGTCAGCGGAACCGAAGGTGAATGCCGCCGCGTCGTTGGCGGAAAGATGGTTCCCGTTGGGAGTGGGCGTCGCGGCCACGGTGCTCGTATGCTGGATCGGCGTTTTTCCCGTGGCTCGCGCGAAGTCTCACCTCCGCGCCGGACAATTCGACGCGGCGTCGTCGAGCGATCCGTTTGACCCAACGCCGGAGGTCGCGCGAGCACAGTGGCTGCAATCCAGCGCGCCGCGGGCCGCGGTCGAGGCTCTAACCACCGCAATTCGCCGCGATCCGTTCAATGTCGGGCTTCCGCGAATGCGGGCAAAACTGTATCTGGACCTGGCGCAGAGCACGGGCAACGAGGGCGATTACCTTGCCGCAATCGACGACGCCCGGCGTGCCCTCGAACTCTATCCGCTCAACCCCGCGGGAGTGGCCTCGCTGGCTGACTTTCAGGCGGCGGCGGGCGAGGCGCTGAAGTCAGATATGCTGATGCGCCAAGCGCTGGCGAATTACGATCGAGCGATCCAGTTGGACAATCAGCGTCTTTGGTGGGAAACGCTTCACCGGATGGGCGAAGGGGATAAGGCCGAAATACTCTCCAAGATTCGGCGGCTGCGCGAGCGGATCAAGGAACCGGTTCCATGACCACCCATTGGCCGTGCTCGTCCAGACGGAAGTGCAGGAGCGAAACGTCCCGTTTACGAAGCTCGCTGTTCTTGCCGTCGATGCCGATGACCACAAGGCGCTGCCAGTCGATGGCGATGCGCTCCACGTCGATGGTGAACTGCCGCACGTCGCGCGTACGAACGTCGAGTTTGTTCTTTTGTCGATCAAACGAACCGGTGGCCCAACCGCCGGGCGCGTCGCTCTTGGTTTTTTCCACAAAAAGCCAACGCTCGGCGGCGTCGGCATCGTCCGGCAGCGCGATTCGCGGCGGCGGAGCTAATGCGGGCGGTGGCTGCGTCGCTTCCGCTTTCGCCGGGGGTTCCTCGGACGGCGGAGTCGGGGCGGACTTGTGGCACCCGGTCACCATTACGAACAAGAGCGCACAAATCCGGAGCACGGGTGAGGGGCCGTGAGAAAGCCCGTCGCTTACAATCCGGGTTCGGATAGAATCATGAGTTATGCGCATGAGCATTCGTAGTAATTGTAACCTTCTACAGGCTATCGGCAACACATCTTTGGTGCAGCTTCGTAGAGTCGTTCCACCCGACGGTGGGAGAGTTTTCGCCAAACTCGAATGGGAAAATCCAACCGGAAGCATGAAAGATCGATCGGCACAGGCGATGGTCTCGCGCGCCGAGGCAGACGGCCGATTGAAGCCCGGAGATACGATCGTTGAGTACACGGGCGGCAGCACCGGCACATCCCTTGCGTTGATCTGCGTTGCCAAGGGTTATCGTCTTCATATCGTTACTTCAGATGCATTCAGTCAGGAAAAACTGGATCATATGTCGGCCTTTGGTGCGGACCTTACCCTTGTACCGAGTGAGGGAGGACTGACTACCAAAAAGTTAATTCTGGATATGATCGAGGCTGCTAGAGAAATTGCTCAGGCGCCTCACACGTACTGGACCGACCAACTCAATAATCACGACAGTATCGCGGGCTACTACCCATTGGGCGAAGAAATCTGGAATCAAACCAAGGGAGAGGTAGACGCCTTTGTTCAATGTGTAGGTACCGCGGCGTCTTCGCGCGGCGTGGCCACTGTGTTAAAGCGTTACAAGCCGAAGATTAAGATCGTAGTAGTCGAGCCGGCCGAGTCCGCAGTATTACTGGGTGGTCAAGCCGGACCTCACGGCATTGAAGGAGTGGGTATTGGTTATGCTCCTCCCCTATGGGAACCAAGCCTCGTCGATGAGATCGTCCCGGTCACAACGGCCGAGGCAAAGGACATGGCCAGGCGTTTGGCAAGGGAGGAGGCCCTATTCGCAGGGACGTCTTCAGGAGCAAATGTCGTTGCCGCGCTTCGAGTGGCAAAGCGATTGGGGCCGGATGCTCAAGTGGTTACGCTGATGGTGGATTCCGGTCTGAAATACCTGAGTACCGACGTTTACGGAAGAATGCTATGAAGATGTCACCCAAACGCTTGGAAACGCGGATTCGCTCGACGACCATTCTGTCGGTTCGTCGTGACGGGCGAGCGGCGATCGGCGGCGACGGCCAAGTCAGCTTCGGCCAGACCACGATCAAGCACGACGCTCGAAAGATCCGCGCCCTCGCCGACGGCAAGGTGCTTTGCGGCTTCGCCGGGTCGGCGGCGGACGCCTTCGCTCTTCTCGATCGGTTCGAGGCCAAACTCGAACAACACAAGGACAATTTGCGGCGGGCCGCCATTGAGCTCGCCAAGGAGTGGCGGACCGATCGCGCGTTGCGCCGCCTGGAGTCCCTGCTCGTCGCCGTCTCCAAAGAGACCACACTGATGATCGGCGGGTCGGGGGACGTGATCGAGCCGAGCGACGGGGTCATCGGCATCGGATCGGGCGGGATGTTCGCCGTCGCCGCCGCTCGTGCCCTGCTGGCCCACACCTCACTCCCGGCCGAGAAGATCGTCGAAGAGTCCCTCCGCATTGCCGCCGATATTTGTGTCTTCACCAACCACGAAATAACGGTGGAAACACTCCGGTAGTCCGGTGGAGCGTAGGCGTGGCCCGTCGTTTGATCGACTTACCATCCAAGGCTCGTGGAAAGACCGTATGACGCCGCGGATCAGAAAAAGGCTGTTCGATGCCCTTCGGATCGTCGTTTGTGTGGTCGCGCTTTGGGTCGTGGTTCGTGGGGTGACGATCCACGATCATGTAACCCTCCTCGACGGAACGGACCTGGTCGGCAACGTGATCCGCGATGCCGACACGGTCGAAATCCGTATCGTCAACGGAGAGACGCGGGTTGTGTCGCGTGCCGACGTCGCCGCCAATGAGGATGGGACGGCAAAGATCACGTACGGCCTAAGAACGGCCTGGCGAAACAGCACCAAGAGCTTACTGCTCCTCGCCGTGTTGATTCACTTCCCGGTTGTCTTTCCGCAGGCGTTACGATTTCAGTGGCTGCTCGCGGCGCAAAACATTTCCGTCGGCTTTTGGGAATGCGTGAAGCTGTCCTTCGCCGGGAATTTCCTGAACTTCGCCACTCCCTTCGGCTCCAACGCGGGGGACGTGTTCAAAGCCTACTTCGCTTCGCTGCATACGGAGCAAAAAACCGAGGCTGTGACCACCGTGGTCCTCGATCGTTTCATCGGCCTGGGGAGCCTGCTGCTGGTGGTGGCTGCCATTACTGCGTTCAGCCCCGCCCAGAGCCGCCTGGCCGTGCTGCGCCCATACATGTTTGGCCTGATCGGAGTCGGGACTGCCGTGGCGATTGCGTATCTTTCGCCGGCGCTGCGAAGGCTCTGGGTCAACGTCGCGTGGCTCAGCCGGCTACCGATGCTTCATCAGTTGAAGCGGGTGGACAAGGCCGCTCGTACCTTGGCCGGTCGGCGGGGGACGCTCGTCGCGGCGATCCTGATCACCATCGGCCTGCAAGCCATGGCCCTCGCCGCCTATTTCGTAGTGGCCATCGCCCTCGCCATGAATGCCCATGCGGGAAATATGTTGGAGTACTTCGCGTACTACTACACCGGAACGGTCGTTCAGGCTTTGCCGGGGCCGCCCCAGGGATTGGGTACGGTGGAGCTTACCTATCGTTATTTTTTCGCCGCGTTTGGAAGCCCGTCGCAGATCGTGTGCATGGCGTTCGCCATACGAATCGTGGCACTGGTCTGCGCGCTACCCGGCCTGTTGGTGACGCTGACCGGCTCTTATCGACCCAAGGAAGCGTCCGCGTTCGGTTTAGCCATTTGAAGACCCTACTTCGCCGACGGTCGCGCTCAAGCGGGACCTCGTTGCGACCCAAGCGACCGGTCCACCGGCAGCGCTGAATCGTTGACGATGCCCCGAGGCGGTGGTGCAATACCGTAGCGCAGGGCCTGTAGCTCAGCGGTTAGAGCAGGCGACTCATAATCGCTTGGTCGGGGGTTCGAATCCCTCCAGGCCCAAGTGCTACTTAGCGCTTCATTGGGATCGCCAGCCCCCTCAAGAACCTCTTGTCGCTCAACAAATCGTGGTTTTTCGGGGTTTCGAGGCTCCCCAAATGGCAAGCTGGCATTGCCAGCGGCCATCCATCAGGCTTATAATGCCATAAGGGACAATCGCGGGGCCGATCATCGAATCCGCCGTTGCGGGATGGGCGATTCGGGGGGAGTAAAAAGGGATGTGGTTGGCGGCCTTGGAGGGCTGGAAGGACCAATTCCACAGGACGTTTGTTTATATCGCACCTGCCCCCCAAGATCGAACGGAAGGGTTCGCGCGGAAGGAGTTGTTGAGAGTGCGTCGTATTCGCCCTTTTAACCGTCGGTGGTGCGCGCTAACCCTACTTGTCGTCGTGGCGAAGCCTGTCTGGGCCGCTCCGAAACCTGCACAGCGACAGTTCCCGGAAGCGGTTTTTGTTGAACCGGGTCCACGCGAGAAGGGTATTCTCTATTCCGATGGGTCCGAAGTCGATGTGCAGACGGAAACCGTCTGGCGGCCGATGTGCGGCAGCGACACATCCAACCTCACGATGAACGATCTTCAGCGGATCGCACAATTGGCCAAGGATGCTTCGGCCGCACATCCCTGGGCCGGTTCGTTGCAGGGTGGCGTCGCCGGCGCCCAAGGCGGCTTTGATCTGGTCTTTAACACCACCACGGCCCTGCCGCCGGGTGCGGCCGAGGCGTTGCTCGCCGTCGAGCACTACCTCGAAGCGCAGTTCAGCGACGCCGTGACGATCGTAATCAACCTCGGGTTTGCCTCTCTTGCACCCATCGTCCTGGGCGAAACCGGGCCCTCCTTTGCGAGCGTCGCTTGGACGACCGCCCGCGACGGACTCCAGGCGGACATGGATGACAGTGACACGATTCAGGACTTCCTGCCCGCCGCCAGTACCCTACCCGTCCGCTATAACGGTGCAGGCACCTCGGTGGTCAATGAAAACCAAGTGTACTTCACCAAGGCGAATTTCCTTGCGGCCTTGGGGACCGTCGCGGGAAGCGCCGGTTCCGTAACCTTCAACTCGAACATCCTCTGGGACTATACGCCCCCGGAAATCAATGCCGGCGCCCACTGTTTTCAATCGGTGCTCGCCCATGAAGTGGGGCACGTCCTGGGCTTCACCTCCGGAACCGATTACCGCGCCAGCGACCTTGAAGCCTTGGACATTTACCGGTTCCAAAGGAGCGACGGCAACGGTACGGACCACAACCCCGACAATTTGGCGGAGTTCGGCGCCACGGCGCGAATGGTCGACCAGAACTCACCAGGGACCGACGACGACGTCAACTCCGACCTCATTACCGTGGAATACCAAATGTCGGACGGCATTCCTTATCAGGCGTCGCATTTCTCGGAACAGAACCCCAGCGTCTACCTCATGGACCCTGCGCGGAGTTCCCAAGAGACTGCGTATCCCAATTTCTTTCGCTCGGGCGACTTTGACATGCTTGACGCCGTGGGATGGGATTATCCCCCGGTCCCCAGCTCTTGCGAAGATGCGCGGGAATTGAAATGCAACAGTAGCCTGCGCTTTGATAATTCCGGAGTGAGCAATCCCCCGAATCCGGAATACGGCTGCGGCCCCGGGGCAGCCTACGATGGGACGTCCTGGCACCGCTTCACGGCGGACACGACCTCGGCCCGAATCTTCACCTGCGACAGCAGCGCTCCCGACTCCGCATTCGCGGTTTATTCGGGCGCATGCGGATCGCTCGTCGAGATCGCCTGCAGCGAGGAGGGCGGTTGCGCTGCGGCGGGGTTATCCTCGCTGTGCGTGACTGGTCTGACCGTCGGCGAAACTTATTGGGTGCAGATGTCCGCGCGGAGCACGGTGGATCGAGGGATCTACGAATTGGGAATCGAGTGTTCGTGCCTTGGGGCTTGTTGTCTGCCATCGCCGACCAACTGTGCGATCTTCGACGAGGAATCTTGCCTTGGCATCGCGGGCCGGTGGGCGGGCCCCGACACCGCCTGTGTCGGCGACGGCAACGGCGACGGTTTCGATGACGCGTGTGACGTCGATCGCGTGAATTTCAGCCAGCCCCCGGTCATCCCCGGAGGCGAAGGAGTTTTTGCGTCGAACGTGGACGGGGCCGACTTTGAGCCGAACGTGGTACTTGCGGACGACTTCACGTCCGACGGGCGCGCGATCCGCTCGGTTCGGTGGTGGGGGAGCGAATTGTCTCCCCCGACGATACTGGACGGTTGGTTCATTAGCTTTCACGAGCCGCTTGCTCTCGCCCCAACGGCGGGGCCTTCGCTGGGAGTCTACTTCTGCCCGGCCGAGGTGGTGACGGCCGCGGAGACGCCCCTTGCGGTCTGTGGTCCTCCCCACGCAGTGTGGGAATACGGGGTCACGCTGTTGGACTGTTGTCTCGTGGATGCCCACCCGGACAGCCGCAGCACGCTCATTCCCGCGCAGGCGACGGGATTCATGGAGGAACTATGTTTCGACTATGAGTTTGGCGTACAGGCCGTCGCCGGAGTTCGTTACGACAAAGATCAGTCCAGTGGCGACTGCAACGAGATATTGTCGGGAAACACTCAGAGCGGCGACTTTTGGGGATGGCATTCGACGGCCAAGGCGCACGGGGACCACGCCGCCTACTCCAGCGCCGTTTCGATGGCGGAGAACGACCTGCTCTACGGCCCCTGGAACGCCGTTTCTCCCACCTGCGCCTCCATCAATATGGCCTTTGAATTCATCACCACGACACCCGACGGTACGGACTGCAACTGCAACGGCGTCGACGATGTGCAGGACATCGCCAAACTCACAAGTTCCGACTGCAACGCCAATACCGTGCCCGACGAATGTGAACCCGATTGCAACGGCAGCGGCGCTCCGGACGATTGCGACATCGCCCAAGAAACGAGCCAGGACTGCCAAACCAACGGAGTGCCGGACGACTGCGACCTTTTCTTCGGGGGCGCCGTGGACACGGACGGCAACTCGATTCCGGATGAATGCTGCGAACCCGTTGACGCACCCCAGGCCGGACCTGAGGCCGAACTTAAGAACCGCTTCATCACCCTCCAAGAGAGTCACCCGGATAAGCTCATCGCCCTACGCGTCACGCTGACCTCGTTGCAGCATCCGAACCCCCCAAACGATTTGATTCATCCGCCGAGGGACTTTTCCGCGTACCAAGGCGGGTATCGTTGGGTCGGACCGCCCGTGGAGTTTCCTGAAGGACATGATCCCCAACCTAGTTTCCGCGCCGCACGCCTGCAGTGCACGCCGTATTACACGGATTGGGCGTCGGTCGGACTTGTGCACGTCTACGGCCCGGAGATCATGCCCAGCTCGATTTACAGTGTCCAAGCGATTGAGCAAGACTGTGACATCAACGGCGAAGAATCCGAATACTCGGCACCGCTAATCTTGAGCACCGCCCGATGGGGCGACGTCGCCCCGCCTTTCAATCCGCCCTCCACCCAGAACCAACCCGATGGGATTGACGTCGTCGGCCTGGTGAGCAAGTTTAAGAGCGTGGCCGGCGCTCCGACGAAAGTATACTCAGCCCTGCAACCTGCGATTGTGAATCTGGCGGGCGAAATCAGCGCCCTCGACATATTGTCCGGCGTGGATGCCTTTAGGGGCTTTGCCTACCCTTACACGGGAATCGTCGCCTGCCCGCCGTGACAGCGGGCGATGGGGTCTTACCCAAGTCGGACGTTGCCCGCGGTGGACTGCCGATCTACGGGCTCTCGAGCGGTGCATCAACCACCCGGACGGCTCGGATGTAAAGGGTCTGCATCGGGCGATTGCGGTCATCGACCGGGCTCGCCATGAGCCGGTCAAGCGTTTGCATCGACGATTCCCCGACCAGCTCTCCGAAAACCGTGTACCGACCGTCCCAATCTTTCTGCCGAGTATTGCAAATGAAAAACTGGCAACTGGCGGAGTCCGCGTCGTCGTCCAACAGAGCCATCGATACCGCGCCCTTTTCGTGCGCACGGTTGTTGAACTCCGCCGGAATACGCCTGCCGTCCAACCGAATGCCCGTCCCATCACCGCGCGGGCAGCCGCCCTGGATCATGTACCCCGGTTCGATGCGATGGAAGGTCTTGCCCGTGTAGAAGCCCGTTTTGGCGAGATCCAAAAAATTGGCCACGTGCTGCGGAGCGTCGTCATACAAAAGCGAAATGGTCAGCATGCCCTCGTCGGTCACCAACTCAACTTGTTTCCGCGGGGCGATGGTCAACAAAACAGTTTCGCTCGTCACCCCGGCCGCGTACGGCTTCCAGGAAAGCCGGAACTGGCCGGCGCCGCGAAGCGACGGAAAATACTCGCGTAGGTCCAACGTCGTTCCGACCGTACTGCGGGGGGCCAGCAGCAGAATCGGGGCCTGGGGCGGAGTACGGTAGGCGACGGGTTGGTCCCAATGTCGCCCCGCTTCGGTGGTGACCAGGACGCCCGACGAAACCCCGCCGCTAAACACGTGGGACAGCGGGAGTCCCATTTCCGGCGAGGGAATCGCCGGCTCTGATCCGGGGACGGTCAGCGTAACCGGCTCGTTGGTCGTGTTCTCGATCGAGAACTGAACCCATATCGGGTGGTTGATCGGAACATGCTGGGACGCCCGAAGGTGGGCCTGAATGCCGGGGATCGCATTATCGGCGACGGCTTTCCGGCACTGCGCTAGAATCGTGCCGCCGCCGACAAGCACGGCCAGGGTAACGCCGAACGAATTCAGCCGCATCAATCGTTTACCGTCCTCGACTTCCACCCGCCTGCGAGCCGCGTCTGACCCGCGCCGAGGACGATTCTCGCCGGAATCTCGGGCTTGTCCAGCATGGATCGCCCACCCCGCCCCGCATGCTCGGGCCGCACCGTCCTGATACCCTATTTTTCGGCTCAGGTTGCGGCGCCGCCGGCCTATTGGGCCCATTGGGAACGGGAATTGTCGCGGCCCCAAAGAAGAGGTATGGTAAATGTGCTAAGATAGGGCGATGAGCCGGTCCGCTATGAAACATATACGAGCCATGGTGGTCGGAGTTGCGCTGCTTTGGGGGACGGCCGCCGAGACGGTTTTCGGACAGCCCCAGGGGGTTCCGGGCACGCCGGTGCCCTCGCCGCTGGGTCCGTTGAACGACGACGAGTTTCGGCTCTCGCTGGACGCCGAGGAAGCTGCCAACGTGGACCGGCTGGTTCCATTGCTGTCTTCTCCCGATTACAAGCAACGCGAAACGGCCACGAACTCTTTGATCGAAATCGGCGCGCCCGCGTTCGCCAGATTAAGGTCCGCCTACGAACAAACCGACGATCTGGAGATGCGCCTGCGCGTCGAACAGGTCGTACGTACCGCCTATCTGAATCGATACGTCTTTGACCGCAATGGGTTCCTGGGTGTCCAATTGGACGCGCTCGAGCAGATCCAGGCGAAGGGTCGCCCCCAGACGAAGGTGGATAATGGGGTCGTCATTCGCAGGGTAATCCCCGATAGCGCAGCGTCTCGCGCAGGGCTTCGCCAAGACGACATCATCGTCGCACTTAACGGCGTACCTCTTACTGGGAGGGGGACGGACGAGGTAACCCGATTTCGGGAATCGATCCCCACGTTTTCGCCGGGAACAAAGATTCGCTTGGGCATCGTGCGCGGCAATGAAAGACAAGACACTGACGTTACGATCGGTCGTTGCCCCGAAGACACTGCGCGAGCGGGCACCGTGCGGTTCTCCCCGTTGTACCATCAGGTGAACGAGCGGTTCGAGATCTGGTGGTTCAAGTATTTCCGCGTCACGGCGAAGTCGGACGACGAACCGTAGGGCGCCAGCCGAATCGCGGTAGATCGTCCAGCACCCATCTCCGGACAACCCCCAAGCGACACCCCTCGCGGTGATGCTAGAATCTCCGCACGATGCGTTCTTACTGTGGGTGGATCGTCTCACTTACCGGAGCCGGTTTGATCGTCCATGGGACGGCCCTCTTTGCGGCCTACTGGAAGACGGGGACAATCGACGGCTACGCCCTTCGCTCGCTCGATTGCGGCGAGTACTACGCCATTGCACGGAACCTCGTCGAGCACGGCGTATTCAGCCAGTCCGAGACGCCGCCTTTCGTACCCGATACCTGGCGGACGCCGGGATACCCCCTGTTCCTGGCCGCGATCATGCTCGTCGCCGGGAAGTCGCCCATTGCACTCGTCCTGGTGCAACAAGTCTTGGCTCTTGTGAACGCGCTGCTGGTGTTTCACATTGCCAAGGGGAAGATGAGCGATGCACGGGCCGCACTCGCCGCGATCCTCTTTCTATTTGAGCCGTACCATTTGTTCTACTCCCTTTGGCTGCTGTCCACGACGTGGCTGGTGACGCTCATTCTGCTGACATGGCTCGCATGGTCCAAGGCGATCGCCTGTATGGAGTGGTGGCGATTCGCGCTACTGGGTGGATTGTGCGGATACTTGGTGCTCACCTGGCCGGGGGCAATCTTGCTCCCTGCGGCCGTGTTCATGGGGATCATCATCGAGTGGCTAGGGTCGCTACGACGCCGAAAGGCAACAGCGTGCGGCGTGGGGGCTCTCCTTTTCATTGTGGTGTGCTTTTGCGTCGTGGGTTCGTGGATGGTGCGCAACCAACGCACCGCGGGGAAGCCGGCGCTTTCGCATCAGAGCGGCGTCGTACTCGCCTATTTCAAGGCGACCGAAGTGGTCTTGTGGCGTCAGGGTCGAACCGAAGACCGCTACCTGGAAACATCCCTAAGTCCCGAGCGTCGGGACCAACCGCACCCGGTATGGGAAACGATTGACGAATCTCTTCGGCTTCATCTTTACGACCTGCCGATCGAGCAGCAAAAAGAGCTGACCTGGTCGAATCTTGCCCAGGGGAACAAGACTCCGGTGGATTCATTCCGAATCTCCGCCGAATTGAGGCTCATCGCTCTCGGGCAACTCATGAAATCGCCGTTGAGCACGCTCGCGTGCTGCCTGGCGCGATGCGCTTCGATTCTTACGATCCCGCTCGATTTGGCGCTTTGGCCCCCAAATGGTGTAGAGATAAATCGACTCCGATCGACCGCCGTGGGCGGATTGTACTTTTTGCTTTGCGTGGCCGCCCTCATCCGGCTCATCCGGCGTCCAATCGGGTTTCAGGCGGCCTATTTCCCCCTCGCGTGTACGTTGGCGTTGCTGTTGGCGAGCACGCCGCAGACCGATCCTCGGTTTCGCGTGCCGATGATTCCGCTGTTGATTTTCGTCGCACTGCTGCCCGTAGGGAGGACTATTCGTGAGGACCGTTCTGCGGACCGCCGGGCATCAACCACAGGTGAACCAGATAGGCAAGAAGTACCGTGCTGATCGTCGTTCCGCCGTAATCAGCGGCGGTGATCACGTATCCGCTGAAACGGACGATGAGAAACCACGTGAGCACGACCACGACCACAACGATGGCCAAGGTCTTCCAAAAAAGACCCGCGACGAATGGAAGTTTTCCCATTGACTCTCGCTCGACTCCGCCCACGCCGCCGCCCGCACGCCCTACGAACCGGCTTTCAGCCGACGTTAGACCTTCCAATAGGCTAAAGAATCGTGGTCGTCAACCCGGCATTTCCTTCCCCCGGCCCCGTAAACGCGACCAGGGAGAACCGGGTCGGAGGGGCGAGCGTAATCCATTGAGAAGATCGGGTCCGTCATGTACCAAGGAGCGAGCGTTAGGGGTGCATCCCATTAAGGGTGGCGGCGGTAATCGTTTCGTGTCATGCTGAGCGAAGCGAAGCATCTAGAGGCGTAAGAAGATTCTTCGCTTCGCTCAGAATGACATCCCGGGACATTTTCGCCCCACCAAATGGGATGCACCCGAGCGTTAGCGGAACGGATTAGCTTCCTTGAAGGAGTTGGTTGTGGACATTAGGGTAAGGTGCCGTAGGGTTGGGATCGTGTCGATGGTGTCCTTGTTTTTGGCCGCGTGGGGCCTGGTGCTTTTTGCCAAAGTTCGGGACGCGCCGGACGAAGCGACTCGACCCCCCGCACAGAAGACCGCCGTACACGATACGAAAGGGCAAGCCATGAAGTCTCGACGGTCGAAATCCGGATACGACCTCACCCCCCTCGCGCGCGAGGCCGTTGCGGAGCTGGCCTCCAAACTCGATCCCGAAGTCTATGAGGTCACCCAACGCGCCGGGACCGAACGCCCCTTTTGCGGGGGTCTGTTGGAGAACAAGAAGGACGGCGTTTATACCTGCGTGGTCTGCGGATTGCCCTTGTTTTCCAGCGATCATAAGTTCGAGTCGGGAACCGGCTGGCCGAGCTTCTACACTCCATTCGACGCCGAGCACGTCGCTCAGCGTATCGACGACAGCCACGGCACTGTTCGCAAGGAGATCACTTGCGCCCGATGCGATGCCCACCTCGGACATGTCTTTGACGACGGTCCTCCGCCCACGGGAGCGCGCTATTGCCTCAACTCCGCGTCACTCAAGTTCTTCGAAAAGGGCGAAGTGTTGCCGCCGCAAAGCCGACCGGCGCAGACAGAAGAAATCGCCTACTTCGCGGGCGGGTGCTTTTGGGGCCTCGAACATTATTTTCAGTTAGGCCCCGGCGTTATCGACGCGACGAGCGGATATATGCAGGGAAACGTAGTCAACCCGACCTACAAACAAGTGGGCAGCGACACCACCGGCCACGCCGAAACGGTCAAGGTGGTTTTCGACCCCATGCGAATCACCTACCGTCGCTTGCTGGAGGCGTTCTTTGAAATGCACGATCCCACGCAGATGGATCGCCAGGGGCCCGATGTCGGAAAGCAGTACCGCTCCGGCATCTGGTATGCCAATGACCGGCAGCGAATGGAAGCCGAGGCGCTGATCAATCAACTTGCCGCCGGCGACCGTTACCGTGGCCGAAAAATCGTTACCCAAGTCGAACCGGCCAAGACCTTTTGGCCCGCCGAGGATTACCACCAGGATTACCTCGACAAAACCGGCGGCGCCTGCCACGTTTCCAACCCTTGGTGACGACGACTTCGCCGCGCGGCAACCTCCCCTTTCCCTCTGAGAAGGGGCTGGCGTGAGGCTGCATCGGCGCACCCGCGCCATGAACCGAGCCGGGAGCGCAAGCGACCGGTCAATCCGCGCCGAGACCGTAAGGGAGCGTAGTACGAGCCGCGAGCGAGCGGTTAATCCGAACCCCAAGCGCCAGCGCGGGGCCAATCAGCGCGTGGAGCGGCAGCGACACGACCCATCCGAGCATATGTGCCACCTTTCTGCGAGCGGTGCGCTCGCGCCTACAGGCTACAGCCTTCAGCCCACGCCTTACGTGCCCTTGTGCCTAATTCGAATCAAAGCGCCCGTACCAAATGAAGCCGCAGTGAAATCTATAAATGCTTGTCGAGAATGGCGTTATGAAAATGCGCGCCCGGTCGGAAAGCCAACCAGAGCCGCCGAAGGCCGAATCAAACCCAGGTGCGCCGGGACCGACCGGCTACAATACATTCGGCAACGAACCCAGAAGGGGAGCGGATCGTGTTTACGGTCGCCGTAGAGGCAGGATTCTCAGCCGAGCACAGCGTCCGGTACCCGGACGGCACGGCGGAAAAGCATCATGGCCACGCCTGGGGCGTGCGCGCATTCTTTAGCCTGGAAAAGTTGAATGATGTGGGGATGGTCATTGACTTCGGTGAAGCCCAAGCCGCGCTGCGTTCCGCCGTGAACGAACTGGAGGACACTGACTTGAACTCCCATCCGGCGCTATGCGGTGCGAATCCGACGGCCGAGGTCGTGGCCAAACACGTCTTTGACCGTATTCTCGCAGCCGGGATTTCTACGCTACGCCGCGTCGAGGTAACTGAGGCCCCAGGTTGCGTGGCGATCTTTGAGGCCGGCAAAGGCGTGGAAACGGATACTTCAGAATAGTCTCCCGCCTTGACGATGATTCGGCTGGTTTGTAGAATTTGACATCACTGGGAGTCGGGATGCGGGTATGGTCTGCCAACACTGCAACCAGAGCAAAGCAACGGTGCACATTACCGATACGCATCCCGAAAAACGCGAACAACATCTATGCGATGAGTGCGCCGAAAAGGCCGGCGTAATCATCAAGCAGTCGCACCACACCACCAACGAAATCCTCCAACAGTTCATCAAGCACAAGTCCGGCTTGGCCGGCGGCGACCTCGTCTGCCCCAAGTGTGGGTTGACCTTTAAGGAGTTCCAACTCAAAGGCCAGCTCGGCTGCCCCTACGATTACGTTGCCTTTGCCGCGCTGCTAACGCCCTTGATCCAGCGCGCTCACGATGGCGGAACGCATCATGTGGGGAAAGTCCCTCCCACCGCGGATGCGACGATCAAGAAGCACACCGGACTCCTCCGCCTTCGCCGCGAGCTTCAGGAGGCCGTTGAGCAGGAGAACTTCGAACGGGCCGCCCGCGTCCGCGACCAAATCCGAACCATGGAAAACTGATGGGCATCGACGACCTGACCAAATCGACCGGTGAATGGTTGCGCGGCGACGGACCCATGTCCGACGTGGTGGTGTCCTCGCGGATTCGTCTGGCGAGAAATCTCGCGGAACATCCTTTTCTCGGCACCGCCGACGCCGTCGAACGCACCGAGATCTACCGGTGTCTTTCCCAGGCGATCACCTCCACGGCTGCCGTTGAGGACGACATCCTCGTCGATCTCGAGACCACCGATGCCATCGACCGCATCGTCCTCGTCGAACGGCACCTGATTAGCCGTCAACATGCGGCGGGAGAGGGCAGTCGCGGCGTGGCCATCTCGCCGAGTGAAACACGGGCCGTCATGATCAACGAGGAGGACCACCTCCGCCTCCAGGGTCTGCGCAGCGGATTGCAGTTGGAAGCGCTGTGGACCGAGATCAACGAAATCGACGACGCCCTCTCGAAAAACATCGCCTTCGCGTTCGACCGCCAACTGGGCTATTTGACCGCTTGCCCCACCAACGTGGGAACGGGGATTCGCGTGTCGGTGATGTTGCACCTGCCGGCCCTGAGGCTGACCAAAGAGATCGAGCGCGTCGCCCGCGCGGCCAAGGACCTTCGCCTGGCCGTCCGCGGCACCTACGGCGAGGGCACGGAAGCCGTTGGTGATCTTTACCAGGTCTCCAACCAGACCACCCTGGGCAAATCCGAGGACGCGATCATCAACACTTTTAGCGAAACGATCATCCCCAACATCGTCGGATACGAACGGACCGCGCGGGAAACACTCGCCAAGCACCACGAATCGCAACTGGACGATCGCGTGTGGCGGGCCTACGGCGTGCTCTGTAACGCCCGCCGGATCAGCAGCGGCGAGACTCAATCACTCTTATCGCCCATCCGCATGGGCATTCAGATGGGCCGATTCAAGCCATTCGACCTGGCCACGCTGCACGAACTTTTCCTCTACACGCAACCGGCGCACCTCCAAAAATTGCATGGCCAAACGCTGGACGAAGACCAACGCGCCGTGGTCCGCGCCGACTACATCCGCAAGCGGCTCGCGTAGCGTACCCCCATCGCAGGTCAATCTGAGCCGGGAGCGCGAGCGACCGGGTCAATACGAGCCGGGAGCGCGAGCGACCGGATAGTCTGAGCCGCGCGGCGGAAGCCCGTGGACCCCGATCCCCTTTGGGGAGAGAGGGCGGGTTGAGGCGGTTTGACGGCGATACGATGTTGACCGCATCCGAGCCTTCGATCGCTACCCTATCCCAGGTCAGTCCGGTGAGCACGGCCGTCGTCCCCCCCGACTTACAGCGGCCGTGGGCATCGCTTCGCCCTGCCCGCGAACACGCTGATCTTTGATTCATGCGACCCTGAAGGGGGCGCATCAGTATGGCGGGGGATTAGTCGATCCCTTGTGCGTCGTAATCCTCTGTGGTGATCTGATCCTGTGGCGGCGCTGCGCATGCCACCGGCTTTTGTCGGACAGCCTTTCAGCCCGAAACGCCTCGTCCCCGTCCCGCCGGGATTCGGCCATTCGACGCTTAAAGCCCGGTCATCAACTCCGACACCTGCAACCCCAGCGAGTTGCTGATTCGTGCCAGGGCCCAGATGGACGCCGCGTTCTTACCAAGCTCAACTTGCGAAAGCTGCGAGGTCGTCAGGTCCGTCCGGTCTGAAAGCTGGCGAAGGGTCAGGTTTTGACTGAGTCGGTGGCTGCGAATTCGCTGGCCGATGAGACGGTTAAGCTCCGCCTCGTCGGTGTAGATGATTCCCATCCGCAGGCAGGCCCGGTCGATCGAGGCGATCAGTTCGTCCTGCTTAAACGGCTTGGCGATGTAATCGCAGGTGCCCCGGCGCATCGTCTCCGTGGCGCTATCCAAATCGGGATAGGCGGTCATGACGATGCAACTCATCCGCTCGTCGATCTGTTTAAGCCGCTCGACCACGTCGACCCCGTCCATCGCCGGCATCCGCAGATCAATAAGCGCGATTTGGAATGACTCCTTTTCCGCGGTCTCCAAGGCCTTGTCCGCATCGGTGAATGTTCTCGGACTGTAGCCGTGGTCCTCCAAGAGCAAGCCAACCGTTTTGCAGATCGATGGATCATCATCAATGACCAGTACTTTAATGTGATGTCGTACGCTCATAACGCCCTCTCTTCTGTTTAGCCCAAACGTCTTTTCCCGTCAGCATCACACTTGTGCGAATAAGCCTTATCCATGGCGCCATACCGCTCCTGACCGACTGAAGACAATTCGGCCGACCGGGCGAAGCCGAAGCCGGCCACGCCCTTAATCGTTGCATTCCCCGACCTGCTCCCGCAGCCGATCTGTTGGTATCATAGTGCACTACTGGACAGGATTCCAGCACAAAACGACGCCAATCCATAATATTGAGTTAACGTTTTACAAGGAAGATTCGAAAACGTGGTAAGAGATCAAATGATGCAAATCTACTCTGGAAAATATACAGCGCAGAGTTAGCTTCAAGCCGGTTCTTTCGCTCGGGGTACCTTCTCTGGGACGGCGTATGGAGTCGGCTGGCCGCGACGAAAATCACCTGATTGGGAGCCTTATTCAGGCAATAACGAGGAAAACGTTTGGAATTGACAGGCGTTGGACGGTTTTGACGTCTCTAAATAGACGACTATGGCGATGCCCCTCGCGGAAGAGTTTGAAAGCGAAGAGCCGGTGGTAGACGCCATCCGCAGCGGCGATCGCTATGCGTTCAAGGAGTTCATAAGCCGTCGGAATCGATGGGTGCGTGGGGTGATCTTTGGAGTGCTCGGTAATTGGGAATGCGTGGACGATGTGGCGCAGCAAATATGGTCAGCGGTTTGGCAACGGATTGGCGAGCTTCGCGAAAGCCGAAGCTGGCGACCGTGGCTGTATCGGCTCGCCCGCAACGCCGCGATTGACGCGGGACGAGAAATCACCCGACGCCGAAATGTCGTGCGGCCTCTCCCCGGGGATGTGCAAGAGCGAGCGAATTCGCCGGAACCGGACGGAACACTGTCCCGAGATGAGCAACATCGCGAAGTGCTCGCTGCCATTCAGGCCCTTCCGGCCATTTATCGAGAGCCGTTTGTCCTGCGGCACGTCAACGGTTGGACGTATCAGGAGATCGGCGAAGTAATGGGTCTTCCGATCGATTCGGTGGAAACCCGGCTGGTTCGTGCTCGTAGGTTATTGCGAGAGTCACTCAAGGACAGGATCGCTTAATCGTATGTCGGACGTAAACGAACAACTTGAAAGACTGATTGTCCGGTCTCTCGACGGGGCCCTCAGCGAGGACGACGAGTTAGCGTTGAACCGCGAGTTGATCCGCAATCCAGAGGCCCGCCGATTGATGACGGCGTACCGCGCGGTGGACGAATGGTCTATTGCGGCCTTGGAAAACGTGGCCGCCGGCACACCTCCCTCTTTCGACGCCCTGGCCTGGACACGGGCCGGTTCATCCGGGCAACCGACGGGGCGGGGCCGGAGGTGGTTTTGGCTGGCGCCGGGCGCAATCGCCGCGGCCCTTTTGGCGATGGTCGTCTCCCGTTCCGGGCCAACGAATGTGCAGCCCGTGCCGTTGACCCGGACGCAGTCGGCGCAGACTTTCCGCGGCGTACCGGGGTCGCCCTTCATGGACGGACAAGAGGATTTGATGCGTACCGTGCGCTCCACGCCCGCGATCCATCGCAACACCGGCCGGGACATCATCGGAGTCGTCGGTGACGATGGAAATCTGTACTGGATCGAAGTGGAACGTACGCGGACGGTAACCCTACCGGCGGGCGGGAGTTCGCGGGCGGGGGCGCTGAGTACTCTTTAGCTCGAAAATACGTGGTAAAAGGTGTTGGCTTCGGGAGCGGCAGCTTCCCGCAGCGTGTCAAGAAAGGAATCAAAAGTATGAAATCGGTCATGTTCCAGCTATTGTTGGCAGGCGTTCCCCCGTTCTTGCCGTGGCATCTGGTGAGTGTGATCTTCACCTTGGGAAGTTTCGGCGCTCCGATGACGAGCCTCGCAACCCTCGTGGAGCCCCAGGAGGAGGAGATCACGGTTACGGCCATGGACGACGAGGACGCTCCGCAGATCGTGCTCGTCCGGACCCAAGCCCCGTCCGGAAAGGGCGACGGGCGTAGCACCGTTCATGTGACTCGCGTGGAAGCCCAGGAGTCGGGAGACGCCCAGGAACGCGCTTGGCTGGGTGTGTCCGTCGGCGGGGTGTCGGATGCTTTGGCGGCACAGTTGAACACCAAGAATCGGGGCGTGCTGATTTCCAACGTGGTCAGGGACAGCCCAGCCGACAAGGCCGGGTTCCAAGCGCACGACGTGGTCCTCTCGGTCAACGGAGAGGCGGTTGACGGTGATTACGCTCGCGTGGTCGATTTGATTCGCGCCCGCAAGCCGGGCGATTCGGCCAGTTTCGTCGTCGTCCGCAACGGCGAGGAGACCCCATTGACGGCCACGCTCGGTTCATGGGCCGATGCGAAGAACACGGAGCACGCGGGTTTCGCGTGGAAGTTCGAGACCGCGCCCGAGGCCGAGATTGAGGATCACGTAAAAACCCGCGGCAAGTTCATCCATCGCGGACCCGCCGGGGAGTGGACGGTCAAGGACCTGGGAGACCTCCATGAGCTGGCCGACCTCCCGGATAACATTAAGGTCTTCGTGCCCAAGGGCGGCGATCGCTCCACCCAAGTCTTCGTCGAGAACGGCAGCAAAACCATCCGTACACGGGTCGAGGACGATGGCAGCGCCATTACCGTCGAGCAGAAAGATGACGGACCCATCGCCGTCAGCCGGACCGACGAGGACGGGAATGAAACAACTGCGACCTATGACGACGGAGAAGCCCTCCGCGCCGCGGATGAAGAGGCCTTTAAGATTTTCTCCGAGGCCGGCAAGGGCGTTGTGATCAAGCTCGACGGCACCGCCGTCGTCGATGGGGACTTCGATTTTGATTTTGATTTCGATTTCGACGCCGATATCGACTCCGACGCCTGGAAGGATTCGATGTTGGAGTGGCGGACGAAGTTGGATGGAACGCTTGGCGAAGCTCACGAGGCCTATGGCAAGGCGATGGAAGAGCTTCATGCTGCCTTGCAAGAATTACAGACTGAGGGCGGGAAGGGCGCTCTCAAGCTCGGTCAGTTGCACAACCTCATGCACCCTGATGGCGGCGGCGCCGCGACTCCCCTGGCCATGAGCTTTGGCCCCATGGGAAAGCCGCGCAATTCGTTTGAAGTTCGTGCCGATGGCACGATCGAGGTCCGCGTGCGGAAGGGCGATTCCGAGCTTGTCCAACTCTACAAAAACGAGTCCGACCTGCAACAGCGCAACGTGGAGCTCTACGAGAAGTATCAGGAGCTAAAGTCGATCAAGGAATAGACTCCGCCGCGGTTATGGTGAAATGAGCCGAGCGGGCGCCCCTCATCGGGCGTCCGCTTTTTTGTAGCGCCCCTTTTTGGCCGATAAAACGAGGCATGGACGATTGTACGCGCCATCCCGTGGACCGTCGGACGGATGCTCAGCTTCACGAATTGCTCTTGCGCGTCGATACCGCAGGGTTCCCGGCGGACCTGGAAGAAGTATGGCGCGTGGAGGGCGAGCGCTTTCGAGAGACACTGACGCGGATTCCGCCGGCGACCGACGATCGTTCGTCTCTCCTCGACCTGGGCAGCAGCCGGGCGTGGCTGCCGTTCTTTCAGGTGCTGCTGGGCTACCGCCGGATCGTCCTCAACACGAATTACCCGGAATCAGGATTTGTCGATGACGGGTTGAAGGTGGAGGGTGCGCCGCCGGCGGACGTGCGAAAGTCGGTTTTCGACGTGGAGCGCGACGAATTCCCGCACGCCGACGAATCCTTCGACGTGGTCCTTTGCCTCGAAGTCCTCGAACATCTAAGTATCGATCCCATGGCCATGATGGCCGAGATCAACCGCGTCTTGAAACCCGGCGGCACGCTCGTACTGACCACGCCCAATGCCGTCCGTTACAGCAACGTCGTCAACGTTCTCCTCGGCGAGCAGCCCTACGGCTGGGCGCCGTACAACGGATTCGACGGCAACCGTCATAACCGTGAGTACACCCCCGCGGAGGTCGATCGACTATTCCGCGCGGCGGGGATGACGCCGAGTGAAGTGACCACCTTCGGCGACAAGTCTCGTGGATTCAAACGCGACCTCTTGAAATGGTTGCTGAGGCCCGCGCTATTCCCGCTGCGTTCGTGTCCGCCGTCGTGGCGGCACGACGTTCTACTTGCCGTCGGAACGAAAACGTCCACAAGCGTGGAGCGCCGCCCAAGCTGGCTCTATTTCGACATGGCCGAGCGGAAGTATATTTCCAATTCACGACCTCGACATGAGACGCACCTGTGCCACTGTTCTTGAACAGTGGTATTCTCCCTCGGCGTGAAGGATAGCTTGGTAGGGCGTGCTTCGCATGGCGTTTGTGTTTAGCTTCCGGGACGTACGAAGCCCTGAAGGGGCGGAACAGCCATAGCCCACGGCGTAAGCCGTGGGTAACGGATCCATCGGATACCCAGCCCCGGATGGGGCGCCACATTCGTATGCCGGGGGTTGTGTCGCCCCTTGCGGGGCTTGCCTTTCTAATCCTTCCGCAGACCCAGGGCTCACGCCGTGGGCTACATATGTTTCGCCGCTACCGCGGCTGAACGTCTTTAAGTTATTTACGCCGGACACTCACTGCGCGGGGTGCTCTGAGCCGCGGGCGGGCGATTAACGCGTGTCGGACGATTCCCGTGTAACAGGCGATCTCCCAAAATAAATCTTCGCGCCGGTCAAGAGCAGGAGTGTCAAAACCGCCAGACCCCACTCGGAGACCGTCGGGATCGAGGTTGGCGCGCATTCGATCTCAGGGCAGGCCTGAAGTTTATGCCAGGTGCATGTCGCGCAACGACAATCGGACAACACAATGTCGTCGGCGCAGGGTCCGAAAGGATCGTGGTCGCAGCAAGCACCGGTGTCCGCGATGCACGACGCCCCGTCGCATGATGTCCCGCTCGTCCACCTGCGGTGTAGCCCCTGGCAGTCGGCTTGAAGCACCGAATTCTGGCATGATCCGTTGAAAGTATCGCAACATGCCCCGAGGTATCGGCTACAGTCGGGCCCGTCCGGCGAACATTGATCGAATAGGGCGAACTTGAACGGCCCCGGCTCGTCGTCGCCGCATTCCGAACGGAGCACGCCGTCGATGCAGCCTTCATCCAGCGTGCCCAGACCGTAACAGCACTGACCTGTGACGATGTTCACCACGAACCCGGTCTCCGCGAGCGTCGGGATTTCGTAGTATACTTCCCCCCCGTATAACGGCTCTAGGATGAAAGTGTTTTCAGTGTCCAGGTGTACCGTGTACTTGCCCTTCGCGCCTGCCGGAATGTCCAGCACGAGGGTACCGCCGTAGTAGACGATTCCCCCATCCACAGTTCCAGTGACTGAGGCAGACACCGCGAAATAGTTATAGTTACAGGTCTGGATGGCAACGCCGCCTGCGTTACATTCTTCGTAGGTCGCGCACCATGAATCCGAACGGTCGACTCCGGTTACGTGCACGTATCCCGCATCGCAAAGCCCGGGATTACGGCCGCACTTCGCAAAGGACTCACCGAATACTTTTTTGCAACTGCAAGTGGCGTGGCAGTCGGCAGTGATCGCGCAGGATTGCCCGTCGCAGGACCCGCCGGAACAAGTGCCCCCCGAGCACGTCCCATTGCTGCTGCACGCAACGACCGCCGGAGCAAGATCCACTCCGGGGTTCGGCGGAACGGCGTTGACGCCCTTATAATTCGTGCAGTCAATCTTGACCTGATAGGACTCCGCGGTCGGCGAGCCGTCGCCGTCGTCGTCCCAGTTCGACACCTGCACGTTGAACCACGCTCGAAATCCGCCGACCTCTGCCCGCAATTCATTGCCGATGATGACGGTGCCGGGCGGATACGGATTCGGCGGCGTGACCCCCGCCGGGACCGGCACCGGGTTGATGGCCAGGATCGCCGTTGGCGGTGAACCGGCGATGACGGTGTTGATCTGCGCCCAATCGCCGGTGACCAACCGCGTCACCTCAGTACCGCTCTTGCCCGTTCCACGCACGGCTTCATCAGCCCCACGCGGCGCGGCGTTTGTGCAAACCTCTGGTAGCAGCGCCGCCGCGAGCAGAACCACGACAGCCGTCATGGAACATAGACGCCCGAGTTTCGCACATTTCATGTTATCCCTCCCTCCAAGACGGGGAACCCGTTCGATCGCTATTGTGAGCCGAGCCACCACATTCTACTCGATTGATGTGCGGTTTGGAAGATCCTTCTACCAAATAATCTCATACAGCGCCGCATCTCCAGGTCGAAGTTCGATGGGAAGGGTAAGTTCACCGCTTCGAGAGTGAATCACTCGTCCCGCGCCGCGGTCCATTGACGGCGGCACCTCTACGACGCGAAGGACGGCTTGGTCCAGGATCAACGCCGGCAGCAGGATTTCTTCGCGGGCGAATTGGTCCGTCGAAGTGTTGAATACAAGTACGTACCGCCGCGTTCCTCGTCCCAGCGCCGTCACCGAAAGCCACGAGGAATCCGTCGTCGGAGTCAACGAACTCGCCGGCAGGCCCGACAGCCGCGGACCCCAATTTCGCGCTCGTTGGGTGAGCGCCCTGATGGCCGACGAATGTGCGGGGAGAAGCGGCTCATCCGCCGACGCCAGCCCCGGCGGGTCGCCGGGAAGCCGCATGAAGCGATCGACGATCACGCCGCCGGTTTGTCCCGCGCAGAGTGCGGCGTGGTATTTCGCAAGCAACCGCTCGATGGCCATGCCCGGCGGACCTTCTCGAACGACTCCCGCGTCAATGACCGCCAGCGGGGCGTCGTCACGATCTCCAAGTGAAACGCTGGGCACACCTTGGCGATCAAGTTTGGCGCGCAGCATTCGGGATCGCTCCCGGGCGGCTGAACCGCGGCCGCCCTCCACGACGTACCCATGAAACGCCGGGTGACGGACGGTTTCATCGGACACATCGCGTACAAGTTCATTCGCGTCCCGGCACTGCGCCGGGAGTCCGCCGGTCACAACGAAACGATCAAACCTTCGGTCGGGAATTGCGGCCCTCAGCCTCACCTCATCGGCCAACTCCAGCAACCTTCCGCGGTTGCCGTCCTCGACGTGGCACAACACGACGCCGCCCAAACCCAAGTCCGCGATGGCCTTCAAGTCATGGCGAATGACATCTTCATTGTCAGAAAGAACGCCTGCGTTCAGCCGCGGCTCGACGTCGTAGCGGGCCGCGATCCAATATCCCCCTGGGTCCGCCGCGGGGGTGAGTACGCATCCCCCGGAAAGCACACCAAGCCCGCACAGGATGGGGACGAATTTGTCGAACTCGCCGTGACGATTGACGCCCTTCCCACGCCTGCAATACACTATCTGTCGTCGAGCGCTCAAGGGCATGAGTTAGTCCAAGGGTTCAATTGTTGCACGCACGAATATTTTGGATCGGTCCTACCGGATGCATGGCGGGGTTGATCGCCGCATCCGGCTGTGCGTCGACGCCCCGGCCCGCCGCCGACCCGGCCCGCCGGGACTTGCTCGCCTTGTTGATGCCCAGTCGGGTCGAAATCGTCGAGCCTTTCACCAGGGTCAAGAGCTTTGATGACGACGCCACGCCCGATGGTATCGAACTTCTTTTGCAGGCTGTCAATTCCCTGGACAATCCCGGCCTCATGATCGCAGGACAGGTCCGCGTGGAACTTTTCGAGCACGTAGCGGGCAGCGCCGATCAAAAAGGGCGGCGACTCGAACAGTGGGATGTCGAGCTGACGACCACCGCCCAACAGCGGCGTTTTTGGAACCAGCTCACCCAAATGTACGAGTTCCGGCTGGGCGTCGATTCTACGGTCATGCCCAATGCCGACAAATTCGTTCTGCTGGTAACCTATAATTCGCCGTTGGGAGAACATTTGACGGATGAGTGTGTTCTTTCGTATCGTGCGAGCGCTGGCGCCTCTCGCGGCGCCGTCTCGAAGAAACCCTAGCGGAGCTTCCCGGGCCGGCGAGAACCCGCCGGCCCGCTCCGCGGAATTTGGAGTGGTTCGACGATGTGCAATCCTTCATGCCGACGGATCGTGATCTTCTTGGCCGGGTCGGTGGCGATGGGGCTGGTCGGCTGTGCCCAGAAGCGCGACAAGCTCGCTTACGACAACTTTACCCAGATTCGGACGCAGGTTCACTCCCGCGACGACGTGGAGGCCATCCTTGGCGAGCCGGACCAGCGCTTGGACGACCGCTACCTGTACGAGCGGCCCGACAAACATCTTCACGTCTTCGTGGAGTTCGACGACAAGGGCCGGGTCTCCCGCACCCAGTGGATCGACGGCCTCGGCGAGACCTGGCACGACACCGACGACCCCAAACCGCGTTAAGATAACATTTTTCTTGACCAGAAACCGCCTATCTTAGCCCCGCCAAACGACTTACATTCGTTGGTGACGCTTGGAAGGCCTCTCTTGCAAGGCCTTTAGGTTTAGGTATATTAGCTGGTTTCGATCGGTTTGGCCGGTTCGAGGTTTGTATCAATATGCCGAAGATGAAGACGCACAAAGGGTTGAAGAAACGCATCAGAATCACCGCCACGGGCAAGGTGAAGTTCAAGCCCGCCAACTCCGGTCACCTGATGAGCGGCAAGAGCGGCAACCGATGCCGCTCCATGCGTGGAATGCGCGTCCTCAAGGGCACGGTGCAGGCCGCGATTCGCAATGCGGTCGGAGGCGAGTCTTAGCAGCATTGGAGTTAAGTCATGGGTAGAGCGACCTACGGGGCCGCCCGACATCGCAAGAAAGTTCGCGTCCTCAAGGACGCCAAGGGCTTCCGCGGAGCGGCAGGCAAGCACTGGCGACAGGGCAAGGAGACCATCATCCGTGCCGGCGTCAATGCTTATCGAGACCGCCGGCTGCACAAGCGTAATTATCGCGGGCTGTGGATTACGCGGCTTACGGCGGCGTGCCGGATGCGCGGCCTGCAATACAGTCGCTTCATTTACGGCCTCAACGCCGCGGGAATCGAGCTGAACCGCAAGATGCTCAGCGAAGTCGCCATCTTCGCCCCGCCGGATTTCGACGCCTTGGTCAATCTGGCCAAGAAGCATCAGCCCAAAGCCTCCGCGGCGGCCTAAGTTTCCGCGCGCCGCGTTGAGGACAGCGGACCTGCCAGCGCAGCCGGCGGGCTTACGGACTGCACCGTCCGCAGCGGTCGCGGCAGAAGCCGCTCGCGGGGCAGGCGCCGCCGGGGCAGTGGGAATTATTGATGCACGGCCCGCCGGCATTTTCGCCGCCGATGCACGAAAGTACGCACAGGGCTCCGGTCCCAAGTCCGGGAAGGGCCGAGCCGGTGCACGTCGCCGGCGTCGAACACGCCAGAGCGACGCAGTTAGCTTGCGACGGGCACGGGCACGGGCCGCTGTACGCGTACGCCAACTCTTTCACCGCATCCACACAGGCCACAATATCCAATGCGCCGACGTCCGCGTTCAACTCCGGCAGGTTCGGTTGGAGCTGCGAAATCGCCTTGACCGGGGCTCCGGCCGCGCCCTTGAACTTGTTGACCAGCGCCGTCACGTCCAGCGAGTTGGGCTGACCCGAAGCCTCCGGCGGCGAGAACAGCGACGCCGCATCGCCGGAACGACGGGTGAACATCTGCATCGGCGCCGATACGTTGGTGCAACTACCTTCCGCGCCCATGCACGACACCCCGTATGCTTGGAGGTTGTATTCCGAACTGGGAACGATTTCCGCGCCCACCACGGCGATGGTTCCACCCGCCGTCTCCGTCACCCAATCGTGATAGAACGGCGTACACTGCAACCTGGCCGCCCGGAAGGGTCCGCTCGAGGGCGGGCCTTGGGATTCCATAAAGGTACCGGGCTTACCAACCCACCGGGCGCATCCACCCTGGAAGCCTCCGCCGGCATCGGGCGTGAGGTCCTCTCCCGCGGCCGCGCATGCAGCCAAACTGGTGCACGCGCCTCCCATGCAGTCGGCGTCGCTGTCACAGTGATGCCCCGGAAGCGCCCCGCCGGAGCACACGCCGTTCGACCTGGTGTCGAAGGTCGTGTAGTTCTTCGGGGGGTACTGCGGCAAGTTGGCCGGAACCGGATGCTGCAAGTCGATCATGGTCACCTTGACGGCGTCCGGAAGTGGTGTGCCCGTCGCCGTAACCGGCGGCGATACGCGGAATCGAAGGGACCGAGTGGTTCGATCGGAGCTCAGCGGGCTCGAATCCCAAACGATGTTGCCCGGCGGGTCGCAGCTATCGGGCAGCCCGTTGCTGTTGCGGTCCCCCGCGAGAAGCGAAATGACCACACTGGGGTTGACGGCGCCGGCGGCGTTGAATGACCATTGGATGGCACTCGTCGGGCTGCGCTGGTACCCTACGGTCGCCGAGCGGCCGTCGTTGTAGGTCGCGTTGAAGAAGTTCGTGTCCGCGTAAAGGTACTGGGCGACGACGCCGCCGACGGGCGACTCGAAGATCTGGATTTGGAAGGTGACCTCGTTGCCGTCCAACGTGCCATCGGCGAGATTGAACTGCTCGAGGTCGTCCCATTGTACGATGAAGGTCTGGTTGGGAGTGGAACCGATCGTCTGGTAGTAGACGTTTCCCGTCAATTCATGGAGGTCGTCCCAGAACACTAGCAGCGCCTCATCGCCGTTGAAAGCGTCAAGATGCGGCAGCGTTCTGTTCGGGTTGGAGAGCACGACCGAGCCTCCCAGCCCCACGCCGCCGTTGTTGGATATTCTAACCCTTGCGGTGTCGAACGCCGCCGGAGCGAAGGGCATCGTCACCGTGGCCGTACCGTCGTCGCTAAGATTGAGCGGCGTGCCGGCAGCGGCGATGTCCACGAACCCCAGGACGCCCGCGAGCGCACCCGTCAAACTACCGACGCTCTCCATATCGCACGCGTCGAGGATCCCGTTGGCGTTGCAGTCGGGGTCGGCGGATAGCTCACATTCATCCGGAATGCCGCCGCCGTTGCAGTCTTTCGAGGTCCCGTTGGCGACTTCGCATTCATCGGGCACGCCGTCGGGCTGGCAATCGGGTCCGGACTCACAGACGTCTGGCGTTCCGTTGTCGTTACAGTCGATCGTTATGGAATTCTGATTGGTCAGCAGCGCGAAGGCCATATTGGGGGCGGAACACATCGGGGATGCCGGAGTCCACGGTCCGTACAGCCAATCCGACCCGGACATGGATACCGTCGATTGCCACGCGTCGAGCTTCCCGTTCTCTATACCCGTGGTGTGCCAGCCCCAAAACGGCACCGTCGCCGAGTTTCCAGTGGACTCTTCCGTACAAGTTGCGCCGGAGCCGACAAACTTATGCCCGACGACGGCCTGGATGTCGATGTCGTATTGGAAACATAATTGCTCGTAGAAGGCGTCGGGTTGCGCAGGCTGCAACGGGCTCCGGCTGTCATTGGTTGCATGGATCAGGCAGCAGTCCTCCAGGCTCACCTCGTATTCCACGACAGAGAGGGCGTCACAGGCCGTCAAAACGGTTGCGTTCGCCATCACGACGGTCGAGTCGCAGAAATACAGCCCCAACGGCAACTCTGCCGACCCGCCCGCGGACAGCGGTTCGTGGAAGCTGATGAGCCAGCCGTCGGGTAAAGGCGGCGCCAATTCAGTGCCCCACCAGCGCACGGCGGTGATCGGCCGTCCGTCGGATACGAAGTCATCGGCGACTACGACGTTGGGCGACGAATCCGTCCAGTCGAGGTTCGAGGCGATGGCTTCCCCCGTCCCGTCGGGAAGCTGATCGAACTTGCTGACCGCGTCCAGAACCGCCGAGACGGAAACGGGTGGGCCGTCGTCCTCACCGTCGGATGGCGTGACCGTACATTCGAGCAACGAGTCGGGCGAGGCCGTATGATGTGGGATCGCGTCCGCATGACCGGCCGACACAATGTCCCGCACGATCTGCCCGTCCACCCTCCAGACATAATGATAGCGCACGACGTCGTAGTCCGGATCGTCCAACACGAGGTCTGTATTCACCAGACAGAAAATCGTATCCGCGGCGGCGGGTACGGGCGGATCGAGCGAAACCGTAATCGGATAAGGCGGCCTATTCACGATCTGATCGGCTGAGGAAACCACGTCGAATGGCGCCGCCGCCATCGCTTCACCGTTGATGTCCAGCAAAATGTGCCACGTTCCGGCCACATTAAGGTTTACGTTGAATCCGTTCCAATACCACCACTCTTGGGCAAAGAACTGATTGCCAAAAGGCAGCGCTCCGGAATCGAAGGCGATGCTCGAATCCGGCCGCTGGTAGCGCGCCCGGAAGCTGCTGTTGGGCGGCCTGTTTATCAAGCGGAACAAGAAATAAACGGTCCGGAATCCCTGAACGAATGTACCCGTCCGCGGAAAGTCGAAAGGAAGGGGGGGAAACGCCTCCAAATCCACGTCCGTGATACTCATATCCCACAGGTACGAGTCACGACGAATGGGCGTTTGCTCGACCCACTGGCTTTCGCCAGGGTTGCACGGTCCGGTGTAAGGATCCACGACGGCGCCGAAATCATGGGTCTCAAAGTGCAGGTGCGGAACGGCGCTCATCCCGCTTGAGGCCGTGAAGCCGATCTGCTGCCCGGCCTTTACCAGTTGTCCGGGCGACACCATCACGCTGTTAAGCCGCATGTGCAGGTAGCTGCAAAACCGTCCCGACCCGTGATCAATAACGACATAGTTGGCTGTCCCGAACTGCTGCCCGATCGGCTCCGTATGATGGTCGTCCTCGCCGTCGTGAGAGTCAACCACCACGCCATCGAGAGCTGCGAAGATCGGCACGCCGATCTCCTGCTCCGTAAACGTGCGAAGCATCACGTCAACCCCGCGGTGACCATTGTACGTAATTTCCGTGCAATCCCAGTCGAGGATTCCCGGGCTTGAGGGATCAAGATCGACGAACATGACCGTGAACAGGTCGCGGTACAGCTGCCCCCCCATCGGAAAGAAGGGGAACTTCGGCGGCGCTGCGGCCACCGTTGCGGGGGCGAATACGCCGTGGAGTTGACGGTAGCGCTCGATCGCTTCATCGATGGCGCGGCGCTCACGCTCTTGCATGCACGGTCCGGACTGTCCCGCCGGCCCGCCGCCTTGTGCCACCAACCCCTCGGCGGGCACGAAAGCCTCCACGCGCTCCGTCGCGGCATTCCGAGGGATCCGGGTTCTATCCTCCCGCTCCGCATCGACGGCGGACAGCGGTCCCAAGTCGGCCCCGTGGGTTGGCGGTGATGCGCTCGCGATCCAAACGAACAGCGCAAGCGTGCTCAGGTGAATTCTTCCGGGCGTACACATACAATCTCTCCTCCACAGAGTGAACCCATCCGATAATACGTCCTTTGGGGACGCTAAACAGATACAAAGGGGGGAGCTGGTCGCGACGCGCGCCCGAACCAAATCTCAAGATGCAAGCCGCTTGCTCCGCCCCGAATCTTGCTCCGGCCCAGTTTCGATAACCACGTATGCTAATCCAATACGCGTCGGCGATACAAGGAAAAAATGCCAAAACGTGCCGCTTGGCGCGCCATTTTTACGAGTCGGGAACGTGATGATCGGTCTTCCGCCACCTGTCCACCGAGCGCCTGCCACGTTTTAGAGGGGGGAAGGAGCGCCTCCGCACCCCGGACGTGGTGGGACGGCATCGGCGTGGGACAAAGCGCCATTGCCCGGCGAAATCGATTGCATAACTCTAACCCCTTGCCGCGACCCGACTTAGAGCGCCGGCACATTAGAGCGGTGGGGACGATATCGACGCGTGGATATCCACGCGTGGTAAAGCCCTTGGCTCGTTTTTTATAGGCTGCTAGGGAGTGATAGAGTGGAAAACCAAGGCAGAACAAAACCATCGAAAGCCAAATCAAAGCCGGTCGCTCCGGTACGCCGGGACCGCCCGGCCCCCTCCGGCGTCACCTGGTTTTAATATTTCGGCGTTTCGGTGTTTCGTCACTTCAGTGTTTTAGTACTTATTCGGCAATCGATATTCGGCTTACTTCATGGACTCGGCGAAGACCTTTTGGGCCTCGGCGAGGCCTGCGCCGGGGGTGAGTTTGTGGCCTTGAGAGATCAGAGTCATCTCCAACGCGGCCAGCACCCCCAGAGTATCGAAGGCGTCGACGTAGCCCATGTGCGAAAAGCGGATGATTTTTCCTTTGAGTTCGCCCTGCCCGCCCGCAATCTGGAAGCCGTACTTGGCCCGCATGGTCTTGCGCAATGCACCCTCGTCGACGCCGGTGGGGACGACTACGGCGGTCACGGAGTCAACGGGATCAGCAGCAAAGAGCCTCAGTCCCATAGCTTCGGCGGCGGCGCGGGTCGCGCGGGCCAGCACCGTCGTCTCCGCCCAGATCGACTCCAAGCCCCGTTCCTTGATCCCGCGTAGGACGCAAAGCAGGCCGCGAACCAGCGAGACCGGCGGCGTATAGGGAACATCCCACTCGGTGAGGGACTTACGATAGGCCTTCAGATCGTTGTAGAGCGTCGGCGTCTTGCCGGACTCGATCCGCTCCCAGGCGCGGTCGCTCACCGCGACAAAGGCCAGACCCGGCGGAAGCATCAAGGCCTTTTGCGAGCCGGTGATGTAGGCATCGACGCCCCATTCGTCCATCTTGCAGGGGATCGCGCCGACGGCGGTAATGCCGTCGACGACCAGCAGGGCACCACGCTCGCGTGTCAAGCTTCCGATGCCGGCGATGTCGGAGAGGGCCGTCGTGGAGGTCTCGCTGTGAACGACGATGACTGTGTCGATCTTGGAATCAGCGTCGATTGCCTTCTTGATATCCGCTACCTTGGCGCCTCGCCCCCATTCGATGGGCAAGCGGGTATGAGCGATACCGAAGGCCGCGCAGACCTTGACCCAGCGTTCGGCGAACTTGCCGTTGTCCACCACGAGGGCCTTATGCCCGGTCGGGCAGCACCCCACGATGGCGGCCTCGGCGGCAGCGGTTCCGCTGCCTGCCAGGGTCACGCAGGTCGCTTTGGTCTGAAAAAGATATTGCAGAAGTCCGTGGGCTTCCTTAACCATGTCCTTGTAGAAGCTGGTCCGGTGGTGTTCCATCGGCCGGGCCATTTCGAGCATTACGTCCTCCGGGACCATCGTGGGACCGGGGGTAAACAACCGGGTTTTCTTCACCGTAAGTCCCCTTTCAGAATCGTCGTCAGCGTTACGATTACAACATCGTGCTCGGATTGTAATTGATCCGCCGGCGCGGGGTAAACCGCTCTTGCGGCGCTGATCTATCCGTGCAGTTTTCGTGCCAGGCGGTCGGCGAGGCAAGCACCGACGGACTGTGGATCGCCGCCGGTCTCGACGCCTTCGACCATTCGCAGGCCGTCATCACTGAAAAGTTGTCCATGGAGCATGATCGAGCTTCCTTTAATAGTCGCCAAGGCACCGACGGGCGTATGGCAACCTGCGTAGAGGTTGCGAAGAAAACTCCGCTCGGCCTCGACGGCGCACCGTGAGGGATCGTGCTCAATTTCGGCAATCATTGTGACTTTTGAGTCGCCCTTTCGAACTTGGATTGCAAGTGCTCCCTGGGCGGGAGCGGGTACGAACCGGTCTACCGGTAGGTCTATCAAATTCTGCGGTTGCAGGCCTAGCCGCTTCAGCCCGGCGGCGGCGAGCACCACGCCGTCGAATCCATCTGTCCCAACCTTGGCAATCCGTGTGGGGACGTTGCCTCGAATGGGCACGATCTGCACATCGGCTATCCGACGGAATTGCGCCGCCCGGCGCGGACTGCTGGTTCCCAGTCTGATCCCACACGGAAGATTGGACAGATCAACAAGATGGCGGGTTACGAGTACGTCGTGGGGTACTTCGCGCGTGGGCACCGCCGCGATCGTCACGCCCGACGTCGCCGCCGTGGGCAGGTCCTTGTAGCTGTGCACCGCGAAGTCGATTCGTCCTTCCAACAGGGCTTGCTCGATCGCGCTCACGAACCCGCCGACGGGGAAGTCCGTGTCGAGAGGCTGGCCGGACGCTAAGTCGCCGTGCGTCTTAATGACGACTACTTCGAATTCCAAGCCTGTGTGAACAGCTCGAAGCAGCTCGCAGACCCATCGGGTCTGCCGCAGGGCAAGGTCGCTGCCACGAGTGCCGACTCGAAGCCGCGTCATGGGGCGATGCTCCGGAAAGCAGCTCTCGCGGCTTCGATGACGGTTGCGATGGCAGCGTCGTCGTGGGCGGCGGAAATGAACAACGCCTCGTACCCGGACGGCGGAAGCCAGACACCGCGATCGAGCATGGCGTGGAAGAACTTCGCGAACAGCTTATGGTCGCACGCTTGGGCATCGGGAAAGTTGCGGACGGGGCGGTCCGAGAAGGCAAACCCCAACAACCCGCCCCGCGCACCGGTCTGGATGGCGATCCCGGCGGAGGCCGCACCGGAGCGCAGGCCCTCCATGAGGCGGGTGCTCTTGGCGTGAAGGGCATCATAGAACCCGGCGGCTTGACACAATCGAAGGGTCGCGATTCCCGCGGCCATTCCGACGGGGTTTCCGCTGAGTGTACCGGCCTGGTACATCGGACCCGACGGGCTAACCAGCGACATCAGCTCGCGGTGGGCGCCGTACGCGGCGACGGGCATCCCGCCGCCGATGACTTTACCGAGGCAGGTGATGTCCGGTCGGACAGCGCACACATTCTGATGGCCGCCCCAGGCCACTCGGAAACCGGTCATCACTTCGTCGAAGATCAGAAGGCTGCCGTGGCGATCAGAGAGCGCCCGCAGCCCGGCGAGAAACCCCTCGACGGGTTCGACGTAGCCCATGTTGCCGGCGATCGGCTCGACGAGTATGGCGGCCACATCCCCGCCGAATTTGCTCATCCTCCGTGCTACATCGTCAAGATCGTTGTACGGCGCGGAGATCGTGCAGTCCGCAAACGCGGCGGGCACGCCGGCGGAATCGGGCACGGCGCATGCGGCCGCGCCTGATCCGGCGGCGACGAGCAATGAGTCCGCATGGCCGTGATAGCAGCCAATGAACTTGACAATTTTGGAGCGTCCAGTCGCGGCGCGAGCAAGGCGAATGGCGCTCATCGTCGCCTCGGTTCCGCTGTTCACGAAACGAATGACCTCCACCGACGGCAGGGCGCTGACGATGATCTCAGCAAGCTCGGATTCCGCGGCGCAGCAGGCGCCGAAGCTCAGACCGCTCTTCGCGGCGCGGCAAACGGCCTCGACCACGGCGGGATGGGCGTGCCCGACGATCGCCGAACCCCAACTTCCTACCAGGTCGACGTAACGACGACGGTCGAGATCGAAGATATAGGCTCCCTCGGCGTGATCGACGAAAACCGGCGATCCTCCAACCGCCCGAAAGGCGCGGACGGGGCTGTTGACGCCGGCTACGAGAACGCGAGAGGCGCGCTCGTATGCAAGGGTCGAGCGGAGAGAGGAGGGATGATGGACGGTATTCATGGCGCGGGCTCGAATCCACGGGGATTGTCGCAGGGCCGAACGCATCCGGCAATTCAGGAGTCGTTCGTTTCTAGCTTGGTAGATCGGCAGGCGCGGGAGAATGCTCCCTGGGAGCGTTTGGGTCCGGCTCGGACAGGGACGCGATCAGTGAGTCCGTGATGGTCATGCCGGGCACCCGCCCGGGCATTGGCAATCCATCGTGCAAGGCGAGCGCCTCGCGGGATGCCGAGAAGCGGTAGAATCGGACGGCGTGTTCCTGGATCACGACGCCGACCATGCATCCCACGGCGGCGAGGATGGGGTCGGTCAGGCTTACCACGCGGATGGCAATGAACATCTGCGCACATTCGATGAGAGACGAAAGCACAATGCAGACGATCGAAACACGGATCAACCGCGGCCAAACGCCCAGTCTTGCGGCAGGCATCCAGCACGCGGCTAACAACGCCGCGAGCAATGCGTAGGCGGCGAACTTCTCCATCACGTCAGTCATCATCAAGTCGAAGCGGGTGACGAAGTAGGCCATGAAAGGTAGAAATGCTGACGTGGTCAGCGGCCCCCAGACCCCGCCTTCGGGGTCGGCGAAGGTCATGGGGATGACGCCCGTATAAACGATGTACAGGGCCGTCGCGGCACAGCCAAACCCGGCCAGCTGTCGGGTGCGCTGCTTGAGCGCGGCATCGGTCGATCCTTCGCGCGGCGGCAGGAACATCGACCGCGTGAACAATCCACCGCCGATACCGAGGAACCGAAAGAGGATGTCGGTCACATCGCACCCTCTCGAAACAATCGGGAATTGCAGCACGCTGAGGGCGACGGCAAAGAGTCCGCAGAGCCACCAAACAAGGGCTGACGCCGCTCGTCGTTGGAACCCGTAGTCGCTGCGCAGTAGTCCTCGGACAAGCCAGGCGAGGACGAGGAACGACGCGGCCTCCGCGGCCCAGCGCGACCATCGCCTCATCTGGGCCCATCGAGCGAGCGCAGCGGCTCGATGGTGATCAGCGGCGCCGGCTAGTTCATGGGTGTACGGCGCCTCGGCAGCGGCGCCGAAAGGAACGAAGACCGAGGCCTTCAATGCTTTTTTGATGCGCGAAGCATCGAAAGAAAAAGAGAAGGGCAGGGCCGCGCAGACGACGAGCAACGCACAATAGCTCTTGACCAGGGCCGCCGCGGGACGCTTGTGAAACTCAAAGAGGGCCGCGCCCGCGAGGCGGGGAACGATCCAACCGCCGATCGAAGAAATCGAGGCCCCTAATACTGCTCCGGCGAGGTTGCATAAGAGATCGATTCGCGAGGAAACGCGCGACGGCGAGTGCGCTTGTACCCATTCGATGCCTCCGCTGATCACGGCGGCGAAGATCAGTGTCGTGAGCATCGCGGCGGCGCGGGTCATCCTCCGACGACACAGACTCCAGTGGAGAAGAAGGCCGAGCGGAACGTATAAGAAAAGGTTGCTCACCGCATCGGGGTAGGTGAATGTGGTCATCGAGGCGTCGAAGAATATCCGTGGGCGGGCGGGGGCGCCGGGGGAGTTGAAGTCAAAGGGAACCATCCCGGCTTGGAGGATAAACAGGACGGCGAATGCAGTAAGGAGTTCGACATGATTTCGGACAAGAAAACCGGTTGAAGGGTGCGGAGTGCGGCCGGTGTTCATGGTGCAAACTCCCAGGCGTTCGGCGCGGGCGCCGCCCGTTTTAGCGCTTGGATCTCAGGTGCCTGGGCGGCCACTCCACGGGGCGGACCGGACCCGCCGGAACCCAACCGGTAGGGGTTTCGATCACCGCCGGCTGATCCTTGCGAATCAGTTCACGGATGCAGGCGTGGACCAGTTTTGCGAACTTCGCGCGCACCAAGGCCCGTGAGTCCGTTTTCCAAAGGTCCGCGGGCTTGTCCCTTTTTTCAGCCTCCTCGGGGGATTCAAGGGAGACGGCCTGGGCGTGGATGGCGGCGATCGGTTCGGCCTCCGCGTTGTCGAAAAGAGCGCCAAACATCTCGGATTCCGTTTCGCTCAGCTCGTTGACCGCGTAGATCAACCCGATGCGGGCGCGGAGGGCACGAAACGCAGCCAGGATTTGAATGGGATCGGCCTCGCCGCCGCCGAGGTCGCGCTGGTCGATGGGAAAGACTTCGCTGACGGCCATCTGGTCGTCGAAGGCGGTGTTCCATTGGAGGAACTCGTTCCGCGGGTCCGCGTAGAGTCGCGGCTCGGTCGACGGCTTCTCGTCCTCTGCCGATTCCAAGGATACACGCGTGACGGACATATTGGCCGGGAACAATCCCACCGTCGGCCGGGAGGTCAAGACTTGAAACGAGTTGTTAAGGTCGGCTACCGGCTGGGTGGTGATGTCGCTCCACTCCACGCGCGGCTTGGCCGTCCAAGCGACCTCGGGCGGAGGCGTACTGCAACCCGCCGACGTTACGAACGTCGCACTAACAGCGGCCAACCGCAGTCGCCTTGAGCCGGTACCGAGACACGATCGCATGATGCTTCGCACTTTGCCCACGAACTGGATCCGAAATCGGTCCACCGCCTGGGTTCGATCCCTGATGATACTCGCCCTATCGGATATCGGGCGCTGCGGGAGAGTACTGGTCCAAAAAACGGATCCACGGCGGAGACCGATCGATCCATCCTTACCGTTATCGGTCTTGGGACCTCATTTGCGCCGCCGCAGAAAGTACCGATAACTCAGCCCAGCGCATCGGCGTTCCGATGGAGCAATAGGAATTTGGGAGTCGGGTTTTAATGCACGCACCGATTGCCGCCGGGGCGGATGGTCCATCCGTTGCGGCGCCATGCTTAGCCGATCTTGCACACCGCCCGACTCTGTCGGGTCGGGCCGTTTTTCGTGTGATATGGGAGCGTTTCACGCACTTTACGGGCCGGGCGCTCGTGGGGCTGCCCCCTTCAAGCTGGCTATTGGTGGACTTCGCGCTGATCGTGATCGGCGTGTATTGCGCGTACGCGGTGTTCCCTCCGCTGTCGCCGGCGGAAACACCGCACATCGCCCTCTGGCAAGCCACGGCGATCTTTGCATTTGCGGGGATCATCGCCAGTCTCGTTTTCGGATTGTACGAACGCGAGACGGTGATGAGCCGATCGAAGGTCCTGGCGCGGATGCTTCTCACGGCCGGCACCGCGACGGTTTTCGCTTATGCCATCATCTACGTCATCATGTACTCCACGGTGAGCCGACGGGTCACCGGGTTCGCGGTGACATTTTTCTTGGGAAGCGGAATGGGGGTCCGGCTTGCCGCGTGGTGGGCCGTCCACAAGGTGCATCGCGGGTTGCTGGTCGTCGGGTCGCGCTCCCTTTTTCAGTCCTTTGAACGGGCACGGACCGAAGGCTTCCTGCATGAATACCGACTGACCGGGTATACGTCGGCCGGCGACGAAAGCGCAGGCGCCCAGGATGATCCTTTTTTCCTGGGCGAGATTTCTGGGCAAGTGGCAAATCTTCGGCGACGGCGGGTTACGGACATCGTCGTCGGCGCCGGTGCGGCCCGCGACCCCAGGGTGATGGAGTGGGTCGTTCCCTGCCTGCAATCCGGTTGCCGTGTGACCAACGAGGCCATCTTCTACGAAAAGGCGACCGGCCAAATTCTCGTCGATGAGATCACTCCGTCGTGGTTCCTCTTCGCCGACCTGAAAGTGCATTGCGACAAGCACGCCACGTTGAAACGGGTGATCGATCTCATCACTGCGGGGTTGGGATTGTGCCTGTCGGCGCCGCTTTGGCCGTTCATCGCCATCGCCGTCAAACTTTGCGACGGCGGGCCGGTCTTCTACTCCCAGAATCGGCGGGGGCAGAACGGACGAACCTTCAAGCTGTTCAAGTTCCGCACCATGCGAACGGACGCGGAGAACGGAAAAAGCGTCTGGTCGTCGCCGAACGACCCTCGGGTAACGGCTGTCGGCCGACTACTCCGCAAGACGCGACTCGATGAACTGCCGCAATTGTACAACGTGCTCATGGGCGACATGTCCATCGTCGGCCCGCGGCCCGAGCGCCCCGATATCGTCGAGGAACTCACCGAAAAACTGCCCTATTACGCCGAGCGACATCTGGTTAAACCCGGTCTGACCGGCTGGGCGCAGATCAGCTTCCGCTACGGATCGAGCATCGAAGACGCCAAACGAAAACTGCAATTCGATCTCTACTACCTCAAGCACATGTCTTTCGAGTTGGACATGATTATCCTCTTCCGCACCGTGGGAACGTTCCTCCGCGGGGCGTGTTGACGATCGGCATTGGCTACTCCCGCCGGTCAGCTTGGTGATCAAAGCTGTCTCGCGGCGCGCGCCCGGTTCGGAAAGCTGTCGCAAAACGGCGCACCGTCCTATAGGATAGGGTCGATGAAAAATTCCGGTCCGGTCGCGTGGCTATTGTACATCGCGGTCCGCGCGGGCTTCGCCGTCATGCAGGCGTTCCCCATTGACTGGAACCTGCAAACGGCGCGGGTTTTGGCCAAAATCTGGGCCGTAGTCATGCCCCGGCATCGGCAACGAGCGCTCGCAAATCTATCCGCCGCCTTCGGACAGGATTATCCGATGAGCCGCGTTTCGCGGCTCGCGGACCTCTGCCTGGAGAGCGTGACCATGTTCGCCGTGGAGGCGATTTGCCTGCCGCGATTGATGAGCGGATTCACCTGGAGCCGCTACATCGATTTGGTGAATTTCGACGATGCACTTCGGCTGATCCTGGGCGGGAAGGGCGTGATCTTCGTCACCGGTCATTATGGGTCGTTTGAGGTCATGGGGCATCTGCTTGCCGCGCTGGGCTTCGACATGACCGCGGTGATGCGGCCTCTCGATAACGTGTACCTCGACCGCTTCATCGTCGCTAGCCGACGGACGCACGGGTTGACCCTGCTCGATAAGAAAGGAGCGATGGGCCGCGCCGAGGGATTGCTCGCCGAGGGGGCGCTGCTTGCGTTCATCGGCGATCAGGACGCGGGTCGCAAGGGAATTTTCGTCGACTTCTTCGGTCGCGAGGCTTCCACCTATAAATCGATCGCTTTGCTTGCGATGGCCGCCGGTTCGCCGATCGTCGTGGGCTACGCTCGCCGCCGTGGAAACGTCGCCCGGTACGAAGTGGGCGTTGAGCGGATTATCTATCGTCACGAATGGGAACAGCAAACGGACCCCCTGCGCTGGATCACGCAGGAGTACACTTTGGCCATCGAATCTTTCGTCCGCGAAGCTCCGGAGCAGTACCTTTGGATTCATCGCCGGTGGAAGTCCAGACCCAAGAGCGAGAAAGCCCAGACAACTACGAAGGTCGCCCAAGGCGTCTAAGAATCATGTAGTCGGGACTGGCTACTTGGTTAGCGATGATTGCATTCGGATTGTGTCAGGAGGGCGAATACTTCGCGGTTTCCACCGTGGCCTCGCAACGGACTTGGAAAAATGCCGTGGACGGTCCAGCCTTGGGATCGTACGTCGCCGAGCACTCCCCTGACGACTTTATCGACTTGTTCATCGGGTAGGACGCCGTTCACAAGCATATTTTCTGGGGCCTCGTAGTGAGGTTTGATGAGTGTGATGACTCGGGCAGTTGGAGAAATCAGCCGCGCGATGTGGGGAAGTATCTTTGACTGCGGCGTCCAGCCGACGTCCACCGTCACGACTTCGATCGGTTCGGGAAGCACAACGTGCATCGCGTTGCTGCGTTCGAGGACGGTGACTCGCGGCTCCTTCCGCAGTTTCCACGCGAGGATGCCGTAGGCTGTATCGACGGAGTAGACGCGGGCCGCACCACGGCGAAGAAGGCAATCGACGAATCCGCCGACATGACTCCCCAAATCGGCACATACAAGTCCCGTTACATCGACCGCGAAGTGTTGCAACGCGGCCTCGAGCTTGTCGCCGCCGCGGGAAACGAAGGGATGGATGGGTACTTCAGGCACAAAACCAATTGCCAATCCCTTAGGACGCCGTCGCAGGACATTCCGCGGATCGGGCACCTGCGCTTACGTCTCCCACGGCAAAACCCTTGTGACATTGCTTGGTCCTCCCTGACCAACGCCCCTATCGAGTTCCTCCTACGGGAATTGGAAAACCATGCCAAACTCTCAAAACGTCCGGCAGGATCCCGTCTGGTATCGGGAGCGTGCCAGCCCTCCCCGGGACCGGGAGCCCGCGCCACACCATGCTTTGGGTTCCCCTAATTCTGCGCGGGTGCGACGTAATCGACGTACCCGATCATCATCTCATCCCACGACTGATCGCCGAACTTGACCGTCTTCGTCGGATCGGGGTTCACGAAGTTCTCCGCGGAGTTGTCGTAGTGGGCGATGCACTCCAGGTTGGTCCCGGCCGGTAGGCGAATCGGCTCCTTGAGGATGTACGATTCCTGCCAACCGTAGTTGTACTTCGGAACCGACAGAAGCGTCCTCTTGGTGTTGTCCGGGTACGTAGCGATGTATTCCCACGACTTCCCGCGGAAGTGCATGTGCGGGTAGAAGGACAGCAGGTCCGTGTCCGCCGTGAAGGTGTGGTTGGATCGCACCTCAAAGTTCGAATCGCCCGGCGGGATCGAGAAACTCAGATTGTATATCCCGCGCGTGCGCACTTCCTCCTTTACGGAGTCCTTGGCGAACGTCAGGCCGATCTGGCATTTATCCTTACGCTTCTTGCCGTTCGTGGTGTAGTGCACTTGAAAGACGAGCGAGTGGCCGGCGCTGAGTTTCTTCCCCCGCCCGGGCGTGAAGATCGACGGCGTGTCCCCCGGAACCATCGCACAGAGGAACCCGTCCTCGAGTCCGAGGCGGCTGTTGTCGACCCTCTTGGTAGGATCCACCGTAAACGCAATGACGTGATGCACGACGTCCGCGGCCCCGGCGCGGATCTCCACCGCCTGGATCCACATGTCTTTCCGGTAATCCGTGGGGATGAAGAAGTATTGATAGGGCACGATCCCTTCGGCCGGAACGTCGAACGCCCCATTCATGGTGTAGACCTTGTCCGGCTTGCCGATTCGCCATCGTTCCGGCCACTTGCGCGGCGGCGGATCCTCTTCCGGTTTCCCGCGGGGCATGCCGTCTTCAATCCACGCGAGGAGGAGCTTCCTATCCTTCTCCGGCAGCTTCCGCTCGTTCACGAATTGCCCGTCGAATTCGTCATCGGCGTTCCAAGGCGGCATGCGGTCACTTTCGACGACGGAATGGATCATCGCCGACCAGCCGCGCACGGCTTCGTAGGAGGTTAGCGCGAACGGCGCGATCTGCTGCGGACGGTGACAGGATTGGCAGTTGTCCTGAATGATCTTGGCGATGTGCGACGAGTAGGACACTTTCTCGACGCTCTTGTCCGCCACAACGCGGGTGATCAGGCAGCCGGGAGCGACCGTCTTGACCAGCTCGGGATCCTTCCCCCCAAGCACGGAACGAATGGCCCGGTCCAGATGCTTGTTCGTCGGTTTCTCCTTCTGCGCGCCCAGCGTGTATTGGTCGTCGATCATGCCGCGATAGCGAATCGTGCCGTCCTTATCGACGACGAAGGCGATCGTGGTCGTCTGCGCGTCCAACTGCTTGGTCAGCGATTGCTCGAAATCCTGCAGAACCGGAAAGGTAATCCCCAGTTCCTTAATCTCCGCGGCAATCGCCTCGGGCTTGTCTTGCGGATTGGCGTTGATACCCACGAAACTGACGCCCTTGGCCGCAAACAATTGGTGCAACGCCTCCAGCCGCGGCGCGTACCGGCCCGCGATCGGACAACCCAGCCCCGTGTACGCGATCACCAGGACCCTGTCCTTCTGGAAACTCAGAAGCTGCACCTGTTCACCGCTGAGAGAGCGTAGGGTAACGTCTTCGAGTTTTTCCCCGATACGGTCCCGTGGGTTTGCGAGCAGCGTGGCCGCCGCCAAAAGGCAACTCGCCGAAAACGACCAGACCGACAAGACCCGACGTAGCGAACGTCCACTTCCCATGGCCTTTTTCTCTCCACGCACAGTCCGCAAAAAGGTGGATCGACTCTCTTGCCCGTTGCCCTGCCGGAGAGTCCGCCCGAAGTCCGCCAAGAATCCTACCCACCCGACGCAGTCTTCGCAACCCGGCGTTCTCACCCTTGGATTTGTCGATTTGTCGGCAACGGGAAAAACCCATCCCTCGGGGGATTCCTTCAAAATCTCAATCCGCCCCTGGTGAGAGTATCCGCAAACTACGTTGTTAGTAGCGCGAGCGGGGAAAAATCGACTTTTGCCGCGGGGTTCTAGGCGGTTTTGCCGGCCTTGGCCGCGTTGAGGCGGCGGGCAAGGCGGGACTTACGGCGGGCGACCGTATTCTTGTGCAGCGTTCCCTTCGCAGCCATTTGGTCGAGCTTCTTCGTGACCAGCGTGAAGGCGTCCGTGGCCGCTTTCACATCGCCGCTTCCCAGCACGTCCAGCAAACGCCTGGTTTCCGTCTTGATGGCCGACTTGCGGGCACGATTGCGAGTGCGGTTCCGCTCATTCTGTTTCACACGTTTCTTCGCTGAGGCAAGGTTGGGCACTATTGGTCCTCCGGTCGTTTCGTTTCATCCAGCTATCAACCCGCCCGACTCGCTTGGCCGGGCGGCGCTAGACCGTCCAGTCTAGCACGAACGTCCTTGTAGTTGTAGTCCAGTTGCAGAATGTTCCCGTAGGTCTTCTTGGCCCCGTCTTGGTCGCCGGCGGCCTCCTGGGACCGGCCCAGCCAGTAAAGCATGGTTTTCGCAAGCTCGTCGTCCGTGACCTCGTAGTCCTTGACCGCCTCTTCAAAGGCCGCGATCGCTTCACTGAAGTACCCCTTGCGAAAGAAACATCGCCCCAAATACATTCCGCAAGCGGCACGGTTCTTCGGGTCGTTGCGCGCGGTCTGGAAGAGCGGAATGGCGTCGTCGAACTGGCCGGCCCGGAATTTCCGCACGGCGTACTCGAAACGTGCGCGGTTGTCAGTAGGGTACTTGTCCACCCGTTCCTTAAAGACGTTCAACTCGAACCGGAGCTGGGTGATCTGCTTTTCCTTGAGGGCGGCGGCGTCGCCGGCTTTCTCGGCCTCTCGAACCTCGCGGCCGAGTTGTTTCATGCGGACTTCGTCGGCGAGGTGCTTCCACCGATACTCCCCGCCGCGCTTGAACTCGCCTACGAGAAGTGCGATGGCCCGCGACTCTTCTTCCTTGCGTTCGCGGCGGCAGAGCAGATCGACCAATTGCTTGATTGGAGCGGGATTGCCGGGATCTTTCTGGTTCTCCGCGTCGGCCTTGGCGATCAAGTCATCCAAACGATCATCGGATTGGACGGAGCGCTGTTGGTCGTGTAGGTCGGCCTGTTCCTCGATTCCGTCTATACTATCGCGGTAGGAACCGCCGTCCGAATACTTGCCCTTTAGGATCGTCAGCTTTGTGGAAAGGTCCTTCACCGTGTTCTCGGCCGCCTGATCCTTGGGGAAGCGCCGCCGCCACAAGTTCAGAACCTCGACCCCCGTTTGGTAGCAAGTAACGCCGAAAGTTGATTCGCCGCGGGCCGCCGCACGGTCACCGAGGTCCTCGAACAACTGGGTGAGAGAATGTAGCTGCTTGGCGGACGTTTTGGGGGCGGAATCGAGGGCCCGATGGAGCACGCTGCCGGCCCATTTGGCGACGTCCTCGGCGCGAAGGCGACTTGCGTTTCGGGCGAGGGCTTCCATATAACCGAGGTTGTCCGGATCGTGCCCAAAGAGCCAAAGGGCGTTGAGAAACGCCTGCTTGGCGTTCTTGTCGGTGAGCGAACGCTTCATCGTATCTTTGAGGCCGGGTTTCTTTCCACCGGCCTGACGCCGGCCCACGGCGCAGCCGTGAAGCGGTTTGCAGGCTTCTTCGACGGCATCGGGCCAGAATTCCAGCCCGTTGACGTAGTATTCAAGGGCGTAGTCGAACTGCCTCTTGTCGCCCAGCTCGCGGGCGCGGCTGAACCATTTGGCGGCTTTGGCCTTGTCGTCGGGGGTGACGACCAGGCGGGCGTTGGGATCGACGGCCTCTCCGGCTTCGTCGTTGTTTTTCTTGGCCATTAACGTCGAACAGCTTCCACAACTAAGGGGTCAGCTCACTGGCGATGCGAGCGCCAGGCACCCTTTACAATCGACAGAGGGATCATAGTATCTTAAGGGCGGTGGGTGTCAAGATATGGGGCAGCAACCCTCGACGCGAACCGGCCTTATCGGTTTAACCACGATGAAGCTCCCCAGTCCGATCCGCCTTCGCATCGTGTTTTATCCCGACCCGGTTTTGAAAAAGCCGGCCGCGAATGTGGGGAGATTCGACGCGGAGCTTGCGGCACTGGCCAAGCGCATGATTGAATTAATGCGTGAGGCCAAGGGGGTCGGGCTTGCCGCGCCGCAGGTGGGCTTGGGCTTGCGGGTGTTCGTTTGCAACCCCACCGGGGAGCCGGGCGACGACCTCATCTGCATCAACCCATGCTTCATCGAAATGTCCGGCGGAGAGGAACGGGAGGAGGGCTGCTTGTCGATTCCCGGCGTGACCGTCAACATGCGAAGAGCGACGCACGTCGTAATGACAGCGCTCGATGTGGAGGGTAAGCCGTTTCAGGTGACGGGGAAGGAACTGTGTGCCAGAATCTGGCAGCACGAGAAGGACCATCTCGACGGACGATTGATCGTTGACAACATGTCCGCCACCGACGAGATCGCCAATCGCCGGGCGATTAAACAACTTCAAGAACAATACCGCCCCCATAAACGTCAAAACGTCAAAACGTCAAAAAGGCGTTTTTGATGTTTTGACTTTTTGATTTTTTGACGTTTCGTGTTGAACGAATCATGCGTATCGTCTTTTTAGCCTCGGGCGCGTTTGCTCAGCCGACCCTGCGCTGGTTGGCACAGAGTCAGCATGAGGTCGCGTTGGTGGTGACCCAACCGGCCAAGGGCAGCGGGCGAGGACGACACGAAACGCGGACGCCCGTTGGTGCAATGGCCGACGAACTCGGTTTGGAAACATTGGAGGCCGAGAGCGTCAATGCCCCAGACGTAATCGCCCGGTTGCGATCGCTCGAAGCACGCGTCGGCCTGGTAATCGCGTTCGGCCAGAAGCTCGGGCCGGAGTTGCTAGATTTGATGCCCGGCGGTTGCATCAATCTTCATGCGTCACTACTTCCTAAGTATCGGGGGGCGGCTCCCATCAACTGGGCCGTGGCCCGAGGCGAGGAGAAGACCGGGTGTACCGTGTTCCGCATCACCAATCGCATGGATGCCGGGCCGATCCTGGTCACACGCTGGACGGACATCAAACCGGAGGAAACCGCCGGTGAGTTGCACGATCGACTGGCCGGCATCGGCGTGGATGCGATGAAAGCTGCGATCGAGTTGTTCGACGCGAAAACTATTCCGGCGGGCGCACCACAAAACGAAAGTGGTACCTCCATCGCTCCCAAACTCACCAAGGCCGACGGTCTGGTGAATTTCGATCAGCCGGCCTCTAAAGTAGCGCATCACATTTGCGGCATGACCCCTTGGCCCGGAGCGAGCGCGAAATTCGTGAGCGACGCGGGTCGATGGGAAAAAGTCATTTTCCTTCGCGCCCGGCGCGCCCTAGACCCTTACGCGCCCAGTGACCTACCCGGAACGATTGATGCTCGTCGCTATGTGGCCGCAAGCGATGGCTGGGTCGAAATACTGGAGATCAAGCCCTCGTCGGGCCGCCCCATGACCTGGCAGGACTACGTCAACGGTCGCCACGTCACTCCCGGGGACCATTTCACAACCCCATAGTCTTGGTAAGAACAGTCCTCCCAACTCGCCCGCCTCCTTTAAGTTGACGGCCACGAACCAGAAGAAGCCGCCCTTACCAGAAATTAAAGAGTTGGGAAAAACTTCCCCTTGAAATCGTCCCAGGACTTTCCGCCCCCGGCGACGTACAATGGGTTACGGGAAATGGAGTGGGGGGCTAAATACTTTGGGGATTCAATCGACATTCATCCAGGCGGGCCAAAGGTATGCGCCGTACCTTGCCATTATCGGCTACATCGCTGGGAACGCCCAATGGTGCGGTAGGGGGGGCGGACGTGATTGGTCTGGAGGGCGGCCTGCCGCAGGATGATCGTCGGATGACGATTCCTTCCGCCGTGCGCTTGGCGAGGCCGACCTAAGTGCGCTTGCCGCCCCCCTTCGTGAAGGGAACTGCTTTGATAAGGCAGAATGGTTCCGGCGACCTTGGAGTCATGGCGTTCAATCCCCCGGTCGTGGTCCTCGGGTTTTTAGCCTTGGCAACTTTCATTCAAGGGGGGATGGCGCCGGTACGGAATTCCGACCCCGATCCTACCGGTAAATCACCGGTGTTTGACGATCCTGGAGCCGGCGCCGCCCGCGGGGATGTTTGCAACGACAACAACGAATGTACAAATGATTCGATTACTCCATCGAACGAGTGCGTCTTCACGAACAACTCCAATCCCTGCGACGATAACAGCGACTGTACGTCGGATGATCGTTGCTCCAACGGCTCTTGCCACGGAATAATCATTGACTGTGACGACCTCAACTTTTGCACGGACGATTCGTGCAATGCGTCAATGGGGTGTATCCATGTGAACAGTTCCAGTTTTTGCGACGACGGGTTGTTTTGCAACGGAATCGACACGTGCAGCGGCGGCAGTTGCAGCCTACACTCGGGAGACCCGTGTCCGCCCGACAATCCTTGCAACGAAAGCACGCGCAGTTGCGATCTCAGCAATGATTTTAGCGTGATATCGTTCAATGCGGTCAAGAGAAACAACGTGGCCATCATCCCGGGCGAGTGCAACCTGACGTTGGAGCCGCCCGCGTGCTCCGTCGGGAATGTAGGCAAGAGATGCGAAAGCGACGCCGAATGCCACCTCGGAACCAACAATCTTGAGGTCCTCGGCGGCGACATCATCGAAGTGGAGTTGTTCCTGTCCCGCTGGGTGGATGAACTTCCTGCCGGGGTGCGGCTTTTTCAGGTGACACTTGATGTCAAGGGGCTTGTCAGTCGAGACAATGGAACGGCTCTGCCGTTGGGCTGGTGCGTACCAGTGAACAAGCTCGAGTGCACGGATTCGTCGTCGTGTCCACCCTCGTACCCTCTCTGCGACCCGTTTTGGGGGTGCACGTGCGCGGGGCACGAGCCTGACCTTGGGGCGTTTATCGCTATTTCGCGGGCGGACTATCTGCTCAACGGGCTGGATTCGATTTTCGCAGTGGCCACTTCGTCCCTTGGCTTTCGTTACTTTGGGCTGGCCGTTGAAAGCGTCGGCGTACCGGACCCGGGAATTCCGCTTTATCTCGGCTCCCTGACCCTAATGGTGTCCGCGAACGCCTGCGGCACGTTTACGATCGGTTCCCTCCAGGAATTGAGTTCGACGTTTATTGCAGATCCGAAAATAGAGTCCAATTCGTCAAATACGGTATTGCCGACGCTGAATCCGCTCTTTCTTACGGTCAGCGATTGTTCCCGGCAGCTTCTGTCATGCGACCCGAAGCACTGCAACGTTGACGCCCGTTTCGCCCACGACCCGCTCAATGCCTTAGCCAAGAAAAACACCGAGAGGATTCAGATGTCTTATAGTGAATCGGTCGTAGGCACTTGTTCGAACGCACCCGCTCAATCGTGTACCCTCCACAGCGCGTGCCCATCCGGCGGTACTTGCGTGGGAGCGCTGGACCTTGAAATCTCGCTCCTTCCCGTGGTAAGCGGGGACATCCTACCCACGGTCGTTTCGATCACGGCGGACGAAGTGAATCCCAATATTGCAACCGTCGACTTCAGCCGCCGAATTCAGCAAACACGCTGGACTTGTGTCCGCGATAGGGGGAGTAACAAGCGCTGCTGTATTGGCAGCCTTCCCGCGGATGTGGACAACAACCGCGTCAGCCAACTGGGCGATTCTTTGGCGATCTGGAGAAACCTCGATGGACAAATGAACCCCGTGCTGGCCGTCGAAAAATGCGACACGGATCGCAGCTCGCAGTGTCTGCCGGCGGATGTTCTTATGGTTGTCGACTTACTTACCGGAGCCGATGCATTTGTCCCTGTCAGCGGTCACTCCCTCCCCCCGTTTTACGTTCCTCCCCAGCCCAACTACGATTGCCCGAACATGCGGTTACTTCCGTAGGTTTTTATTGAAGACCGCGGGCGCTCGCTCCAAGGGAGCAATCGCAAAAGATCGCTCATTGACGCTCGCTGCCGGGTTCGAGACTCTTAATCGAGTACTTCCGCGCCGCTGGCGGTGTTGATATGTTCGGCTTGGGCGGCGACTTTGCGGTAGCCGAGATACTGCATGATCTCAAAAACCTCGGTCCAACTCGGAAACGGACGATCGTTGATCTTCTTGTACTCGTCGACGGCCATGATGAATTCGAGGAGCTCGCCGGTGATTTCCCCTTCTTCCGCCGCTCGACGGACTTCGCCGCGGCGACGGCCGGGACCGCGACGACGGTCCATGCCGGCGCGACGCTCCGCGCCTCCACGATGTCGTTCGCGACCGCCCGCATTTCCGCCGCGATGAGAACCTGAATACGCTGCCGTCATACCGACGGAATCGGCTAGAAGGGAAGGGGCCTTAACGAGGAATGGCTCCCCATGGGAAGGGTGCATGGGAGGCGGCATCGAGCGAACTTATCAGCCGGGCCGAGCGTTTATCGGCGCTTGACGCATAAGTAAAATCGGACGCGGTTACTCATCCTCCTCGTCCAAGTCGTCCTCGTCCTCATCATCGTCCTCTTCGTCGTCCTCATCGTCGTCGGCGAGGAGTTCATCTTCCTCTTCCTCTTCCTCCTCGTCGTCCGCCGCGATGTCGTCATCGTCCCAGCACTTCGGGCCGGGGAAATCCAACAACAAGAGGATGTCTCTCTTTCGCTCATCATACGCCTGAGGCGGGCCGACCCGTAGGCCGAGCCAGCCCGCATCACAGCTTTGCTCTACCAGTAGTCGATCACGCTGTTTTAACATGATTGTTGCCCTCGCTGGACCCACCTTCGATCACGTCGATTCCGGCATCCGCGGCGCCCCGCACCTGCCACCCTTTCCCCAGGAAGCGGGCAGAGTCTAGTCCGCCGCCCACCGCCGTCAAGGGGACAATTTGTTGTTGTTGGGGGGGTTTTTTGTTCCGCCCCACGCCTCCCGTTGCCTAGCCGAGGTTAACCGGGCACAATCCTCGGCGATGCTGCTGACCCGGCGGGAGCTCCCGATTCTGTTCGTCAACCTCCTCTATGTTCCGACGTTCACGATCATCGCCTTGCGAAACTTGAACTTCGAGTTTGTGCTCTACGTGGGGGTGGTCATCCTCGTAGGGGCACTGGTGGTCTGGAAACAACGAAAAGTGCAGTTCGATTTGACGATCCTTTGGGGGCTGACCCTCTGGGGCCTGATGCATATGGCCGGGGGGAACATCCGGGTCGGGGGCGATGTGCTCTACGGTCTGCAATTGATCCCCGTTGTCCTGCGTTACGATCAGTTCGTCCACGCCTTCGGATTCGGGACGGCCGCGCTCGTTTGCTACCACTTGCTCCAGCCGTATCTTCAGAAGGACGTCGAACGATGGACGGTGTTCGTCCTGGTGATGCTGATGGGTTCCGGGTTGGGGGCCGTTAACGAGATCATTGAGTTCATCGCCGTGAAAACCATGAAGGACACGAACGTCGGCGGCTATGACAACACGCTGTGGGACCTGATTTTCAACCTTATCGGCGGCGTCATTGCCGTCGGCTGGCTCACCGTGCGAAAACAGCGAAAGCGGCGCAAGCGGAGGAGAAGCGTTTCACCATTGGTCCGCCAAACGTAATACGGTGCCCCTAGCAAGCCGTCTCATGCACGAATGATCCGTAGCGTTGGCGGGCCCGGCCCGACCCTTCGGCGGAGCCGCCGTGTAGGCCTGATGCTCGTGCATGAAGGTATCGACCGCCGACGAGCAAGCCGATATCACGTTGACGTGCCTGGAGGTCGCGCCACGAAAGCGGACAAGGAAAAGTGCGTCCTTCGAGTTGCCTTCCCCAACTCGAAACAGGCAATGGTCATCGCCATCGCTTTTGCGACAGGCGTTTCCACAAGTTGCAAGGCGCCCGCCCGGACCGGCCGATCGCCGCGCCTCACTGAGGCCGACTCCGCCCTCGGTCCCGCGGAGGATACCCCGCCCGCCGCCGACCGCGGCACACCCCTCCCCGATAAGCGATGGCACGTGGACCTCGGCTTTCGCCACGGCTTCCCCGATCTCGATTCCACAAAGCAACAACTCGATCGCCGAATGGACCTGCCTTTAAGGCTCGACGTCCTCGGCGTGTTCGATCGCCCTTACACGCCCATCGACCGAAGGAGCGATCAGGGGTTCACGAGCTTGTACGGCGGAATCGGCCGACAAGAAAACCCGCTCTTCCTGTGGACCTATTATGTCGGAGGCGGCGCAGGTGATGACATCAACCACGGGCGGTTCCTCATCGAGACGCTTGAGGTCGATTTTAAGTACGATTTCTACTACACCGGTTTTTTAGCGGAGTATTATCCTTGGGAAATCCCCACGATCCACACCAACCCAACTTGGGAGGAACGCCTGCGGGCAAGTCGGCCGTACCTGCTTGCCGGATTGGAGAGCGGATATGTAAGTTCAGATGGCGAGGGGGACTTTGCCATTGCGGGATTGACCGTCTATCACGACGAGCTAAAGGTCCGCGATTGGTTGTTTGGTTGCAGAGTCGGCTTAGGCTGGAACGTGCCGGTCAGCAACGACTGGTCGATCAACTTGAGCGGCGATTACACATTTCATTTTTACCGCTCCGAAGAATACAACGGTTGGGCCGTCACAACCGGGTTCCGATACCGGCTGTGAGACGATTCCGCGTCCTCTTTCCAACCCTGGCCAGGGGCCTCGACTGTCGCTAGACTTTGCCCTGATGTCGTTTAGTCCAAGACGTTAAGTGGTAGGAGTTTTTTCCGGAGATCGAATTGTGAAGAACGCAGCGAGGGTTGTCCTGGGCATGACTCTATTTTTTTCTTCGGCGGCGGCACAAGAGCCGGGCAAGAAGGACGGGGAACTTACCGACGGTCTGGAGATCCTCAAGAAAGCCGACGCAGCGGCAAAAACCTTGAAAGCCGTGCAGTATAAGGCCGCGGCCAAGGGCCTCGGCGCAGACGAAGCCCGACTTCCCAAGGTCGAGGGTACGGCGGTAATGAGCGGGTGGTCGAACTCCATGCCCCAAAACTATCGCTACGAAGTAAAGGTCCAGCGCCCAGGCTCCAGCGAAATCGTGGAATACACCGCCGGATCGGACGGGAATATGGTGTTCCTCATCGATCCGAGCAAGAAGATCGCCTACGAAGACATCGACCCGGCCGTTCTGGGTTCCAATGCCCGCGTTGTCGGCTCCGTCGCCGTTCGCAAGCTTCTTAGCCCCGAAGCCTTCGCCGACGAAATCAAGGCCGAAAAGGTGGAGTTGAAGGGCGAAGCCAAAATCGGCGGTCAGGATTGTTATGAAGTCAACGTCCACTACGGCAAGGACAGGGGCGACGGCTTGTGGTTTTTCTCCAAATCGGATTTTCTTCCTCGACGCCTTGACCGCACGTTTCCGACACGAAGCGGTGAACCAGGCGGGCGACAGACGATCTTGACCGACTTGGTCGCCAACCCCATGCTCGACCAAGCAACCTTCAAGCTCTCACTGCCGGAAGGGTTTATCAAGACCGACGACTTTGCTCCGTGAACCGCGCGGCGGTGGGATTACCGCTTCGCGGTCTCAATGAGTCGCCGCTGTACCCGCGCCCGTTCAACAGCGCTGGTACGCGCGATGAATGATGCGTCGTCGGGGATCCTCATCGCCAATGCGTCGGTAAGCGAACGCCGGGCGCCCGCGGCATCCAATTCTTCCACTCGCCGGGCCTGTTCGGTAAGGATCGTCAACCGGTTGTCGAGCATCTGTGCAAATCCGCCGTCGACAAACAACGTCTGCGTCGTGTCGCCTGTCTGCACGCGTAGCGCCCCGATCCCCACCTTGCAAACAAGGGGAGCACGATTCGTCAGCACGCCCATCTCGCCGTCGTGAGCGGGAAAAGCGACGAACCGGGCCTCACACTCAAGGACCGTTCGCTCGGGGGTAATGACGCTGCAATGGAACGTGTCGCTCTTAGCCATACGCAAATGCTGAATGGTGAATGCGGAATGCGGAACAACGACCCGACGCGGCCTTTCTTGTCGTCATCAATTCCGCATTCCGAATTCGCAATTCCGCATTATCCTTTCGCCAGTCTCTCCGCCTTCGCCGCGGCCTCTTCAATGGGGCCCACGTACATGAACGCCTGCTCGTTGAGATGGTCCCACTTTCCATCACACAATTCCTCGAACGACCGAATGGTTTCTTCTCGTGGCGTGTAATTACCTTTGAACCCGGTGAACTGCTCGGCCACGAAGAACGGCTGCGACAAGAAGCGCTCGATCTTGCGGGCCCTGGCCACAATCACCTTGTCCTCCGCGCTCAACTCATCCACGCCCAAGATCGCAATGATGTCCTGCAAATCCTTATACCGTTGCAAAGTCTGCTGTACACGCCGCGCAATGGCGTAGTGACGCTCTCCGATAAACTCGGGAGAGACCAGCCGGCTGCTTGAGGCGAGGGGATCCACGGCAGGGTAAATGCCCTTCTCCGCGATCCCGCGTTCGAGGTTGACCGTGCTGTCCAAATGGGTGAACGCGGCGGCCGGCGCGGGGTCCGTGTAGTCATCCGCGGGGACGTAGATCGCCTGGATGCTGGTGACCGCGCCGCGGCTGGTCGAAGTAATCCGTTCCTGCAACTGCCCCATTTCCGTGGAAAGCGTCGGCTGATAGCCGACGGCCGAAGGCATTCGACCCAGTAAGGCCGAAACTTCGGAGCCGGCCTGGGAGAAACGGAAGATGTTATCAATGAACAGGAGGGTGTCCGCTCCGGTTTGATCTCGGAAATACTCGGCCATGGTGAGGGCCGACAAGGCGACCCGTAGTCGCGCCCCCGGCGGCTCATTCATCTGCCCAAAAACCATCACGGTTTGGTCGATAACGCTCTTTCCCGTGTCGCCGATCTTGGCCTCTTGCATTTCCAGCCACAAGTCGTTGCCTTCGCGGGTGCGCTCGCCGACACCGGCGAAGCAGGAAAAGCCGCTGTGGAAACGGGCGAGTCGAGCAATGAGCTCCTGAATGATTACCGTCTTGCCGACGCCGGCGCCGCCGAAGAGCCCGGCCTTGCCGCCGCGGACCAGAGGGCAGAGCAGATCGATGACTTTGATGCCGGTTTCGAACAACTCCGTTTTCGAGGTCAGGTCGCAGAATTCCGGCGGGTCATGGTGAATGGGCTTTCGCGCTTTGACTTCCACCGGGCCGCGTCCGTCGATGACTTCCCCCACGAGATTGAATACTCGGCCCAGCGTTTCCTCGCCGACGGGGACGGTAATGGGCCGGCCCGTATCCCGGATTTTAGCCCCGCGCTGTAAGCCGTCGGTGGAGCCCAACGCAATCGCCCGAATCCGGCCGCCGCCCAAGTGCTGGGCGACTTCCGACCAGAGCGTTTCCTTGGTCGTTTCGCCCAGGACGGTGCGCTCCACGTCGACCTCCAGGGCACTATAAATACTCGGCATCCGATCCTCCGCAAACTGCGCATCAAGGGTGGAACCGATAACTTGCGTTACTTTTCCGATATTGTCGTTTTGATCCATCGTCTTTATCCAGAATGTCGAATGGCGAAGATCGAAAGCCGAAATTACGCCACCGCTCTCTTGCTGCGACTCGGGTGTTGTCCGGATCGCTTCACAATCGCTGTTAGAATACTCCCCAGTTCATTTGCTTCCTGAATAACTCCATCCATTCGCCGGGGAGCGATTATCCCGCTCTCTGCAATCAATCGGAGAAAGTAGTGCGCTTCTCTGGCCTCACCGCGTGCGATATTTATCCTGCGAATAAAGTCCCTTCGGGTCGAACTGCCTTGGGCTTCCGTAACATTGGCGCCAATGCTTGTCGCCGCTCTGATTACCTGGCGCGATAGTACGACACCGGCGGTGTTCGTCGGCAAAGCCCCCGACAACTTCAGCACCCTCAACGCAAATCGGGAAGTTTGCTCGTCGATGTCGCGCTTGTGCCCCACATCGTTCATTCGATCTTCGCCATTCGCCATTCAGCATTCGCGCCTCACGCGAGCGCGTTTGCGCCCCCAACGATATCAAGCAGTTCCATCGTGATCGCGGTCTGTCTCGCGCGGTTGTATCTCCGCGTGAGCGAAGTAATCATCTCCGCGGCCGCCTCCGTCGCGGCCTTCATGGCCACCATCCTTCCGATCTGCTCGCTCACCGTTGCGTCGGTAAAACACTGAAACAGGCGCACGCGGACGGTGGCGGGCAACAATTCCGCAAGCAGATCTTTCGCCGAGGGCGAGAATTCGTAATGGACCGCCGCCTTTTTCCCCTCCGTCTCTTTCACTCCGGCTTCGGTGGTTAAGGGCAGCAGTTGCAGCACCGTCGGCCTCTGCCGCCCGGCGGAGTAAAACCGCATATACACTATGTAAACCGCAGAGATTTCACCCTTGATGAATCGATCCATCAAGGAATTCGCAATCGGCTCCACTTGCTCGAAACGCGGCGCATCTCCGATATGCGTAATCTGTTCCAGCATCGGGCGGCGAAGGAAACGGAAAAAGCCAATGCCCTTTTTCCCCACCATCGAGACTTCATTCTCGACGCCTTTGGCGATCTCACTATCGAGGTGGCCAACGGCGGCCCGCAATACGCCGGTGTTATAACCGCCGCACAAGCCGCGCGAACTGGTGAGCACGACCACTGCCGAGCGCTTGGCGTCCCCTTGCGGGCGCATCAACGGATGAGCCGCGTCCTCTCCGATTGCATTGGACAGGTCGGCAACCAGTTCGGCCAATCGCTCGGAATAGGGCTTGGTGGCCATGGCGCGGGAGTACGCCGCCTGAAAGCGCGCCGTGGCGATCAGTTGCATGGTCCGCGTGATCTTGCGGATGTTGCGGACCGACTTGCGGCGTTTAACAATAATCCTTGCGTTAGCCAACCTTAGCGCCCTTTTCGCCGGATCATGCCGGAGACCCCGTGCCCTTGGATTCCTGCTCGCGCGCACCCTTGGGCTTTACACCGGCGGACGTTCCCTTGGACTCAGTATCACCTAAAGTTTCCGCAGCCGCCGGTTGCTTGTTTTTCGCAACCCATTGTGCCTTGAAGTTCTTGATGACCGTCCCCAGCTTCTCCTGAAGTTCGTCCGACAAGTCACCCGTATCCGTCAGCTCCTTGGTTCGCTCGGGATACTCGTCGTTGACGTGCTTGAGCAAATCTGCTTCGAAGCGCAGAACGCGGTTGAGGGGAAGGTCGTCCAGATGACCGCGCGTGCCGGCAAAAATACTGACAACCTGATCGCACAGGCTGTAAGGCTTGTACTGAGCCTGCTTAAGGAGCTCGACCATACGGGCCCCGCGATCAAGCTGGCGCTGCGTGGCGGCATCGACCTCCGTTCCGACTTGTGCGAAAGCCTCCAGCTCTCGATACGCGGCCAGGTCAAGTCGCAGGGAGCCGGCGATCTTCTTCATCGCTTTGCGTTGGGCGTTGCCGCCGACGCGGGACACGCTGATGCCCACGTTCACCGCAGGCCGGACCCCCGCGAAGAACAGCCCCGGCTCAAGATAAATCTGTCCGTCGGTGATCGAAATCACGTTCGTGGGAATGTACGCCGACACTTCGCCTTCCAGGGTCTCGATCATTGGAAGCGCCGTAAGCGATCCGCCGGAATCCTTAAAGCGCATCACTTTGTATTTGTCCTTGTCCGACAGGCTGTTGAGCCATGCCTTGGCCTTCTCCAGGCCGTGGGGGCGGTGATAGAGCCCGTCGGCGTCGTCGGGTCGGTGCTCGGGCGGCGCCTTCAAACCTTGCGGATGCTTCTTGGCAATCGAACGATCGCGATGATCTTCCCTCGTTTCCTTGGGCACCACGGCGTATTCATCACGGAGCTTGCAGCTCCGCTCCAGAAGCCGCGAGTGCAAGTAGAACACGTCGCCCGGATAAGCTTCGCGGCCGGGCGGACGACGCAGTAAGAGCGAGAGTTGCCGGTACGCGTGAGCCTGTTTGGTCAGATCGTCATAGACGCACAGCGTCGCCCGGCCTTCCTGGTACATGAAATACTCAGCCATCGCCGCTCCCGCGTAGGGCGCAATGTACTGCAAAGGCGCCGGGTCGGAGGCTGATGCGCTGACCACAATGGTGTAGTCCATCGCTCCGAGCTGCCGAAGCTTCTCGACCACGGCCACCACGGTGGACTCCTTTTGCCCGATAGCCACGTACACGCAGATGACGTCTCCGCCCTTTTGATTGATGATCGTGTCCAGGGCGATGGCCGTCTTACCCGTTTTTCGGTCGCCGATGAGGAGTTCACGTTGGCCTCGACCGACGGGGATCATGCTGTCGATCGCCTTGATGCCCGTCTGCAACGGCTGGTTCACCGGCTGACGTTGGGCGATCCCAGGGGCCTTGAATTCCAGCGGGCGTCGGTGCGGTGACTCTATCACGCCCTTCCCGTCGATCGGTCGCCCCAACGGATCCACCACCCGCCCGACCATCGCGTCACCACATGGCACGCTCAGCACTTCGCCGGTCCGTCGGACCTCATCGCCTTCCTTGATGCCCAGGTAATCCCCGAGCACGACGACGCCGACGGAGTTCTCCTCGAGGTTGAACACTTGCCCCGACGCGCCGTTTGCAAAATCCAGGCGCTCGCCCGCCATCGCGTTGCTCAGGCCGTATACCCGGGCGATGCCGTCGCCGACCTCCAACACCTTCCCCACCTCGGCCAGGTCCACCTGACCGCGGTACTGCCGAATCTCCTCTGCAATCACCGACGAAATCTCATCGACTCTGAATTTCATAACCCTCTTCCCGCGCGGAGCATTGAGCCTCCGGTACTTGACGAACCCTCTTTCGGCTATAGTTCATCAGAGATCACGCCGTGCCGGACGCATAAGTCCTTCCGGCATACAATTCCTGAGACGACCGTTCGAGCAGCGCGGCCTTCACGGCGGCGAGCTTTCGTCGAACACTGCCGTCGAATTTCTTGTCGCCCAGTTGCAGCACGATCCCGCCGATGAGCGACGAATCGATGCGCTCCACAAGGTCAATCTGTTTCCCGGTCGCATGGGCGATACGCTCTCGAAGCTTCACCCGCAGACCCTCGGACAACGCCACCGCCGTACCCACGTGGAGTTCCACGCGACCCAACGACTCCTGATGCAAGGCGTGGTAGGCGGCCGCAACTTCTCTGACGATGCCCAGCCTTTCTTTGCGATTCAGGACCTGCAACGAGTCCACCAATACATCGCTATACTTGCCGCGAAACAGCTTCTCCACGGTCGATTCGCGGGATTCGCAATCCACCGCCGGCGAATCAAGGAACATCTCAAAGTCAGGGTCGGCGTTGACCAGGTCCCCCAGGTTGCGCAGTTCCTCGGCGATCTGGTCCACCATGCCCGTGGATCGTCCGACCTTGAAAATCGCCGCGGCATACACCTTGGCGAGGGCCAACTCTTTGTCACCGGATTTCGGCACGAATTCCCCTTATATCCTCGAACTCTCCAACCATTCACTCGCCCGATGAAGATGCGCGCTTCGCGCCGGTTTCATCCCTTGGCCGCGGCGGTTTCGAGTTCGTCGATCGATTCTTCAATGAGCCGTTCGTGCTCCCGTGGATTGAGTTCCTTGCGAATGATCTTCGCCGCCACGTCCGTGGCGAGCTTCGCGCTCAGGGAGTATAGCTCCTTGACCGCGGAATCCGTGGCGATCTGAATCTCCCGCCGGGCGCGTTCCAGGATGGCCTTGGCCTCGGCCTTGCCGTCCACTTCCAGTTTTTGCCGCAGGACATCACCGTCGCGCCGACCCTCCTCCACGATGGCCGTCGCCTCGGCCCGCGCCGCGACGATTCTTTCGCTGTACTCTTTCAGTCGCAACTCGGCCTCGTCTCGATCGCGCTTCGCATGGGCCAACGAGTCGCGAATGAAGTCCTCACGCTTCTGCAACGCGCCAAGAATCGGCTTCCATGCGAATTTGCCCAGAACGACAAGCACCGCGAAAAACGTCACCAAACTCCAAAAGACGTTTCCCAGATCACCGGTGAACAGCGTCACCGGCTTCTCGCCATCCTCCGCGCCCAGCGCGACGGCAACAGACGCGGCGAACCACGCGACGCCCAAAACCATCCTCCCTCGACCGCGTTTCGCCTTCATGTTATCCTCATTCGCCTCACTCCTCGGTCAACCGCTACTTCAGCACGGCGAGGAAGCCGCCCAGCACCGCAAACAAAGTCGCTCCCTCGATCATCGCCGCCGTAATAATCATCGCGGTGCTGATGTTTCCCGACGCCTCGGGCTGTCTAGCCATCGACTCCACGGCGCTGCCGCCGATCCGTCCGATTCCCGCAGCGCCGCCCATGACGGCCAGGCCCGCCCCGATCGCGCCGCCCAAATGCGACGCCGTGACCCCTGGGAACACCGAACTTGCCGAGTTGACCGCCGGGGCCGCGCCCGGGGGATCGGCCGCCATCGCCGGTGCCGCGCCGAGTAGCAACACAACTCCCAATACCATTAATAGCAGACTTGCCTTCGCCACCATTCGTTGCACGTTGACCTCTCCAAACTACGCGCCGTCGTGTGGGAGCCGACGGCAGTCTCGAATCGCCATCGCAGTCACGCCTCGGCCCGTTTGTCCCACCGCTCGGGCATGGCGACGTATGAATGTCGTGCCTGTCATTCTGAGGTCGCGTCAGCGACCGAAGAATCTTCGTCCGGAGCAAGATGCTTCGCTTCGCTCAGCATGACAAAAAAACACCGCTCGTCCAACGACTCCAACATCAATGCGCTGCATGCGCGCGCTTCACCGCTCCGTGACCTTGTTCCACGTGCTCGTGCTCGCCCTCGTGTTCATGGTGAATCACAACCGCCTGTCCGATGAACAACGTCGTCAGAAACGTAAAAATAAACGCCTGTAAGAACGCAACGAAGATTTCCAGCAGATTAAAGGCTACACCCGACAGGACGACCAGAATTCCGATTCCCATCGCGGGAAGGACCCCCAGTGCTACATAACTTAGGCTGATGAAGCTCAAAAGTACCGCCAAAAGAACGTGCCCCGCGACCATGTTGGCAAACAAACGCACGGTCAGTGCGAAGCACTTCGCGATCAACCCAACGACCTCCAGAAACGCGATCACCGGCGCGATATAGGTGGGCCCTTGGAAAAAATGCTTGACGTAGCCCATCCCGTTGTAACGAAAACCGTTGAACACGATCATGATGAGCGTACAACCGGCCAGGCTTCCGGTTACCCAGATGTTTCCGGTGGCCGATCCGCCGATTCCATGATGGGCGTCGGGATACACGCTCTTCACCAAACCACGCGTGAGGGCCTCTAGGGGAAGCAGCCCCAGCAGATTGACGAAGAGAATGTAGAAAAACGCCGTCCAAATGTAGGTGATGAAACGGTCCGTATGCTCACCAAGGATGGGCCTCGCCACCGTATCACGTAAGTACGCGCAAATCGCCTCAAAAAAATTCCCTAACCCCCGCGGCGTCAAATCTCTCACCGAGTCCCCGCTCTCCTGCACTCTTACAAACCGCGGGATCAATAGAACGAGTAGGAGAACCGCGATGATCTGCATGATAATATGATTGGAAACGACGCTGATTTGGCCATCCGGCGTGAACACATTGTTCGCATTGGTTACGTGCGCGCGTTGGTAAACCCACTGGTACACGTGGTCCATCGGACTGGCGGCAGCGAGCGCAAGGAGGTTCATCTAACTCTTCTGCTCCTCTGCCCGCTGAATCATTCGCAAGGCCAGCAACGTGTCCGCCAGCAACATCATCAGATAGCTAACCGCAACAAACAGCACCAACACCGTTCGGTCAAACCAACCACAGAGTATCAGCGGTAGGACCAACACGAGTGCCGTCACAAACCGCACCATGGTGGAGGCGAGGATCGCCGTCCCCGCCTGCTTAGGTCGCGACGACAACGCAGCCGCCGTTGGTATAGCGCCAATGCAGCTTGCGATCCAACTTACCGCGCAGCCCACCAAGAGAGCCGCCGCTCCACCGCCGCCCCCATACCGTACCGTCGGGAAGTACCCAATCCCAGCGACCACGGCGGCCGTCGCCAAGCCGACGCCGACGAACACCGCATAGTATCCGCCGAACGTCACCCGCGCCTTGGTCATGGCTTCGACGGCGGTTGCCGTGGACCGCGATCCACCGGTGGTTTGAACGCCCCTAGCGACTCCCGGATCAGGTTATACATCCCGCCGATCATGCCCAGCACCGCGCCGATCACCAGGCCCCACGGCTTTGTGTCCCATTGGCGATCGACCCAGTATCCCAAAAGGGCGAAACCGGCAATCGCCGCGACAAACTCGATCCCGATCCCCGAAAACCGCAGCCAGGACGGCCCATCCCCATCCTTTTTTGCCATCGGGAAGCCGCCTGTCGGGATCGCACTTCGTACCAAAATGCCACGAAGTCGGCGACAAAAGGGGGCGCGCCCTACGCGCCCCGACCCTCTCCGGCGGGTTAATCCGCTCCGACGAGGGGCCGCAGTCTAGCGGTAGGTTTCGCCCGATTCAAGTGGGGCGGAAGCATAATTCTGTGAGCGTCCATTCGTCGGACTACGACCTCAAAAGCGCGGTATTTGCCCGCAAACAGTGTGCCGATAGAGTGTTGAAATGATCCGACATTTGGCGGTCGTTGGGGCTACAGGAGCGGTCGGGCGTGAGGTCTGCGCCATTCTCGAGGAACGCGGGCTACGCTTCGAGCGATTATCGCTCCTTGCTTCCAAGCGCAGCGCCGGCACGAAAACCTCGGTCAATGGCCATGCCCTTACCGTCCTCGAGCTTACCGACCACAGCTTCGACGGTGTCGACTACGCCATTTTCAGCGCCGGCGGCGAGCGTAGCAAACAGTTCGCCCCGATCGCGACCGAGGCCGGAACGGTGGTCATCGACAACTCTTCCGCGTTTCGCATGGACCCCCACACGCCGCTCGTCGTGCCGGAAATCAATCCCGACGATGTGAGGGAACATTGCGGAATCATCGCCAACCCGAACTGCTCTACGATCATCATGGTCATGGCGGTCTGGCCGTTGCACCGGGTTAATCCGGTTCGTCGGATCGTGGTGAGCACCTATCAATCTGCCAGCGGGGCCGGTGCCGCCGCGATGGAGGAACTGCAAACTCAAACGACCGAGTATCTCGCCGGACGAAAAATTGTCCCGCGAATCTTCCCCCACCCCATCGCCTTTAACCTTTTCTCGCACAATACGCCGATAGGCCCCGACGGATACAACACCGAAGAGAAGAAGATGATTGGTGAGACGCGGAAAATTTTTCACGCTCCCTCCATCGCCATCGCCCCAACCTGCATCCGCGTTCCCGTACTCCGGGCCCACAGTGAGTCCATCAATCTAACCTTTGAGCGGCCCTTCACTCCGCAAGAAGTGCGATCGATCCTGTCCGAAGCGCCGGGCATAGGGGTGGTGGACGACGTGGAGGCGAATCGCTTCCCGATGCCCGTCGATGCCTCCGGCCAAGACAACGTCCTCGTCGGCCGCATCCGCCAGGATATTAGCCAACCCGACGGCCGCGGAATCGAACTCTTTGCCAGCGGCGACCAGCTCCGCAAAGGGGCCGCGCTGAACGCCATCCAAATCCTGGAGTTGTTGAGGACGCCGTAGCACAAGGCTCTTCGTCCGGCGCTAGTGTAGTGTCGCATAATTATGCAACTTTATAACCATCTTGTCGGTACCATTCTCCGAAGGGAGGATTGGACCGATGCGTGTAGCCGATTCCATTTCGTTGAGCGATCAGGATCGACAGATTCT
>Ga0326597_10000067_pt1 | contig 176112 bp, 166 predicted proteins | sample RVTome_12_FD_203789 | JGI IMG/M metagenome (GOLD analysis project Ga0326597, IMG submission 203789) | Soil microbial communities from uranium-contaminated site in the Upper Colorado River Basin, Wyoming, United States - RVT100D185 | ecosystem: Environmental > Terrestrial > Soil > Contaminated... | reverse complement strand
CGTACCGGGACAGAGGTCCGGTCCATTTGGAACGCCGTCCCCATCGTCGTCGTTTTGAACTAGAGGACAACCATTTACATCGACCGGCGTGTTAAGAGGTGTGTTCGGGCAGAGGTCTTTATCGTTTTTGACGCCGTCTTGATCGTCATCCTTTTGGGACTGGGCACAGCCGTTTGCGTCAACCACTGCACCGGTCGGCGTACCAGGGCAGAGGTCTTTATCGTTTTTGATACCGTCTTGATCGTCGTCCTTTTGGGACTGGGCACAGCCGTTCGCGTCAACCACCGCACCCGCAGGAGTACCGGGGCAGAGGTCTTTGTCGTTTTTGATACCGTCTTTATCGTCATCCTTCTGAGACTGGGCGCAACCCCTTGAGTCAACCACCGCACCGGTCGGCGTACCGGGGCAACGGTCATCTTCATCTTCTACGCCGTCACCATCCTTATCGTCATCGTCACGTTCGCCATCGGAAGCCAACACAATCTGGGGATTAAAACCCTCCGAAACCAGCCCGGCCGTTAAGGCAAGTACGCATAACAAGCACACAGAAAAAAAATGGCTATATAGGACTCTTTTGCCAAACATGAACGATCTCCTTTCAAGGACTTGGAATAGGGTACTAACTCAAAAGACTGCGTTGAACCTTTAACATCATCCGCCACTTCATCAAGAGATCGAGGCTAAACCGAGGACAATTCGAATTTCTGAGCGCAATTTTAAAAACGACATCATGAACTTAAGCGCAGTACATTACCTAATTTCTCTCTAATCGATCTAGTCTATTAATCTCTGATCATTGAATATTTATTCCTAAAATAGAGATATTCCTACGCCAATCAATAGGTCGAAGTCAAGAAATATTTTGATTTGAAGCACGGCTTATCTTGTTAATACAGATCGATAAAAAGAAAAAATTCAGCGAAATTTATAGGGTAAGGTGGCCTCATCTCTGTGTCGATCACAAGCGACTTAATAAGCTTGAATTAAAAAACGCGTTTGACAAAAATTAGGGTCACGACTCATAATACTCCTTTTTATTTTCAAAAGGGAACCCCATGCCAAAATCTATTATCTTTTTAACGCGTTCGCTTCCCGATGAGGCCATGCTGGAGATTGGCTCGGCCTTCGATTTACGCCAAAATGCCTTCGATCGTCCGCTCACCAAAAACGAACTCAAAGAAGGCCTCCTGGAGGCCGATGGACTGATCTCCATGTTGAGCGACCCTATCGATCGCGAAACCATCGAAGGCGCGCCGCGCTTAAAAATAATCGCCAATTACGCGGTCGGGTACAACAATATCGACCTCGCCGCCGCAAGAGCAAAAGGGATTGCCGTGACCAACACACCGGGTGTTTTGACGGAAACCACGGCCGATTTGTGCTGGGCCCTTCTCATGGCGACGGCCAGGCGGATTCCGGAAGCCGACCGATGGGTGAAGTCCGGAGTGTGGACCGGTTGGGCCCCAACCCAAGTTCTCGGACGCGATATTTACGGCAAAACTCTTGGCATCGTTGGAATGGGACGGATTGGTCAAGCCGTTGCGAGAAGAGCGGCGGGGTTCTCCATGCGAGTGTCCTACTTTAGCCGGACGCGGCAACATGAGCTCGAAAAATCGCTCGGCCTAAACGATCTCCCTTTGCAAGAGCTCTTGGGCTCATCGGATTATCTCAGCCTGCATCTACCTTTAACGGAGAAAACGCGGCATATCATAGATAAGGCAGCTCTTGAATCCATGAAACCCGGTGCGATCTTAATAAACACGGCGCGCGGACCCATCGTAGATGAACAGGCCTTGATCGCCGCCTTGAAGGCGGGCCGCATCGCAGGGGCCGGATTGGACGTTTTCGAGGACGAGCCCAGAATTTCTTCGGAATTGTTGCAACTGGACAATGTGGTCACCCTCCCGCATATCGGCTCCGCGTCCTTCGAGACCCGCCTCGAAATGGGACGCCTCGTCTACGTCAATCTCTGCGCCTTTTTTTCGAACAAACGACCGCCAAATATGGTAGAGTGAGCCTTGGCACAGGGCGAATGCCCCGCCGGTCCTTCTTGTTTATTATTAAATAAAGAGGCTCCGTGTTCAAAAACAAAGTCCTCCTTTTTCTCTCAGTCTTATTTTCTATTGGTCTTCCTATCACTGTGCAGGCGATGAAACCCCGGCCTCCACTTCAACTGGCCTTGTCGGCCGTCGATCTTTCGGAGGATAAAACGCAAATCACCCTCAGTGCAACGGCCAATACCGGCAACGAGGGCGTCGAGCTCTCGCTGGAGCTCCCGCTCGGCCTCTTGCTTCTCGAAGGGGAGCGCACATGGGCGGGGCCTTTGAATTTAGGGGACACGCATACCCTCGTGCTGATCGTCCAAAACGACGGGACGCGCACCTATACGATTCTCGCGGAGGCCAAGGTGCGGCTTCCGAACGCGGGCCATTTCATTCAAGAGCGGCCCTTGGTCTTAAATCCTTCCGCTCTGGACCGATCACCGCTAGCCCCCCCCATACGACAACGGTCGGGCGGCGATTCTATTTTAGAATTTAGAGGGAATTAGCGGCGTGCATTCTAAAATCTTGCGATTGGCTTTAATCGGCCTTTTTCTTTTTCTCCCTCACTGCAATAGCAAACACACCGCGAATGAAATCCAGGAAAGCATGATCGAGGTCAGCCCGAATCCGGTCAACCTGGAAGTCGGCGGAAAGCCAGTCCAGCTCCTGGCCATCCTTAAAAACGAATCGGGCGACACCGTTCCCGACGCGACCTTCGTATGGGAATCGGAGGATGCCACGCTTGTTTCGGTCGACGCAAACGGCTTGGCCACCGGACTCAAAGTCGGCGTCACCCGGGTTACGGCGCGCAGCAATACATTTAGCGGGAGTACGACCTTAGGCGTGGTCAGCCCCAATAAAGGGGCCTCGGCCCTTACGATTTCGGGGCATGCGGCCTATGAAGACAAGGTCTTCGGCAGGACAGGCTTTACAGGTGAAATCAAAAATTTAGCGATTCCCAATGCGGTGATCGAACTGGTTGCCATCGACGGCTTCGTCAAAATCGCCACGGGCGCAACGAACGCCTTTGGAGACTTTAAGATAAGCGGGAACAACGCATCGCGCCGGGGAGGGCTCTATCTGCGAGTGCTCAGCACCGTCGAACCGAATCATCCGGTCAAACTGGAGATCCGCAACAATCCCGATGATCGGGCAATGCATGCCTTCACCTCCGCCGGCATCGACGACAGCGCCGCAGATCCTTTTACCCAAAGCAGCGAGCTGCTGGCCAAAACGAAAGGGATCGGAGGCGGGTTTAACATTCTCGACGCCCTCCAAAAAGCGGCTACATTTGTACGCGACGCCGGTCCCTGCCCAGAGCCCAATCCCGATTGCAACTTACCCTTGTTGACGGCCTATTGGGAACCGGGCGGCACGCGCGGCACTTTTTTTAGAACGCCGGAAAATGCCATCTTTATCTGTGGGGGCGGCGACTCGGAAGATTGCCGGGCTTTCGACCCCGACGAATACGACGATTCGGTGATCATCCACGAATTCGGACATTTTGTGCTCAGCCGTTTTTCGAAAGACCGCTCTCCGGGCGGTCTTCATAGTCTCATCGAAAACGACCAAGACATTCGGCTGAGCTGGTCGGAGGGCTGGGCTAACTTTTTTTCGAGCGCCGTCCGGAATTCGCCGCTCTATGTGGACACCAGCAGCGGCGGGGTCTTGATCTCGTTTAATCTAGAAGACTATTCGACCTTTCCCAATTCGTCCCTGAATACCTTGGCGCGTTATACAACCAGCGAGATCGCCGTGTCGGGAGTCCTCTGGGACACGCTCGATCCCTTCGAGCCCGCCACCGAAATCGACCCGCTCACCTTAAGCTTTAAGGATATTTTTCAAGTCGTCATTAATTTTCCTGCAGTCTCCACCACCTCCACTATGGAGTCTTTCTGGCTTTCGTTTCAGTTGACACAGAGCGCCAAACTCGGCGCGCTGCAGATCGTGACACAAGACCGGGATATGCGCTTCGAACACGACACCTTCGAAGAGAACGAAACGGCGCTCATCGTAAATGACGCGACGAGGCAGCGCCACACCCTATTTCAAAATCACTTCGCCTTCGATGAAGACATCATCCCCTTCAAAGTGAATAAAGGCGTCGCCTATACGGTGAGCACTTCTCATCTTACGAATGGCACCGATACCCATTTGTCGATCAAAGAACAGAACGGGGTCTGGGTCAAAGAAAACGATAACCATAATAACCTTATCCACACCTCCTGTACGAATAATTTCATCACGGGACAAAGCAATTGCCCGCGTAACGGCCCCACCGACCTTTCGTCCTCGGCCTCCTTCACCTGGAATGGAGAGAACGGCGCGACGCTGAATGCCCATGTCAAATCTTCCCCAGTCGCCCCGCCTTCGGCAGGGCAATTCGGATCGTATGACATTCGCCTAACCAGCCCTTAATGGGCGAACAAGGCGGAGCTGCGACCTCGTAAATCCGATAGCTTCTTCTCTTTTTTTTTGAACTCAGGAATTCACTGGAAAGGGTTTGAATCGTCGGATTTGGCTTCTTCGGAAAGGTCGGCCAAGACTTGCAGCGCTTGGAGGGGTGTGAGTTGATTCGGATCGATTTTTCGGAGGGCTTCAACCAGGGGATGAACGGCGATCGCTTCCGAAGGTTGCGTGCGAGACGCTGTGAAAAGATCAGGCTGTTCCGAGCCGTCCACGAAAGCGTTCCGGCTCAAATGGACATGTATCGGGGATCCGATGGCATTCTCTTCCAAGACCTTTAAAACGGCTTTGGCCCCTTGAATAATCTCCGGCGGCAAACCGGCCAGTCGGCCGACTTGGATGCCGTAACTTTTATCGGAACCCCCGGCCACCATCTTCCTCAAAAAGACGATTTCTTCGCCCCATTCTCGAACCAGCACGTGATAGTTTTTGACCCCTTTGCAAATGGCCGCAAGCCCCGTCAATTCGTGATAATGAGTGGCAAAGAGAGTTCGCGCCTTCAATTGGGAATGGACAAACTCCGCGATGGCCCAGGCGATGCTGAGGCCATCGAAGGTACTGGTGCCCCGTCCGATTTCGTCGAGGAGGATCAAGCTTTTATCCGTGGCATGGCGGAGAATCTGAGACATCTCCGTCATCTCCACCATGAAGGTGCTCATCCCTTCGGTCAGGGCGTCCTGCGCGCCCACCCGCGTAAAGATTTGGTCCGTCACGCCAATCGTCGCCGCTTGCGCAGGGACAAAGCTCCCCATCTGCGCCATGAGAACGATGAGGGCGATCTGCCGCATGTAGGTCGACTTCCCGGCCATGTTCGGGCCCGTAAGAATGAGCAATTGATCGGAGGGCGGGTCGATGAGGGTATCATTCGGGATAAATCCACCCTTTGCGCCAAGCGCCCCCTGTTCCACAACCGGATGACGCCCTTCGACAATGTGAATTTTAAGCCCATCATTGATCTCCGGCTTGCAATAATGGTTTCGGTGGGCGGCCTCCGCCAGCGCCGCCAAGAGATCGAGCGTGGCAATTTTAAATGCCATCGCCTGAATCCGAGCCGTCTCTTTCGAAAGGGTTAGTCGGATTTCTTCGAACACGCTCGCTTCGAGGGCCAAGAGGGCTTCCTTGCTCCCTATCAGTTTTTCTTCGATCTCCCGCAAGGCGGTGGTCGTAAAGCGCTCGGCGCGGGTCAGGGTCTGCTTTCGAATATAGTTCTCCGGCACCTTTTTCAGTTGGGATTCGCTGACTTCAATATAGTAGCCGTAGACCTGATTGTAGCGCACCTTCAGCGAATCGATTCCCGTGGCCCTTCGTTCCTGCACCTCGATTTCGCTTAAGCTCGCCCGCCCCTCTTTTTGGAAGCGCCGCAGTTCGTCCAAGGCATTGAGATAGCCGCTTTGGATCACGCCGCCCTCCTTCAAGGTGAAAGGCGGATCGGGCACAATCACCGCATCGATCGAATGGTAGACGGCCTCCAAATTGTCCCAGTCCCCCAGTAGGACCCTTACAATATTCGGGGTCTTCCGCACCTCGCCCGTCTCCTCAGTATCCCCCGCATGGTCTGCATGGAACAAGGCCTTCTGGAGGTCGGGGAGGATGGCGATCGACTCTTTTAAGGCGATGAAATCCCGAGGCTGGGCGGCCTTTAAGCTGATCCGGCCAATCAGGCGTTCCAAATCGGCAATTTCTTTAAGCGCGTTCTGGACGGTGGTTCGCAGGATGAGAGACTTAAAAAAGAAGTCGACTCCCTCCTGTCTTTTGCGGATCTCTTCCGGCAGGCGCAGCGGACGCAGAATCCATTCTCTTAAAAGACGGCCGCCCATGGCGGTGACCGTCCGATCGAGCAGATGGAAGAGCGTCCCTCCTTTTTGATCGCGCGATTGCGGAATGAGGTCGAGGTGCCGAAGCACCAAAGGGCCGACACGCATATAGCGCTCGGACTCGATGGGGCGAAGGCTTGCAATATTTCCGAGGGCGGTCTTTTGCTTGTCGTGCAGATGCGCCAGCACCGCGCCCGCCGCGGTTAAGGAAAAATCGCCGCCGCCCAAGGACGCTAGGTTTTCAATCTCGAAATGGGATCGCAATTGCGATGCGGCTTCTTCCTGCAAAAAATAAGTGGGGGCCACGAAACGGATAGGCCACCGCGCTATCAATGGGCCCAACTGAGTCTCCCGCTCTTTATAGTGCGCGGAAAGGAGGATCTCTTTCGGTGCGAGCTTCATCAGCTCCCCCTCGATGTCCGTCCAAGCGGCATCGGCGTCCAAGACGCGAAAATCGCCGGTCGAAATATCGAGACAGGCCAATCCAATCTGCTTGGCCTCCTCCAGTTTTTTTCCCCGATCCCAGCTCAGTGCGGCTAGGTAGTTATTTTCTTTTGCGGAAAGGAGTTCCGGCTCGATCACCGTGCCCGGCGTGATCACCCGAACGACTTCGCGTTTTACAAGGCCTTTGGCCATCGCAGGATCTTCGACCTGTTCGCAGATCGCGACCGATTCTCCGGCCCGGATCAACTTCGCAATATAGCCGGGCGCCGCATGATAGGGAATGCCGCACAAAGGCACGGCATCTTTTTTATTTTTATTCCGGGAAGTCAGGGCGATTTGCAATATCGACGCGGCCTTCACGGCATCGTCATAAAACATTTCGTAGAAATCACCGACCCGAAAAAAAAGAATCGCATCGGGGTGATCGGCCTTCACGTCCAAAAATTGCTTCATCAGGGGGGTGATCTGTGGCATCGGTCCTTGTCTCGATTGAATAAGGTGGTCGAATCGTCGTCCGAAAAATATGGATGAAATGTAGCGGAAAGTGGAGCCTAAGGCAAGGGGAAAGCCTCGGGAAGAGCCTTCGACATCAAAATCAAAAACGGACTTTCCTGACTGCATCTAGCCCATGGCCGCTTTTTTTAACTGCCCTAGGCCTGGGCTCCCGGTACTGGTAAAGTTTGGATTTGAAGGGGATTGCAAAAAAGTAATGGCATATGCAATACTATTTTCATGCCTACGTGCCAAAGCAAGAAAAAGAAAGACCTTAGCTAGATCGCCCTTGATGTGGTCGAGGCCGCTACGAAGTCTGAGTTAAAACCCTCCGAAGAATCCGCGAAGAAACCCACCAAACAAAAGAACCCTGCCGCCGTTGCCCTTGGAAAGCTTGGAGCCAGTAAGGGCGGGAAAGCACGGGCAGAGAAACTTTCCGCTAAAAATAAGAAACTTACCATGTAAACGCATACAGGCCGATGAGGTTTGGAGTTTTTGTTCTGCGAAAGATAAGAATCTTCCCTTAGAATTACAGGAAAGATTTGGCTTTGGTTCGGTGTGGACTTGGACAGCCATTTGCCCTGACACAAAGTGGATCGCTTCATGGCTTGTTGGTGGCCGGGATGCTCAATACGCCTCTAAATTTATGAACGATCTTGCGGGCAGGTCAAGTAGAGTGCAGTTGACCACAGATGGACATACAGCCTACCTAGAGGCCGTGGAAGGGCCTTTGGATCAGACATCGATTACTCCATGCTCATCAAGCTTTACAATAACCCGCCCACAGGCAAGGAAACACGATTCAGCCCTAACGAATGTTGTACTCGAAGGAGAGAGATTTCGGGGAATCCAGATCAGAAGCATGTTTCAACGAGTCTCGCAGAAAGACAAAACTTGACCATGAGGATGGGCATGAGGCGGTTCACCAGACTAACAAACGCCCATTCAAAGAAAATCGAGAATCAAATTCATGCGATTTCGCTTTATTTTATGTATTATAACTTCGCCAGGATTCATTCAAGTTTAAGGGTTACGCCAGCTATGGAAGCAGGGATTTCAGATCATGTTTGGGATTTGGAGGAAATTGTTAGCCTATTGAATAAATAGATCTGATCTATTAGTATCATGACGCAATCTCCCACCCTTTATAAGGGGGCTTAAATCATGAAAGCACCCTATACGGCTTCCGATATTGCTAACTATTTTCTATTTAAGGGCCAATCGGACCAAGAACTCATTTCCAACCTCAAACTTCAAAAACGAATAGACTACGCCCAAGGTTTACATTTAGCCTGTAGCGGAACGAAGCTATTCAAAGAGAAAATAAAGGCTTGGGCATATGGTCCGGTTGCGCCTGAACTCTACACCGTTTACCAGGAGTTTGGGGCAAATGGAATCCCATCCAATGAATCATTTGATCCAGAAAGCATCGATGAGGAAACAAGAGAATTTCTTGATGAGATCTATTCAGTATTTGGGCAGTTTTCAGCTATTCGTCTGTTAGCTGCTCAATGCTTCACGCAGCAATTCAATGGGGTCGCAGTCTCTCCAGTCCCCATCCATTCCGCCAGTTAAATGCCCAAGTGCAATGTTCGCGGCATCACGCAACTTTCCCAGACGCTCAATAGCCTTTTCTCCTTCCTGCACACGGTTGGCCGCCCAATGTGGATCACGTTGCACCCTCTGCACAATACTGCAATCGTTGCCTGCACTATCTTGGTAAATCTTCGCTGTATCCATATTTTCGCCTCCGCTCGCAGCTAACCAGTCAATCAAGCGCGACCTTCGCTTCGCTCGGCCGCTTATTTCCATCGTTGGGCGGCAGTGTAAATATTCCACTCGCAAATGTTATACTTTCCTGACAATGAAGAGATGAGGGATGAAAACAACAAACTACTTTACGAACAATGTCATGGATCGAATATGTCCTCGCCAATCCTGTCCGCACAGAAGTGCAACCCAATGGGCGTATTCGCCGCTGGGGATTTATTCCAGAACTTGGAAAGTACCTTCGGGTAGTCACCGAACCGGACGGAAAGACGGTTCATAACGCCTTTGCGGATCGCAGATTCAAGCCGTAAAAGGGAGGAGAAGAAACTATGGTCTTTCAATACTATCCTGACACCGATATGCTTTACATTCAACTTGCCGGCGGGGCGAGTACGGAATCAGAAGAAGTCGCGCCGGGTGTGGTACTCGACTTTAACCAGAATAACCGGGTCATCGGCATTGAAATCGAGAATGCGAGCGCTTTCATCGATTTATCACGTCTGGAAGTATCCGCCCTTCCCATTGTTGATCTGATTCTCAGCAAGAAAGTTCCTGTGGAAAGGTAATCCAACCGGCGTGGGCATGCACATCCGCCCAACCCAGCGCCAGACTGTGTGAAAACTCCTTTCAAAAGATACCTTTCAATACATACCATGTTTGATATAATGACTCCATAAAAAATATTGAAAGGAGTGATTGTGTCCTACATTGCCGGAGTGAGCAGGGATCAAGTCGTATTATTTCCAGAAGCCATCGATGACTACATCACCGAAGATAATCCGGTCCGGTTTATCGACGCCTTTGTGGAACATATGGACCTTCGCAAATTGGGATTCACAAAAGCGGAACCGGCCCAAACCGGCCGTCCTGCCTATGAACCGAAAGACCTGCTAAAACTCTATATTTATGGATATAAAAACCGGATCACCTCCAGCCGTCGACTGGAGCAGGAGACCCATCGCAACATGGAAGTGGTCTGGCTTTTAAGGAGATTGAGGCCGGACTTTAAGACCGTCTCGGACTTTCGGAAAGAAAATGTAAAAGCCTTTAAGTCTGTCTTTCGTCAATTTACCCTGTTGTGCAATGTCCTTGATCTTTTTTCAGGAGAACGGGTTGCGATTGATGGGACCAAGATCAAGGGGGTCAATAACGTCTCTCGGAACTATACGAAGTCTCGTTTGCAGGAGAAGCTTAAGGAAATAAACCAGCGGATCGATGCGTATTTAAAAGATATTGAAGAGACAGATCAGAGAGAATCGGACCGACCGAAGCCAACCGCCGAGGGATTAAAGGAGAAGATCGACAGCTTGGAAGCGAAAAAAGAAGAATACAAAAACATGCTTAAAGCGATGGAGCAATCGGGAGAGACCCAGATCTCGCTGACCGACCCGGACAGTCGGTCCTTTCCGAAGAAGTTTGGAGTGCCCGTTGGATATAACGCTCAGACCGCCGTTGATGAGAAACATCACCTGATCATCGAGCAAGAAGTCACCAACGCCGTCACCGATATCGACCAGCTCAGTTCAATGGCGATCAAATCGAAAGAGGCCTTAGGGGTCGAGACCCTCAAGGTCGTTGTCGATGCAGGATACTGCAATGCAAAAGAGATCCAGGCGTGTGAAGAAGCCGGGATCGAAGCCTACGCTCCCAAGATCAATACATCCAACAGCACGAAGAAAGGGCTCTACGGGAAAGAGCAATTTACGTATGACGCAGAGAATAACTGCTACACCTGTCCTGTCGGCAAGAAGCTTCCCTATCGGTTTGAAGGATGCGAAAAGAGAAGGGAGAAGCAAAGAAGCGTACTCTATTACATTGGAGAATCGTGTCAGAGCTGTGAGCAAAAGCCTCTCTGCACGGAAAGCAAAGATCCAAGACGGATTACCCGTTGTCCGGAAGAGGATGCCATCGATCGGATGCAGGCCCGCATGAAGCAGCATCCGGAAATCATGAAGAAGAGAAAACAGATCGTCGAACACCCCTTTGGAACGATCAAGTTTTGGGACCATCAAAACGCATTTTTAATGAAAGGGCTAGAGAAAGTGCGGGCGGAGTTCAGCCTCGAAACCCTTGCCTATAATATAAAACGGGTAATCAATATCGTCGGGGTAGAAAAGATGATCGAAGCCCTGGTGTGAGGGCCATTTATGCCTGATTGCGATCTGGCGGGGAGATTTAGAGCATCGATAAACGTTTAATCCGAATCGGTAAGGCAAAAATAAGAATGACGCAGGGTAATTTGCCATCTCAGCGCTTCGGGATTAAAACAGAAAGTAGTTTTCACACAGTCTGGCGCTGGAGCCGACCGCGTAAAGCCGTCGCATTTTAGGAAGCTCGGTGGGCGGTCGGCTCAGCTTAGTCGATGGAATTGACCCATGAGGACAACTGCTGGAAAGTTGCACATCCAAACAAAGTTATTACTCATAAATCCATGGAAAAGTCGTTAAAAAAATACCTCAATAATGGCAAAAAGAAATAATAAAAAAATCAACAGAATCCAAGCTAAGACTAGCCCGCGCTTTTCCGTCAAAGAAGAACCACAAGTAAATTATAATACTCGCAAGCCGATTTTTTCATTTCATTATATGAAATATCGTGGCGCTAAGTGCCTATCGAAATGCGATTCGAATTCTAAGGGGTATTTCTCAGAAAAACTTCTAGAAATAAGTCAGTTAACTTGGGCAGAAATAACATCGGCTCCAAGACAAGGCATGGGGAGCGAACTTATCCCATCAGGACAGTTTAAAGTATCATTACCGCCAATTTGTACGCCAGAAGTCTCCCTTCTAGTTTTTCGTTTTTCATCTAAGGGTAGAATCGCTGGTATTAGAAAAGGCGATATCTATTATAGAGTCGTGGTTCGTCAGTCACACGATTTATATTTCTAATTTAAATCCCTTTCAAATCCAAACTTTACCAGTACCGGGCTCCCCGCTTCCTTGACACTGTGGGACATCTATTGTATTTTCTTCGGTCGTTACCTTTTATACTTCTCGGTTCAACAATCATCCGACATTTTTTTATGAATTGACATAAAAAGCATGATTTCTGTTAAACATCTCAGCAAACACTATGGCCCAACGGTCGCCATTGACGACGTCAATTTTACCGTCGAAAAAGGTGAAATTCTGGCATTTTTGGGGCCAAATGGCGCGGGAAAAACGACCACCATGCGCATCCTCACCTGCTTCATGCCGGCAAGCAGCGGAACGGCGACGATCGCCGGCTTCGACATCTTTGAAGACCCCATGGCCGTCAAACGCCGGATCGGCTACCTTCCGGAGGCCCCGCCGCTTTATCCTGAAATGACCGTCACGGAATACTTGATCTTTGTCGCAAAGATAAAGGGCCTTGCCCGCAAAGCGATCGGCCCCGGTTTAGCCGGGGCGATTGAGAAGTGCGGGCTGGGCGAGGTCTCTCGCCGTTTAATCGGAAATTTATCGAAAGGCTATCGCCAACGGGTGGGGCTTGCACAAGCCTTGATTCACAATCCCGATGTCTTAATCCTCGATGAACCGACCGTCGGCCTCGACCCCCGGCAAATCATCGAAATTCGTGAGATGATCAAAGCGCTCGCGGGCGAACACACGATTATTCTGTCCACCCACATCCTGCCCGAGGCCACTGCGGTTTGCAAAAAGGTGGTGATTATCAGCCGGGGCCGAATCGTCGCCGTCGATTCTCAGGAAGGACTCTCCTCGCGCGTTCGTAAGTCCGATAAAATTCTTCTCCGAATTCGGAGGGGCGATGCCGCAACACCGGCAAAAATCAAGGCCATCGCAGGTGTTTTACAGATCACCCCGCAGACCTCGGCCCCGGACGACGAGACGGCCTTTATCGTCGAGTCGGACATCGGACACGACATTCGAGAACACTTATCGAAAGCGGTCGTCGAGCAGGGCATGGGGCTTTTGGAAATGCAGCCCCTCGTTTTAAGTCTCGAAGAGGTTTTTTTGGAATTGACGACGGAAGAGAAAGCCGTCGACGCCCAGCCGCCTGCGCAGCTTGCGATGACCTCAAAAATAAAACAGGGCGCATTGTGAGAAATCTATTGACGCTCGTCAGAAAAGAACTGCATCAATATTTTATTTCGCCCATCGTCTATGTGGTGGCGATGGTTTTTCTCGCCGTCACCGACTTTCTCTTTTATCTTCAGGTCCGGGGTATTTCGGAATTGTCGGCACGGCACATGATGCAGATGCAGGGCGAGGTTCCCCAATTGATCGTCCATGAAGCCATCTTCATACCGACCTTTCGCAATATGAGCTTTGTGCTCCTCTTAATTATGCCCCTGTTAACGATGCGGCTTTTTGCGGAAGAGAAAAAAGGCCGGACCAGCGAACTTTTGATGACCTCGCCGATTACCATTACGGAAATCGTACTCGGAAAATTTTTTGCGGCGATGCTGGTATACCTGCTGCTCCTCATCCTCTCCATGCATCTGCCCTTAATCCTTTCGATCGTGACCGATATTTCGTGGACCCCGATTTTCGCGAGTTACCTGGGTTTGTTTCTGATGGGCGGGGTTTTTTTATCGATGGGCCTCTTTGCATCCGCTTTAACCGAGAATCAGATCATCGCCGCCGTGATCGGCTTCGGTATCCTCATCGGTCTGTGGGTCGCCGGGGTCTCGGGCGGAAATACGGGGGAAAGCACCCTGGCCCTTGTCGCATCTTATCTGTCCATTTCGAAACAACTCGATAGTTTTATTAAAGGACTGATTAGCACCCGAGGTTTGACCTACTTCGTTTCCATGACGCTGCTCGGCCTTTTTTTGTGCTACCGCGTCGTGGAATCCGAGCGCTGGAAATAAGATAATGGCCACAGACAAAAAAACCTTCGTCTCCAAAAGAACTGCGAAATTCGGCGCAAACAGCTTTGTTGCGCTGGTTCTTTTTATCGCTATCCTCTCTATCGTTAATTTCATTCTTGCGCGCAATGAGATCCGTTTTGATTTTTCCGAGTCCGGCACCTTTTCCCTCTCCGATCAAACCCGCACGGTTCTGGCCAATCTGGACGAAGGGGTCAAAATAACCGGGTTTTTTAGCGAACAAAGTCCCGTGAAACCTCGCGCTGTGGATCTTTTTAAGAACTACACCCATGAAAGCGAAAAGCTCAGCTATGTCATCGTGGACCCCGATAAAAAACCCCTGATCGCAAAAAATTATGGGGTAAGCGATTACGATACCGTCATTGTGGAATCGCAGGGCCGATCTTCCACAGTACGGGGCATGAGCGAAGAAGGATTAACCTCGGCCCTCATCCGAGTGAGCAGAGGCGCGACGAAGACCTTTTACTTCGTGGAAGGGCACGGAGAACATGCCATTGACGATACGGGCCAGGAGGGTTACGCCTATCTAAAAGACACGCTTCAGAAGCAAGGTTTTGTCGTTAAAAAACTATTCCTCCTGACCGAAAAATCCATTCCAGCCGACGCATCGGTCCTGATTATCGCCGGCCCAAAACGTCTTTTTACTGAAGAAGAACAAGCGCTCTTAACGTCCTATCTCGAGAGCGGCGGCCAGCTCTTCCTTTTGCTCGACCCCGTTTTAGATCCCAAAGAAGAAAGCGGTCTAGAAGGCTTCGCCGCGCACTGGGGCGCTAAATTGGACAATGGAATCATCCTCGATCCGAGTTCGGGACGGATCACGATCCCGACGCTGAATCCAGGAAGCTACCTCCCCCACGAAATCACCGAAGGCTTCAACCTGGCCACCTTTTATCCCGTCGCGCGCTCGGTGTTTTTCGATGCGGTTCAGGGAGAAGGCTATCGTTTTGATCCCTTTTTGGAGACCCATCCGGAGGCGTGGTATACCCAAGAAATCTCCGGAGATCTTGCGATCGATCCAAATCGCGATCTTCAAGGCCGCATTCAATTTGGCGGCGTCATCACTTCGACCGCTTCAAATAAGATGAGACTCGTCATCTTCGGCGATTCCGACTTTGCCAACAATGGGGCCGCGCGCTCGGCCGGCAACGGCGATCTTTTTTTGAATGTGCTCAGCTGGCTTGCGAATGAAGGCGATTTGGTCTCGATCCGGCCGAAGGAAGTCCACACCGCCACCTTGTTGCTTTCTCCCAACCAAACCAATACTATCTTTACGGTTTCCGTTTTGCTGCTGCCTTTAAGCGTGATGGGGATCGGCCTCTACATCTGGCGCGGGAGACGCCGCTTGTGAGGTTTAAAGCGACAATCGTGCTTTCTTTCGTGTTGGTTCTACTGGGTGCCTATCTTTACTTCGTCGAATTTCCCTCCGAAAAAAAAGGGGCGGAAGAACAACTCGTTGCAGGAAAACTCTTCTCCTTTTCCACCCGGGAAATCACGCGTATCGTTATCCACCGCCCCGAAGGCGTCATCGATTTAGAGCAATTCCCAGAACATCCAACAACCCCTTGGCGCATATTTAATCCGGTTCAAACGGTTGCGAATCAACAACTCGGCGAAGCCCTAGGTGCCTTGGTAACCGACATTAAGGCGAGCCGACTGGTAGAAGCGAAACCGGCGGATCTGGTGAACTTCGGGCTCGATCCCCCACGTTTTACCGTCATTATCACCCTCCAGAAAAACAACACGGAAATCATCGAGATCGGTGATGAAAACCTCACCGGGAGCGACCTCTATGTACGAAAAGGCATGGGCACGGGTCTCTATCTCGTCCCAGCAGGCATCCGTAAACTCTTGAGCAAAGACCTCTACGCATGGCGGCAACGCGAGGTCTTTCCCTACTCTTCATTCGATATCAGCGGTATGCGGCTGGAGTCCGAGAAAGGCATGCTCGAGCTGAATCAAGAAACCGAGGGATGGTCAATGAAGGTGGTCCGGCCCGGACAACGCATGGATGCGGCGGCACATTTTAGAGGAGATGGGACCGAGATCGCGAATCTCATGGGAAGTCTCGTCAATCTACGAGGAACGACTTTTATCGATGTCAATAAAAAAGAAAAAAGAAGCAAACTCGGCCCACCCTTACTGAAGATCACCGTCAAGGTCGGAAAAGTTGAAAGAGAGGCCTTCTTTTATCGAGACGATGAAGACCATGGTCTGATCGACGTGGTCACCCTTTTTGATTTCGATCCCATTTTTCAACTATCCGAAAAAGAACTGGGGACGATCGAGCCGCCTTTCGATACCTATCGCGACCGGCGCGTCGTCTTATTAACCTTTCCCGAGGAAATCGAAACCTTGGAGATTAAGCGGCCGGACGAAGCCTTTGTGTTGAAAAAAACCAAGGGGAAGTGGCAGATTGAAGGGGGAAATTCCGCTCCATTGAAGGAAGTGCGGGAGATTTCGAGACTTCTGGCCGATCTTTATAACTTGAAAGTCGCGTCCTTTGAAGACACGCTCGATTTGGCTTCTGACCAAGCGGGCATACAAAACCCCAGGCTGCAACTGATTCTGAAAGGCAAAGACGATAAATCGCTCGGTGAAATCGTTTTCGGAAAAATAGAAGGCGAACACGTCATGGCCAGCAGTTCCGCGCAGCCCTTTTCCTTCATGCTCCACAAATCCATACTGGATCGCATTCCCAGAAAAAAAGATTTCTCTCCAGAAGAAAAATCAAAAGAACAATCCGCCGCAGAACCCATAGACCCATAGCCAAGAAGGCTTACTTTAAGATCCCCTTTACGGCGGCCGACAGTTTAACCGGCGTGGTGACCATCCTCAGGAGGAATTCATCGGCGCCCGCATTCATCGCCTTTTCAATGATCTCTTTCGTCCCCTTCGAAGAAAAGATAATCACGGGAACCTCCTTCAACTTGGGCGAAGCCTTGATGATCGCAAGCACCTTGAAGCCGTCGATTTTTTGCATGATAACATCGAGAACAATTAAATCGGGGACTTCATTTTTGAGCAGATTAATCGCCTCGACGCCATCGCCGACTTCAATGACTGTAAACCCTTCCATGACCAGCTTGCTCTTATTCATTTTTCGCGAAATGTTATTTTCGTCAATCAACATCACCTTTTTTTTGCCTGACTTTTTCGATTCGCTGAGAGGGTCGAAACGGTCAATAAAACGCTTAATCAGGACGGCGTGTTGTTCATCGAGGTTAATGAAACGAAGCCCCATGCCCACACCCGACTGATTATGCTGAACTTTGGCTTGAACGGATACTTTTATATCATGGAGAGGGAAAGTCACTTTGACTTCGCTCCCCGGCGGATAAGAGCGCCCAGTGTGAAGATAGAGGCCCGTACTGCTGAGATCAATTCCTTTAACGAGGACCGCATCATTAATCAGGACATCGACGGCGAAAGGAACTCTCTTATGTTGCCTATTTTCAGTACCCAAACAGCTTGTTCCTTTTACATCTTAGAAAGGTTAGATTTTCGGCGGTGGCCGAAAATGAGATAAATAGAAATAGAACCGCTCAGTCTTTATTGTGAGCTTTCCAATAGGTGAACAGAACAGAGCATACGGCATAAACGCCAAAAGCATAATTAAAGCGTAGTGCAAGAACGTAGAAAAAGCAATGCTCTCGGAAAGATCTCGGCAAAGGGACGTGGCTGATTAGACGCCTCGCCTCTTCCTCTTTCCGGCCACAAAATCGGTTTATCGGGCAGAGCCCGCCCTATTGACGTCTATGGAATATTTTGATATATCTTAATTTTTAGTGAATCCGGACGCTTAAAGTCGCGTTAAGAATGTTTACGCTCCGTGGGTGACAATTGTGAAAAACGATAGTGCAAAAACCAAATCCGTTAAGAAAAAGGCGTCCCATCTCTTTGACCAAATCAAAAAGGATTTAGAGGGGCAAAAATCGGCCCTTCTTGCCGAAGCAGGCATATTGATAGGCACTGGCCTGAATCCGAGAAGCGAAGCTCTCCCCGATATAGGCGATCAGGCTTCGGCCGAAGCCGACCAAAATTTCACACTTCGCCTGAGAGAGCGCGAACAAAAACTCCTCAAAAAAATCTCGGACGCTATTTCCCGTATTGACGACGGCACTTTCGGCGTCTGCGAGTCTTGCGGAGAAGAGATCTCCGTAAAGCGATTAAAAGCGCGCCCGGTGACCACACTTTGCATCGAATGTAAGACGCTAGAGGAAGAGAAAGAAAATACCCGACTATAGCCAACCGTAATACGTTTATTACAGTCGCTTGTTCTGGCTGTTCACCTGGCTGCCCATGAAGGGAATTGGAGGTTGTCTCCTTGTTTTCCTCGGTCTCTTCGGTATCTTCTTTTCGATCGTAATTAGCTTTACTTTCTATTTCCTTCCGGTTGCTTTTATCGTCTTTATCGGTTCGTTAATCTTAATTTCGCTTGCGCTCGGATCTCCCGATCAAGGAAAAAAATAAACGAAGGACCGTATGGCTCAAGTCGGATTATGGATTCAGTCCCTTGAAGGAGAAACCTTTCTTATCAAAAAAGATGCAAACGGCTACCCCGACCTTGTCTCTCTCGCGCCTAACCCTCCCGCGTTAAATACAATAGACAAAAAAGAAAAATGTAAATCCTTTTATGAGGATCTGACCGGAAAGAAATACGCACACCCCGATGCAACCTCTCGGCAGGTCCTTTGGGACTTTTTAGAAGTTGCGATTCAAAAACTTCCCTAGCTTAGAGGTGTCGTGGGTAAAGTCGTCAATCAAGCAATGGTTTCATCCGGCAATAGTAATAGATGGACCCAAGGCAATCGTGTCCGTCGCTTGAATACCGCGTGGGGGAATGCCTTTGGGAAAAAGGCGATATATTTTGCTTCCCTTCCTTTAATCGCCGCCATGGTCTTATCCGGCTGCATGGCGAAAACGCCTCCGAAGATCGATCCGGATCTCCGCAGCTTCACAGATAAAGAAATTGGCTTTTCGATAGTCTTTCCCGAAGGCTGGGATATATCCTTGGAAAAGGGCCGCCTTTTCACCGCCACCTACACGCAAAGAAACATCCCGCTGGTCACATTGACCGCCATCGCCGAAACCGAAATCCCCATACTGAGGCACTACCTTCGAATCACGTCATTAGAAAAATTTCCCAGACGCTTGTTTAAATATGCTCAGGGCAATCTTTCCAAAATCAAAGCACTCTCCCCGAAGAAAACACAATTTGGAGGGGCGTCTCTCGATGAAATCGTTTGGGCGGCCGAAAGAGACGGTGTCCCCATAATCGTTCACAGCATCAATCTCCCCTTGGAAGTCGCCCTCGTCCAACTCCACTTCGAATTTCCGAGTCAACTCTATCAAAACCCCGATCAAGTGATCGACTCCGTCCTCGATGGGATTGTCATTCTTCCCACCGTCAAACCCTCACCTGAACGCTTGGCTGCGACCTATCGAACTATCGGTGAAATTTACAAAAGCAAGTCCCTCTGGGGGGAAGCCGGAAATGCATTTCGAGAAGCCGTGAACGCCCAACCAGACAATCCCGAACTCTACGTGCTCCTCGGTGAAAGCGACTTCAAAGTCCAAGCCTTCGATCGCGCCCTCGTTGCCTACAAACGGGCCGTCGACTTATCCATCGAAAATGCCGAGGCCTACAAGGGCCTGGGCGAAACCCATTTAAAATTAGGCGCATTCGATGACGCCATCACTGCAACCAAACGCGGACTCATTCTTTCGGAAGATGAAGCACCCTATTACCTTCTTCTTGGGAATGCCTATTTAGGCAAGGGGGATACGAAAGAAGCCATCCGCAACTTTCAGAAATTACTCCGGAAAGAACGGCTCGAAACGGACGGACATTTGGGGATAGGAAAAGCCTATCTCGCATCGGAACTCTACGAACAAGCGATTTTCGAATTTAAGGAAGTCCTGAGGAGCAGACCTGCGGATACGGAAACCCATTGCCTACTCGAAAAAGTCTACACCCAACTCAATGCCACCGAGGATGCCGCCAAAGAAGCTGCCCTCTGTCAAAAGGACATCAGCAGCCCATCCTGACGACCCCATTTTAATCCGACCCTGATTTTTTGCCGCACACCAGGGCAGCACCTTGAAGGGTCAGCGATTCCACCGAAATCTCCACGAAGCCTTCTTCCTTCATGGCCGAGGTCAGTTCCGAGACCCACTGCGTCTGCCGAATCACAAGGGGTAGCTCTTTTAATACCCCTCCCCACTCCGGGTAAAACCAGGCTCCGATCGGTTGAATGCAGATAAAATAGAGCTCGAATAACACTTGGAGGACGCGCGAAGAAGGATAGGTAAAATCGTGAAACACGAGTTTACCGCCTGGGGCCAGAAGCCGATGGATTTGATGGGTCAGTCGCGGCAGATCCGCATACTTGGGCAAATAAGAGGTGGTCACCACATCGAAGCCCTCGGCGGAGACAAACGCTTCTGCGGGAGATAGAATGAATTGAATGTTTTTAAGCTTTTCTTTTTCGGCCTTGGCTTGCGCAATCTCGAGATAACCTCCGGAGATATCGACTCCCACAATCTTGCAATCAGGATATTGCCGATGCATTGCAAAGGTGAGAATGCCGGTTCCACAGGCCAGGTCTAAAATTTTTTTCGGCGCGGTCATCTCGCGCAACATTTTCCGCTTCCAAAGACGATCGATACCCAGCGTAAAGCGATGCACCACCGCATCATAGCTGGGTCCGGTGTGCTCAAAAAATCGCTTGACCCATGCCCTTTTTTCATCGAGAGCCGCCGTCATAATAGAAGTCCTTTCATTGCAAGAGATTACGCGGGAACTAAAAATCGGACCCGAATCCCAACAACCCGTGCAGGGCGATATTGGGCACGGAGGCCCGCCCGTCGATAACGCGGATTCGCACCCATGCCGCCACCAGCTTTCCTTCAATGGCTAGAAAAAACCGCTTTGAAAAATAGACGCGTTTCTCCGCCCCCAGCTGGAGCCCACCGCCCGTGACCTGATATCCGGAGAGCAATGCCGAGCCATCGGACCGGCTTTCCTTCCCACGGATTGTCGTAATCGGACGGGTCACTGCAAGGCCTGCCCCGAGGCGATACACAAACCCATCCCGTCTCCAAGCCCGATTCAATGTAAACAGGTTGTAGCCGTGTTCGATTTGGAAATGTCCAATCTCAGGCGGCCTATTTTTCAAAAATATTTTATGGTGGATATGTTCGAATTCCCAAGCGCGATTTTCATGCCAGCGGCCCAGACGCAAAACATAATAGGGCGCATTGTCGAATGTCCGAGTCGTGTAGCGCGCATTCACCTTGATCTCCTCTTCTCCGTTTTGCCGGATACGAAGAGGTGTTTTAAAATTATAGGCCGAGCCACCGAAGAGTTGCGCCGTCCAAACCTGTTCGGCCTTTGCGGTCGCGCTCATGAGAATAAGACTGGCCGCAGTCATAACAAACGTATAGGCGCAGACGCCTTTTCCTACCATCGTTTTTGTATCAACACGTAATATTCTCCTCCACCTATCTCAAATTGAACGGCGAGTCCATCGCGCGGTTCCGTAAAATAAGCGCTTGCTGCAATCCCGATCGCGGCGCCCGCCAAAACATCTTCTAAATAATGTTCATCGGAGTCGATGCGGCTCCATCCCACATACATCGCCCCGAGGGTGGCGGGCAGGCCATAGGTCCATCCATAGCGCTCCGCCAAGAAAGCCGCGCCACCAAAGGCTGCGGAGACGTGGCCCGCGGGAAAGGCAAAACGGCTTCCGTTTGGCCGCGTGCTGTTCACTGCCCGCTTCAAGCCATGGGTGATCCCGACGGTCGAAAAAAATCCTTTGTAAAATTGGATCCGACCTTCAGGGTCATCCTGTCCAAAAGTCAAACCATAGGCAAAGGTCGGGATCGCAATTTGGACCGCGTCCCCTGCCACGCTTGCCGATTCGCCGGCCTTAGAAAATAAAGGCATACCCAAAGAAAAAAAGAAGACCGAAACCGCCAGAACCACAACACTTTCCTGCTTCATCTGGGGAGTCATTATGCGGCTTCACTCTAAATTGTCAAGTCATTAGGAATCGGGCTTGACCTCCGAAAGGAATTTCTGTAGCCTTCCCGGACATGAAAGTAATCGGGCTGATGTCAGGGACTTCCTCCGACGGCATTGATGCCGCCCTCGTCGATATCCGAGGCGGCAGCGGCCGCCTTAAAATCGCACCGCTCGCCTTTAAAATATTCCCCTATCCCCGATCGCTTCAAAAAAGGCTCATCGCGCTGGCCTCGGGCCTTCCCCTGCCGGTCGCGGAAGTCTGCCACCTCAATTTTCTTCTTGGGGAATATTTTGCGGATGCCGTGATTCGCCTCGCCAAGACCGCAAAAACCCCGCTTGCCGAGATCGCGCTGGTCGGCTCCCACGGCCAAACCGTCCAGCATTTGCCCCGGCCAAAACGAGACGCGAAATGGTCGATTCGCTCGACCCTACAACTGGGGGAACCTTCGGTGATTGCCGAGCGAACCGGGATCCCCACCCTTGCGGATTTCAGGGCGCGAGACATCGCCGCAGGGGGCGAAGGCGCGCCGCTAACGCCCTATCTGCATTACCATCTCTTCAGCACGGCTCGAAAATCACGCGCTATCATCAATATTGGAGGTATCAGCAACATCACTTACCTTCAAGCCAGCGCAAGGCTTGAGGAGACCGTCGCCTTCGACATGGGGCCAGGCAATATGCTGATCGACGCCGTGGTTTCGACACTAACGAAAACACGCAAACACTTCGACCGAAATGGTGCCATGGCCCAGCGGGGGAAGGTTCACCCGGCCTTGCTCGCCCAATGGATGCGTCATCCATTTCTAAGACGAAGCCCGCCCAAAAGCACGGGGCGAGAAACTTTTGGGCCACTCTTTTTGGAGGAAATGATCAGAAAATCGCAAGCCTTAAAGCTTTCCGCCAATGACCTTGTGGCAAGCGCCACGGCCTTTACGGCGATGTCGATTATCAAGAATATCAAATCCTTCGTCTTGCCCCTCGGGGAACTCGATGAAGTGATCGTCGGAGGGGGGGGAGTAAAAAACTCCGTCCTTATGAAATCGCTCAAATCCTCCCTCGCTCCCCTTCCTGTGCTCAGATACGAAGTACTCGGATACGATTCCAGAGCGATCGAAGCCATCGCTTTTGCCCTGCTCGCCTACCAAAGCTGGCATCGCCGACCGACCAACCTCCCCTCCGTCACCGGGGCCCGGCATTCGGCGGTTTTGGGGAAGATCGTTCGATAAGATCACTTTCCGGCAATTTCAGTAAATAAAACACCTTCCTTACAAATCTCTCAAAAAACCCACTTCATTTTATATTTGCTATACTAATATTTATGCGGTTCCTTCGCCTTGGCCTCTTTGGTCGAAACGATAGGCTTCACCCGGGCCGGGCATCGGATCCCATTTAAAATAGGCGGTCAGGGCGTCTCGTTTAAACTGGGAATTTTGAGAATAGCAAAACGAGACTCAAGAATCGTTGGATGTCAGCCGATAGATAGAAATAAATCAAGGCGAACCTACAATATCAAGCACACATCGATGAGTCTCCCAGGCCAAAAATCAAGCCCATAAACACTTGTTCTTTCTTTTAGAGAAATGGTTTCTTTAACGATGAACCCACTTTTAAAGACGAGTCGGGAAAAAGGACGCGATGGAAACGGGACCGCTTCATCGGATTTCAGTATGTCGTACGTAAACAGGGCTCCCGCCGCTTTTCGTATGGGCCTTCCGAAGCAATCCATAATATTCGGAGCGATAATGACAAGCCTTTGCGCCATTTTATTCTGCCCTCCGAAACTAAAAAACATACGGACGCAAATGAATGGATAGTGCCGATGACAACAATAACCAGGAGGACCAGACGTGAAAACGATTGAAACCATCGTCGAAGAATGCATACCGATTTCTGTCCAGACGATTCTAAAGGAAAGCGGCATTCAAATTTCGGAACACACCGATGAAAAACTGCATTTCGGTATCATTGCCGTGATTGGGTTTTCTGGCCACAAATTGGGCGGGGCCCTCGGATTCGCCGCCGAAGAATCGATTCTCATCGAGGGCTACGGCGAAGCAAACACGCCGCTTTCGGATGGCTGGGTCGGGGAAATTGCAAACCAACTCCTCGGCCGCTTAAAAAATGCCTTACTCGCCTATGGAGTGGAGGTCCAAATTGCCATTCCCATGGTGTTGCACGGTCTCAATCTTCAAGTCAGTGGAAAGTCTGCACAGATAAAACAATTTAAGTACAGCTCAAAATTCGGCAATACCTGTGTGTGGGTCGATGCCAATTGGGATATGAAGAAGGAACGAAACGAGGTCGAGGCCGATCAGCACGCCAAAGCCGAGGGCGATATGATGCTTTTTTAATTTCACCGACTTGTAAACAGGGATATAACAAATTCGGAAACCGCCCGTTCAGGGTGTGATCCGCATGAAACAATGGAGGGCACCATGTCCATCAAAAAATATTTAGTTCTGCCGAATGAAGTGACCGCGTTCGAACATAATTATCTGACCAATCTCAACCGCGTTGCCTTGTATTTTTTTCTCCTTCATATTCCGGTATTCATGTTGGTGGCCTGGGCTTCGGGCACGGGTCCGATGTTTGCCTTGGGTTTAACCGTCGCCATACTAGTCGGCCCGGCGATCGCCCAATTCACCATGAAAAGCGAACGCGTAAAATCGATGGTCTACGGCTTTACGGCGATGTGCATGGGCGCCCTGTTGGTGCACTTCGGACAGGGCTTTGTCCAAATCGAGATGCACTTCTACTTTTTTGCCCTCTTGGCCATGCTCTGCGCCTACGCGAATCCCGCAGTCAATATTGTTGCTGCGGTGACCGTCGCTTTGCACCATCTGATCTTCTATTTTATCCTGCCGAGAAGCGTTTTCAACTATGAGGCCCCCATCTGGGTCGTCCTCGTGCACGCCCTCTTCGTCGTCCTCGAAACCGTGGCCACTTGCTATATCTCCCGCCGTTTCTTCGATGACGTGATCGGTCTCGAAAAGATTGTCCAGGCCCGGACCCGAGAAGTGAAATTAATACTTAATAACATCGGGCAAGGATTTATGACGGTTAGTCTCAATGGCACGATGTCGAAGGAACGCTCCTCCGTCGTTAAAACTTGGTTTGGCGAGAGCGGAGAGATCAGCGCCTTCGCTGACTATATCCGCCCCACGGACAGCAGTGTCGCCGAATGGTTCGAAATCGGAATGGACGCCCTCAGAGAAAATATTCTGCCCATGGAAGTCTCCCTCGATCAACTGCCGAAGCGCATCGTTGCCGGCACCGCCATTCTCGAGTTGACCTATAAACCGATTACGGACGACGCGGACCAACTCGAAAAGATTTTGGTTATTATCTCGGACATCACCAGCCAAATCGAACGGGAAGCCGCCGAAAAGCAACAAAAACAACTGATGGATATTTTTGGACATATTATGCGCGACAAACTCGGTTTCTTGGAATTTTTGACCGAAGCCGACAGCATGATCGATGCCATCATCGAACACAAATACGAAAACTTGCCGCATCTAAAACGCATCATTCACACCATTAAAGGCAACGCCGGATTATTTGGAATGACCAGCGTCTCGACGCTTTGCCACCAATTGGAGGATGAAATCACCGCGGAAGGAACGATTCCAACGGACGAAAACCTCTCGGCCTTACAAGAGGAGTGGAACAAGGTCCGCGAGAAACTCGATAGCTTGCTCGGGGAACGCATGGTAAAAAATATCGAGATCAACGATGCCGACTACGAGATGGTGCTTCGCGCCCTGCTGAATAGAGAGGATCCGGATAAGATCGCGCGCATGGTTCAATCGTGGAAATTGGAAACGGCCGAACACCGCCTCGAATATATCAAACAACAAACGGAAGGTTTGGCGCAACGGATGGGGAAAAAGGGAGTCGATATATACGTGAAGCCCAACAACATCCGCTTGCAAAGCGAACATTGGGCTCCCTTTTGGTCCAGTTTTACGCATATCATGCGCAACGCCATCGACCATGGCATCGAAACGGAAGCGGAACGGAGCCAGGCCGAAAAAGAAGGTCAGGGGACGATCACCATCGAAACCCATATCCAAGACGGTGAATTCTTGATCACCGTGCAGGACGACGGACGCGGTATCGACTGGCATGCCGTTGCGGAAAAGGCAAGCCAGGCCCAACTGCCGCACGAAAGCAAGGAAGACCTCATGAACGCGCTGTTTCAAGACGGCGTCACCACGAAGCGAGTCGTCACCCAATTTTCGGGTCGAGGCGTCGGGATGGGCGCCGTTCGCGAAGAATGCCGCAAGCGTGGCGGTTCCATCAACCTCGACAGCCAGGACGGAAAGGGGACGAAGATCTTATTCCGCTTCCCACTGAGCGCTCATGTTTACCATTCGGATAACGGTTCTTCATCAAGAGCCGCTTGAACACCACGGAAAGGATTGATCGAATATCATCTTTTTTACACAACCGCAGAAAAGGAAAAAGACGATGGGAAAACTTGTGTTAATCGTAGACGATTCAGCCTCTGTCAGGCAACAAGTCGGCATGGCCTTGGGCCAGGCCGGTTTTGAGATGTTGGAAGCCGGCGATGGAAAAGAAGGCGTTGCAGCCGTCGCTTCGAATCCAAATATCGCCATGGTGGTGTGCGACGTCAACATGCCGAACATGAACGGCTTGGACATGGTGGGCGAAGTCAAAAAGAATCCTGCGAATAAAGCCCTACCGATCATCATGCTCACCACGGAAGGGCAGCCCGCGCTGATTAAAAAAGCCAAAGAAGCGGGGGCGGTCGGTTGGATCGTCAAACCCTTTAATGCCGCCCAATTGGTCGCCACCGTTAAAAAACTCACCGGCGGCTAATGCGAATGGGGCTGTTGGGGGGGTGGAAAAAAAAGGACCCGCTCAACGAAGAGGTGCTCTCTGCGCCTCAAGACGCGGGGCCCCCGTCTTCGAACGATTGCCCTCAATGCGCTGCGCGCATGATCGAAATCGACGGCAAAATTTCAAAAAATAGAGACCGCATCAAGGACATCATTCACGACGTTCAAAAGCTGAGCATTGAGGAAGTCCTCGCCATTGGGAATTGCATCAACAGCATTGTCTCGCATACCCGTAGCTACATCGCCGACTCTAAGGCCTCGTTGGAAAAAAACTTCGCGAAACAATCGGATTTTTTGGAAACGTACATCGCACAATCCCGCGAAACCGTCAAAGCCCAAGGCAAAACCGTTGAACATGCCCTCACGCTTTCCGGGAACATTTCCGGTGCGGGAGAGGCCGTCGACAAGCTGGCCCGCGAAGCCAAACTTTTAGCGCTCAATGCGACTATCGAGGCCGCGCGCATGGGCAGCTCGGGCAACGCCTTCGGGGTCATCTCCGACGAAATGAATCATTTAAGCGACGAAATCGCAAAGGCCAACCGTTTAATCGAAGGCGCGATCGATGCCATTCGAAAAAGCCTTCCATCCATCCTAAAACAAACCACGACTCAAATGGAAAAAATCGAAGAATTTACCCTTACGATGAAAGACCTGAAGGGAAGTATCGAGCAATCGATGTCCTTTACCGGAAACGCCGGAGACAATCAACTCGACACGATTCTCGATCTGTCTTATTCCGCATTGTCGCATCTGCAATTTCAAGATCCGATGGTTCAAGAGTTGGAAAAGGTCAATGCAATCCTGCTCGACTGCCACAGGAACCTAAGCGTCGGTTTCGGTCTGCCCTTTTCGGAAAAGTATGTCGATGTCAATTCTAATAAACTAGAGATCGACAAAAAAGGCCGCAACGGCTTTGAAGGGAAAAACGAACCCGGTTCGGAAACGAAAAGCGATGCCGACCAGATAGAATTGTCCGAAAGCGAGCAGGAAGCAGGCGATGTCTTGCTCTTTTAATGCGTCAGGCCGCGGGGTCATCCGGTCCCACGCGCTGGAATCGATAAATCGCCAGGTGTCCCCCCGATCAATCACCGTTGAGCTCCGCTTTAAGCACTTGGTAGGCTTCGACGACCCGCCGCAAATGTTCTTCGTTACTCCGGTCCCCGCCTCTCGCATCGGGATGATACTGCTTCGCCAAACGGCGGAAGGCCCGGATGACATCCGGCAAGGCGCAATCCTCTTCCAAATCTAAAATCCGATAGGCCTCCGTCAGGGTGGATACCTCTTTCCATGAGGAAGAACCGTTGGCATTCTGTCCTGTGGCCCGCGCAAAAAAATCGGAGAGATTAAAGGCGGAACGCGAACGGCGCCTTCCCCTGCGGTAAAGCGTCGACTCCACGGCATCCAATTGATCCGCGATATAATTGACGCGGCCTGCGGCTTGCCGCAGTTGTGCAAGACCTTCGGAAGCCTCGACCTCGACATTCAATTTGGCGATAAGCGATTCGAATCGAAAAAGCTTTTCTTCGAATTTTAAATAGGTCAGGGCCTCGGTTTCGTAATATCGATCGAAGGCGGTGTCGAATGCATCGGGCAAAGCCGATCGCATTTTGGTCAGGTGGCGTTTCAGCCGCCGTTTCTGTTCCAAAAATCGCTTTACCGATTCTCCCTGATCCGTCATGTCGCTTGATTCTATTCTTCAGTGTGACGCGTGTCGAATCGCGTGCAGCTTCGACCGGCCTGAGTCCGCCTCGACGATCCCCATCGGGTCGCCGCGTGTTTCACTGGCTAAATGCCCTTGTCGTCGGCAGGGCGCTCTAAGGCCGGCGGGCTCTCCGATTGTTTATCTTCCAATTTACGTTTCTTTTTCTCTTCCTTTTTCCGTTTCTTTTCCAATTCTTTCTGGCGCTTCTCGAATTTGTAATTTTGCTTCATCCACTCCCTCCATGCCTCAGCAGGCAACGCCTTGGCTCATCAGGTAATTTTCATAGGTGTCTTTAAAATCGATCACCCCTTCAGGTTTAATTTCAATAATGCGCGATGCCAAGGACGAGACGAATTCCCGGTCGTGGCTGACGAAGATCAGCGTCCCCGGATATTTTTCGAGTGCGCTATTGAGCGACTCGATCGACTCCATGTCGAGATGGTTGGTCGGTTCGTCCAAGGCCAAAACATTCGGACGCTGCAAGACCAGTTTTCCAAAAAGCATTCTGCCCTGCTCCCCGCCGGAAAGGACGTTAACCGGTTTTTCCATATCGTGCTTCGAGAACAAAAGCTGTCCCAAAGTCGCCCGAACCACTTGTTCGTCTTCGCCCGGAGGCATCCATTGACGCATCCAATCGAAGACGGTTAAATTCGATAAAAAGTCGTTCGTGTGATCTTGAGAAAAATACCCAAACTTCACGTTTTCCGACCATTGGACCTTGCCCTCGTTTGGCTTGAGCCCTTTGATTTCGATGTCCGGGACCAAGCTCCGCAAAAGCGTCGTTTTACCGATGCCGTTTTGTCCGATCACGGCGATCCGCTCTCCCGCATTGATGCTCAAGTTCAGTCCCTTAAAAAGGGCTTTTCCATCATAGCCCCTGCAAAGATCCGTCGCTTCCAAGACGGAACGATATAATTTCTTATCTTGTTCGAAACGGATATAGGGGTAAACCCGGCTGGAAGGCTTGACCTCTTCCAGCTTAATTTTTTCGATTTGATTCGCTCGCGAAGTGGCCTGTCTGGCTTTAGAGGCATTGGCGGAGAAGCGTCGAACGAAGGTTTGTAGTTCGCTGATCTGGGCCTTTTTCTTGGCGTTGTTGGCCAATAAGAGTTGGCGCGCCTGGGTCGACGCCGTCATATAGTCGTCATAATTTCCGGGGTAAATTCGAATCTCGCCATAGTCGAGATCGGCCATGTGCGTGCAGACGCTGTTGAGAAAGTGCCGGTCGTGCGAAACGATAATCATCGTCGATTCCCGGCTATTGAGAATGCCCTCCAACCATCGGATGCTGTCGATATCGAGGTGGTTGGTCGGCTCGTCCAAAAGCAAGAGGTCCGGATCGGCAAACAAGGCCTGGGCCAGCAACACCCGCAGTTTCCATCCCGGCGCCACCGCGCTCATCGGCCCATGATGCTGCGCCAGAGGAATGCCGGCGCCCAAAAGCAACTCGCCGGCGCGCGCCTCGGCGGTGTAGCCATCGCGTTCTGCATAGGCCACTTCGAGGTCGGCAACCTTCAAGCCCTCTTCCTCGCTCATTTCGGGCAGTGCATAAATCCGGTCTCTTTCCTGTTGTATGCGCCAGAGCTCGCTATGCCCCATGACGACGGTATCAAGCACGGTATAGGTTTCGAAGGCGAACTGATCCTGGCGCAGGGCCGCCATGCGTTCGTTTGCGCCGATGGAAACCGATCCGGCGGTGGCCTCGATCTCGCCCGATAGAATTTTAACAAAGGTCGATTTTCCGGAGCCGTTGGCCCCGATCAATCCATAACGGTTTTGTTCCCCGAATTTAACCGATACTTTTTCGAAAAGGGGCTTGGCTCCAAACTGGATGCTCAGGTTTGACGTTACAATCAATCTATTCCTCCAAAAATATAAAAAAGCGTTCTTATAAAATCCTCTCCCTTCCCTCGACTTTTCCCGGACAGGGACACAAACAGATCCGGAGGATCTGAAGTAAAGGGATTGGAAATAGGATACTTTATCAAATGTGCGGGTTAAACTCAAAAAATAAGGGTACAATTGCACCGATTGGGTTAAGAGAGGGTCCGAATGCCTCTCAATCTATTCAGGACATCGTCGGGTCAAGGCTATTTTTCTTCAATGGACTTATACGGGGCTCGGTACTGGTGTAACTTGCGATAGAGCGTTTTCCGATCGATTTGGAGCACTTTGGCGGCCTTCGCCTTATTGCCGTTCACAAGGGTGAGCACCCGCATGACGTATTCCTTTTCTAATGCATCCAAGGAGGACATCTCCTCCAATGCCTGATCGAGCACGACTTGATCGCCCTGGTTTTTTATCATCTCCTTCGGGAAATCTTCCGCCGTAATCGTGTCCTTCTGAGCCAAGGTGACGGCGCGCTCGATGGCGTTTTCCAATTCTCTCACATTGCCCGGCCAGGCGTAATTTAAGAGGACATGCAATGCCGACTCGCTGAAGCCCATGCTTTTTTTATTCTGTTCCGAGAGAAATTTCTTTAAAAAATGCTTCGAGAGGAGCGCGATGTCGTCTCGTCGGCTCCTTAAGGGTGGAATGTCGATTTGTAAAACATTCAGGCGATAGTAAAGATCGTCCCGAAAGCGCTTTGACTTGACCGCTTGCAATAGGTCGACATTCGTCGCGGAAATGATGCGGATATCGACGGGGAGGGTCCGCGTCGATCCGACAGGGCGGACGGCCTTTTCTTGAATCGCCCGGAGCAACTTGGGTTGGAGACTCAAGGGAATTTCTGCGATTTCATCGAGGAAGAGCGTCCCCCCATTGGCCGCCTCGAAAAGGCCTTTTTTGTCGGACTTGGCGTCCGTGAAGGCGCCGCGGACATGGCCGAAGAGCTCGCTTTCGAGCAAGGTTTCCGGGATGGACGCACAATCGATCGCCATGAAAGGAAGGCGTTTCCGTGGGCTATTATAATGGATCGCCCGCGCCACGACTTCTTTTCCGGTGCCGCTCTCCCCGGTGATGGATATGCTGATGGTGCTCTCCGACACCCGCTGGATCAACTGAAAGACCGCCTGCATGGCCTTGCTTTTTCCAATCATGTTCGAAAACTCGAAGCGTTTCGACATCTCCTGCCGCAAATAAAGGACCTCTTGATGCAGGCGAATTCGTTCGAAGGCCTTTTCGACAACGAGCAGGAGATGTTCTTGTTTAAAAGGCTTAACCAAGTAATCGATCGCGCCGGCCTTCATCGCTTCAATGGCCGAGGCCACCGTGCCAAAGGCCGTGATAATAATCACCGCCTGTTCGGGGTCGCCCTCTTTCACTTTTCGAAGCAGGTCGATCCCAGACAGGCCTTCCAGTTTAAGATCGCTAATTAAGAGGTCAAAGGCCTTCACCGTCAGCGTTTCGAGTGCTTCTTCCGCGTTGGGTATCGATTCGACCGCGTAGCCCGCCTCCCCAAGCAAATCGACAAGGAGTTGCCGCATTTCGCGATCGTCCTCCACTATCAACACCGATCCTTTTGTTTCGGTCATATCAATCTCTTTATGCATGGCATCTCAACGAATTATACGCTTTTTTACTCATAATTTCTTAAGGACGATCTCAGAAATCGTTCCGGGCGAATTCATAGGACGAGTCACCCAATCGGCCCGGAGGGCCCCTCTCGGGAGATTCGACATCACATTGATTCAGTCCGGCCGCAAGGTTAAAATGGAGCAAACACAGCGAGAACGACTCATGTCCGATTCAAGGCCGAAGACCGCCAGAAACAACCAGCCCAAAAAGGCCGCATCTAAAGAGATGCACCGTTTAAAGGCCTCCGAGGCGGGCTTTCGTTCGATATTTGAGCGAGTCGCGATCCCTCTGGTTACCTTTGACCCAGACGGAAAGATCGACCGGTACAACCGGGCCTTCGCCTTGCTTTTTGAGCTGCGCGAAAAAGATTTGAAAGGGAAATCCTTATTCCAGACCCTCTCGGGCCTTAAGGCGGACCCTCGGATAAAGGCCCTCGTCCGGGCCGTCTTTAAAGGAAAGGCGAAGACCGACATCCAATGGAAGGTGACGAGCGCGAAAAGCGCCGCGCGCAACTTCGCGGTCTCGACCTTTCCTATTGGGGACACTCGAGGACAGGTCTCTTTTGGCCTGGCCATGTTCTCCGATGTCACCGAAAACAAAACCCTCGAACGCGCCCTTCTCCATACGGAAAAGATGGCCGCCATGGGCACCCTGGCCTCCGGCCTCGCCCATGAAATGGGGACGCCGATGAATGTGATTTTGGGACGCGCGGAAACGCTGTTACGGCATACGCAAGAAGAACAAACCGTAAAAGGCCTGACGATTATTATCAAACAGATCGATCGGATGACCCAATTGATCGATCGCCTTCTCGCCTTTGCCCGAACGGCCCCCCTTGAACGTAGACAGTTCGATTTGAACGCCCTCATTAACAAAAGCGTCGAACTCGTCGGCCAACAGATAGAGAAAAAGAAGGTGGCGGTGAAAACCCTCCTCGACCCAAAACTGCCCGCCATTTGGGGAGATCCGGATCAAATTGTTCAAATGATGGTCAACCTCCTCATCAACGCCCTCGATGCCCTGCCCTCGGGCGGGGCGATATCGATTAAAACGGCCCGATTAACCATGCGTAAAACGAGGCTCCCCCTTCGGCCATCCCATGACAAAATAAAAGGGGCGATTCGAATTGTCTTCGAAGACCGGGGCAGCGGGATCGATCCGGTCCACATCGACAAAATATTCGACCCCTTTTTTACGACCAAGCCTGTGGGTAAAGGCACCGGACTCGGTCTCGCCGTGGTGAGCGGCATCGTCCGGGACCATGGGGGACGCATTGAGGTCGCCAGCCTCCCCGGTCAGGGAACGACATTTACCATCGACTTGCCAGTCGGACGCTGATACGCAAAACATCGCCCTCGCAAGCTCAGGAACGGGATTCACGTTCAGACTCCCGATTCGTAATGCTAAATCGCCGATTCCCTTGAGAATTATGCCCGCCCTGAACTTGACCCCTCCTAAGGGTCATGCTAGTATTCCGGGCTTTTTAGTCCATTTAAACCGGATTCGGATGAAGCCTAATGGCAACGGCGATTCGAGGCATCGAACTCTCGAAATCTTTTCAACATTTCCAAGTGCTCCAATCGGTTTCCATCGAGATTGCATCGGGAGAATGCTATGCCTTGTTCGGGCCCAACGGCGCGGGAAAGACCACGCTTTTGCGCATCTTCGCCACCCTGCACCGGCCCTCGGCGGGACGCTTCGAAATTTTGGGATTCGATGGAAACCGAGAGCGTGCAAAAATACGGGCGGCGATCTTTCTGATCGGCCATGGGTCTTATCTTTACGACGATTTAAGTGTGAAGGAAAACATCCAATTCGCCATCGGCATCCGGGGCTGGAATCCGACGGATTTGGAGATTAAAAAAGCCCTGGACCAAGTGGGCATCGGACGCTTTGCCAAGCTGCGCAGCCGCTATTTATCGGCAGGCATGAAAAAGCGACTCTCCATCGCCAAGGCCCTGCTGGTGCGACCGAAGCTCTTGATTATGGATGAGGCCTATGCCGCATTGGACGAGCTGGGCGTGGCCATGGTGAACGAGTATATCCGGAATTTCACGAAGGAAGGCGGCACGGTGCTGATGTCCTCGCACGACCGGGCCAAGACGGCAGAAGTGGCCCATCGCGTGGGCGTGCTCAACCGTAGCGTCTTAAATGAAATGAGCGTAGAAGAAATGTCGGCAGCCGATGCAATTTTTTAGCGTCATCCGATGGATTGCCTGGAAAGATCTCCTGAGCGAATACCGTAACCGGGAGAACATCTCGTCGATGTTCTTCTTCGCGATTAATGTCATCCTCATTTTCAGCTTCAGTTTCTCGCTCGATCCCGAGACCATTAAGGAAATCATGCCGGGTATTATTTGGGTGGCCTTCGGTTTTACAGCGATTATCGGCTTGGGCAAATCCTTCCTCGTGGAGGTGAACAACGATTGCATGGAATACTTTCAGATGCTGCCCATCCCCAAGGGGGCGATCTATTTGGGCAAGTTCCTCGGCAATTTTTTATTTATGCTGTCGGTCGAAATCGTGCTGTTTCCGCTCTTTGTGCTTTTCTTCAATCTCGACATTCTTGATCAGTTTCTTAAGCTTCTGTTAATATCGACCGTTGCGACGATTGGTCTGTCGGCCTTGGGCACCCTTTTCTCGGCCCTGACGGTGCAAATCCGGGCCCGGGAGGTGATGTTTCCAATCTTGCTGCTCCCCTTGTCCGTGCCCATCTTTATTGGCGCGGTCGAGGCGACACGGGGGATATTAAGCGGCGATGCTTTTGCGCTCTATCGCCACTGGATTGAACTCTTGGTGGTCTTCGATGTAATATTCGTGGTGGTTTCGTTTTGGATCTTCGAATTTATTTTGGATTATTAAAGGACGGCGCTTAATTAATGCTCTCGACACGCTTTATCGGCTGGCTCCGCAGATATGAAAAGTGGTTCGGCATCGCTGCGGTGATCCTGATCGCCATCGGCCTCTACACCGGCTTGGTCACCTCCTCGGCGGACTACTATCAGGGGGAGGTCGTGCGCATAATGTATGTCCACGTGCCCTTCGCCCAAACGGCGATGTTCGCCTATTCGACTCTTTTTATTTGCAGTATTTGGTATTTATGGAAACGCGATCCTATTGTAGACAACGCCGCCCACGCCGCCGCGGGCATCGCCCTCTTTTTTACGGCGGGCGGTTTGTTGACGGGATCGATCTGGGGAAAACCGACCTGGAACACCTGGTGGACCTGGGATCCCCGGCTCACCTCCTTCGCCATTTTATTTTTGACCCTGGTCGGCTACCTCATGCTCCGGTCCTTTTTGGACGATAAAGAGAAAAGGGCGACCTTCGCCGCGATCTTGGCGATTATCGGCTTTATCGATCTCCCTATCGTGCATTTCTCCGTGGAGTGGTGGCGCTCTCTTCATCAGCCCTTGTCGATCTCGACCCGAGGGGTCAGCATCGCCGCGGACATGGCCATCCCTTTCACCTTAATGTCCATCGGAATCGCCCTCCTTTTTACCTATATGTTGATGGTGCGAACCCAGATGCTTTATCTGGAATACCTGCTCGAGGCCAAACAGGGTCGCTTGATGAGCGAGGAGCACTTGTGAATCCGTCCTACAATGCCTTATCCTGTGGGAGGGAGATCCGCTGAAAGGGCTTTACACCCGCTGGGCCGTGCTTCTCATCCTTTTCGGCGGCATCGGCCTGCTGGGCTGGGCGCGCTATAGTCGAGACGTTCGGGCCTACACCCCCATAGAGATGATGGGGAGGTCCTCCGGGACAGGCCTTCGTTTAATGGGACGGATCGACGCGGGCAGCCTTGAAAGGGGATCTGAAGGCAAGTCCTTTCAATTTAGGCTCTCGGGAGCGGGCCAACAGATCCCCGTGACTTTTATGGGAGAAGATCAGGATACGCTCAGAGAATTGAAGACCATCGTGGTTATTGGAGATTGGGACGGTGAAGGCCATCGATTCGAAGCGAAAGAAGTCGCTTTAATCCCGAACTATGACTTCATCACCTGGGCTTACCTCGCCTCACTACTTCCCTTAATCGTCTTTATCTTCCATATGGAAAGAAAAGTCGCGTTGCTGTATATTAAGATCAAAGAAGAAAAGGCCTATCGAGCGGAGACAGAAATCTAATGTCCGGAAAAAAAATCGGCATCGTATTCAGCATCCTCATCGTCGTCGGCGGTTTGGGCTACTTAGCCTTAGGAAACTTCGGCGAAAACCTGGTCTACTTTGTCACCCCCTCGGAGGTGGTCACCTTCGGCTCGGACCGCTACGGCAAGAAAATCCGCGTGGCCGGGATGGTGGTTGAGGCCAGTATGAAAGTCATCCCGGAAACCCTTAAAATCCGTTTCGATTTAACCGACGGCGACAAAACCATCCCCGTCGCTTTCGAAGGCGTTCCGCCCGATTTATTTAAAGAAGGAAAAGGCGCGGTGGTCGAGGGCTATTGGGATGGCGATCAAGTTTTCCATTCGCACATGATTATGGCGAAACATGAAGAAGACTATATGCCGATCGAGATGAAAAAGGCTGGGGTGACGCTTCCGACCAAGGGCTTGCTTAAAACACTGAAAGTAGATTAGCCTAGCTCTTCGGCTTTATGGTTTTTAAATCAACGGCTTTTTTAAAATGAGGAAACACTGTCATGCTAGTTGAATTGGGACATTTTGCTGTCGTTACGGCACTGTTGCTGTCTTTTGTCGGCATCATCACCCCACTCATCGCATTGAAGACCCAAAATGCGACCTGGGTCGTCGTGGGCCGACGGTCAATCCTTTCGACCTTTGTCCTGATCTCCATTGGCATGGCCATCCTAATTTATTCCTACCTTGTCGGAGACTATTCCGTCAAATACATCTATGCGACCTCCAACAGCATGCTACCGGTTTTTTATAAAATTGCCGGACTTTGGGGCGGCCATGAAGGCTCACTCCTCCTCTGGGCCTGGATTTTATCGCTCTATTGCAGCCTGGCGACTTTAATCCACTGGAAATCCCAGCCTGTGGTAATGCCCTACTTGATTCTGATCGAATCGATCGTCTTGTGTGGTTTTTTGCTGCTGATCCTCTTTTTATCGAACCCCTTCGAACGCATATTCCCCGTGCCTCTCGATGGGAAAGATTTAAACCCACTTCTGCAAGATCCAGCGATGGTCATCCATCCCCCCCTGCTTTACTTGGGCTACGTGGGTCTATCCATCCCCTTTTCCTTTGCCATGGCGGCGCTTTTCTCGGGACGCTTGGGCGAGGAATGGCTTAAGGCGACGCAGCGTTGGACCGTCTTCGCCTGGCTCTGCCTGACCTGTGGCATTCTCATGGGGGGCTATTGGGCTTATTACGAACTGGGTTGGGGCGGCTACTGGGGCTGGGACCCTGTCGAAAATGCGGCCTTCATGCCTTGGCTCGTTGCGACCGCTTTTCTCCATTCCACGATGGTGCAGGAAAAACGCAAGATGTTTAAGGTGTGGAACCTCTTCCTCATCATCTTGGCCTTTTCGCTCTCGCTCATCGGCACCTTTTTGGTGCGAAGCGGCATCCTTTCTTCCGTCCACTCCTTTGCCGCCGATCCAGGCCGGGGCATCTTTATTCTCGGTTTTGTCACCTTTATGCTCTTGCTTTCTTTCGGCACGCTTATGATTCGCTCTCCAAAACTCAGAAGCCAAATTAAGATGGATTCGATGGTCTCTCGTGAAGCGGCTTTTCTTTTCAATAATTTGTTCTTCCTCGTCGCCTTGGCCACGGTCTTTGTCGGCACCCTTTATCCCTTAGCGATGGAAGTCTTGGAGTTTCAAAAGGTGTCGGTCGGTGCCCCCTATTACAATGCCGTGTTTATGCCCGTAGCCTTGGGTCTGATCTTTTTAATGGGTGTTGGGCCTTATATCCCATGGCGGAAATCCAGCTCCGAAAACTTAAAGAAGCTCTTTGTTTTGCCCTTGCTCTTCTCCATGGGCGTCACGGGACTCTTTTTCGTTGCGGGTGTCCATAAACCATATGCCCTGGCCGGATTGGCCGTGGTCTTCTTCGTCCTGGCCGCCATCTTTCTCGATTTTAATAAGCTGGCATCATTTTGGGCAAAACGGGAAAAGTCAAACCGCTTCCAAGGGTTTTTTTCAGCCTATCGAAATAACCCGCGGCGGATCACCGGCATTATTATTCATATCGGCGTATTGGTCATGGTCGTGGGCATCATCTTTTCGTCGATGTATCAAACCGAAAAAATCCTGATCATGAAACCGGGGGAAGAGGTTAACCTTCAAGCCTTTCAACTGCGAATGACCAATCTCTATGGCGTGAAGGGCGGAAATTGGACGGGGCAGGAAGCCCTCTTCGACGTGTACAAAGAGGGACAGATGATCACCCAGATGCACCCTCAAAAACGTTTTTACACCGTTTCGCAAACGCCCACCACCGAAACGGCCATTTATCAGACCCAGATGGGTCACCTCTTCGTCACCATCCCTGAAGTGGCCCCAGATGTCAGCTGGGCCCGGGTCCGCATTTTACACAACCCGCTTGTCCTCTGGGTCTGGTACGGTGGCGGCATCATGGCCATCGGCGCCTTCATGAATATTTTTAGGAGAGTACGCCGGAATCGCTTGCCGGTCACGGACGCGGCTGGAATGGTCCCTGAGGTCTCCGCCAATATTCCTCAGCCGACAAGGTAAAAATGAAACGGTTTCAAACCTGGCACTTCTTTCTCCTGGCAGGGCTTTTCGCTTTAGTCGCCCTTTTTTATCAGGGCCTTTGGGGCGACCCCAGCGCGCTTCCCCCCGTAATCATCAGCGAACCCGCACCCGACATCGTCGCGCCCGCCCTGCTTTCGGCCAAACAAATCAGCCTCAAGGAAAACTTGGGGAAGGTCGTAGTGCTTAACTTTTGGGCCTCGTGGTGCCTGGAGTGCAAGGAAGAACATCGTTTTCTTTTGGCGATCCAAAAGCGCTTCGAAAACAATCCCGACTTTGTCATGTACGGCGTCAACTATCAAGATCAGGAAAAACTCGCGAAAGAATATTTACAGATTCATGGGAACAATTTCGAACATATCGTCGATGAAAAAGGAAAGATCTCGATCGACTACGGCGTCTACGGCGTTCCGGAAACCTTTGTCATCGACCGGAAGGGTATTATCCGACATAAGCAAATTGGTCCCGTTTTCGGAGATGTCTACGCAAACATGGTTGAAAAAATCATCGAACCCCTATTAAACGAATCCGCGACCGAATCATGACACGATCATTCTTTTTCGCCATCCTAATACTCGTTGTTGTTCCGGTCATGGTTTCGGCTCAGGCGATGAACGAGGATCTCCTGCAACAAAAGACAAAAGAGGTCTCTCAAACCCTGCGCTGCGCGGTCTGCCAATCAGAATCCATTTGGGAATCGAATGCCACCCTGGCGATTCAGATGCGCGATATCATTCGGGAGCGCCTCATCGCGGGAGAAAGTCCCGATGAAATTCGGGCCTATTTTGTCAGCCGCTACGGCGACTATATCGTCTTTAAGCCCCGGTTTCGGGGGATCAATATTTTGTTGTGGGGAGGGCCCTTTGTCCTCTTGGCGCTCGGTGCTTTTTTCCTGCATCGCAACCTTCGAAAGTGGACCGCTCAATCCGTCCAATCGGACACGGAGGACCACTCGCCGATTGACGCAGCGCAGCGCCAACGCATCGAGCGGGAGCTCCATCCCCCTAAATAATGCTTTCCTTTTTATAAGTCTGGATGCAGCGAGACCCTCCGTTGCAAGCCTTGGAGTCTGAATTCATGTTTTCATTTTTTATTAGCGTTTTGCTGGTCATCGTCATCGGGATTCTCGTCTTTCCTTTTTTAAATCGGAAAGAGACGCGCTTGATCGGCGGCCTGGCGGCCACTTTAGATGAAGAATCCGTCAACCTCAGCATCGAACGAAGCACGCTGGCGGCCTCTCTTTCGGAGCTTGAAGTCGATTTTGAACAGGGAAAGGTGACTCCGAGCGATTACGAGAGCCAAAAGCTAGGACTCGAACACAGCTTGCTTACCGTACTGGATCGGCTGGAGGCCCTCGGACCCGAAGCCGCACCCACTTCGAAAAAGAAACGGAAAAAAGCGCCCTCCGACGAGGCCCCATCAAGAACCCTCAGATGGCTCCCGATGACGAGCCTTGCGCTACTTGTGATTGGCGGATCGACAGGCCTCTACCAACTCATTCACTGGAAGTTCGAGCAGCAGACCTTTGCATCCGACACTGGCCAAGGCGTCTCCGCCGCCTCCCCGATCAATCCGGCCGAGATGGTCGCCCGTCTCGAAAATCGCCTCAAGGAAAACCCGGATGACTTGCAAGGCCAGATGATGATTGGCCGCTCGTACATTGCGATGGAACGATGGGAGGACGCAAAAAAGGCCTTTGTAAAAGTGCTTGAACTCGATCCGAGAAATTACACCGCGCACTATCGCTTGGGGGAAATTATCTTGAGCAACCCCGTGACCGGGACAGCCGAAGAGTCGGAAGCCGCCCTCGGCCACTTCGACAAAGCCCTCATCAGCGTCCCGCAAGATGCGAGCATTCTGTGGGCAAAGGGCATCGCGCTGCTGCAATTAGGCCGCCCATTTGAAGCAGATGAAGTATGGACGGAGGCCTATCAATATATCCCGCGCGAAACCGCCGAAGCGGAAATGGTCCGTCGCGCCTTGGAGGATCTCCGCGCCGGGCGGATGCCCTCGTCACAATAAGTCTATCGGCTATGGATTTTTTTCGTTTACAAGACTCAACATATCCAAGCGCGCACACGACTTGCGAGCGCAACCGGTCCTTTTTCTTTATCGCCATTTTGTCCTGCTTTTTTTTGCTTCAAACCGCTTGTTCGAAGAAAGAAGAAAGTGCCTCAAACGACGAGGTCCAGTCCTTAAAAACCGGCGTCGAAGTCGGAAACCTCGCCCCTAATTTTTTGGTCAAAAATCTAAAGGGTGGCGAAACAACCCTTTCCGAATTCCAAGGAAAAGTCGTCCTCATCAATTTTTGGGCCACATGGTGCGGACCCTGCAAAGCCGAGATGCCCTCCATGGAAGCGCTCTATCAGACATATCCCCGAAAAGATTTCGAAATTTTGGCTTTATCGATCGACATGGTTGAGGACGCCCCGGTTGCTGCATTTACAGAAGAAATGTCATTAAGTTTTCCGATCTTGTTGGATAATACTTTGGAAGTCAATTCGCTCTATCAGGTCCGTGTCGTCCCCACCAGCATATTAGTGGACAGAAAGGGCATCATCTCGCATCGTCTGCTGGGGGCGAAAGACTGGCACGATCCCGATGCAATTCTATTTATAGAAAATTTAATCAAGGCGAAGATATGATAACCTATCACGCAAGATACGCGAGGGTATTTTAAATCTAGCAAGACGATTCCGAGGCCATCCAATGAGGAGAAGTTAATTTGCAGCCCGTAGCGAATATGTCTTACATGATCGCCTTTTCCGCAGGTTTCCTTTCCTTTATTTCGCCCTGTGTCCTGCCGCTGGTCCCCTCCTACGTTTCCTATATTACGGGACTCTCGCTTGACGAACTCACATCTCCGGCAGGCAAAGCGCGGGCCCGAGAAATCGCCACGAAAAATTCCTTGATGTTCATCTTGGGATTTTCGACCATCTTTATTTTCTTCGGGGCCTCGGCCACCTTGATCGGCCGTTTCTTTCTATCCAATCAAACGATCATCCGGCAAATGGGCGGGGCGCTCATTATTTTTTTCGGGCTATATATCATGGGCGTTTTCAAATTCGCCATTATGGCGCGGGACACCCGATTTCAATTTAAGAGCAAACCTGCGGGCTATCTCGGTTCCTACTTGGTTGGTGTCGCCTTCGGCGCGGGTTGGACGCCTTGTGTCGGCCCCATACTCGGATCGATCCTGCTCTATGCCGGGAGCACCGGCTCCGTACTCATCGGCATCAAGCTGCTGGCCGTCTATTCTTTGGGACTGGGCCTCCCCCTCTTTTTATCCGCACTCGGGGTGCAATCCTTTCTTTTTTATTTTAAAAAAACGGCACGTTATATGTGGTTGGTATCGGGGGTGAGCGGTGTCTTTCTCGTGGCGGTCGGCGTGATGATCTTTACGAACTCTTTGACCCGCTTTACCTCTTTTCTCACTCAGATCGGATTTGGCTGGACCGTCGGCCAATAAGCCCCATCGCCTTCTAAACCACCTGATTGCGCGATAAGAAAATAACTGCCATGCGAACGATCGCCTATTTTTTCATTATCTTCATATTAAACCTATTCCCGCTGTTGTTCTCAGCGGCTCATGCAGAAGACTACACCTTTCAAGACTTGGTTAAAAAGGAGAGGCCTTCCATTGTCAGCATCCGCTCATCCGCGCTAGGCCGGGAGGGGAAAAACCCCCTGAAAGATTTCTTTCCAATGGGGAAACACGGCAAACTGGGTATAAAAGAGGGAAGCCTGGGCAGCGGGTTTATCGTCCATGCCTCCGGTCTCATCATCACAAACCACCACGTCATCGCACCGCCCCCGCATCACACCCTCGCCACAGAGATCGTCGTTCAACTTGCCGACAAGCGCGAATTTTCCGCAACCGTCATAGGTGCCGACAAAAAAATAGACATCGCCCTTCTTCGAATCGAAGGCGCCGAGCTCTTAACCCCCGTAGACTTTGGCGATTCGGGTACGCTGGAAGTCGGAGAATGGGTCATGGCCGTCGGCAATCCCTTCGGCATTGAAACCGTCATTAGCGTCGGCATCCTCAGCGGAACGGGACGCATTTTGGGCGCCGGCCCTTACGACCAATTTATTCAAACCGACGCAAGAATACATGCGGGCAATTCCGGCGGCCCCTTATACAATATAAAAGGCCAAGTCATCGGCATGAATGCCACCGTTAACGTCGCGGATATCGGCATGGGTTTCGCCATCCCCATTAACATGATCAAAAAGGTGCTGCCGATGCTCGAACGGGACGGAAAAATCACACGGGGATGGTTAGGGGTGATGATTCAAAACCTAACGCCGGATCTGGCGCGGGCCTTTAACGTGGTGGAGGGAAAAGGTGCGCTGGTTTCCGAAGTCATGCGCTTAAGCCCCGCAGAAAAAGCGGGGCTTAAGCGCGGAGATGTCATCGTACAATTCAACGAAAAAGAGGTGGGCAGGATGCACGATCTGCCAACACTCGTGGCCGACACCCCCGTCGGCGAAACGGCGGTCCTTGAGGTCATACGAAATGGGCAATCGACCCGGATCAAGGTTGGGATCGAACGCCTAGAAGACGACGAATAACGAATACTCCAGAAAATGGAACGAGTACAGGGGGGCTTATCGGCCCTTTTGAATCATCCATCCGACCATAAAAATAATCATGCCCAGCAAGGTAAACTTAAGCAAAAAACTCATGCTTTCGTTCTGCAAGGCCGAAACGATCAAGGCATCCAAAATCAACAAAAGCCCCGCCGCCTGAATCGTCCTTCCAAAATAGTAGATCAACTTCATCCATGGTCCCATTTTTTTTGCAAATCTACCATAAGCGAGAGGCAAAAACAATTTATTCGAGAGGCGGGAAATAACGACAGAATTGAGGGGCCTATCGCCGAGGCCGCTCACCGCCTAATCGATCGATCGTTTAAGACGTGGAGTTGAATGCGGATCGGAGAATCCGATACACGCTCGCTTATTCATAGTATTCATATCAAAATGAAAGGCATTTGAAAGTGGAGAGGGCATTACTCGCCTTTGTTTCCATCGAAGGGCTATTGGCTTACGGCGATCAACTGGTCCGGTAGCCAGGAAGGGTCAAAGGGATTTCCTTTCCCCCGCCTCCGCCCATTTCTGAAAATAGGGTGCGGCAGACGAAGGATGCGATCCCGGAGATTGGCGCATTCGTTGGCCGCGCCGTATCGGGTTTTCCCGATGCGGAGGCCTATCGCACCGAGCGGCGTTTACTGATCGACAAGGTATGCCGAGGCGATGACCTCGTCTTTTTCGCGGCCTGGAATTTTCTGTTGTCGAAGGGATCCCTTTTCGCGCTCTATCATGCCCCCATCGGCCTTGCGCAAAAACCCATGGGACAACGTCCGGTCGCCATTGTGCCCAGGGTCCAATTGACGCCACAACTGGCCGAAGGCCGAATCGTGATCGACCTTGGCGACGATCGGTTTTGGCTCTTGCCGAGGGATCTGTCTGGACGAAGCCTCCTCTTCACGATGCGGCACGGCCCTTTCGCTAATCGACAGCAAGGTCTATAAAGTGGGACGCCGCCTGGCCAATACCCTCGACCCAAAGGTCGGCGCCGCCAAGGCGGCTGCCGTCGGAGCCGCCCTGGCGAAGATGGTCGGCGTCGTCGGCAGCCAGCTCGATTTTCTACATTTGGAAAACTATCTCGATCCGCAATCCTTCGCACATTACGTGAGCAGCAGCCCGAACACGCAACAACTTTTCGAGCGCGTGCGAAGCGCCTTGATGCCGGGCGATCATGAAACACTTCAGGCCGCCATCGCACCCCATGGCGGAAGCTTCGCCAGCGCACCGGCCAGAAAAAACGCCACAGCCGCCGCAATCCGGATTGTTCTTTCGGTCGTTCCAACATTACAGGTCATTTTACACCCCCTCCTAACTTTTATTTTAAAAAAATAAAGCCGACCCGCGGCAGGCACCGCTAGAGCGAACCGGCACTCGCCCCATTTTCTGGAGTATCGGAAAGTCACCGGTCCGATTCCGGCGGACGACTCGACCTTTATCTTTTTCTCATTGCGTTTGCTTTCCTCCGTTTTCGGCAAACGGACTTCAAGCACGCCTTCTTTAAAATGCGCGCTGACTTTGTCGATCGCCATATCCGGGGTATTTCGATCGACCGAAAAAAAGAACCGAAGGTCCTCTCGGAGCGATAATAGCCCTCTTCTTTGACCTCCTCTTCCTTCTTCTTTTCCCCCTTAATCGTCAGCACGTTGTCCGCGAGATTGAGATCCAAGTCCTCTTTCTCTATCCCCGGGATCTCGGCTTTGACCACGACATCGTCCTTGTCTTCGTATATATCGATTACGGGCTCAATCATGCTTGGCAGATCGACCAACTGCGATCGTCGCGGCCAGCCGAAACCGAATCGACCCCAGGGTCCATCCCCGAAGAATCGCTCCATTTCCTTCTCCGCCCGCCTCAGGTCTGCAAAGGGTCTCCTTTCCATCAATCCTTTTCCTTCCTCTTTTTTGACTTCAACTTTAGACATTTTCTTGCCCTCCATTCATATTGTGTTTTTTTTATTGCCGATTATCTATTTCCCCTCTCTCAAAAAGAGAATCGAACGAAGGCTGCCCCTACTATGACAAATACATGCGCCATACCGGACATTGGGGCTATATTTTAAGAGGACGCTAAAGTGTTAGTCTTCTAACCAAGTTAGAATTCTCGTACGGAAAAGGCGATGAAATCGAGGGCGAAAATGGGTTTAATCCGGAGATTTTCTTCGATGGATTGGAGGCCGTTAAAAAGTGTGCAGAATATTATGGAAGTATTCCGGGGCATGATGGCCCCGCCTGAGGCAAAATTGCTCAACTCGAAATCAAATCGACTGTCGGTGCTTTCGGCTTAGGAAGGACGGTTGAGGCGGGCGCGGACGCGCCCGCTATGGAAACGCTTCCGTTATTTCAGCGCACGAACCCACAACATTTCCATCGCTTTTCAAACAGGACTATATTTATGTTTTGCGCTCTTTACGGTGACGACGGGGCAAGGAGATTCTCGGACGACCCCCTCCGCCTGACTCCCAATCATGACATGCGAGAGGCCGGTTTCTCCGTGTGTTCCCATCACAATGAGGTCGGCCTTTCTTTTTCGGGCCGTCCGGACGATCTCGACAAATGGAACCCCGTCGACCAACTCCTGACTCGCTTTCAGACCTTTATCTTTCGCCCTTTGAACTAAGTCATTTAAAAACCCGTGTGCATCCTCTTTCTTGTAAGCGCCATACTCGTTATGCAGGGGCGCCGTCGGATCCGAATGATCGGGCCATTCATCTACGTATAGAAAAATTATATTGGGCTTCATCTGTTGGCACATTGAAAACGCGAAGTCGACCGCCTCGTTCGATAGCTCGGAAAAATCGGTTGGAACCAATATCGTTTGAATAGCCATGTTAATCTCCTCCTTTTTCATTCCAAGAAAGGCCTTGTCTCGCATACCGCGCTAGCCTGAAATCCTCCACTTTAGCCAATGATCCCAGGCTAAGGAAATAATACGACATATTTATTATAGTGAATTACCGTAAGCAAAAGCCATCTCTGTAAACCTTAGGTAGTGGGCTACTTTGAAATTCCGGAAGGCGAAAAAATGATGACAAGATAGAATGAAGTATGGTATACGTCAAGTATGCCTAAGCGCACAAGCAAAAAGCCACCATCCGATATAAGCTTGATTGCTCATAGAATAATCGAAGCGACAATCGGAGAACCATTGGTTCCCGAAAAGGCATCAAAAGAACCCACCAAACCAGCCGCCAAAGAAAAGAATCCCGCCGCCGTCGCCCTTGGAAGATTAGGGGGATTGAAGGGCGGGAAGGCCCGGGCAAAGAGCCTGTCTGCTAGAAAGAGAAAAGAGATCGCACGGAAGGCGGCTAAAAAGAGATGGGAAGGAAAGAAACCATGAGGAATCAGAAAAAGAAACTGAAATCTCCTAATGGTATGGCAACAACAGAGCAAATAGTGTCTGCCCATAGAAACCAAAATGGTCATGCTCTAGTAGACACGAACGAAAAGCCAACTATCAATGGCAAAACTACATATTCACCGCTGAGCAGTATCTGGGAGCGAAGTGACGGCGAGCTAATCGAAGCGGCGCTGGTGTTTTATCAGGTCATTAAACCTGAACCGATTCTTGACGCCACCTACAATGCTGGTCGGTTTTGGAAGGGTTCATCGCGCGATGTATGGTCAATGGACATTGACCCCAGATACAAACCGATGATCGTCGGCGACAATCGTATTATGAAAGACGTACCCTCTTCAAAATTTGGGGTTGTCGTGTATGATCCCCCCCATGTTGGACCACAAGGCCGAGACAAGAGCGTGAAGCGATTCGACGTTGACTTTGGAGCAACAGTGGAATGCGGCAAAAAGCAAGGATGGACCTTGAGTTATCTATACCCGCCCTTTCTGAAACAGGCGAAGAGGGTATTGAAACCCAATGGGTTGTTGCTGGCAAAAATCACCGATATGGTGAATAATCACAAATCGAGGTGGGCGCATTGTGATTTTATGCGAATGGCGGAAGAGGCTGGATTCACCGTATGCGATTTAATCGTCAAGATTCGCTCTGGTCCGATGATGTCAACCAAATGGAAGGAAGCGCACCACGCGAGGAAACGGCATTGTTTTTGGATCGTTTGCCGCAACGGGGATAATTGCGAGAGATAGTTGCTCAAGGTGTTTTTGGAACTTTTGGGAATAATGCATCCCACGTGCTAACGCGCTCTGTTCCAGGGCGCCCGACGCCAGGTACTTTGCTTCCAAATCCGCTTGCATTCCATTCTGGCTGATAATGAACCATTAATGCAAACTCAGCCGCGAAAACCCACCACTCACTATTAAACGTCAGGTATCGGCAAGTCATATAAGAGAGGAGAATATTTTGCCGTTCTCCAATCTTGGCTGTGTGTTCGTTGAGACGGGACCGAAGCGTTCGTTTACTTTTAGTGGTTCCCTTAGACGCCTTCCCGATATAAACCAGTTTACTCTTGAAATAAAGTGCATAGATTCCACTGGATGCCGGACCGACTCCTTTTTGCAACGGCAGCAATGGGCTGTTTTCGAGCCTTTCGACTACTTGAGTACGAATACCTCGATCGAGATTAAAGTCAAAGTGGTGCGGATCGCTGTGGTTTTGGGGCATCATTTTCCCATCGTAACAGAAAATCTACTCACAAAGAAAGGAAAAATTAATCAAGTACCTAAGATCATTATGTTTTTCTATGGAATAAAAAATGGAATATTTTTATTGATTATTGACAAATACTCCTGTAGGATCTTTTTTAACCCGCTGATCCGAGTGGGATAATACTACATACTGGAGGAAACGATGGTAATTGCTCAGTCTGAAGCCGGTGAGATTTTAAAGCCACATCTGGAAAGATTTTGGAATTGCATTGTTGGGGCTTGGCGTGAATATCTGCAAGAGTATGCCCATATAAAACATGTTCATACAGATAGAAAAAGGGCAAGCATTCTTCATGATCATATGGTTGATCGCGCTAGGAAGGAATTCCAAGGAGTAAAAGGAGTTCATTTTCTGGAAGGTCGATTATTCCTCCTCTCAATTGATCAACAGATTATCGTCCGATTTAAAAAATTGGATGATGATATGAAGTCAAGAAATTACCCAACTCTCCATGCTCTTAAATTCTTACAGCAGCTTGATATACCTGGAATTCCTCCTGTCACCCGTGTTGAGGCCGGTTATCAATTAAACGGCCTAGAAACCGGGATACAAGCGGTTTTAATAACTTGCCGTGAAGGAGCAAAATTAGAATGGTTTTTGGAGCTTGATCGACCCGCTGGCAACGTAGCGGATATTGTTGAGATGCCAATCAAACCCAGTCCCGCCGGTCCAGATGGGCCCAGCCGCATTAAGATTAAAGAGGGAGAGATAAAGGAGGATAAAAAGAATGGTGAGCAAGGCAATTAATCCAGAGATGGTAGTAATTGCCAGGGAGTCGCGTGGGTTAACCCAGAGCGAATTAGCAAGACTTCTTTCTGTATCACAGGGCAAGATTTCCAAGATAGAAGGGGGGTTCCTGGGCATATCAGGCGATATGCTCCAGGAACTCTCAAGGGTTTTAGATTATCCTGAAAATTTCTTTACTATGACAGACCCAATTGTTGGATTTGGCGTGGGGATGTTTTACCACAGAAAGCGGCAAAGCCTCTCAGGCGGAGCATTGGGGAAAATTCATGCAGAAATGAATATTCGCCGGATGCAGTTATTGCGGCTACTGCGATCAGTAGAAATTCAAGAATGTAAATTTCCCTGTGCGGATGTCGAGGAGTATGACGGCCGGGTAGAAGAGGTCGCTCGGGTTGTTCGGGAAAGTTGGATGCTCCCACGCGGTCCCGTTAAAAACTTAACAAGGGCGATTGAAGATGCTGGCGGCATAATTATCCGATGGGACTTTGGTACAAAGCTTCTGGATGCGGCGAGCCAATGGGTACAGGGCCTTCCTCCCCTGTTTTTTGTCAACACCAATGTCCCGGGTGATCGACTACGCTTTACGCTTGCCCATGAGCTGGGGCATATGCTTATGCATCGTGTCCCGGGCCCTCAAATGGAGGAAGAGGCTCATAGGTTTGCATCGGAATTCTTGATGCCAAAAGATGATATTTATCCATCCCTCTCTGAGATATCGCTGCCAAGACTTGCAAGCCTGAAACCTTACTGGAAGGTTTCAATGGGTGCGCTCTTAAAGCGTGCTACTGACCTTAAAAGAATCTCTGAAAGGCAGGCCCGTTACTTATGGATGCAAATGGGAAAAGCGGGTTATCGTTCGCATGAGCCAAGCGAATTGGACATTCCAATAGAAGAACCCACTCTGTTTAATGAGATTATCAATGCTTATCAGCATCATTTAAATTATACATCGTCAGAGCTAAGCCAACTCTTAGCCATCCACGAGCATGAGTTACGATCCAAGTATTTAGGACAAAGGGCCGGTCTGACTTTAGTGGGTCGCTCGTCTCCTCCCTCCAAGGGAATTATAAGAGAGTTCAAGCCACAGAAATAAATTTTCTCGAAAATTAATCATAGAACATTTTTATGTTGACAATACTTGAGCGCTCATGCATAATGTGATCATAACTTAATCGTGAGGCTCACCATGAGGCAGTTAGACACTAAAGATGGGCTTAAGGCATATTTAACAGCGGTTGAAGGCGCATTCGGTTCTGAGGTTGATTATGCCATGTTGGTGAAGCTTTATACCGGCGATCCCGTCAATGAAGGGAAATACAGCCCTGGGGAATGCTGTGGGACGCGGACGGATAATATTACTGGCAATCCCGATCCGATCCATGTTTCCACGAGTTATATTGAACGTCAAAACCTTACAATGAGAATGGGAATGAGGCGCCTTACCCGGTTGACTAACGCTTTCTCAAAGAAAGTTCAGAATTTAGAACACATGGTTGCCCTATTTTACATGTATTATAATTTCGCTCGGATTCATCAAACATTGAGGATTACTCCTGCGATGGCGGCTGGTGTTTCGGATCATGTTTGGGATTTAGAAGAAATCGTCGGTCTACTTTCAAAGTAGCCCACTACCAAACCTTATTTTGTCACAAGCCCTAACTCCCTATACTTCTTTCGCCCCCTCGAAACGATTCTGCCGCCAGGCCTCGTAGAGAACCACGGCGACGGCGTTCGATAAATTTAGGCTTCGGTTGTCGGGAAGCATGGGGATGCGGAGGAGTTGATCGGGGGGGAGCGCCTCTTTCAAGGAAGCCGGCAAACCTTCGGTCTCCGAACCAAAAAGGAGGGCATCGCCGGGCTGAAAGGACACCTCGCTGTAATGGCGCAATCCGAATTTCGAGCAGGCAAAGACGCGGGGCGGTTTTTCGGCGGTTAAAAAGACCTCCAGGGAGGCATGCACCTGCACACGGGCAAACTCGCGATAATCCAAACCGGCGCGGCGCAGCTTGGCATCGTCCAAGACAAAACCCAGCGGGGCAATCAGGTGCAAGTCAGCGCCGCTGTTGGCGCACAGGCGGATAATATTGCCCGTGTTCGGGGGGATCTTCGGTTCGTACAAGACCACACGGAACATCAGCGCCGCCTAAAATACATGAATCGTTGACGGCCGACTTAATCCTCCAAGTCCGGGCGTCCCCGCAATCGCTTTTTGGTGTGAACCCGGCGCTTGTCTTCAAGATCCTCTTCGCGGGCCGCACGGCTCCTTCGCGTCGGGATGCGGGTTTTCTCGACCTTGTTATACTCTTCTAGGCGCTCGATTAAGCGCTCGAAGGCCTTTTCTTTGTTCCGCCCTTGAGACCGCGACTCGGTCGCCGTCACCACAATGCCGGAGGGCTCGTGGACGATGCGGACACCCGAATCAGTAACATTTCGGTGTTGTCCGCCGGGACCGCTTCCGCGAAAGGTGTCGATCCTCACCTCGCGCATCAGCCTCCCCCGGTCGGTCGAAAACCCTCCCTTTTTCGGACGATGGACTGCCCTTTTATCGCCGAGATCTTCGTCTTCGTTTGAACTGTCTTCCGTGTTGTCTTTTTCGGATGCTGGGACTTCTTCCGTTTCTTCTTCGGTATCCATGCTAAGCTTCCTCACCGTTTGGCCTCTGTTCATCTTACCAAATTGAACGCGTAGTTTCATTCAAACTTTTTTCTGCGTCTTTGGGCTTTCCCATCCCTGTAAAAGGGTGATAAAATCCTGCCATCGATTCGTCGACTCCGGAACGCCGGGGGCGATCGATGCCGTTATCATTGTGGAGATGTTGCATCCATGAAACCGACAATTGCGATCACCATGGGCGATCCCTCTGGCATCGGCCCGGAGGTGATCGCCAAGGGCTTGCTCGACAAAACCCTTTACACGCTTTGCCGACCTTTTGTGGTCGGAAGTTTCGATCAGATGAAAAAAGCGGCCGACCTTTTCGCCCCCGAACTGATGCTCAAGCCGATCACTGCGTTATCGGAGGCCCAATTCACTTTCGGCCTCCTAGAAGTCCTCGACATCGATAAAGATGCTGGACAGAGCCCACTCACCTATGGCCTGCCTCATCCCGCCGGGGCGTCCATGGCCTTGGCTTCCATCCGTCTGGCGGCCACTCTGGCTTTAAATCGGACCGTCGACGCCATCGCCACCGCTCCCATTCACAAGGCGGCGATGAAAGGGATCGGTTTTCCATTTCCCGGTCACACCGAATTTTTCGCCGAGGCCGCCGCCGAAAAAACCTTTGGCATGATGATGTTCGGCGCCGGGCTTAAGATCGTGCTCAATTCCATCCACTTGTCCTTGCGAGAGGCGATCGCTCAACTCAATAAACAAGACATCGCCGACAAGATTCGCTTAACGGCAGCCGCGCTTAAAAAAGACTTCGGAATCGAGAAGCCCCGAATCGCCGTCGCGGGACTCAACCCCCATGCCGGGGAAGAAGGCCTCTTCGGGGAGGAGGAAACCCGGGAAGTCCTTCCCGCCGTTGCCTTGGCAAAAAAAGAGGGTATCTATGCCAGCGGCCCCCATCCGGCCGACACCCTTTTTTATCAATTGCGCACCGGGCGCTTCGACGCCGCCGTCGCCCTCTATCATGACCAGGCCCTGATTCCGATCAAGCTCTTGGCCTTCGGCAAGGGGGTGAATATCACGATCGGGCTTTCCTTTATCCGAAGCTCGGTCGATCACGGGACGGCCTTCGATATCGCCGGCAAAGGCCTGGCCGATCCCGGCTCCCTGCAAGAGGCGGTTCGCGTGGCGGCAGGCATGGCACACCACCGCTATCCACAGCTCAAAAACCACGCCATTTAATCCTTATGATGCGGGAGGCCAAGCCCGCTCTCAGATGATGTTTTTACCCCCTTTTTACGAGAGAGGCAAGAGGGAATTTAAGGGCATGACGGTTCATTAATGATCCAAGCCACGACAAAAGAACAGCACTATGCTAAGCGGAAATGGGGACAAAATTTTCTGGTCGATCCCAACATCGCCGGAAAAATCCTCGACTGCGCGGAGATTCGGCCCGGCGAAAGGGTCATTGAAATCGGACCGGGTCAAGGCATCTTGACGCAAGGACTCCTTGAACGAGGGGCGAAGGTGACGGCCATCGAAATTGACCGGGACCTCATCAAAATCCTCCAAACGCGATTTCAAGACCCATCCGCTTCGCGGATCGACCCCCACGCTTTGACCTTGGTCCATGGAGACGCTCTTGCCTTCGCTTATGAAAACGTAACCGCCCCCTATAAAGTGGTGGCCAATCTCCCTTACAATATTTCGTCGCCCTTGCTGTTTAGACTGCTGGAAGAAAACAAGCGGATCGACCGAATGATCTTGATGCTTCAAAAAGAAGTGGCCGAGCGCATTGTATCCGTGCCTGGCGTCAAAGCCTATGGCGCACTCTCCGTCATGGTGCAATATTATGCCGATGTGAGCATCTTATTCCGCGTTTCGCCCACCTGCTTCCGTCCTCGCCCTAAAATCGCCTCGGCAGTCATCTCGCTGAAGCCGCTGGCAAAACCACGGGTCGCGGTGGGAGACGAAGCTCTTTTTAAACGCATCGTGAAAGGCGCCTTTCAGCATCGAAGGAAGCAGCTGCCCAATGCCCTCCGCTGCGCCGGGTTTGACGAAGAAAAGGGACTGGCCGCCCTTCTTCAAATGAAGATCGATCCCAAAAGAAGAGGAGAGACCCTCAGCCTCCAGGATTTCGCCCAACTCTCCGATACCCTCCACGCGCTTTTGCCTCCGGAAGCGGGGCGGGCATAGATCCCTGTTCCATTGCCTGCCCCAAAAGAATACAATGCGAGGAGGCAAGGCCCGATCGTCGATGAAAGCCGGAGGATGGCGTGTGGACGCTTGTTTACTTAAATGCTTGATTCAAAGCTTAAATTTTGGAGAATTCCCCAAAGGCCTGTTTGATTAAACGCGGTATCTATGATAAATTTTCTCAATTTTAAAAAAGGTGGAGGCGAATTAAATGGTCTCGAAACAGCCTGAGTACCGCTATCGGGATGAGGTCATGGGGCTGGGCCTTATCCTGTTCGGCGTGTTGGTTGGATTCAGCCTCTTTAGCTATCAAGTCGAGGATCCCTCCCTCTCGACGGTCTCAACTTCCATCGAAGTCAAAAATGCGGTTGGGAAAATCGGGGCCATCTTCTCCGATTTGATGATTCAATCCTTTGGCATCTCCTCCCACTTGCTTACGCTTTTTTTTCTCGTCTTTGGTGTCGAACTCATTTGGAAAAGCAACAAGCCGGCCCATTACAAACGCTTGGCTGGCGGCTTTCTCTTAATGGCGCTTACCTTGTCCGGACTGGCTGCCTTAAAAGCGGGTGGTTCCGGGGAGGCCATGATATCGGCCCGACTCAAAGGCGGAATGGCCGGGCAGTTTATCTCGGACTTTCTCCTGAACTATTTTGCACAGACCGGAAGCCTATTCATCCTCTCGTCCCTCTTACTGTTCGGAATCCTATTCGCCTTCCCTTTTTCTCCCCGCAATGCGTTGATGAAATGGCTCATCCTTCTTCGAAGATTGAGCCAAGTACTCTCGCAAAGACAGTTGCCTTTCAAAGGGGAAAAAAGGCAACGAGCCCTAAGCCTGCCAGCAGAGAGGAGAAGTGCTGAAGACATCCCACGGCCCGCCCCCGTCTTTAGCCAGCCGCCACCCGCGCCGCGCGTCAACGAGGCGCCGCAACAGGAAATTTTCGACTTCGTCCGGGAAGACATTGGAGATTACCAGCTCCCCCCCCTCTCCCTGCTTCCCGATCCGCCCGTACTCACCAATCACGCCTCGCGGCAGGAACTCATCGCGCAATCTCAGACGCTCCAGAAGAAGCTGCTGGATTACGGCATCGAAGGCCTCGTGACGCAGGTACATCCCGGCCCGGTGATTACCATGTTCGAGTTCGAGCCAGCCCCCGGCGTCAAACTCAACAAGATTACGAATCTCTCTTACGATTTGGCCCTGGCCATGCGCGCGGAGACGGTCCGCATTGTCGCGCCCCTGCCCGGAAAAGCGGCGGTGGGCATTGAAATCCCGAATTTGAATCGCGAAGAGGTTTCCTTGAAAGAGGTCCTCTCCTCGCCCTCTTTCAATCGTATTCCCTCCAAACTTCGCCTGGCCTTGGGGAAAAATATTTTCGGCACGCCAGTATCGGTAGACTTGGCGAAGATGCCCCATCTTTTAATCGCGGGGGCGACCGGCGCGGGAAAGAGCGTGGGCCTCAATACGATGGTGCTCTCGCTCCTCTACACGGCCACGCCCGCCGAGGTAAAGATGGTGATGATCGATCCGAAGATGCTCGAATTTTCCTTGTACGACGGCATTCCCCATTTGATCACCCCCGTCATCGTGCGGCCTAAGGCGGCGGCGGAAGCTCTGCGCAAAATGGTGGTCGAGATGCAGCGCCGTTACGAGTTGCTCTCCGAAAAAGGCGTGCGCAACATCGAGGCCTATAACAAGGCCGTCGAAAAATCGGACGAAGAAATCCCTCTCCCCTATATCGTCGTCTTTATCGATGAACTCGCCGACTTGATGATGGTCGCCTCCAAGCAGGTGGAGGATTCCATCGCCCGGCTGGCCCAGATGGCCCGCGCGGCCGGGATTCATCTCATCCTCGCCACCCAGCGCCCCTCGGTCGATGTCCTCACCGGACTCATTAAGGCAAACTTCCCCGCCCGCATCGCCTATTGCGTTGCATCCAAGACGGACTCGCGAACGATTTTGGATGCCAACGGCGCGGAACAACTCCTCGGCAGCGGAGACATGCTTTACTCCTCCGGCGTCGGCAAGATCACCCGCGTCCACGGGGCCTATATCTCCGAGCCGGAGGTGAAGAAGGTGGTCTCCTTTATTAAGGAGCAATCCGATCCGCATTATGAGCCCATTTTTTCTGAAGAACCGGTCGATGACGCCAATGGTTCATTAGACAACCGAGAAGATCAACGAGACGCACTCTACGAAAAGGCCAGGGAACTGGTCATCGCCACCCGGCAGGCCTCGGCTTCGTTTATCCAACGCCGGATGCGCGTGGGCTATCCCCGCGCGGCCCGCATGGTGGAAATGATGGAAGAAGACGGCTTGGTCGGACCGGCCATCGGCGGTAAACCCAGAGAAATTTTCGTTCGTAACGAAGAAGGAGAACCGATTTAATGAAACCATTTTGCACCCTCGTTTTGATGCTGTCGTTTTGGGTTGCGCTCCCCGCTCTGGCCCGCGCCCAGCAGGGCCCCGCCGACAAGAATATTCAAGAGATCGTCAAACAAATTCATGCGGGCTATGACAAAATAAACGACTTGAAGGCCGATTTTGTCCAGACGGTCGAGATCATGGATTTCAACACGCCCTATGTGTCGAAGGGAATACTCTTTATCAAAAAAGGGAAGATGCGCTGGGATTATCAGGAACCGAGCAAGCAGCAAATCTATGTCGACGGCGGCGGCTTTATGTACTATGTCCCCGATCACAAACAGGTCATTCGGAGCAAAGTGGGCGGAAATTCCGATAGTCATCTTCCTCTCAATCTTCTCTCCGGACGGGAGCATCTGGACAAAGATTTCGTTATTTCCTACGAAATAGAAAACCCCGTCCCGGGCGCACCGACCCTCCTTCGCCTCGTCCCCAAAAAAAAGATGGGTCTCATCAAGATTGTGATCGCCACATCGAAAATAGCGAAGATTAACGGTTTAATTATCGATAAAGTCGTGCTCCACGAAGAGAACGGGAATATTTCGACCTCATCCTTCAAAGAGATTACCATCAACCAAGGCTTGGACGACGCCCTCTTTGTCTTCGACATCCCCAAAGGTATCGAAGTCTTGGACGCGCCCTGAGAACCCTTCACAAAAGAAGCCAGAAAGTCCTCCGTGGAGGCTGTTTTCGTTTTCCCAAGTGTTGTCTGTGGATTGACAGGAAAAAATCATTCTGCTACAAAAGACATCCTTTCTTTAAAGATGGGCGATTAGCTCAGTGGTAGAGCGCTTCCTTCACACGGAAGAGGCCGCTGGTTCGATCCCAGCATCGCCTACCAATCCTTTCAAAGACTTACGGGTACTACCCCTCTTTCATAAGTAATGACTGTGATAAATTTGTGATAAAAGTTTTATCACGGTTCAATATTTCCACTCCGTCCGAAGGCTTTACGGATAATGATGGGCGTCGCGCTGGGTCATCATGGGAGATTTATGGCCCAACAGGCGCTGCACTTTACAGATATCCACCCCCGCCCGTACCAGACGAGTGGCGAAGCTATGGTTCGGATCATGGAAATGGAGATTCCCGAGCCCGGCCTTCGTGACCGCCAAGCTGAAGCGCGTTTGACCTTGTTCCCGCCGATCGGAGTGACGACTTGACGGTAAAACACAAGATCGGTCCTCAGTCGATTTCCTCTTTTCTGAATCGGATCAACCCGTGGATCTTGATATAAGAAATCTTATTCCGGAAGACCCAGGCATTGAGGGTTGAGACTTTGACATGGAGATCTCCCGACAATTCTTTCACATTGATGTCCATGTCGAGCACGTTGTTGAGATCAGTCACCTTGTGCTGAGTGTGCCAATTCCGAGTACCTCATTCTAGGGATGCAGTCCATCAGTAACTGCTGGCGTGTATAAACACAAAATGAGCGATACGATACAGACCTGGCGGATGATTAGATAAGATGCTGTCACTTGCGCGGCCATACGGGCCGCCAAGGTGGAACAGGAATCTTGATGCCGGCGGAAGTGTCCTGAGGTTTCGAATCTCAATAAATATGAAGAATTGATCATGAAAAATAAAAGTTTGTCGGCCTCTATTGGCCTGATGCTGCTCATTCTATTTGCCGTTACCCCGGCGTTTACCGATAGCAAGAAGTCGACCGACGTCAGCGTGGAGAAGGCATTGACGCAGTTCTTTACACTAAACGCGGAGAACAAGGGCCTTGCAGTCAAGGCATTCGGCATGCTCGTCTTCCCAAGTATCACGAAAGCCGGCGCGGACATTGCCGGGAAGTTTGGCGAGGGCGTTCTGCTCGTCAAAGGCATGACCGTCGACTATGACAAGATCGCGTCTGCGTCGATCGGCCTCACGCTCGGCGTGGCAAGTCGGAGCGAGATCGTCATGTTCATAACTCAGGATTCACTCGATGCGTTCAAGAAGAGCAAGGGCTGGAAAGTTGGCGTCAATGCGGGTATTGCCATCATGTCCATGGGCGCCGGCGGTCAATACGACACCAAAACCCTGCAGAAACCCATTCTCGGCTTCGTCTTCGGAGAAAAGGGTTTGATCGGCGACCTCTCGATTGAGGGTTCCAAGATCACGAAGAAAATATAAAAACATGCATTGTGAGGCGTCCTGTTCAAACACGCGCCCGGCTAAGCCAACGCGGGTCGAACAGCGAGGCGGCGTGACGACGGGTAAAACAGGAGGCCCACCCAGCGTAATGCGATTGTGGAGCGAGTGATGCTCCGCAACGCAGAGTAGGTCCAGACGACAGACTAAGGCCAGCTTCCCAATACCCGGGGAGCTGGCCTTAGTCTGTCGATTGAAATCGCCGACATTACCAACGGTTCAGTATTTTGTTGGTTTGCGGGACGATTAACAAAAGGAGTAACGAGATCTCAGTAAAATAGGCTGAAGCTCCTGAACGATTTGAGAACTTTCTGTCTTACGGAAAACGTTGGTCAGTGTAATCATATTTCCATTCTATTGCCTCGGAGTTAAGGCGGGGCCGAGGCATCCTGTCTTGCAAAGCAATTCTCCAAATCTGAGCAATTTTGAACAGACGCAATCTGCTAATGGCATTACAGTGCCGAGAAAATGCGCTCGTGCGCGCTGACTAATGTTTGAAGATATTGGGTTTTTCCCTCTTCCTATTGAAAGCGGTGGGAATCCATCGGCATTGAACGTCAGAGCTCCTGATTCAGGTTGCGCCTGGTGGAGATCGACGGAATCAACGGCGCCAGGTTTTTTATTGCACAATCTCATTGCGCGAGACAGGGCATTGAGCGCCAATCCGTAGCATGAACGATCGCGTAACCGGAACAGAACCGCTTCTTTGTCCGATTGATGGAGCTCTTGATGGGATGAATCCTGGTGGTAGGTTACGGGCATCCCCCCAGTCCTGTCCGAATCCACCGGCATTGAAAAAGAGATAAAGCCTGACAAATTGAGCACCTGTGGCTCGATGCCCTGTTTCAGATGCGGAAGGGGGGTGCCCGTTCTCCTGACCGCCTGCGCAAACTTTCAAGATGGAGGAGTTGAAAACGGCTGTTCGGGCGGCGTTTCAAAATCCGGAGAGTTCAATTCCGCATGGTGCGCGCGGCGGCGTGATAAATCAAGAAGGGTTCACTACCAGGGAGTCTGAGGCCGTATCAGCGCCCGATGAGGGATGGCGGTCTCTGAATTGCCGTTCTGAATTGCAGTGTAGTTGTTGATCCGATATTTCTCAGCAACCGTCGACGGTCACCGGCGACGCAAACCGTCGATCATGCCACTGCCCGCCAATAGGCGGCAGAGGGGAAGGGGAAGAAAATGGTGCGATGCGGCATTGTGTTGGCAGGGGGGGAAGGAAAACGTCTGCAACCGTTTATTCATCGCTTGCGGGGCGATGCACTGCCCAAGCAATACGTCAACTTTCTCAGCGGCCGCTCGATGCTGCAGCAGACGATCGGCCGCGCCGAGATGCTCATCCCGCCGGAGCGAGTGTTGACCGTTGTGGGACGACAGCATCTGGAGTTTCGCGAAGCCGTCGGACAACTGGCCACCCGTCCGCTCGGCACGGTCATCGTCCAGCCGGAGAATAAAGACACGGGGCCAGGGCTCCTCCTGCCGCTGATCCATCTCGCCGCACGCCATTCCGACCCAGTGGTTGCGGTGTTCCCCTCGGATCATTTCATCGTGCAGGAAGCGTTGTTCATGGACCATGTGGAGCAGGCCTGCCGCGCGGTTGAGCGGAATCCGAACCAACTGGTCCTGCTGGGCGTGGAACCGCAAGGGCCCGATCCGGAGTATGGCTACATTTTGCCCGGACGCGGAGCGACGGATAATGTCACCGCCCTCAAAGCGGTCGCGGGCTTTGTCGAAAAACCGCATCCTGCCGATGCAGAGCGGCTGCTCTTTGACGGGGCGTTCTGGAACACCTTTGTAATGGTGGGCCGGACCCTTGCCCTGTTGGACCTCGTGCGACGGCTTGCGCGGGGACTCTATGATCATTTCCTCAAAATCCGTCAGGCGATTGGGACCAGACGGGAGCAGGGGGTGACAGAGGAGGCCTATCGGACCTTGGCGCCGGTCAATTTTTCCAAAGCGTTGCTGGAGCGGATTGAACCGAATGATCCACTGCGATTGGCGGTCATGCCGGTGCACGGTGTTTTCTGGAGCGACTGGGGTTCGGAACAGCGGCTTGTAGCCGGTCTAGAAAAGACGGGCTATGTGTATGGGGATGACCATCGTCCCCTGTCGAAGCCTCTGGAGGCGGAAGGGGTATGAGGGGAGTTCGGGCCGATGAAAACCGGTAAGAAGAGACGGACTCTCGTCCTGGAATCAAGCCAGAGCAAGACACACTTGCTTACGCATTGCGGCTGACTGGGCAAGTTGACTACGGACCGGTGGAAGTGAGGGGTGCTGCAAAAAGACTCTTACTTAAAGAACTCCATGGTCGAGGACCCCTGAAGCGGTCAGGAAACAGGACACACAGAAAAAAGACTTCGAAGTGAGGAAAACACGATGAATCAAGGCAGCGAGATAGGCGGGATTTGGTCAATTGTCTTAATCGGAGGAGAAGGCGAAGGTCTCAAACCCTTGTTTAAGGGTGACCGGGTTGTCACAAGCCAAAACAATAGTGCACGTTTGTCGGAACCCGATCGATGTTTCGGTCTACGCCGGACCGGGCCGATGGGATTACTGTCCCAGAACACAAAGTGACGATCATTGGATGCACTCACCAGCAAGAGGCCGGGGCTCAGTTCTCGCAGGAATGGCTGGGAAGCTGATCGTGATCCTCCTATTATAACTGTTCATCGCACCTATCTTTTAGTAACATGCATTATGCCCGTAGGAGAACGCGGCTGCTGCGCAACACTGCTCACTTTTGGAAGATTTAAATCAACAGGCCCTGTTCTTCGCCCGGATCGAAACGTGAGCCCTGAAGCGAAAGAACTAAAAGTAAGTAAGAAGAGACTCGTCTTTCAGGAGGACGTTAAGGACGGATCTGTGGCGGTCCAAACTTCCGTTGGCGGCCATGAAATCAAGGTCTCTGAACTTTTAAATGAAAAAACTGACTTTGGATTGGGTGATTCCGAGCGCGACGGCCAGCGTATCCTGGCCGATCTTCGGGATGGAAGGAAAGGTGCAACTGCGGCGGGCCTGCTGATCGATCACGATTGGCGGCAACTGGTGACAATTTTTGCTTACCGGAGCCCACTGGAGACACCTTCGGACGACCCATCCGGTGGCCTCTCTCTTTGTCACGGTGGGGCCGAGAATCTCTTCGGTCAAGGGGGGGAGAGGGCCACGGAAGTGATTAGGAATACGTAGATCATTACGGGGAAACATTTTCAGCGGTGGGTCCGTCGGAGTTTCTGGCCGGAGTCACAAAAGAAGCCGTCTGCCTCAATGGGCTAGGGAAAAGAAGGCCGAAGTTGATCCTATTTATGCGTCACATAAAAAAGAGCGCTTCGATGGGATTTACTCGCTCATTTCAGGTTGCCCCGGCTCATCCGGTCGGATTTCGACATTCCGTTTCCTCTCGGGAAAAAGCGCGGTCAGAGTAAAGAGATACTGATTCCGGCGGAGATTGTTCCCGACCTCGAATTTCGTCTGTTGTTTAAAGTGGATATACCGGATCTCGGCCGAAAGCCAATCCAAGAGTTGGTAACCCAGCGCGCCTCCGGCCGTCCATGACGTGACCTGGACCTGATGTCCGACGAGCGACTGGTTGTCGGACAGCCCTCCGGTGACGGATGCGCGGAGGTCCCTCGTCAGTCCATATGCAACAAGGGCCGAAACAGTCTGCGTCGTGACCAGTTCGCTGGACAATCCACTGACCAGAGCAACGTCACGGATATAATCGGCCGTGACCTCGAGGCGGCCCTCTGTTTTTGAGAAACCCACTCCGCCAATCAGGGTCTGGGTCCAGGAGGCGGGATGGATCGGTTGGGCCGACAAATTTATGCCCAGGAAAGACGTCATCGAGACGGTAGGCCCGAACAAATGTTTGAACCGCGCGAGAAAAGCATGACTGAGGGCGTTCTGAGCAGCGCCGGAATCGAGGAAATCGAAATAGCGAACTCGGTACAGACCGGTGATCGAATCGGTCGAATCGAGCCAGTACATCGTTTCCAAACGGCCCTCATGGACGGCGCTGTCAGACAGCGTCGGCAGCTTATAAAGGTTGAGTTCGTTGCGGTATACGACCTGTTGAGTCAGACGATGCGTGAACTGATGGGTGAGGGTCAGCTGAGCCGTGTTCGTTACGGCGTCCCCCCGCGGGGTCTGAACCGTCCCGACCTCCTGAAAAGCGGAAGCAGCGGGCGAGAACAGGAAGGCCTCGGAAAATGAAAGCGACGTGGTCTCTCTGCCGAAGAGCCGTTTAAGCCCGACATCCAAAGTGGCGCTGTGGGCGAAATTATTTAGGTCCGGGTGCCGGGCATACCGCTCGAAGCTCAGAGAATAGCCGGCGTCCAACCTCAGATCCCTTGTCTCGTAATCCAAGGAAAGACCGGGAGTCGCCGACGTCACCGCATCTGTTTCGCGCTTGGCCGCGACCAGACGAATGTTGTCATCGTATCGCTCGGATACCGTCAGGCTCGGCGTCAGGCGCCAGTCCCGCGCCGCAGACCAATCCGCCGCGGACAAGACCAGGAGTAGCGCGAGGCATAATAGGCCGGATAACGAGCGTGGTACCGACACTCTCCTCCCTGAGGCTGTGGACCCCTTAAGGAACAAAGACGGTATCCCCCGGCATCAAGAAAATGTTTTTTGACGGATCCTCGCCGGACGCGGCATCCTTATAAAGGTCCGTGAACACTATCCCGAGATCTTCTTGGAAACCCCGATGAAACACCTTGATATTATTTTTGGATGCAAAGGGCGTGAATCCTCCGGCCAAGCTCACCGCCTGAAAAAGGGTGATATAGCTCTTCAATTTAAACCGGCCGGGATGGGTCACCTCTCCAAGAACGTAAACGGCATAGCTGTTCACCTCTTGGACCATCACCGATACTTCCGGAGCGGCCTGGAATCGACTCAGCCGTTTTTCTATCTCTTCGCTAAGCGCGACCGGCGTTAGACCGGCGGCCGCGACCTCTCCGATCAGCGGAAACGATATTCGGCCGTCCGGTCGTACGGAAACCACTTTCGTCAATTCCGCATTTTTCCAGACCTGAATTTCTAAAACATCCTCGGGGCCGATCCGGTATTCCACGGGCGGCAATCGATTCTCAGAACTGCCCTTTACGATCCACGATTTATCATAGCTGCAACTCACGGTTCCGGACGCAACGGCAATGACGATCATCCAGATCAGACTTTTTTTCATAGTATCCCTCGATTACGCGTTTATGTATTCATCTTCAGCCAGCGCTGACTGATGTAGAGCTGATCAATGGAAGGGCGATTTTTTTTCAAAACCTCCCGCAACTCCGCATCTTCTTCCTTCAACAAATTCGGATTCACCAATCCCTTGATGATCACTTCATAACAGAACCGGGTCCGCCTCTCCAGCATCGCCGGCACGCCCCGCGGCGCGTCGCGACGGGTCGGGATTACAAGTTTTCGGTAAAGCTCGGTCATGATTCTCTCGACGCTCTGTCGCGACGCGCCGATCAGCCAGCCCATGCCCTCATTCGTCACCCCCAAACAAATATAAATCAGAACGGTAAATTCCAAATTGCTCAACTCCTTGGAGGGCGAGTCCTTCAGGCGTTGATTGAAGATGTCGGTAAACGACAACTCGTAGATGAAAATTTGTTCGGCGGCGTTTTGGGCCAGGCGTTTGGCCGCCATACCCTTGTCCAGAAATCCCCAAACATCTAGTTTATGATTTTCATCCGTTATCAATTTTTCAATCTGATGAAGGTAGCCGGGATCGCCGCCATGAGCCGTACGAAAGAGAATCCGCGTCCGAAGCGATGGCTCCGTCAATCTCGATTCCAGGATTTTCCGCGCGATGACCGCGCCGGAATCCTGCCCCATGCCGAAATCAAGATCGAGGACGAAATTTTCGATACCGTGCTTCACCGCTTCACGGACAGCGGCCTCCGGGGTCTGCGCCCTGTGCAGCTCAGCTTTGGGCCAGCGCTCCAAAACCCATGAACAGAACTGTTCAATTGCTTCTTCCGAATCATCCGCAATCAAAACCTTCAGACGATTCTCTCTTCCAACAACCGTTTTCTCCAGAATCGCGGTCTCCATTTTTTATCGACCGACCGGGACCCCGGACTGTTCGCGACGACCTCCGAGGCCCGAGGCTCCGGTCCGATGCGGCAAACGCACAACGACCGTCGTGCCCCTCTCCTCAGAAGTCTTTTGATATTCGATCTCGGCCCCGATCTCCTCCGCGCGCTGGCGCATCAATGCCATCCCGACATTCTCCTGAAAAGGACCGCCGTCGCCGCGGCCGTCATCGCTGACGGCAATAACGATCGCGCCTGCATCGGAAAGAGAGAAGCGAACACGGATGAACGTGCCGTGGGCATGTTTTCGAGCATCGACGATTGCTTCCAAAAGAATCCGGTAGAGGAAAACGAGGTGCGACCGGTCTCGAAAGCTCCCAAGTATGGCCTCGTTCGTGATCTCTTCGGGATAATCAAACCCCACCGTAAATTTCGGCACGTGTCGCTGGACCTGCCTCTTCGCATCCTCAAGTCGTTTCCGCATGGTCGCCAGGAATCCTTCCGTCTCCAGATCCTTTGGGTAGAGGTTATTCATGATCCGCCGCAAATCCCCCACCAGTCCCTCCAACTCCTTTTTCGCCTTTCCGTACTGCTCTTCATCGATCCAGGTGGCTAGGTAACTGCACCGGGTGTTGAGGATTTCATGATGAATCTCCTCCCCGATCCTCGCCACCTGACGCTCGATCTGGTCCAACAAGGTCCGCCCACGCGCATCCAGCCTTTGGACCTCCCGTTGGAGCTTGACGATTTGCTGCATCAAGCTGTCGAAAATGGTCGCCAGGGCGGCCTCCAAATCTTTGTGGAGCTTATCCTGCGCCTCCGTTCGAATAACATCTTTGCTCAGTTGTTTTGAAATACCCCGGATGACTTTGACCATTCCTTCGTTATGATGCTCGCTCAGCACCCGAAACGTGCCGACAATGTTCGATCGAATTCCCGCATGGCCATCCGGCAAGAGCGTCAGCAATAGGACCTGGTGCTGCGGCGTAAACCATTCCGGATGATTCAAGGCGGTCCGATAACAGATCTCGGACGCCTTCCAGCGGACATAATCCGTTTTTTCCTTGAACGCCTGCATCACCATCGGGATTTTTTCACTCGTCTCGATAATTGAAAAGAACTCCGCCTGACCGGCCGACTCCGGAAGGCCGGGGCGGACCGGTATCAGAAAGAGGTCCGAATAAAATTCCGCCGTGGGTGAAAGTCGGGTCGCTGGAAAGGCGTATTGGATGACGCGCAGCAGTCCCGCCGCCATGTTTCGTGTCTTGGGCATAGCGCTTTGGTCCAGAAGAATCGCTTCAATGGCGGAAGGATCGGAGGACGCGAACGCCGTCGTCTCTCTCGTCCCGGGCCGGTTTCCCTGTCGCCAGGCGGCCTGCGCGATGGTCAGGACCACCTCGACCCCTTTATCGATGACAAGCGCCAGAACCACCGCGGCCTCGCACTGCGACCAGAAATTCGTGTCCGGCCAGCGTTTCGCAGGATCGGGCGTGATCAAAGCCGAATACCATACCGGAACCGGCGAGTTTGCTTTCAACACTTCGAGGACACTGTGGGCGGATTCGGTATCCCTGGGATAAAATATCAGCCGACTTGCGGCTTCTTGAATCAAATCCAGAATATGGAAGTGCCCTTCCAAGGACAATCCGTTGTCGCGGAGCGGCGGGTCTGCCCCGACAACGTGATGGCGGCCCCGCACATGGGCATCGGAAAGGAGTTTACGGATCGCCTTGAACTGATCATCCGACAATCGTTCACTCAATTGTCGGGCGTCGCCGCCCGGCCCCGACTGCAGGTCGTAGAGAATTTCGTTTAAGCAGTGAAGTATGGTCTTGGCTTCGTCCGAGACCGGATTAGAGTCGCCTCCGAAAGATCCCTTCATTAATATCGCTTCCAGGACTCTGATCCGGAACCGGAGAAGTTGATTCTCCATCTTCGACAGTTCCGACATCAGTGGAAAAAATGCCAAGCCCTGCGGCGAAGGTTCGAACAGGATATCGACCAAACGATCATGATAATTCAGATCCATTTCTTCTATCAGATTCTTTAGGGTCTCGATCGTTATCTTTGAATGCGTGTTCAACAGCGCGTGTAACAGGTCCTGAACCCCCTCCGGCCGATTGGTATAAGTCGCCCGTGTTTTTCCCCGCAACTCATCATTTAATTGAATCAGAAAACTGCGGAGCGGTTTTGCGTTTTCTCCATTCCCGATCTCCTGCAAGAGCCGTTTAAAGGAGTCGCTCTCCAACGGTTTTTGCGTCTTTAAAATGTCTTCAAACATCCAATTCCTGTTCCCAATGAAAGCCTTCAGCACTGCGGTACATTTCTTTGGCTCTATTTTCTAATGGTTAGCTTGAGGGTATTCCCTCAAGAAAATGAGAAATTCATCGTTGTTTTCCGTGCCATAGTTCAGTTCACGAAAAAGGCGCCGTTTTTATCCCACAGACCTCACTTGGCATCAATATTGCATTTAGTGTTTTTTGCCTCGATCCAGAAAAAGTCTAAAGGTTCGGGCGCAGAGCAAAAAAATTTTGTTCAACGCAGACACGGTTTCGGGGGAATGGCACCGGAGACGACAAGATGAATATCTACACCTCAAGCGGACGGCCTCGGCCTTCCCATAAGATCCAGCGAGCACTTGCCCTTCTTTGGACGGTCGTGCCGACGATAATAGTCTTTATTTTATTTGTTCCAGCGATTCAAGCCCAAACTTTTCCGGGCGGATTTGTAGAGTCGGGCGATAACGTCGGCGTGCGGCCTCGGTTGAGCCGGAGCCAGATTCAATCGTGGCTTCCCGCCCGAGGCAAATTCACTTTTCCGCCCCCCTACAACACCGAGGCCCTGCGCCTCACCAATGCCGACGACTGCGGCGGGACGGATTGCGTCAACTATGTGGGTTACTCCTATTGGGCCAACATGAACAACCATGTGGACAGCGACACCCTGCTCGTCTTCTTGGGATTAGGCCCCGCCCACGGCGGCCCGACACTCTTCAGTGTCCACAAACCGACCGACACCGTAACAAAACTCGGCCCGCTCTTCGAGGCCGCAAGCCCCTTCAGCCGGGCCACCGGCGAAGGCTGGTATTTTAGCGGCACTCAATTTACAAAACTCTACGTCAACGACGGCTCCCGATTGCTTCGATACGACGTCTTGGCCAGAACCTTTGAGACGGTCTTGGATATCGCCACCCAACCAGGCTTGTACGGCGCCAACCGCTACATTTGGCAAACCCATTCCAGCGCCGACGACCGCGTGCACATCGGAACGGTCCGGGACAGCGCCAACTCGGCCATGCTGGGCTGCTTCGTCTACGAGGAAAATCTCAAAAAATACACCTACTACCCCGGCGTCTATCAGCTCGACGAGTGCAATTTAGATCGTAGTGGGCGATGGATGATCATGCTGGACAACGTGGACCGGCTCTTTGAACAAGACAATCGCATCATCGATTTAAAAACGGGCGACGAAACCGTGATTTTAGATCAGGACGGGGCCTTGGGTCACCTCGACATGGGCGACGGCTACGCCGTTGGGGCCGACAATTGGAACCCCCTGCCCAATGCGACTATCCTCATCAAGTTCCCCGTGACGCGCACGACGGCCCCCGTCGGTCCCGTCGTGCATTACAACGCCAACTGGAGCACGGCGGCGGCCAATCACGTCACGCATCAAAACAGGCGGGCGCCGGAGTCGCAATACGCCTGTGGCAGCAACGTGGATGGCGTCCCGGGACGAGAAAACGAGATCGTCTGCTTCCGGCTCGACAGTTCCATGGATGTCCTCGTCGTCGCGCCGGTGATGACGGACGTCAACGCTGCGGGCGGCGGAGATTTTTACTCCCAAATGCCGAAGGGCAATCTTGACGTTACCGGACGGTACTTCATCTGGACCGCCAACATGGGCGGAGACCGCCTCGACGCATTCATCGTCAAGGTTCCGGCGCAACGCCTTGTCGGCAGCGTTCCGAATCCGGACACCATCCCTCCGACCGTTTCCATAACCGCTCCGATCGCCAGGGTGATTATCGCGGGAACCGTCACCGTTTCGGCCGGGGCCTCCGACAACGTCGGCGTGGCGGGCGTCCAGTTTCAACTTGATGGCGCCAATCTCGGGCCCGAAGACACGACCGCGCCCTACTCGACCTCCTGGAACACGACCATTGCCGCTAATGGGTCTCATCTCCTGACCGCTGTGGCACGCGATGCGGCCGGGAACAAGACCACTTCATCGGTGGTCTCCGTCACCGTTATAAACGGCGATACCACCGCGCCCATTGTTTCAATCGCGACGACGGCTTCCAGGACAACCGTGTCCGGTACCATCGCCGTGTCCGCGACGGCCGCCGACAACGTCGGCGTGGCGGGCGTCCAGTTCAAACTCGATGGCGCCAATCTTGGAATCGAAGACACGACCGCGCCCTACTCGACCTCCTGGAACACGACCACCGCCGCTAATGGGTCTCATCTCCTGACCGCTGTGGCACGCGATGCGGCCGGGAACATGAGCTCGGCCGCGGCCACCGTCACCGTGTTCAATGCCAATAACGGTACCGTCCCCGGGTTGATTGGTTATTGGAAATTTGATGAAGGAAGCGGAACGACCACATCGGACGCTTCGGGTAATGGCAATACCGCTACCTTGATAAACGGTCCAAGCTGGGTACCAAGCGGGATCAACGGCACGCTTTCTTTCGATGGGGTGAACGATTATGTCAATGTTCCACACACCCCGACTCAGGATGCCTATCCTTTAACTGTTGCTGTTTGGATCAAGACAAATGCGACCGGACTTCATGGCATCGCGAATAAATACTTTCCCGGATCGCTCAACGGATATCAGGTTTTCACAAATGCCGGAAATCTTTGCGCCTGGTATTTCAAGGATGCTTCAAATTACATCTGGGATGGAAGCGGTTGCACCCTGCAGACGCCTGGATATAACGACAATCAGTGGCACCATGTGGTGTTCGTTGTGACTGCTTCCGGAGGACGATTGTATGTGGATGGAACGCGCAAGACCACACAGGTCTGGACTGGAACACCCGGCGCATCCTCTACAACACAAAATATCAACTTAGGTCAGTATCCCGGAACGGCGACTCCCTTTTTCCCTGGCTTACTCGACGATGTCCGTATCTACAACCGGGCATTGAGCGCGGCGGAGGTTTCGGCACTTTTCAGCGCTGCCACTCCCGGCACGGTTGAGAAGGTGAACTGGGCCAACCCGGTTAATGTGACCGTTACCGGCAATACCTTGCAGAAAACCAATGGTTGCGATGGTTGCGCTGACGCCGGAGCCCTCTCCCAGCAGAAAATCAGTTCCGGAAACGGCTATTTGGAATTTACCGCTACTGAAACCGGCACGTTTCGATTTGCAGGTTTAAGCAACGGCAATTCGGGCACAAGGGGGGATGGAATCGCCTTTGCCATCCGACTCCAATCCGGCATCGCTGAAATACGGGAACGCGGCGTGTATCGAACGGACACCCCTTTCATCAGCGGTGATCTCTTCCGCGTCTCGGTTGAAGCCGGTGTCGTCAAGTACTACAAAAACAAAGTCCTGTTGTACACCAGCACAACCCCGCCCCTCTACCCGCTGATCGCGAACGCCGCTCTCTACACGCTTAATGGAACGATCGTCAACGCGATGATCTCGGGTGCATTCTCCCCATAGCTGGGAACAACCGATCCCATAGTTCCCACTCTTGCTGTCGTCGCACGCCACTTAGACGAGGCGACTTTAACCCCTCTTAGGGAAGCGAGAGGTTTCAGCGGACGTCCCAACCGGAACCGCCCCGCGGTGTCGGTCTCGAATCGGGGACTCCTTCGCCCACGTGACGGACTGGCCTCCGGTGATAAACTGCCAGAAGGCGACGACCGTCGCCCAGGTAAGCAAACAGATCGCATAAGGAACACTCAGCAGTGGGACACGCCGCTTCGTCCTCTGCAATACGGCACCCCCAAAGGCCGCCGAATAAAAGAGGACCTGAAGGGCAAGGCACCACTGATATAACCAAATGTCCGCGAGGATGATATTCGTGACGAACGCTCCTCCGATAAAAAGAGGAATCAGAAGACGCAAGCCTTTATGGGAGACGGACTGAAACCACAATCGGTTACGAAAGGGGTTCAGCAACCAACATTCCCGCGTAAAAAGCTGGAAATTTCCCGTGATGGTCCGAATTTTTCGCGTGAACTCTTCTCGGGCTGTTGCCGCCAAGCGATCATAGGCCTTCGCCTGCGGGTCAAAGAGGACGCGGTATCCCTTGCGAACGATTCTCATGGGGATTAACACGTCATCCAGCAGCGTATCTTTCGGAAGAGGTTCGAACAGGTCACGACGAATGGCATAGATAGCGCCTGTGGCGCCCACGGTCGAGTCCACCTTGCTCTCAAGCCTTCGAATGAATTTTTCATAGTGCCAGTAGAAACCCAGCCCCTCCTTCACCATGTTACTTTTCGGTTCCTTGGTCAGAATCAGCTCTCCGCTCACGGCGCCGACTTTGGGATCGCTGAAGTGCTTCACCAAGGATCGAAGAACATCCGATTTAAACCGTTGCCGAGCATCCGCAAAAACGACGATCTTTCCTTTCAGCTTCGGGATCACATCATTCAATACGGCCGGCTTTCCCCGGCGCGCGCCAAACGAAATGACTTTCACCCCCGCCTCGGCATAATTCCAGGCCTGTTCGACGGTGCGGTCCGTGGACCCATCGGAGACGAATACAATCTCCAACAGGTTTCTGGGAAAATCCAGAGAAAGGATATTCTCAAGTCGTTGGCATACCCTCGACGCTTCATTGTAGGCCACGATCACAAGACTGACTTCGGGTTCAAAACCGCTTATCGGATGATGAGGATATCGCCTGAAAACGGCCCGGAAATACATCAGAACCGGGTACCCCAAAAAGACATAAGCAAGAAGAAACACGCAAACCCAGAAAAACGCGGATAAAATGAGCATGTCGGACCTCCGGCGTGCAATAGGTGAAGAAACTCGTAAAACTGTTAAACGATCGATACAGGAAGAAGTGATGTGATGGTGATTAGCGGCGCGGACGGGATGAAACCCCCGCCGCCGAGACGGCATCGAGATCGACTCCGATATTTCTGCCGTCCGTGGCGGCGTTCCTGAACGGACTGCTCCCGGACAGGCGATAGTCTTTTTCGGTGCGGTTTACAAAACCCGCCTGAGCGATAGATTCGGGGAAAGCGTTTTCAGGAGGATAGAGAGCGGCGTTGCCGCCGACGATGACATTCTTCTTGACGACGGCCCCGGGAAAGTACCTCTCCAGCGCCGGCCGCCCCACGCCGGCGCCGCTTCCCGTGATGCCGTTCGCGTTATGAAGCACGATATTATTTTTAAATACGAACCTCGGGTTGGGTTTCCCTTCGGCGACAATAATGCTTCCGGCCTGCAACACCGTATTGTGATCAACCAGTAGATCCGCGGTTCCGTCGAGCACCTGTAAAAAAACCCCTTGTCCGCCCCACGCGTCCCCGCCGACATCCTCGAACAGATTATTAACGATGGCGATGCGCTTCGTCTGCTGGCTTGCATGGTTGTCGTCATACCCCAAAATGCTCATGGCGGACGAGGTGTGACGGATGACATTGTTTACGAACGTGATGTCTTCGACAACCGCCCAAGGGTTCCCTCCGTCCTGATTGCGCACGGTAAAAAGAATGGAGAACCCTTTTTGCGCGTGCACCCAGTTGTGTTCAAAAAGATTTCCTTCAATGAGCACCCGGCGGGCGTTTTTGAGCTCAAAAAGATTTTTGACCGTCCACGGCGTCCCCGCATAACCCGGATCGCCGATCCGCCATGCCGAGGGTTTTGAAAAATGGTTGTGTCGAATCTCAATGTCCGAAGGAACGAGGTTCGGTATCGTCGAATCCGCTCCACCGAACAGAACATTTTCCCCCGCGCCTTCCAGATAATTATTCTCGATTTTGAAGGGACCGGGTCCGTTCCAGCCGGCGATCGCTTGGGAATCGGCGCCGACTTCCTTAAAATCCGAGAGGTAGGAATCAATCACCGCGGTGTGCGCCGAATTCATCGCGATCCCTCGACGCGAGCCCTTTTTCGGATCTCCATGCAAATAGCATCGATCGAAAACGATATGGTGCGGGATTTTCTCGATCGAGGATTTGGATGCGTTCAGTTCGATCAGGTTATACAGAAACCGTCCCTCCCGTGGCCGGATTTCGATTCCGATCAAGCGATAGTGGTGCGCTCCCGGGTCCGTGGCGATGACGGACCCGGACAGGGCTTCGAGTTTCGGCATCAGGGCCGCGTAAGTCGGATCGATCCGCGTTCCGGATGGCGGAAGGAGGCGGTCGGGGGCGCTGGTGCGAATCGTAATCCATCCGGTGCCCGATTTGTTCGGCAAGGTGAAGGGACCGGTGAATGTGGCGCCGGCCTCCAGCGTGATCGTATCGCCCGGACGCGCCGCATCGAGCGCCTCCTGGAAATCCCCACCCGCCGGCACGGCGATGGTTTTTCCGGAAGGGGGGACAACCGTCGTGTCGACTTGGAAGCGCGGGATTTCCGGCGTTGTCATCGCACCGAACGCCTCGTCGGACGATCCGTAACCCGCCATGGCGGAGAACAGGAAAAGAATTCCGACGAACGCGAGAGCGCGGTTTAACCTGTTTTTAGCAGTCCATCGAGACATTTGATTTAGACGGACCTGTCGGATAGTGAAACCGGCGCAACGGCGCCCCGCGTGAGATCGATCACGATCCGATCCCCAGGGACAGAAGCAAGGGCCTGCTCGGCCTCTTTGCCGGCATTCCCGATCACCAACACTTCGGAATGGGCCAGCACCGTCCCGATATCCGTGCATAATAGCGATGCGATATGAGGAATCGTTTCTTCGATGTAGCGGCGATTCGCCCCGACCAGCCGGGCGACCGAAACATTACGATCGAGAATTCTCAGATCGCAGCCCTTGCCGATCAACGTTTCGACCAGAACGACCATGGGACTCTCGCGGAGATCGTCCGTTCCCGGTTTGAAGGACAGGCCGACGATGCCCACCTTCCGCTTCCGCGTCTTTAAAATCGTCTCGACCGCCCGCCGGACCAGCCCCTCGTTGGAGGGTATGATAGTGGAGAGAAGCGAGGGATGGACGTCGACGGTTCGCGCGGCATACAACAGGGCCCGGATATCCTTAGGGAGACACGATCCCCCGAACGCAAAACCAGGACGGAGATAGGCTTCGGAGATATTCAGCTTCTGGTCTAAGCGGAATATCCGCATCGCCTCCTGGGCGTCCACATTCAGAGCCGAGCAGATATCCCCAATTTCGTTGCTGAAGCAAACCTTCAGGGCATGGAAGGTGTTCGAGACATACTTGACCATTTCGGCCGTCCTCACGTCGGTCACGACAAAGGGCGCGTCCACACCGGAATAAAGCGACCTGAGAAGGGCGTGCGTCTCGGGATCGTCGTTTCCGACCAGCGTATACGCGGGTTGGTCGAAGTCCCTCAACGAGGATCCTTCGCGCATGAACTCCGGGTTCATGGCGACACGAAGCTGCGATCCGAGTTCCCGCCCCGATCCGGACAGGAGCGCTGGAATCAAGACACGATCGGTCGTTCCGGGAATCACCGTGCTTCGGAGAACGACCGTATACGGATCGGCGGACCGGCGCAGTGCGCGGCCCACTTCCTCTCCCACCCTCTCAATACCGCTTACATCCAGTTGCCCGCTGTTAAGACTGGGCGTTCCGACACAAATCAGCGCCAACTGGCTGTTCGTGACGGCTTCATCGACCGAGGATGTGGCCCGGAGCCGTTTCGCCGCGACCATCTCGGCGATCAAGGCCTCCAAGCCCTGTTCGACGATTGGAGACCGGCCGTCATTGATGATCGCCACCTTGTTCGTGTCGATATCGACGCCCACCACCTCGTGACCGGCTTTTGCCAAACAGGCTGCGGTGACGCAACCGACATATCCCAAACCAAAAACACTAATTCGCATCATTATGAAACACCTCCTGACATTTTCTTTCGAATTCCATCGTTACCTTCGACCATGAATACCGATCCTCAACCAATTTTCGCCCGGCCCTTCCCATCGCGCGCCGCCGCGCTGGATCCCGTAGGAGGGAGAGCGTGGCCTGGGCAAACGCGTCCGGCCCGTCCGCCTGAAGGAAATGCTCCCCCGAAACCAATGGAAGTCCTTCCGCTCCCACCGTGGTCGAGACAACGGCCTTTCCCATTGCCAGTGCTTCAAAGATTTTAAGCCGGGTCCCCCCGCCGACCCGCAAGGGAACCACAAACACGGCCGCTTCCTTTAGATACGGCCGCACATCCTCGACCGTTCCCGTCACCCGAACTCCGGCCTGATCTGCCGCCGCGCGGAGACGCCCGGATGGATTCCGTCCGACGACCGTCAGGGTCGCATCCGGTTCCTCGTGTCGAATCTGCGGCAACACATATTCCATGAAATACAAAACCGCCTCCTCGTTCGGATACCAATCCATCGAGCCGGTGAAAACGATCTCATTTGGCCGCTCCGGCGTCCCGTTCGGAGAAAAATAGGCGATGTCCACGCCGGTCGGGACGGCCTCGACTCTGGCCCCGGGCGACTCCGCGGCCAAAAGCGTCCGATCCGCCTCCGAAACGGCCAGGGTCATTTCGACCTGATGGCAGATCCGGGCCTCGTACCGATGCATCTTGCGCCATTCGTAATTGAGAATGACGCGTCGTCCGATTTTGTTCTCAACCTCCCACAGGCGCTTCCAAATCATATGCTCGACGTTATGGGCAAATAGAACGACCGGGACCGATCCGTCCGTGGGAACATTAGGGATCGCGATCAGAAAATCCGCAACGCAAAGATCGATTTTTGATTCGGTCACCAGCCGACAGGCCGCCCGGCGGAGAGCGGCGACACGGTTCTTCAGCAGATCGACCGGAAGCGGCGAGAACCAGGACCGGAGGAGGGCCGCTGCGAAGCGTACGCTCCCGTGCTTTGGAAGAACGTGGGGGATCGAGACGATCCGTTCGCAGCCTTTCAGATGCGTCTTCAGGCCCTCCGGATCATCTCCCGGACCGTGGGTCGTGAGCAGAGTCACGCGATGCCGGCTCGACAGCTCCGCGATCATATGAATGCTGCGCAGCCGGCCGCCTGTGTTAGACGGCCACAACCCCCCCACCTTGACCCAAAGGATCCGCATTGCTCTACCTTTCTCTGACAGCGACAAAGTAATTAAAACCGCCCGGGCGAAAAACGAATAGGCCCCAGGCGCCAAGTGTTCGGAATCGGTCATGCGTCTTGCCTGAAACCGTCGAGTAAATTGTTTCGCGCTTGAGCGTGCAAGCGAAGGGCTAAGCTTCCCGAATCGGCTCCGGAGCAAACCTTACGCCTTCCGTCGGACGGGAAATCGGGGACGGGCCGGAGACCTTCTCTTTCAGCCGCAAGAACGGCCGTTCGACAAGATGATACGAGGCGCTTCCAGCCAAAATAACGGCGCCCAAGGTCGCGCCCAGCTGAACCGGTAAGGGATAGGATGAAAATATCCCTCGGATGGGATGGATCACCACCTGCTGATAAAGATAGATCGAATAGGAGAGCGCGCCGAGATATCGCACCCAGCGCCAGTTCAGCCATCGCCAGAGGGCAGACTCCCTCAATGCAATCACCTGCGCGATGAAAACCGAGATCAGCAGCGGGTCAACGGCAAATCCCACCCCATCACGGTAGGTCGTTCCGAAGATATAGGATAAGCGGACCGAGACGATCAGCAGTGCCAGGGTCAGGATGGACATCGAGCGCGTACACAAGCACGTCCACACCCGCGGCAGATGGCCGTTGGTCAGCAACACGGCCAGGAGGCATCCCGCAGCCAGATGGTCCACGCGGGTATCGAATGCTTCGTAGATATACCCCTGGTCCACGCCGATCCCAAACTTCAATACCGCCCGGTAAACCCAGGCGGCGACGATTACCGTCGCCAGCACCGTCCCGATCCGCCGGAACCATCGGCCCAGGAAGAAGAAGGATATGGGCCAGAGGAGGTAAAACTGCTCTTCGATCGCCAGCGACCAAGTGTGGCTGTAGCCCGTGCCGGGATCTCCGAAAATCGCCTGATAGTAATTCGTGAGATACCCGAGAGCGCTTAAGGCCTGGCCCCAAACCACCGGTTTGTTAGCAACGAGTAGGACCGCGGTCCACAACAGCCAAAAGCAGTAGTACGCCGGAAAAATCCGCAGGGCCCGGCGAAGGTAAAATCGCCGAAGCGAAATTGTCCCGAACCGTTCCCGTTCTTTGAGGAGGAGCCGCGTGATCAGGAAACCGCTGAGCACGAAAAACGCCAACACGCCGTGGCCGCCGGGAACGAACTGGAACCCGAAGTGGTAAAGGACGACAAGAAATACGGCCACCATTCGCAGTCCATCCAAACCCGGCAGGCGGGAGAGGGACAGCCCCTCCCGAAGGGACTGGGGCAACTGTAGAACGGGGGACCGGATTGTCCCTGCGACCGCAGATTCGGCGATCTTCCGACCCATCTTTTTATACCCTCTCCGAAACCGCGGCGAGATCCTCGCCGTCGATGAAGATCCGATGCCAGATCTCGAGATTGACGAGAAGCCATAGCCGATCGCCGTGCTCCGCCGCCATTGTAAGGTGCTCCTCCGCCATTGATCGGATAAAGGTCGGTTCGAAGAATCCGCGGTCGAGTGCGCGCGGACTTAAAACGAATTCCCGTATGACCGACGAGAACGGACCTCGGAGCCACCGCCCCACCGGAACGGGAAAACCCATCTTCTTCCGCGCAAGAATTTCCGGCGGCACCAAGCCCCTCAGGGCCTCTCTCAGCACGGCCTTCGTCTTCCATCCGCGCAGCTTCAACTTTCCCGGGATCTTCATCATGGACTCGACAAATTCGTGATCGAGGTAGGGCACCCGACTTTCGATCGAGGCCGCCATACTCATCTGGTCCTGCTTCATCAGCAGCTCCACGAGATAGGTCTGAAGATCCGCCCGGCTCATCCGTTCCAGAATCCCGCCGTCGCCCTCGTCATAACAGCGCAAGGACTCGGCATACGGATCCCTCGAATCAAGAAGCTGCCGATCGGACAGAATTTCTTCCTGTCGTGCGGATGGAAAGACCGCGAAGTTTTCATAAAAGAGATCCCGAGCCCCCGGCTCCAGGGCCAAAAAGCTCCGTCCGGCATACCGATGCACGGCAGCCGGCAAGCGGCGCATCAGCCGACAGACGTTTCGGCGAAGGATGCCGGGAACCAGACCCCAATAGGCCCGTCCCACTCCTGCGTTGATCGCCGTCACGCGGTAGCGGTTGTAACCCAGGAAAAGCTCATCGGCGCCCTCGCCGGTCAAGACCACCTTGACATCCTCTCGTGCGAGACGCGATAGGAAATAGAGCGGTATGCTGGACGGAAAGGCGATCGGCTCATCTTCATGCCAAACCAAACGCGGCAGTTCGTGAAAAAACTCGGTCGGCGAAACGATCAATTCCCGATGCCGCGTTCCGAGCGATTGGGCCACCCGTCGGGCATACGCAAGCTCATTCGCCTCGGGATCGGCGAACCCGACGGCGAAGGTGCTCACCGGCTCCTTGACCATCGACGACACGAGCGCGGCCAGCCCGCTGGAATCCAGCCCACCCGACAGAAAGACGCCGAGCGGTACGTCGCTCATGAGATGACTTTGCACGGCCGACCGGAGTTGCTCACGCACCTCCATTGCCTGCTCCTTGAGGTCGATCCGACCCGTCTCGGACGGGTCGTCGCTTTCCAACGACAGCCGCCAATAACGCCGTTCACGCAAACCGTCCTCCAGCGACCAGGACATCGTCCGGCCGGGCAGAAGCTTTTTTATCCCCTTGAAGAAGGTTTCCTCTCCCGACACATACCGCGTGGCCAAAAACTCCGGGAGGATGGCTTTATTGAATTCGGGCCGGATAGAACCGGCCGCAAGGATCGCCTTGATCTCGGACGCAAACAGGAGTTCATTGTCCGTGCAGGCATAGTAGAGCGGCTTGATCCCCAACCGGTCTCTCGCCAGGAGAAGCCGTCGCCGAGACCGATCCCATAGGGCGAACGCGAACATCCCCCGAAGACGCTCGACGCAACGATCGCCTTCCTCTTCGTAGAGATGGAGAATCGTCTCGGTGTCGCATCGGGTCCGGTAGTGGTGCCCCCGCGCTTCGAGTTCCGGATGGAGTTCCGGATGATTATAGATCTCGCCGTTGTAAACGATCCAGGCGCTATAGTCCTCGTTGGGCATCGGCTGATTGCCTCCAGCCACATCCATGATCGCGAGCCGACGATGGGCCAACCCAACCGGTCCTTCGATCCACACTCCCTCGTTATCGGGGCCTCGATGGCGCAGGACATCCCTCATCCGCCGCAGGCGGATCTCCTCCACCTTCTCTCTAGGATCCAACATGACGATACCGGCAATTCCACACATAACTTACTTCACCCCTGCAGATGAACCATCCCCCACTCGCGGATCATCACCCTCTCTTCGCCGTTTCCAAAACCGATTCCCGAGAGGTGAGGACCGTCGTCGATCAATGTGAAGACCTGTGGGGGTGGCAACAAAATATTTTCCATAGGAAAAAGAACCGTCACGATCCGGAGCGGCAGACGCGCTAAGGCCGAATAGACCAGGGCCGGCGCGGGCTCGCGCTTTCCGTAGTCCCTAGAAATCCATCCATGGATCGGGCGGGTCTCCCCGGTATGAACCGACCCCTTCAAGGGCGCGGTTGAAAAAGGGCGGATGAACATTCCACGGCCTTCGAAGCCCTGGATCCTGCCCCATAGCGATGCATCAACCGTGACCGGGATTGGGGCGAATTGGAACCGAAGGTCCACCCGATGCTCCGCCGCGCCTTCGATGTCGTCCACGACGACCCAGTAGCGGGGCTTCACAAAAAGGACACGTCGGCGGTGAACCACCGGATCGGAAAGCCGCCGATATCCGTCGTGATCGGCGTCCGCAAAATCGATGGCCGCGGTTGAAATCCATCGCCGCAAGCGGGCCCGGGGCCGCGCCCGCCAATGGAACGGTCCCGCCTGGGACGCCTGTCCTTTGCCATCGACCATGACCGTGCTGTGGGCGGCCGTCCCCCGAAAATACGCTCGCCAATCCGTCTCGACGGAATAGCCGTAGGTTCCGGGATCCACGATCATCGGCTGGCCGTAGACCGAGCACTGAAGACCGAGGAGATCGGCATGGCCGTGCCCTCCGCTGACCGGACAACCCAAGGGGCCGACATCGAAAATCATGGCATGGTCCCCCGGCCCCCACCCACTCCGCATCAGGGCGTAGCCGCCCTCCGAGAAGAGACGGGAGGGCTCGCGTGTCGGCGGAGGCGAATCGACTTCCCCATCCGTCTTCAACGCGGCCGCGCCGAACAGCCAGATCGCCTCCGGGGCCAGTCGGCCGGCCGCCCAGGCGAAGTCGGACCGGCCGAAATATACCGCGGCGACCGAAAAGACTCCGCGGAAATCGTCGGGGGCCCGCGGGACGAGCGGCAAGAGCCAGCCGCCGTCGGCATCCCCGATCTGCGGCATCGATCCATCCGGATGTCGGACGGAGAGCAGAAAGTCGATCATGCCCTTGACCCGCTCGCGCACCGTTACCGAAACATCGGAGCCCTTCCGTTCCGCGAGGATGAGATACTGCAGATAGATCTCGACCGTATAGCGCTGGTAGGCGGTGGACTGTTCGAAGTAAACCCCGTCCGGCAACACCTGACGTACGATCTCCTCTTCCAGGATTCGCGCGCCCAATAGCCGCCACCGTTTGGCCGATGGAAACCCGGACAGAACGATCCCGGCATAATAAAGACCCAGCGCCTCACCGGTAAGATGGGTGTTCGGCGAAAAATAATAAGAAAGGTACTTCTCGACGTGAGCGGCGTGGGTCCAGATCATCTTCAACATCACCCCGAGCCATTCGGGCGTCAGCGCCTTCGACTTCCGGAAAAGATGAATCGCCCAACACCACGATATCAACCGGAAGGCTGTTTCAAGGCTGCTGGCCCAATTGATTCCGATTCCGGGCGGGTTGGCCGAAATCCAGTCTTGCAGTTGACGGGCGAAGGCCTCGGCGTACCGTTCGTTCCCGGTCAGGCGATAGGCCTGTCCCAGCTGAACCAACCATTGATGACGGTTCAATTCCCAGATCACCTTACTGTCACCGACGATGGTCGGGTCGAGCGGATCAATCCGGCTCCAGTGAATAAGCGGCGAGCGGCGGGCCGAAAGCGGATCCAGATGCCAGTCGATTTTAGGGGCTTGCGGCGCCGACGTTCTCTGTGTGAGACCGTGCGGCGAGTCATGAGCCTCGTCCTCAAATGCCCCTACTGCCCGCGATCGGACCGTCAAAGCCGATTCCACGCCTTCTCCACCGGCAAAGCCGGAGGGTGCGCCGAAAGAAAGGCCGTGGTAACCCAGAAGGTCGAACTTTCCCCGACATACATCGTCGGCGATCGAGAGGATCCGCTCTCGGGCCCACGGCATCCGCTCGGATAAAAGGGCCGGGCCCTCGTCGCTCAGGGCCCCCTCGAAAAACCAGTCTATTCCGCTTTCCGTAAAACGATTTCGGAAGACCCGGACGGACTTATCGAGATTGACCTCCAAACGCCGGGCGTCCGACCCATTTCGGTTCGGATGCGTCTCCTTCTTCGCCGCTCGGTCCGCCTCCCGACAGTCCCGCCATTTCCGAACTTCTCGCCGAACCCGAGAGGCGATCTCGGGAACTCCCATTTTCAGCAGCCGTCGTGCTTTCATGCTTCCCTCCCGGAATACACCGCGGCCCATTCCTTACCCACTTCGGACCATGAATACTTCCGGACCTCTTGCCTCGCGCGGCGGGCAATGTCCCGTGCCCGTTCCGGATTTTCCAAGAGCATCACAACGGCTTTCGCCATCGCCGATGGATCCCTCTGTGGAATGATCACACCGTTTTCTCCATCACGGACCATGTTGGCGATATCCCCGGTACCGGTGGAAACCACGGGAAGGCCCGATGCAAAGGCCTCCAGTACGGAGACGGGTTGGTTGTCGATGACAGACGAATTCACAAAGATATCGGCCTTCCCGTAGAGACCCGCCATCGCCTTCGGCTCCACGCGCCCCACAAAGCGGATTCCCTCCTTGCCGATCGTCTCCGCAAGTTGGCGGAGCGACTTCTCCTCGCTGCCGTACCCGGCGATCGTCAACGTCGCATCGGGGAAGCGTTTCCTGACAAGGGAGAAGGCCTTCAGGGTATTATCCACCCCATAATGGGATTCAAGATTTCGGTTCGAGAAAAGGTGAGGGCGAAGCGGGATCCGCTCCCGGCACTGAAATTCGGAAACATCCACGATGTTCCGGATCACGCGTGCCTGATACCCGTAACGGCCGAAGACGCGTCTCAGATAGTCCGATGGAACCACAATCTCGTCCGCCATGCGAAGCCAGGGATGAACCAGCGCCCCCCAGCGCTCCAGGTGATCCTCGGCCTCGCCGCTGTGATAATTCAAAACGACTCGCTTCCCGTATCGCCGCGCCGCCAGGATCGCCGGGGCCGGCGCGAGTAAAAATGACCAGTAAGCGGCCGACAAAATGTGGATGACATCGGCCTCCCGCAAACGACGGAGGCTAGGAAGATACAAGGCCTGATTGAGGAAGGTTCGCAAGTAAGGCCATCTCCGGAGCCATTCGAGCCTCGATGGAAACCGTGGATTAATCGGAATGAAAGCCAGGTCGAATCCCTCGGCCTGAAGTTTCTTGGCCAGAGTGCGGGCCTGAATTCCCTGCCCTCCCACAATATCCAAGCTGGCCGCGATCAGAGCGATTCGTGGGCGCATTCTATCTTTCTCATGCTCATGCAAAATTACGGATGGCTTCGAGATGCCGGCCCAACCCGGAGGAACTCTCGTCCACCCGATAAAGACCCACCGGTTTCCGCAACCCTTCTCGTCCGGTCATCCAAAAACGTCCTGCACCAGAGTTCAAACGAGATGAGGGTCCAGAGATGCGGGTCGAGCGGTCGGCCTTCTTCGTGTCGACGGATGAGCCCTTCGATATTTTCCATGTTAAAGACCCCTCGCCGTCGACTCGTTTCGGAAAGCAAAAGCTCACGGACGAAACTCCCGAGATGCCCTCTGAACCAATGCCCGAGCGGAACGGCGAAGCCGCGTTTGGGCCGATTAATGATCGCGTCGGGCAGAATCCCCTTCATGGCGCGTTTAAAAATGTATTTCGTGACCCCCCCGCGCAGTTTCCATTCCGGGGGAATCGTGGCTGCGAATTCAACCAGCTTGTGATCGAGCAGCGGAACACGTGTTTCGATGGAATGCGCCATGCTCATCCGATCCACCTTCGTGAGAATATCCAAGGGGAGATAATTCTTCATATCCCAGTACTGGAGGGCCGATAGCCAGTGACCCTTCGCGCCGGACAGGATCCGGGATTCCTCCGCCCACGGGTCACACCGCGACAGGTGATCGAGGACTTCATCCCGAAACAGGCTCGCTTGATCGTCCCGATTGAAGAGAGTCGATGCATCCAAATAGCGCGCCGGGCCTTTGAGCGAGAAGTGCCGGACGAATCTGCGTCCTTTCATTCCCTCCGGCATCATCCTCCCGACGACCCCGAGCGCCTTCCGGGCCGGGCCGGGGAGAAACCGGTAACGCCGCTCCTTTTCCTCCACGACATATTTATCGTAACCGCCGAAAAGCTCGTCGCCGCCGTCGCCCGAAAGCACAACCGTCACATGCTCCGAGGCCAGCTTCGAAACCATGTAGGTCGGAATGGCCGATGAATCGCCGAACGGTTCATCCATGTACCAGGCCATTTCTTCGATCGTGTCAAGGACATCCGCTTTAAGAATCAGCTCGTGATGATCGGTCCCGAACATCTCGGCCACTCGGCGCGCATAGGCCAACTCGCTGTAATTCTCCTCCTCGAACCCGATTGAAAAGGTCCGAACAGGACCGGACGTCATCCGGGCCAGCGTGGCCACAACCGAGCTTGAGTCGATACCCCCGCTTAGGAAGGCCCCCAGCGGGACATCGCTGATCCTGTGAAGCTGAACCGACTCTTCCAGCAACTCGCGCAACCGTTCCACGAAATACGCTTCCGTCTGACCGTAGTCCGGATTGAAACGGAGATCCCAATACGGTTTGACACGGATCCCATGAACGGCCGAGGCCAGTAGAAAGTGTCCCGGCTCGAGCTTGTGCACGCCCTGAATGATGCTTTCCGAGCGGGGCGTCACGAGAAAAGCGAAAAGATGGCTGACGGACGCCCAGTTCAGCGTCCGGTCGAGCTCGGGCAACTGGAGCAGGGCCTTCAACTCCGATCCGAAGGCCAGTCTCCCCTGAACCTCCGTGTAATAAAGGGGCTTGATTCCCAGCCGGTCTCGGGCCAGCATCAACTGTTTCCGACGATCATCCCAGAGGGCAAAAGTAAACATGCCGCGGAGTTTCCCGACGCAGTCAGGCCCGTACTCCTCATAGAGATGGACGATTGTCTCGGTGTCGGTGGCCGTGCGAAAGTGATGCCCTTGCTTTTCCAGGTCGCGCCTCAGTGCTCTGAAGTTGTATATCTCACCGTTAAACACCACCCAGACGGACTCGTCCTCGTTACAAATCGGCTGGCGCCCGGTCTCCAAATCGATGACGGTCAAACGCCGCATCCCGAGACCCACGTCCACGTTAAGATAAAACCCCTCATCGTCCGGCCCCCGATGGGACAGCGCCGCGCACATGGAGCGCACCTCCTCCAGCAACACAGGTTTTTCGTTCAGGCTCAGAATGCCCGCTATCCCGCACATCGAATCCTCACCTCCCGCCTATTTAGCGACATCGATAACAGTCGCCCCTCACCCCGACAAGCATGCAAACTACCGGGCCAATCGTTCGATCAAAAACAAGGACTCTCCTTCTCCCGCTTGCACTTTCACCTCCACATGCGGCCTCAACCAGATCCGCACCAAGCGCATGTCGGCTACGGTCCGAAACCCAAACTTTTCGACGGCCCGGCGGGACGGGACGTTTTTTTCCTCGACCTTGGTGATGATGGTCGTAACGCCCTCCCGTGCGAGGACATCCGCGATTCCCGAATACGCGCCCGGAGCGATCCCGCGCCCTCGATGGCTCGGGATGGTCACGGAGTCTTCCAAGGAGACCGTGCCTTCGGGAAGATCGAGCCAACCACCCGGAGCGGCTAAAACGGGTGTTCGATGACGAAAGATCCAGCAGGAAAAAACGGCGTGCTTTCCTTCTCTGATCTTCCAAAGGTCCGCTCCAGAGGCGAGCCATCGCCTGGCATCGAGAAGCCCGACGGTCTCGGTTTCCGCTAGGGCAGACAATCCATCCGCGCCCACCCGCACCAGCTCGAGTCCTGCGGGAAGTGTCATCCGTCGTCGTTCGGATGCAAGATCGAGCCGGTACCAGATGTGACGCTCGCAGAGATAAGGCACCCTGACTGCACTTCTCCTTGCGATCGCGAGGGCACGACGGAGGCTGCCGGTGAGGCCGTAACGGCGAAAGCCGCGTTTTGCGATCTCGAACAAGGTCATGGGATTGCCCTTACCCTTTCCAATAATCTACCCAGCTTTGGCCCGGCCGAAACCCAGTCTTTGCCAGACGCTTGCTGAGGAAAGTCTGCGAACTTCATCAAAGAAACCGAAACCCATCAACAAGGTCAGGTAAGAAACCGTGTAAACGACACCCGTGAGCAATAGGGCGGGCAGTGGCGAGATATCGAATAAGGTCTTGACGATCAGGGAGGGCACAACGGCGGCGCAGGTCAGGCCTAAAATCGTTATTAACTTGCGCCAGGGCAGGAGCCTCGGGAATCCGACCCCCAACATGCTCTTCAAACGGACCAGCGCAAGCCCTTTGGCCACGAAGGCGGCCGTAACGGTGACGAGGGCCGCGCCGATCAGTCCGAAGGTCGACAGGAACCAGCCGATGCTGGCCGCGATCAGAATCAGTCGCACGGCGTTGAGCAGAAACAGGAACCGCGTCTGGGCAAAGACGCGGATCACAGAATCCGTCGGAAAGACCGCAAACAAGATCATGATCGACATGATCATGAAAACCGGGACGCTTGGCAGATACCTTATTGTAAATAGGAAGACGATCAACGGACGGGCATTCAAGAGCAGCAAACCGACCAGCGGAAAAAAAAACAATGCCAGATTGCCAACCGTATCGTGCCAAAGCGACAAGACCGTGGCCACGCGGCCCTGCCGGATCTCATCCGTCATCCGAACCATCATCACGTTAGAGGCGGAGGAGGCCACGAAATCGATGAGAGGGATCTGGAGACATCCCACCGAATAGAGCGCAAACGTCGCCACGTCGAACCGATACGAAACGGCGTATTGATGAAAATTAGCCTGGAGAATCTCGACCACTACCGCCAGCTGAAACGGCAAAGCATATGCGAATTGTTCTTTCAGCAGCGCCGAATCGGGCCGAAAGTCGGCCTTGAACTCGTGGTAAAGGTAAAGGAGGGCCGCAGCACACCGGAAAAACGCAAAGATGACGGCGCCGATCAGCAAGCCCTTCAGATCGCGCAGCAAAAGGACCGGAATCATGAAAAAACCTGCCCGCGCTATTTCCGACACGGCATAAGAAAATGACGCCAAGCCGTAGCGTTTTCGGGCAATCATGACGATCTCGAGGACGGTCGAAATCAGAACCAGCAGCATAAATATGCCGATGAGCGGGAAATAACGGGACATTCCAGCGTTGTTGAGCCAGCGCGAGAGGCTCGCACCGGTCGCTCCCAGCAGGACGAAGCTGGCCAACCCCACCACGGATAAAACCAGCATCGCATTGACTACATATCTCCCGCCTTTTGTCGAAGCGCCGGGGAGGAAATAATACAGACTCTCGGCCATCCCGAATTGGGCGATGCCGTATAGGGTTGAATAGATCAGAAAGAGCTGTCGGTATGTGCCGAACTCGGATGGGGCGAAGATCCGGACCAGAACAACCGGGATAAAGAAGGAGACCGCGAAACCCACCATCCGGCCCGTCATCAACAGCAATGCCGGTTTGAAACTCGAGTCGATCCTTCCCGAGTCTTTAGGCACGGTGATCTTGCCCGCAACCGGCCATGAAGTCGAAGACTCTGTTCATTTGGCAGCTCAAGACGGCCGCAGAGAAGCCGCCGAACGCGTCCAGACAGGAGTTCTCCCATAATAATTTACGGGGAATCGTCAGCATCGGATAACGGGCATCGCGATGCTGGCAACTGGTATAGGCGAAGCGATAGCCGCAGTCCGCCACGATGCGGAGCGTCATGGGCTTGAAATGCCCGTCCGGATAGGCAAAGTGTTGAATGGGGGTTCCGAGTCGTTTTTCCAATTCCTGCCGGGAACCCTGGATCTCGTCGGACTGCTTCGGGCAACTTTCATTGGCCAACAGCACATGGCTTTTTGTATGCGAACCGATCGTGATGCCTTCCCCCCGCATCTCGGAAAGCATCTCCCAAGTCATCGTTAGAAACGGCGCCAACGCGCCCTCGTTCAGCTCGACCTCGGCTTCAAGCGCCTCCAAGACCATTCGGATCCCGGCCTGCGGAAACCCCTTGAGCAATGCCCGCAAGGCCGCATAGGAGTTCTGGGTCGCGCCGTTCAGCCTATCCCTATCGGACGGTTGAGTCTGGAACACGGACAGCAGGCCTGCGAGATCACGAGAAAGCGACTGCCTCGTGGAGAAGACCTGCTTCAACAGTAGGTAGAGCCGGTCGTGATTCAGTAGCTGGGACGTTCCAATCAGGTCCGTCACCACAAAGACGGCCGCCGGAATTCCCTTCCGCTTGAGAATCGGGAAGGCGTTGTAGTAGAAATCACCATAACCATCGTCGAAGGTAATCGCCGCCGCGGGCCGGTCAAACGGTCTACCGGATTCCAAATGGGATCCCAGTTCATCCAGGCTGATTAAACGCAGATGCTTGCCGATCCAGTCCAGCTGTCGTTCAAACGTTCGGCATTGAATCGTCATCCCGGGAATTCCATGCCCTCGATTTTCGCCAAAGTCGCTGACCACTCGGTGATAACCCAGGACCAGCGGCGTGCGCCTCAGGCCGGACAAGGCACCGATCAAGCGATCGGACCCGGTCCAGTGCAAAGCGCAGCCCATTCCGGTTTTGACGAGTCCTCGAAGGCGGCCATTTTCCATTCCCATGCCGTCTTTTCGTTCCACCATTTCAGACATCCTCTTCCTGAAGTACCCGGACGGCGATTCTCTTGGAAACGCGTCTCAAGGCAGAAGTCCCCCGGCAAAGCACTCCATATCCCTTTGGCGGATAGAGCTCCAGCCGTCCCAAGTCATGCGCCCCGCGGGCCCAGTGAAATTTGTAGGCCTCTGCGCCGTGAAGCAGATCGTATTCCTCCGCCCCCTCCTCGATTGCAGCCTTAATGGCAAGCCCCATCGCGACCAACCCGACGCTCTGCTTCGCGTAATCGGGATCAAAACCGGACTGGTAAAAGTAAAATACGCTGTGGTACCGGAAACCGTATAAAGCCGCGACCGGCCGGTCACCCAACCAAAGAATGAAGAGTCTCAGCCAGCCTCGTTCCAAGGCCAGGCAGCTCAAGTCCTGATGAAACGCCCGAAGCGCCGGAAGATGGAACGCGTGCGATTCCCCGCTTCGATCACGCCAGCGCATCTGGTGGAGCGCAATCAAGAGGGAGAGATTCTTTTGGCGTTGCTCTTCCGAATCGGTCTTTTCAAATTTCAGATCGTACTCTCGGGTCGCCTTACGGAGCTTCTTCTGGAAGTTATACCGATGTTGAGATCCCAGGGTGGCCAAGTACGATGACCAGGACTGGCCGGATAGATCGATAAAGGGACAGATCTCGGTCTTTTCTTCCACGTATCCCCACCCCTGATTTTCAAGGCGTCCGGCCAGCCGTCGGGCCTGGCACAAACCGCTTTTCAATTGGGTCAGGTCCAGCACGAGCCTTTCACGGGAAAGATACTCGGCCAGCGCATCGATCGCCTCGTTTTCTCGGCCGCGGCGGATGATCAGGTCGAGATAAGCCGATCCAACCATTCCCGGACCTAGGAACTCGAGCGCCTGGAACGGCAGTAAACGACCCCAACGGGGAGGCCGGATCGAAAACGGCGCAATCGCCTCCAGACCGGCGTCGCCTTGGAGCGTTACAATAAAGAGTTTACGGCCGTCGGCGAGATGTCTCCACCAGGTAAAAAGCCATTCCCAGGACAGGAAGAAACAATTGGCCTCGCTGGCTTCGAGAAGCGCGTTCCAGTCGGACCTTAGTTTCTCAAAGTTTTCCGACGTATTTATGATTTTGATTGTGGCCATTGTCTTTTAATCGAAGGATGGAGCGTCGGTCAGATCGTCGGCGGATCTGACCGACGCTTAACAAGAATATTTTCCATGAAAAGAAACTCGATGCCGGTTTGTAGAAAAGTCTCCACCGCCTCTCGCGGCGTATTAACAATCGGCTGTCCCCTCACATTGAAACTTGTGTTCAGGACCACTTCTCGGCCTGTCGCCTTCCCAATCGCCCGCAGTAAAGAATGGAACGCTTTGTTGTCTTGGGAGGAGACGGTTTGAACCCGTGCTGAGCCGTTGACATGAGTCACCCCAGGCAATACGGTACGGTATTGCTCCCGAACATCCACCGTCATGACCATGAATGGCAACTCGGTCATCGGCGGGACCTCGAACCACTGGTGTACTTGCTCCAGAGACACCGCCGGCGCAAAGGGGCGAAAGGCCTCGCGCATCTTCACCATCGCATTGATGCGATCGCGCATCTCCGGATGTCCGGGATCCGCTAGGATGCTCCGGTGGCCCAAAGCGCGAGGACCGAACTCCATCCGTCCGCGATACCAAGCCACGACGTGCCCGTTGGAAATCAGATTCGCCGCTTCGTCGCAGGTGTCTTCCAAGGTATCGAAACGAAGGGCCTCCACGCGGTCCTTAAACTCCGAAAGCGCCGTTTCGATCATGCTCGGCGAGTGCACCGGCCCGTAAAACGGAGTCGGCAAGCGATGGTTCTTAACCTCCCCCGCTAAAGCGGCTCTGTAAAGCGCCGCCCCCATGGCCGCGCCGTCGTCTCCCGCGGCGGGTTGAACGTAGATTTCATCGAAGAGGCCAGACGAGAGAAGCTTGCCGTTGGCCGTGCAGTTGAGGGCAACCCCTCCGGCGAGGGCCAGCCGGCGGTGTCCCGTCTTGGCTCCGAAGTGGCCGCACAGGTGCAACATCGTCCGATCAAGACAGGCCTGCAGTCCGGCCGCCACATCACGGTGCTCATCGGTAATCTCTTCGTGCGGAAGGCGTTCCGTCACGAGATGTTGGTTGAGATAGTCCCTCGTAAGGCGATGGTTCTCTCGCGATTCCGTCGTCCGGTTCAAGCGGAGTATCGGAATTTGAATCGCGCCCTCCTCTTTTAAAACCACGGTCCGGTCAAAAAAGGATCGGAATCTCTCCGGGTTCCCGTAGGGTGCCAGTCCCATGATCTTATATTCGTCGGCATTAAAATCAAAACCGAGATGAAAGGTGATTAGAGAATAAAGAATTCCGATCGAGTTGGAGGCGGAGATTTGATGGATTTTAGCCAGACGGCCGTCCCGTGCCTGATAGATGGAGGCGCTGTGGACTTCGCCCATGCCGTCGACTACTGCCACCAGGCACGCTTCCCATCCCGAGGTAAAATAGGCGCTGGCCGCATGGGAGAGGTGATGACTCACCTGATGGACCCGCTCCAAGGGAAACCCACCGAGGTCCCGGCGGACCAGATCCAAGAGCGCGTCTTTGGAGTAGACTTCACGGTAGGACTGCGCCGCAACCGCCCCGATCGAATAGGCCGCCGCGTAAGGAGCGTAATCAAATCCGTGGACAATCTCATCCACTTCTTCGAGAACGATTCCGGCCTCGGATAAACAATACCGAATAGCGCCCGCCGGAAAATCTCCGGAATGTTTTTTTCGATTGAAACGCTCTTCAGCCGCGGCCGCGACCGGCACGCCGTCGATGATCAACGCCGCCGCGGAATCATGGCCTTGTGACATACGGACCTCGCGCGCGTTGAGGGCGGGATAATGCCTTTTTTTGAACGGAATGGAATTTTCCAATCCGCTGATTCCAAGGATCTTCATCTTATTCCAAGAATCTTCATCGAAGCTGTGTCTCTAAGGTTTTGGGGGCTTGAGCGGAAACCCCTTCCGGACCCCGCCAATTTGGATGGAAGCGCATACACCACTCGCCTTCCAGCCGCGTGAGAAACGCATCTCCACTGTGAATGGCCTGTAATACTTCCGGCTGGTTCGAATGCAAGAGTATCCAAGAGCCGCGATGGTGAAATTGAGATTTTTTTTCACGAAACTGCTGCATGAATCTGGGCTCGATCCGCCCGGAGAGCGCCGTCGCGCCTTGCTGCCAGGAATGTTGGACGAGATGACCCAGGACTGCCGCCATTGCGTTGGGTTTTGCTCCGATTTGCAACACTTCGGCCAAGCCCTTCGGTGTCAACAGGTAGAGATACCAGCCGATAAGCTCCCGGTCCGCGTTTTGAACGGCGATCCGGTGCAAACTGCCAGGGGCGCGATATTGGGCCAATACTTCCAGAAGCCATTTCAATGAACGGTCGTCGTAATCGGGCCTGAGAGACCAGTCCCGGGAGAACTCCGACAGGCAGAAAAGCAGCGTCTCACGGCTAAGTTCCTCTCCAAAGACCCCGGAGTCGGACAGTCGGAAAGGACTCGACGGCACCCTGTGGCTGATGGCGTCCGCAATGCGACATAGGGGCTCGAAAACACGCTTTATCACGGAAGGAAACAGGCCAGGGCTCAATCGGGACAGCAGGAATCGCGTGGGTTGTAAAAGACGGAACCAATATAGGCTGTAAAGAAGCGCGGTGGTCCCGCCATGGGCCTCCCAAAGTTTACGCGAAACGTCGTTGGCTTCGTCGGCAATAGAGAGGTCCTGCGGACCGGCAAAAAAAGCGCCGAGGAGTTGCAAGCCCGCCAAGGTCGAACGGGTTGCCGGATCCACGATAAATTGAGAGCTGACCGCCGCTCGAATCGTCCGACCGTTCATCGACATTTTACGCGGCAGCACACCCAAAAAGCCGGCAATCTCCGCGTGAGGTTCTTGGTAAACAAACGATGGCATTGCGGGGTCGCGCCAAGGATTTTGAAAATAAATATGCGCGAAATAGGAGCGATACGCTTGCTGGAGTTGCAACGAAGACGAATCGCCCGTATGAAACACTCTTCGATGCAGGTCGGCGACCTGCGGAATATCCGCTTCGAGGAAGGGCCGCACGTATCTCATCTTGTTTGGGTTATCAGGCCGAACTGTGGAACCCATTACCGTTTCCATTACCGTTACCATTACCGTTTCCGTTAACCTGCCCGGTGTTTTTGCTTCGTGCGATAAATTCCGCGATTCGAGCGACGGTCCGAAAATTCTCCAGCTCGAGATCTTCATATGAAATCTTCATTTCGAATTTCCGCTCGATTTGAAGCAAAAGCTCAACGAACGCCAGCGAATCTAAGACGTCGGTCTCCATCAAATCCGTCTCCACCGAAGGCACCTCGACTTGCATCTTTTCTGAAAATAGCGTCAGGATCCAATGACGCAATTGAACGTCAAGCGCCTTGTCGGGCTGGGCTTGTTTTGGGTGGCTAGCAAGCGGCTGGGGTTTCATGTGTTTTAAATACCTCCATCAACTTCGGGCGGTCTATTTTTCCGTTGGCATTTTTGGGGAGGCTTTTCATGGCCAGCCAATTCGCGGGCAGCATATAGGGAAGCACCAGCCGGCTCAGTTCTTTTCGCAGTGTCGTGGGAGTAATTGCGCGATCCGACAGAGGAACATAGGCGCAGCAGATCCGGGTTCCTTCAAAACCGTCGATTGGAACCCCCACCACCGCGCATTCGTGGAGATCCGGTATCGTATTGAGCGCTGTCTCGATTTCGCCCAGTTCGATCCGGTAGCCCCGGCTTTTGATCTGAAAGTCGGAACGCCCGACAAAATGGACCAGGCCGTCCTCCCCAACCCAAGCCAGGTCACCCGTTTTGTAGATGCGTTTCGACGGGTCGGAGCCGTGAGGATTCTGCAGAAATACCGAGCGGGTTTTTTCCGGATCTTTCCAATAGCCCGAACTCAGGCCGACCCCGCCGATAAAAAGGTTCCCGATCTCACCGGGCGGAACCGGTTGAAACCTGTCATCCAACACCAACAATTCCTCTCCCGGACAGGCGGTCCCGATCGGAATCGGGGATCTCTCATTCTCAGGACATTTTGGCAGCGTATAGTAGCTGCTGGCGATCGTCGCTTCCGTCGGGCCGTAAAGATTTGTGAAGCGGACGTGGGGAAGCCGCTTCATCCAATAAATTACGGACGGGGTCGGAAAGACCTCGCCGCACCACAGAAGCTCGCGCAAAGCCGGAAAGTCATTGAATTGGACCGCGTCGAATTTAGCCATGTAATTCAGAATCGACGGGACCGAGAACCATTGAGTGAGTTCCGAGCGACGGATAAAATCGGCTAATTTATGCGGTAGGAGATTCCGTTCCGGCGGAACCAAATAGAGTCGCGCGCCGGCGGAGAGTGCGCCGAAGATATCAAAAGTCGAGAGATCGAAGTGAAGCGGCGAATGGCAGGAGGCTCGATCGCCGGGGACGAACCCAAAATATGACCGCGCCCATTCGACGAAATGAATGACGCTGGCGTGACTGATCACCACGCCTTTGGGTATTCCCGTAGACCCTGAAGTAAATAAGATGTGCGCCGGATCCTCCGGCCTGTTTTGATACGCCACCGGCTCGTCGGAGTAGGCCCTGAGGTCGGCGAATGAAAATTTCGAACGAAAGGCGGCCCCATTGATTCTTTCAGGACCCAGCCATCCGATCGAGACGGATGACTGACACTCCCCGACTGCGAAGATCCCGTCTAATAAATGCGTGACATCACCACTGCCCATAATCCACTTGCAGTCGCAGATCTCGAGAATTTTGCGTTGTCGGACGACGGGGCTATGGGTATCCAGCGGCACGTAAACACAATCGGCCTTTAGAATTCCTAAAATTCCGACGATCGCTGCCGGGGATTTCGGTGCCAGTAAACAAACCCGATCTCCTCTCTTGCACCCTTCGTCCTTCAGTGCTCGCGCCATCCGATTGGAGAGCCGATCCAGCCCGCCATAGGTCATGCTCTCCGTCCCCATCGTTAGGGCAATGGCCTCGGGATCGCGGTTGGCCTGGACCGTCACCCATTCGTGCAATAACGTTATCACTGTGTCACCCCCATCGCGCGCTCGAATGCCGCGCGCGTATGCTGTAATTCTTCCGGGCCAGCCGGGATATCGAGAATGAACTTTGTATATCCGGACTGGAGATACCGGCCCAATTCCTTCGCGACGGATTCGTAACTTCCCACCAGGTAAGGGCACATCGTATTGTAATTCTGGAAGGGGACCAGCCAATAAGGCGAGCGTTCGGGGGTCTCTCTCTGCCCGGATAACTGCTTGTGCCAAAAAGAGTCCGAGACCTTCATGGCCAACTGATGCGTGAGCTGCCCTTTGCGGTCCTCGGGAAATCGCCGGTGAGCGATCTCCCATGCCTGATCCTCCGCTTCGCGAGTGATAATGCCGATGCGAATACCGAATTCCCCATCGCCCTTGGGAAGCGGCTCTTCTTCTCCCGGAGGACGCGGATATTTAATGGCGGCGCATTGCAGCGCCCTGGATGCGGCCATTCCGGCTTCGGAGGAACCCGAGACGAAAATTCCCGGAAATAAATCCTTGGGAACAGGAGGAGTGAGCTTCAAATGGTCTGCGGCATAAAATGTCCCCTCACAGGTCACCGGGGACGAAGCCGCCAGAAGGTTCTTGATAATCATCGTATATTCGACCAGGCGATCATATCGTTGGTCATGCGGCGTGGCATCGTGAAGGGCCAACAAATCGCTTTTGAATCCGCCGGCAATAAGATTGAGGTAGATCCGCCTGCCGTAGAGGTGGGCAAAAGACGTTACCATCTTGGCGATGGTATAAGGGTGCATGTAAACGGGCTGGATGGCAATGAGCGGACAAAGCGTTTTTGTATTCTGAATGATGATTTGAGAAATCAGCCAGGCATCCAGGAGCGAGTTATCCGAATAGACGAGAATCCCCTTATATCCCGCTTCATCGCTCCAGCGCGCGGTATCAATGATTTTTTGCAAATAAAGCGCTCGGTCGAACTTGCTGGATTCCGGACAGGTGGAAAAGATTTCTATCGGAGCCCGTGGCGCTTCGGCAACCGGCATTCCTTCAACCGAATCATGTCCGATCATAGGTCTTGACCTCTTTTTCGCGATTTCTTCCTGATTCACTTTTTTCTCCCTACCCCAGGGGATCCGCTTCATGACCCCAACCGCCGTCTTCCGGAAAATGTCGTAGAATCGATGTTGATGGAGCTTTGGAGCGAGTTGAAACTTGGCCCAGTGACGGAATATGCCGCGCAGATCGGGAGAAAAATAAACAGGAGCAATGACGACGGGTTTGTTGGGTCCAGTCAAGTTTCCATTTGTCATCGGTACCCAGGAAATGGCTTTCGGCCAGGCCGAGTTCGAAGGTTTCACGCATCAAATAGTATTTACGGATGATCCGTCGCCGCCGATTCGATGAGCCGGCTCCATTCCGGTTCCAGGAGAAGGAAATCCGAGTCGTCCGAGATGGTTTGCACGCACAGTTTATCGGCAACCCAGTCCGCGTGCGGCAGAAATCGCGGCTCCAGTATTGATCGGGGAAGTGTAGAATTTCGCATTCGAAGTCTCTCTCCTCGAATTTCTTCTTCAGGTCATTAAAGTCGTATTCGAGCAAAGTCATGGGGTGGGGTGACTTGAGGCCCATCCGAAGCAGAAGATTTTTTAGCGGGTGCGGAATCGACAGAGACATGAGACACTTAACTTTTTCGGCCATTGACGCGCGCCTCAAGATCTCAAGACATGCGACCGCGTGTTTCGCAACATCCGGAACGCTGGCAAAGAGCACCCTCCCTCCCGGACGGCATACGGCGTCAAATCCTCGATCACCCGTGCAACGTCTTGTTGGCTTGGAAGGCTATGGATGACGCCCGAGGAATAGATTCTGTTAAAGGTATGCAACCGGAATGGTATCGAGCGGCTGTCGGCTGCGACAAAGGAAACGGGTCTGCTTGAGCCGCATCGTATATCCTGTTATGAGATTTGTGCCAGCATCCCAGGAATGAAATCCACACCGACAAATCGGTTGCACCGTGGGGCAACAAACCGGTTCACCATGGCGCTGTCGCATCCGACATTGAGTACGGAGTCGGAGCGGGGATCCAATTGAAGTGTTTGGAAGATAAACTCCGCCGTGGCCATAAAATACGCTTTGGGCAGAGGAGATTAGCCCGTCGAGCGCATCGACATCGGTTTGTCCAACCACCCCTCAAACCCGTCGCGAAAAAACTTGATCCTGCGCTACCTTTCTTTGAGGTCAGTTCATTTCCCCATCATCGACACCGACTCGTCTGTTTTTTGAAGAGAAAACGCCATGACTTTAGAAACCTACAATCGTTCCATCAATCATTCCGTTTTTTGGAAAGCGTTTCTCCCCAAACTGATTATTCAAGAAGTTTTACCTAACTGTTCTCATGGCAACCCCCCATCCAGCCATCGGCGAATGACCCCGCCCAAAGGGCGGGGCTTCTGGGCATAAACGCTAAACGGCTTGCCTTCGCCTGGCTCCGGGCTGCCATGCATTTCCGTGCAAAGCAAGGGGATTTCTTGCAGATGCAGTAAAACAAGCAAGTGATCAGGACGACAAATCTATGACCGAGACCGGGGTCGGAGAAGAGGCGGTTGTCCCGTTGCCGAGCTGGCCTGTTTCGTTCGCTCCCCAGCACTGCACTGTGCTGTTTGAAAGATGCGCACAGGTATGAAAGCCGCCCCCCGTAATGGTCGTAGCGCTTGCAATCCCCGAAACCGCAGCCGTGGTCGATGAAGACGTGTAGGCCCCGTTGCCGATCTGGCCCACGGTGCCCATGCCCCAGCAGCGCACCGTGTCATCCGCGAGAAGCGCGCAGTTATGAAACCCGCCTGCCGTAACGACCGTCGCGCTTGCAATTCCCGCGACCGCCAAGGGATGGGTGCTGCAAGGGATATTGTCAATACAGATTTCAGGCCCGGCATTGATGCCGTCTCCAAGCTGCCCCTCCGTGTTCCTCCCCCAGCATTGCACCGTGCCGTCCGAAAGCAACGCGCAGGTATGATACTTCCCGGCCGTGACGGCCGTGGCGGTCGTGATTCCCGTAACCGCGGCCGCAGTTGTGGCGCCGCTGCCTCCCCCCGAGCCAAGCTGGCCCTCAAAGTTTCGTCCCCAGCATTGCACCGTGCCGTCTTCCAACATCGCGCAGGAGTGGGCGCCGCCGCCCGTGATGGCCGCGGCGCTCGCGATCCCGGAGACCGCAACCGGTATCGAAGATAAGACGACCGTCCCATCGCCGAGCTGCCCTTCATCGTTCTCACCCCAGCACTGCACCGTGCCGTCCGAAAGCAACGCGCAAGTATGATACTTCCCGGTCGTGACGGCCGTGGCAGTGGCGATTCCCGTGACCGCGACCGAGGTCAGGGAAGGGGACGTCGTTCCATCGCCAAGCTGTCCTTTATCGTTTCGTCCCCAGCACTGCACCGTGCCGTCCGAAAGCAGCGCGCAGGTATGGTAGCCGCCGGCCGTGACGGCCATGGCGCTCGTGATCCCCGTGACGGAGACCTCGGTCAGGGAAACAGCCTTCTTCCCATCGCCGAGCTGTCCTTCGCCGTTCTGACCCCAGCATTTTACCGTGCCGTCCCCCGGGAGCGAGCAAGAGTGGAAACCGCCGGCCGTGACCGCGACGGCCTTGAGGGAGGGCTGTGGTGGAAGGTCCGCCTGATTTTGATTGCCACTCCCACAAGCCGTCAGGAGAAGAAGGCTAATCAGTCCTATCATGAGCCTATTCGAAGCTTTCATTTTTGTTTCCTCCTTCTATTTATTATTGGTTGAAAAGCGTACCGCAGGATTGTTCCCGAGCAGATACGGAACATTCAGAAAAAATTGCTTGTCTTCCAAACCGGTCAGTAACGCGACTTCAGGAAGTCAGGTGATCGGCCGTTCTTTGTCGAGCTCGCGTTCTCCAGCAACTCGAAATACAGTCGCTCGGTCTCCCGCACCATGCCATTGAGAGAACAATGTTTGGCCACCCATTCCCGACCCGCTCGGCCGATACGCGAGGCAACCTTGGGATTCTCGAGGAAGGTGCCGATGGCTGCGGCCAGCGACCCGGAATCGCGCGGAGGCACGAGCAGCCCCGTGACACCGCTCTCGATCGCCTCCGGACTTCCCCCCACTCGCGTGGCGACGACCGGAACGCCGGCCGCCATCGATTCCAGCAAGGTATTCGAAAGCCCTTCGCTGATCGAGGGAAGCACAGAGACGGCCGCCTCCGAAAGCAACTCGGGAACGTCCAGTCGAGGACCCGTGAAAATGACCCGCCGCTCCAGACCCAAGCGCGACGCGTAGGCCTCAAGCTCGTTTTGGTAAGAGGCGATATTTGCGATCCCGCCCTCCGGAACCGTCGGGTCCCCGCCCACCACCAGGAAATAGGCGTCTGGAAACCGCTCGGCCACGACCGAGGCGGACTCCAGAAAATACTCGATACCCTTCAGCCGAGTGAGCCGGCAGAGCACAACGACCAGACGGGCATTGGGCGGCAGCCCGAACTCCTGGCGAAAACCGGCGGCGCGGCCCCGGCCCTCAAATCGGGAAAGGTCGATGCCGTTTCGGATCACTGTGATCTTATCCGGCGAATACCCGTTCGACACGAGCCATTGCCGGATTGCATCGGCATTCACCACAATCCGGTGGGCCAACCGGCAGATGACCCGGTGAACCAAACCCTTCATGGGGGTCATATCAATGCCGGTATCTCGAATCGAGGCCACAATCACGGGGGTTCCGGCCAGAGCCGCGGCCGGGACGGCGAACACATTGGAATAAAAATTATAACTGTGCATGATCTGAATCCGGTTCCGGCGGAGGTATTGGACTAATTTCATCTCTTTCTGCGCGGTCCTGTAATTGTAAAAACAGTTAATATTGTATTCGGAGAACGGCACGGGCTTCTGTTCGACCTCTTTTAGCAGCGCTCCGAACCGATTAAAGCAGGCCAGATGAAGCTCGAACCGGGTTGAGTCCAGTTCGCGCGCCACATTCACCACATGCCGTTCTGTCCCGCCGATGGAAAAGTTAGCCACGAATTTCAACAACCGGACTCTATCCACCGGCGTCACCGAACTGCGGAACCCCGGATGAGACGGTCTTACCGAACTCGCGCGCATACACGGTACTGGAGGCGATCGCCAGGCCGGCCAGGTAGTAAAAGTAGAACTGGTAGGCCACGGGATAGAAAAAGACCCCGACCGAGAAAGCTGCGAGACTGATCCTGACCCCCTCCGCAAGACACGACAGTTCGTGTAATTTCGGCATGCGGGCCGATCGGCGCTGTACTTCACCGATCAAGCGGAAGCACCCAATCTGCAGGACAAGAAACAGGGAAAGACCGATGAGGCCCAGATCGACTGCGTACTCAAGATACAAGTTGTGAACCATCCTCCAATGGGCGCCCCGTTCTTTATTGAGGGCTAGGATATTCATTCCGATGCCGGCGCCCAAGATCGGGTGTTCGAATACAAAATTCGTCGCCGCCGCCATGTCGTTCCACCGCTCGCTGGCCGAACCGGTCTGATCGGACTCCTTATTCAGTATCGTACCGATATGGTCCACATAATTTGTGGGTAATAAGGCCAGACAGGCCAAGGCCACCACAAGAACGGCTGCAACCAGGTTGGGACGATAGCGGTCCCGGTACTTCCATGAATAGATCAGGAAAATGAAAACGAGTTCGAGAAAACCGGCCCGCGAAAATGTGGCGATCACGGCGAGGACGTCCAAGGCAACAACAGCCAGCAAAATTATCCGAACGATTCGCCGGGGATGGCTCCACCAGAGCGCCAGGGTCAGCGGAAGGATCAGGTTAAGCATCAATGCCAGATCGTTCGGGTTCTCGGTCAACGGCGCCTCATAACCGACGATTCGGTTAAGGCTCTGGGAAGCTGGCCCGCCGATAAAAACCCCGGATAAATAATTTCCAATGGCCGTCATAGCCACCGGAATCCCCATGAGCGTCAATCCCCAAGCCATTTGTCGGAACCGGCTCAAACGGTTTACGGTCACCGTAATCAGCCAGAAGATCACAAGCGTCTTTAAATAAACGTCCAGGAGAAATGAGACGCTTCCCCCCGGCCAATAGGAAAAGGGAATGGTCAAGGCCGCCCACCCGGCCAAGCTGGCCGCAATCCAGATCTCGCGGGTCACAACCGGAAACGGCCTTCGATGGACGATCCGATCCCATAGATAAGCCGTTAGAGCCACGACGGCCGTTACGAGCGCAATCCGCAACGAACCGAGTAAGGGAAAATAGGACTGCGGCGAGATCAACAAGATAAAGGTAAAGCCGATCAGGCACCAAAAAGGGACGGGGCTATCCGTTGGGCCGGTCACGGATCCGGTGATCCGATTCGATCGATCGCGGTTCTCGATCCCGATATCGGGCCGCCACCACCCCGCAGCCGGAATAGAAGTTATTTCGTTGTTATCCATATCTCATCAACAAGGCGGTCGTAAACCGTGGTCGCGTCCGATTCCCTCATCATCCTCTCCTTGGATTTACAATCTATGGTTTAAAAAAAGGAAGGGATGACTGAGCTAGGCTCTAGATCGAACCGGGGACGCAGCCCGACGAACGTCCTGAGCTTCCGACCCCCGACCCAGCAGGGTGATCTTGACGGTATTGAGAAGAATCCAAAGATCGAACCAAAACGACAGGTGCTTGATGTAGTACAGGTCGTATCGCATTTTTTCGATCTCTTCCTCGATGCTGTTGGCGTAGCCGTAACGGATCTGGGCCCAACCGGTGATCCCCGGACGAATGACGGACCGAAGCGCGTAATACGGAATCGATTCTCCGCAGTCCGGGGTGTTTCGGAACACGACGACGAAGAGCCGGTAGTTCGAAACGGGATGCGGCCTGGGGCCGATAAAGTCCATGTCGCCGAGAAGGACGTTTACGAATTGCGGAAGCTCATCCAGCCGGAATTTTCTCAGCCATTTTCCAACACGGGTGATCCGGTCGCCATTGTCCTGGACCCACTCCGAGGTCGTTCCGTTCGCCGTCAGCATCGTGCGAAACTTCAAGAGGCGAAAGGTGCGTCCCATCAACCCGACGCGTTCCTGTATAAACAAGACGGGACCCTCGGAATCAAGTTTAATCCACAAAGCAATTGCGCCCATCAGCGGAGCGGACAGGAGCAAGCCGATCGCTGCGGCGCTCAGGCTGAGCGCCCTGCGAAGGATCATTTGGAATCTCGATATGCGAAAGTTCCTTAAAAAGATCAGATGATTCGGGGTCAACGACTCGATGGCCAGTTTCCGGGTCAGTGTTTCATATACCCTCACGCCGTCTTCGATCAGCACGCCCCGAAGCCGGGCCTCAAGCAAGTCCGTGATCGGCAGTCGACTGTCCGGAGGCACGGCCACAATAATCCGGTCCGGGCGGGTTTGGTCGAGAATCTGCCCAAGTTGATCAACGGGCCCCAACCACGGATGATGAACGCCGAGGACGAACATGGCCGGAGTGTCATGGACCAGGCCGACAATCGTGCCGGCAAAATCCGGATGGGATTCGATCTCCTTAAGCAGCTTCCAGGCCAGAGGGGTCGGCCCGAGGATTAAAAGCCTCCGGATCCGCCTCCGACCTCGAAGGACTTGATCATAAATCGCCCGAGCCGGAAGAAGAAGTGCTCCAATCATCAGCGTCGTCAGCATGGCAAAATCGAACAGCTCCCGGAACAGGATGGCATGGATCGAAATGCCTTCGACCAAGGACAGCACAAATAGCATAGGGGCAAACTCACCGTTGAACGGTTTCGGAGGGATGTTTGCCTCGGAAGGGGCTGAACAACTTTCGGACCAGCCTTCGCCAACGGCCAACCGCGTTCCCGTTTTCAAAATGTCCGTAGTAATCTCCGTAGTATTGATGGGTGGGGCTGTCATCGCAGTTGAAGATTAACCCGCCGATCTTGTCCGGACCCATGATGTCCAAGGCCTCCTCAATCATCTTCCGGGGGGTGCGATGAGCTAAAACCACCAAGAGAACATGGTCCACCCAACGAGAAACCAGCTGACAATCCGAAACAGGAATAATCGGGCTAGTATCCAGAACGATCCAGTCGAATTGCTGACGGGCCTCCTCCAGCAAGATCCCCAGCCGTGGCGATTTGAGCAGCTCGTATGGCTCCCCATGGCGCCCGCCGGCAGGAAGGACGGAAAGGTTAAAGGCCGGAAAATATCGAACCGTTTTCTCCAGCGTCAGGCTCGGATTAACAATCAGATCCGCCAGGCCTGGGCCCTTCAATTCGGGCATCCCGATATAGTCCATGATCGAAGGCACCCGCAAATCCGCATCCACGAGGAGAACCCGATCCTTGGGGGTCTGGGCCATCGCGCCGGCCAGGTTGATCGCAGTCGTCGTCTTCCCGTCTCCGACGCCGGGACTGCTCACGGCGATAATCGAGTGCCTGTCCGTCGGACAGAGCTGCTCCACGCGGTTCCGAAGCAACCGATATTGTTCAATCTCAAACACCAGCGGATGGAGGATACCGACTAAATGTTTATCGATTTTACTCATCATTATCTCCAAAAGCCGCCGGGTAAGTTTCGGATCGGCATAATACGTTTCGTTGGGGTTCAGGTTGAACACGGCGATGTGGGACTCGGCCGACGGTCACGGAAGGTCAAGACCGGCCGCGCGTCAGCATTAAAATGACCTGCTGATTGCCTCCGACCAAATGATAGGAAAGCCCGCCTAAAACGATCAGAAACAGAACCGCCGTAACCGTCGCAAGGCCAAATTTCAAGAATCGGCGAAGACGATCGGACGAGGTAACGATTCTGGAAATTCCCAATAAAACCGGGACACGGGTGAAAGCGCGCAGTTCGTCTATGGCGTGGAACGACGTATCCAAGCGGTCGACCGTAACCACCGCGGCAAGGGCCGCCGCGAATGAGAAAAACAAGCCGAGCAGCATAAGGCGGAGACGGGCGGGTGCGAACGGCAATCTCGGCGCAATGGCCGGGTCCAAGATTCGGAACTGCTCGCCCTTCTGGTATTGCTCCATACTCTCCGCCAACTGGGCATCCTCGTACCGTTTTAAGAGTGACTCATACGCTTGCTTCGTCGTTCCATACTCCCGCGAGATTTGCTCAACTTCCCGGTCCCGCCGGGGTGCGTTCTCGACCCGTACCTGGTAGGCCGCGATTTTACTCATTAAGCGCGATTGCTCGCTTTTCAGGGTCTCGATCTCGGACTCCGCGTGATCGATGGATTTCTTCAGACGAGGGATGGTCGGATCGAGCGGGGCGGTCTCCCGTTTCACGGCCCGATCGGATTCGGCAAGCTCGCGCTTGAGAGCGGCGATCTGAGACTTTACCCGGATGACATCCGGATAGTCATCCGAGAAGGTGGAACGGAGCTGGGCCAGCTCCTGATTGAGCTTGGTAAACCGGTCATCGATGGCGGTAGGGCTGCCTGACGATCTGGAAGCGTCGGCCTCGGCCAGTTGCTTTGTGAGCGCCGTCAACCGGTCCATCGCCCGAATCTTTTGATCGCTGTAAACACGGAGCTGTGTATTAAGTTGTTCTAAAGCGGCCAGATTGGCCGACGTCTGCTGGGGCAACTCCTTGCTGTGCGTCGACTTGAAACTTTCGATCCGACGCTCCTGTTCGTCCAATCGTTGCTTGGCTTCCTGAAGGCGCCCCAATAAAAATTTCGACGTTCGGGCAGCCTGTCCCTCTCGCAGCTTTAGATTTTCATCGATATAAAAAGAAGCCAATGTGTTGGCGACGAGGGCCACGGTCATCAGGTCAGGTCCCTGATAACTGATGGCGAAGGCGGTCGTGGCGGTATGACCCGTTGAATCCTCGGCATTCTTCATCTCCACCTTGACATCCCGGCGCATTTGCTCGACAACCTCTTCCGGAGAAGCCTCTTTTCTCAGATTGGGATAGAGATCGAAGCGGGCGATCAGATCCGTCAGGCGCGAACGGCTCAGGATCGTCTGTTTGATGGTCTGCAGTCTTGCCTCAAACCCGCTCGTGACGGAAGGCTGGACGAAGGCCTCCGAGACCGGCTGACCCTCGACCAGTACCGTAGCCGTCGAACGGTAGATATTCGGCAGAGAGAGAACCGCCCCTCCAGCAATCGAAAACGACCCGGTAAAAACAAGGATCGCCAGCCATTTATGACGACTCCAGACCGTTTGGGCAAAATCAAGCGCGACTCTCTTCCCGAGGGAAGGCGCATGCGGTCGACGCGCATTCATCTGAACCACCTCACGACAAAAAACGAAATGACCAGGCTCGCGCCCACCCACGCGCTAATAACGATCCAACGCCGCCACTCCGTGCGGCGTTGCACGTGCCCTTCGGGGTCTTGCCCGGGCAGATAGAAGTCCTGATATTTTCGGCATTCAGATGGGTCCAGATGCTCCACGGGTTCGTCGTAAAGACTGTTTTTCATGATCGTCGCTCCTACCTATAAATCGGGGTCACGCTGCGCAACGGAGGCAGCACGTTCCTCGCATACGCCCGGCACTCGGCCAGGCAAAGCCTACTCATCGTCCGTCTTTATTATTGGGGGCCGTTGCGGAAGATCTATATCGGCGTTACGAATGCGCAATCCACCTCGACCGCCACGCTCTGCATCAGTAGATCCACCGAAAGGACCAGCAGACCTTTATTGGGCTTGGACCGCACGAGGACGCCCTCCAGCCCCGCGAGGGATCCGCGGGTGACGCGAACCCGTCGTCCTTCACGAATAAAAGGATGATGAAGCGCCGTGAGTTGGGGGTCCAGGATTTTCTTGATTGGCTCGATCTCCTGATCCGGCACCGTGGCTAAACGGCTCCATCCCTTACCCATAACACGGACCAAGCCCCTTGCCTTCAGCACTTCGAAGTAGCTCTCCTGGTCCATGGCATGCCGGAGAAAAAGATAGCCGGGAAACATCGGGCGCGAAATACGATGTCTTTTTCGGCAACGCATGGACCATACCGAAATCCGAGGCAGAAAAGGATCGAATCCCTTTGCCGTCAACTGGTCGTGAACCTTCTGCTCACAATGACTCCACGTCCAAAGTACATGCCACCTCACGTCGGGCGTTTCGCCGGCCGCGACCGTTCTCGTCCGACCTTCCTCCCCCACGGTGATCGTTTCCTTCTCCAACTCGCTGGTCTCCAACTAGGCTTCGCCCCTTTCGGTTTTTGCCTTCTCTGCGGCAGAAACGTCTCTCGATTTTTATTCGGCGGCCAAGAGGCCCGCGGCCTTATAGAAGAACAGGCCCGGTTCTTAACCGTTTCTTTTTACTCGGGTGGCCTTTAAATCCCTTACCCGGCCACGCCCACTCTCGACACAACCACCTTGAGGGCGGCCCCAGTGGTCTATTCCTTAATCCATTTGGAAAGTTCGCTGGGCCTCACTCTCCATGTTGAGCCGATTTTAATTGCCGGGAGCACGCCCGAGGCGGCAAGGCGGTAGAACTTGGCTAACGATATCTTCAGGACACTGCAGACTTCAGATGGTCTCAGCAGTCCCTCCATCTCGTCGTTCGTACTCATGGCATTTTAAATGTTTTACTCATGACCACCCAACAGTCGACAACCTTGCTTAACTACGTTCAACTTACGCGATCAAGATACAAATGACCATCGGGTAAACACCCGCATTTGTCATGGAAATCACCTGCAATGTATGTCGGAAATGACCGGTCGGTGACGATAGATCAGGAAGAAAGAAGGATCTTAAAAAAAGGGGATGGCGGGAAATCAACACTATTCAAGTTGAATCAAGCCTTGACGGATGGCAAAACGGACGAGACCGGCCGTGCCGTGGATGTCGAGCTTGTCCATGAGCCTCGTCCGGTGGGATTCGGCCGTCTTGATACTCACACCGAGCAGACCGGCCACTTCTTTGGTCGTATTTCCCTCGGCCACTAATTGCAGAACCTGTCGCTCCCGGCGGGTCAGAGAGTCGGCGGGAAGAGCGCTTTTCGACAAATAGGCATCAACAACGGTCTGGGAGATTCCCGGGCTCAAATATGCCGTTCCCCGATAGACCTCCTGAATCGCCTGGATCAGATCCTTGGCCGCATGGCTCTTTAAAACATAGCCCTTGATCCCGACCCGGAGGGCCGCCAGGACGTAATGCTCTTCGGGATGCATGGTCAAAAGAATGACTTTGATCTTGGGATTGGCATGAAGGATTTCTACGGCGGCGTCGAGGCCGTTCAAGACCGGCATGGCGAGATCCAGTATGGCCACATCGGGAAAATACTCCTCGGCCAGTAGAATGGCTTCCTGGCCGTTCGCGCCCTCGGCCACGACGGTAAAATCTTCCTTTTCCAGAAGGGCCCGCAAGCCCTGCCGGACGAGCATATGATCATCAACGAGAAGGATATGCGGCAACATCCCGAACCTCCGAGGGTACCGTCACGATTAGTTCCGTTCCGTTTCCGGGAGACGAGTTGACCTCGAGAGTGCCGCGCAACACACCCACCCGTTCGCGGATTCCGATGAGGCCGAATCCCCGATCGACGCCACTGGAAAATTCGGACGCTTTGTGCAGACCGATCCCGTTGTCCCGGATAGAACAGCGGACGACCCTCCCTTTCTCCTTGACCCGGACCTTAACAATCGCACGGGTGGCCCGACTGTGCTTGACCACGTTGGTCAAGGCCTCGCGGACGATTCGATAAAGCGCCGTCTCGATCAATGGCGACGGTCGTTCCTCGACCGAATCCCGCACCACAACGGTTAATTTCGTTCGCCGCGAGATCCTGTGGGCGAGGAATTCAAGCGCCGGGATCAGTCCCAGATCGTCCAGGATGGACGGGCGGAGCTCATGCGCAAGATGCCGGAGCTGTTCCTCGCTCAGATCAAGGAGGTGCTGCACCTTCATCAGGTCCTCCCGGCAAGACGGCGGGACCTTCTCGGCCACCCCATCCAATGCGATATGGGCCGCGGCCAGAAGCTGCCCCGCCTCATCGTGCAGCGCTCGGGCGATCCGCTTCGCCTCTTCTTCCAACATTTCGTTCAACCGGTACAACGCCATATTGGTTTCACGGAAAGCGCGGAGGGTCATTTCGAAGGGCGACAGGCACTCCCCCAAAAACTCCACCGCCCGGGCCGAAAGTTCCAACTCACCGCCTCCTGCCCTCTTGCCCATCACCCCTTCCACCGACTCCCGGTGAATCGCCGTCATCTCCACGATACCGAAGCCCTCGCGAACGGCCCGTCGCCCCAGCTCGTATGTTCGTTGCAGCGCCGACTCCCCAGCCCCCGCCAAAAAGTCCCGCAGGGCGGACCGGTACTCCTTCTACAACTTTTGCCGCTCACGGTTCATGCGCATATCCCCAATAACGGACGACCAAGACCAGCGCATCGTCCGTTTCTTTTCCATGGTTCGCAAGAATGTGATCCGCGATTTTTTTCGGTGAATCGTTCAAAGCAAGTCCCTCGCCGAAACCGCTTCGAATTCCGTCCGTGGCCAGGATCAATGTGTCGCCTTGACTGATGGGGACAACAGAGGAACGTAACATCGGCTGTCCGTAGCCCACGATCCCGGCGCGCGGAAGCAGGCTCTCGGACTTCGGAAAGGTACGGGGATCGGCACGCAAGAGCAAACCGGCCACGTTGCCCACCCCGGCCCATGTTATCGTCCCTTCAATGGCATTGAACGAGACCAGACTGATCACCGCCCCCCGCGTCCCTTCAAGGCTCCGATGGCATTGCATCAGCAGAGCGATGACCGATTCGTGGGGATAGACCGAGAGCACGGTTACGGCCTTCGCGGAAACCGCCGCCGCCGGCGAACCATGCCCCACCCCGTCCACCACCGCAACCAGGACTCCGTTCGGAAACAACTGGACCAGATGCACGTCTCCCGATACGGCCTCTCGCTCCAGGCTCCGTGTCCCCATTCCCCATTCAACAAATCGATTTTTCTCGACCGAAGTGAGCGTCATGCTTCCATGCACCCGCCAAGCTTCCCGATCCGCTTTAGTCGTATGGAGTGAATCTTGGGCCCTTCTTGTATTTTTCCTTCTCTCATCCGGCCCCGTTCACACGCTCATGCCCTGATGATCCTGCATGCCCTCATTTCACCCATTTCCTCATGGTGACGGTGGTTCCCTTGCCCACTTGCGAGGCAATCTCAAACTCGTCCATCAATCGCTTGGCCCCCGGGAGACCCAGGCCCAATCCTTTGCCGGAAGAATAACCGTCCTGCATTGCGCGGTCGATGTCGAGAATGCCCGGCCCTTGATCGTTCGCCATGATCTGGATGCCCCGCTTGGGGTTCAGCAGAATCGGTTTTAATACGATCTCGCCTCCTTTGGCATGCTCGATGACGTTGCGCGCCACCTCCGAGATGGCCGTGGCGATGAGGGTGAGATCGCCGCTGTCGAAACCCAATTGCGTTGCCAGAGCCCGGGCTTCTTGGCGCACCGTTACAATATCGTTGGAGCCCTCGACCCGCAACCGTGCTTCAGTCTCCAATCCTGGCATTGTCATCGCTAACATTGTCGTCTTCCTCCCTTTATGATGCGAACTGCTATGCCAACTGCGAAACTGCAGGAGGGATTGAACGTCAAGTCAGGACTGCCCTTGTTCTTAGACATTTGCATCCCTCTTTTAAATTTGGAAGGCACTTTACTGAGTACATCATGCCAAAAAGAGAGACCGCAGTCTGCTCAATAGAGCTCACTTTGAAATTATTACGGAAAGCGGTTTCTTCGCCCCAGTCTGGGCCTCCAGGAAGACGCCCGGCTTAAAAACAAAGATAACGATATTGAAGGGAAGCTAATTGTTCGGTACGATCTTGAGGAGGGAATCGTGGACTTTCAATCCGCGATCATAGTCAATGAAGCCCAGATTTCGGAACGTGTTCATAAAAAACAATAATCGTTTGCCAAAGCATTTTTATACCTTTTTATACCGATGATAACGACCCTCTTCTCGGTGCAGAGCGGTCCCCTTCGCTCTTCCAGTTCTTCAGATTATCGCGTTAAAAACGCTCTGTTCTCTTTCTGCCGTTCCAGATATTCGATCCCTTCTTCCAGATCTAAGGCCGTCGCCACATCCGCCAGCGTCAGGCCCAACTGGACCATGGCAAAGGCCACCTCGGGCTGGATCCCCACGATGATGGTATCGGCGCCCCGCAGTCGGATCATCTGGACCATGTTCCGAAAGATGCGGACCGCAAAAGAATCCATAACGTCCCATGCGGTAACATCCACGATCAACGCGGAGGCGCGGCACTCACCGACCTGTTTTGCCAGGTCGTCCCGCAGTTCCAGAAGGTCGTCATCGCTAAGGGCGGACGGAATGGCCGCAATCAAGTAATTACCGTGTTTGAAGATCTGAACTCGCATCGATCACCATGTTCTTCCCGTTGTTTGGGATCTATTTTTCATTATTGTTCCGCGTGGTCTCGGATATTTTGATAAGCTTGTAGCCCAACAATTGTTCGGCCGCCTCGATCCCTCCCTGAAGATCGCCCACAGTGTTCATTTTGGTCGAGTCCACCCCGATCGTCACCAGGGATTGCGCGAACGCGGGCGACACCCCGGTCACGATCACGGCCGCCCCCATCAAACGCGAGGCGTCCACCGCCTGCACCAGATGATTGGCGATCGCGGTATCCACCGACGGAACGCCCGTGATGTCGATCACGACAACCTTGGCCCGGTGGGCCCTGATGCCGCGGAGAAGGAGCTCGGTCACCTTGCGGGCCCGTTGAGGGTCAATGGAGCCTATGATCGGAAGAATGAGCATCCTGTCCCGCACCTGCAGCACCGGCGTCGAGAGTTCCCGTATGGCTTTCTGTTGCTGGAGGATAGTTCGCTCACGCTCCTGGACGAAACCGACACCGACGGTCTTGGCGATGCGATTGGCGGCCGGTTCAAAGGCATCCAGGACCAGGTTAAAAAGCACGACGTCGGGCTGATACTTCTTAAACAGCGCGCGTGCCAGCACGTCTCGCAGCAGCAGCACAATGCCCAATACCTCCTGGGTATCGACGCCCCGCTGGATGATGCGCTCGGAAAGGTCGTGGGCATAGGCCTGAATGGCCTCGACGCTTCCGGTTTCCAGCAAGGCCACGTAGTTGTCGTAAACAGTGGTCGCCTCCGCAAAAATTTCTTCGCGGGTCATTGCCGTGAGCAGGCCGACCTCGATAATGCGCCGGGTCCATTCCTCGCGGAGCGGAATGCGGTTATCCCGAAGATGGGATGCCAACTCTCTCAGCAACACTGTGGATTCGGGTACCGATTGCAGCAGTGTTTGTTTCTCCTTAATGGCCATGAATTGTTCTCCTTTCGTTTTGCCGATCCATTCCAATGAAAGATTATCGCACGTACACCGGGAGAAAGATATAGGCCGGAGTGTGTGGTAATGTAAGCATCTGTGTGCAAAATTAATTTGAGATAGAAAGGAGGGGTCTAAGCTCCCATTGATTTGCGCCAACAAATTCCATATAGAAGGAGGATACCCCATGTTGCTATCGAAACGATTCGTAATGTAAAGAAAGCATTTAGAGAAGGCAACGCATTTGAATGGGAGGGGGGATTTTGGGAGTGTTCAATATTCTGTATCAGGGGTTTTTGGTTTTTGAAGTTTAACAAATTGAAAGTTCCTTATCCAGTCAGCCTTCAAAGCTGAATGGCTCAGCTTAACCGAACTGACACAGAATATTGAACACTCCTTAAAAACGAGGCAACCAATCTAAAATCAAGCCCTCCTTAATTATATAGGTTTCCCTTCACACGGAAGAGGCCGCTCGTTCGATCCCAGCATCGCCTACCAATAAAACTAGACTTTTCGTACAATTTCTATCCAACACCTCTTATTTCAAAAATCCTTACCGCTATTGGGGCAGCAAAAACCCTCATCGGCCAACAGGCTTTGGTATACTTTCCTATCGGCATAGATTCAAGCCATTGAAAAACACCTCGATGCCCTTGGGCCAATCTTGGGTTTTGAAATCGATTGACTTGTCTCTCGTTATCTTTCAATACATGGGCTTCCTTTTTCATCATTTTGTGGAGAATGCAATGATAGAACTGCCGAAGCAAATCCCGGTAACAACCATCGACGAACTGTTCAAACTCTTGATTCCTGAGGCGATCAAAAAAGGATCACGGCTAGATTTAGGCATCACACTACGAGAGACCGGACTTGAACTCAACGCCATGTCTCACTTTATAAGAATGACCGACCGATGCTACGGTCATCTTAGTCCAGGCGGACTTAAGCACTATCAAAAAAATCAAGAGGCAAAGCTCCAGATTTCGCAGATAAAACCAGGATCTCGGGAATGGGTGTTTTTAAAGACGATTTCCGAGTCTGCCGACGCGAAGGTCTTTTCTGTGTTGTCGCTCGTGCTGAAAGGCTTGCCTCATTTAAAAAGTTCATCTAAGATGACCTCAAGGACAGGAGATAAGGCGCTACGGGATCGACAACGGAATCTGCTTCTCGCGAAATATCACATTCGTATCTATAAATATCTATCGGAGGATGTCGTTCTCACTGCGCTTTCCGACGACTGCCGTAATAAGCTCTCAAATCTGCTGAGCGATCTTTATGTCCGCGAGCATCGTTTTTTGAGTTCGGCAATCCGTTTCTCGACGACCTGCGTAGAAAGCGTCTCCCTCAAAATGCTCACCCCCATCGACAAAGCATCGGGGCTAAGCGGACGTGTCTATTTAACGCGCCCCATCACCGCAACTTTAATCCAAGGCGGTCGATCATACTCGAGTCAGATGATAGAGTATTCCGCAAACGGCGCGGGCTTGAGCTTATTGATCATGGATATTTCACAAGACAATCAGGCAAAAATCGTTCAGAATAGCCAGGATATCTCCGTCTGCATTGGCGAAAAAAAATGTACGGGATCGATTATCCATCGAAGTCAGCGCGGTATCGGACTCTATCTGGGCATTCAACTGAGGTATCCTGTACAAAATTGGGACGCACTGATCCATTGAAATTCGTATTCTCGTCGCAATGACGGGGGTTTCAAAACAAAAATATTGTACGCGTTTGCTCTTTCCCGGCATGGTCGCGCTCACCCTTCTATTGACGCCAAAAACCCCAAGCTTGGCCCAGGAAGCCAGCAAAACCGCCCTGGCGGCCCTCGCCGCCCAGGGTCAAAACATCCGCATCGACGGCCTATTGGATGAGCCGCTTTGGCAGGAGAGCCAGGCGGCCTCTGGCTTGATTCAGCAAGAACCTTCCGTCGGCAAACCCGCGCTTGCCCAAACCTTCGTTCACGTGGCCTTTGACGACAAGAATCTCTATATCGCGGCCTTATTAAACGACCCCAACCCGGAGCAAATTCGGGGCGACGAACGGCAACGCGACGCGCTTCTCGACCGGAGTGATGCCTTCGCCGTCCTTATCGACAGTTATCACGACCATCAAAACGGATTTTTTTTCGAGACCAATCCCTTGGCCGCCCGCTCCGATGCCCTTGTCAGCCAAGAAGGCGCGCAAATCAATCGGGATTGGGACGCCAATTGGGAAGTGGCGGCTGCGCGGATCGACAAGGGCTGGTCGCTTGAAATGCGGATACCCTTCGAAACGCTTCGTTTTCGGGCGGGCCCTTCCCAGACTTGGGGCATGCAATTTCAACGGCGCGTTCCCCATCTTAAAGAGGTCTCTTTTTGGAATCCGCTTTCCTCCGAACAAACCCTGTTTGAAGTCTCTCGTGCGGGCCATGTAACGGGCATCGAAGTTGCGGAAGGACCCCGCCCGCTCTCCCTTAAGCCTTATGCCAAGGGATCGCGGCTTTGGGATCGTCAAGCCGACGGAGACCCGACCGAAATTGATTCGGACGCCGGCATGGATATCCGCTATCAACTCCAACGAAACATGGCCTTCGACTTCACTTACAATACCGATTTCGCCGAAACGGAGGTCGACCGTTTTGCAGTCAACCTCACACGATTCCCCCTCTTTTTTCCGGAAAAGCGAGAATTTTTCCTGGAAGGCAAAAGCTATTATGATTTTGGCCTGCCCGGCCGTGTGCAACCTTTTTTTAGCCGGCGAATCGGATTAAAAAATAGGGAGGCCATACCGATATTTATTGGCGGCAAACTCAGCGGAAAACAAGGACCCTACGGCATTGGAGCGCTCCTCATGGAAACGGAGGAGAAAGGCGATGACCCTGCCGAGCGCTTCGGGGTGCTTCGGCTCTCGCGGGATATCGGCCTGCGCTCGAATCTCGGACTCATCGGCACAACACGCGACGCGGAAGACGGCCCTGGAAATACGACCCTGGGTTTTGATACAACAATTGCACCCCACCCCAATCTCATCGCCGACGCCTTCTGGGTCCAGTCCGACGACGAAGAAAGCCACACAAAGGGGAAAACCCACTTTGGCGAAATCCAATGGCGCGATCCCTTCTGGCGCATCAAGATGAATCACCTCTTTATCGAAAAATCCTTCCTCCCCAAACTGGGCTTCGTTCAACGTCCCGACCCAGACCAGGACGAAGGCCTCGACGAAACGGTCGGCTATATCGATATCCGACCGCCGATGGAAAGCGGACCCCTCCGCGAAATCGGCCTCAAAACGGAGATGACCTATCAACGCGACACGCACGGCAATTTTTTATATCAAAGCAATTACAACCGGATTCAGGCCAATTTCCGATCGGGAGATTTCATTCTTATCAGCGTCGATCCCCAGCGAGAGCGGCTTCCGGAAGATTTCGACATTCGGCGAGGCATCACGATTTCCGCAGGAACCTACACCTACACCCACACCAATATTATTTTCATCACCGATACGCGCCGCTCCCTCTCCGGATTGATCAGTCTACTCTGGGGCGGTTTTTACGAGGGGCAAAAAACGTCCTGGGATTTCAACCTCACCGCCGCACCAGCGGAAGGCCTTAAAATCGGCGCAGGCATCGAAATCAATCAAGTCCGCCTGCCCCAGGGCGATTTTACCGCCCAAATCCTGAGTGGAGAAATCGCCTGGTCGCTCACGAACCGCTTGTTGATTCAAGGCCTGGCGCAGTGGGACCAAGAAGACAAATCGATCGCGGCCAATCTTCGCCTTTCCTGGGAATACCGGAAGAACAGCCGCCTTTTTTTCATCGTCAACCCCAGCCGCAGGGATCGCGACGACGCCTTGCTGGTGCTGACGAAAATCACCTGGTCTTATGACGCCTGGTAAACCTGAGGATCCGATCGAAATCCCCCGGGCGATCTCTGTGTTTGTCCGATAAGCCTGTGTTATACTAGGAGCAATTATAAAACCGTATTGGGATGATTAAATGCCTCAAGTCTACATCGCCGCCGCGGTGCGCACCCCCATCGGTCGATTTCAGGGTGCCCTCAGCTCGCTGTCCGCCACACAGCTCGGGAGCATCGCGATTCGAGAGGCCATCCGACGTGCTGGCGTTCCGCCGGACCACATCGACGAAGTCCTCATGGGCAATGTCCTCTCCGCCGGCCTCGGCCAGGCCCCGGCCCGCCAGGCGGCCATCGGCGCGGGACTGCCCGACCGGGTGCCCTGTACGACCCTCAACAAAGTGTGCGGATCGGGCCTGAAAGCGGTCATGATGGGGGCACAGGCCATTGCGGCGGGTGATGCGGACATTGTGGTCGCCGGCGGCATGGAAAGCATGACGCATGCGCCCTACCTGCTGGAGCGCTCGGGCACAGGTCGACGGATCGGTCACACCCTTCTCACAGACAGCCTCATCAAAGACGGCCTATGGGATGTCTACAACGATTTCCACATGGGCACCGCCGCGGAACGCTGCGCCACGGACTACACCCTTTCGCGAAGCGAGATCGACGACTTCGCCATCGAAAGCTACCGGCGCGCGCAAGAGGCGCAGGAGCGTGGCGACTTTAAACGGGAAATCGTCCCGGTGGCCACGCAAAAAAAGGGGGAAGGCTTCTTCTTTTCCGATGACGAAGAACCGCGAAAAGTAAACTTCGAAAAGATCCGCACGCTCAAGCCGGCCTTCGACCCCCAGGGGATCATCACGGCAGGCAACGCCTCCCCTTTAAGCGATGGGGCCTCGGCTCTTGTCCTGATGTCCGAGGCGGCTTTGGAGCGATGGGGCATCGCGCCGCGCGTTGTGATTAAGGGGCAAGCCATGACCGCAACCGCACCCGCCCAATTTACCACGGCACCGGCCGAGGCCATTCGACGCCTGCTCAAAAAAGTCGGACGCCGAATGGAGGAGATCGACTGCTTCGAAATCAACGAGGCCTTCGCCGTTTCGTCCATCGCCGTGAACCGCGAATTGGCAATCGATCCAAAACGGGTCAATCTACGCGGCGGCGCGGTCGCGCTCGGACATCCCATCGGGGCCAGCGGCGCGCGTATCCTGACGACTTTAATGCATATATTGGAAGATCACGCCCTTCAACAGGGCATCGCCTCCCTTTGCATTGGCGGGGGAGAGGCTGTGGCACTCTACATCGAACGGAGATAGGAGGGAGAATGGGTTTTAAAATCGTCGGCGTCGTCGGAGCGGGTCAGATGGGCCGAGGCATCGCTCAGGTCGTCGCAAACGCAGGAACGGATGTCATCCTTTACGACCTCGAACATCATGAGCTCGAAAAGGCGATCGACGAGATTACGAAACGTCTCAACCAAGCTGTGGAAAAAGGGAAGCTGACGGATTGGGTCCGGGAAAAGACGCTCAAGAATTTGAAGATATCGAACCGCTTCGAAGAACTGGGGACCTGCGACCTCGTCATTGAGGCCGTCCCTGAAAAAGAAGAGATCAAAATGGAGGTCTTCGAGGGCCTGGACGACATCTGCAAAGAAGGCACGCTCTACGCCACCAACACCTCCTCCCTTCCGGTCACCCGCTTGGCCTCGACCATTCATCGGCCCGACCGCTTTATCGGCCTGCATTTTATGAATCCGGTCCCGCTGATGCCCTTGGTCGAAATCGTACGGGCCTGGCAGACCTCCGACGAAACCTTCGCGCAGGCGAAACAATTCGTCGAAAAACTCGGCAAGACGGTTGTCGTGTCGAAGGACTATCCGGGCTTTATCGTGAACCGGATTATCATGCCCATGATCAACGAAGCCGTCGTGGCCCTGACCGAAGGCGTGGCCTCCGCAGAGGATATCGACCTCGCGGTCAAGCTGGGCGGGAATCATCCCATGGGGCCTCTGGCCCTGGCCGACATGATCGGGCTCGATGTCTGCCTCGATGTCATGGAAATTCTCTACGCCGAGTTTAGCGACAGCAAGTATCGGCCCTCTCCTCTCCTTCGAAAATATGTCGAGGCCGATTGGCTGGGCCGGAAAACGGGAAGAGGGTTTTATCTCTATCCCAAAGAAACGCCTTAAAACCGAATCGCCCCTGTAACGGTCGTCGCGAATAAAAAGAGGGCCCTCCCCCATGGAGTTTCAACGCACGGAAGAACAAGAGATGGTCGTCCGGATGGTCCGGACTTTCCTCGAAAAAGAGGTCCTTCCCGTCGCCTCCGCCTTTGACCATGCCTGTACCTTTCCCAAAGCCTTAGTCAAGCAGCTGGGTGAAATGGGCTTGATGGGGGCCTTTATCCCGACCGAATACGGCGGCTCCGGCATGGACCTGCTCACCTATGTCCTGGCGATGGAAGAGGTCTCGAAGGCCTGGGCCGCGCTCGGCGTCATCATGACCGTCAACAACTCCCTCGTCTGCGACCCCATTCACCGCTTTGGAAACGCCGATCAAAAAGAACGCTATCTCAAACCGCTCGCGCAAGGGAAAAAACTCGGTTGCTATGCCCTCACTGAGGCGGGCGCGGGATCGGACGCGGGCGCGATCGCCACGCAGGCCGTCGCCGATGGCGAGGACTATATTTTAAAAGGCGGCAAACGCTTTATCACCAACGGCAAGCACGCCGACATCGCCCTCGTTTACGCCGTCACGGATGCGGCGCTCGGCAAGAAAGGCATCTCCGCCTTGATTGTCGAAACCTCGACGCCGGGCTTCATTGTTAGCAAAACGGAAGAGAAGATGGGCCTGCACGGCTCCGACACAGCGGAACTCGTTTTCCAAGACTGCCGCGTGCCGAAAGAAAACCTGCTCGGCACGAAGAACGCGGGGTTTAAAATCGCCTTGGCCACCTTGGACGGCGGACGCATCGGCATTGCCGCCCAAGCCGTCGGGATCGCCCAAGCCGGCCTCGAGGCCGCCATCGCCTATGCCAAGGAACGCCAACAATTCGGAAAAGCCATTGGTGAATTCCAGATGATCCGCTGGATGATCGCCGATATGCATGTCGAGATCGAGGCCGCGCGGCTCTTGATGCATCGCGCCGCCTGGCTTCGGCAAGAGGGGCAGCCGATGACGCTCCAAGCCTCGCAAGCCAAGCTCTATGCCTCCGAGATGTGCAATCGCGTCGCCTACAAGGCGGTGCAGATCTTTGGCGGCTACGGGTACATGAAAGAATTCCCAGTCGAACGCTATTATCGCGACGCCCGCATTACGACCCTATACGAAGGGACCTCCGAGATCCAACGCATCGTGATCGCAAGATCGTTGCTGCAAGGCGAGTGAGCGCAGATTTTGAAAAAGAAAGACACAAGACGAAAAGTCCAACGCAGAAATCTCTCCGGCATCGAAATTGACCCGCTCTATCGCGACGCCCCCAAGCGGCCTTTGGGCAAACCGGGGAAAGCCCCTTTCACGCGCGGTATCTATCCGACAATGTACCGGGGCCGGCTCTGGACCATGCGTCAGTTCTCCGGTTTCGGCTCGGCCGCAGACACCAACAAACGCTTTCTCTACCTCCTGAAACAGGGTCAAAGCGGCCTGTCCGTCGCCTTCGACCTACCCACTTTGATGGGCTACGACTCCGACGATCCCCAGTCTTTGGGCGAAGTCGGAAAATGCGGCGTGGCCATCGACACGGTCGACGACATGGCCCGGCTCTTCCATAAAATTCCGCTCGATCAGGTCAGCACCTCGATGACCATCAACGGTCCCGCCATCGTCCTCTTCGCCATGTACCTCGTGGCCGCCGAAGAACAAGGCCTCCCCTTTGATCGACTCAGGGGAACGCTCCAGAACGACATCCTCAAAGAATACATCGCGCAGAAAGAATGGATCGCCCCTCCGAGGCCCTCGCTTAAACTCATCAACGATACCCTCCGTTTTTGTATTGAAGAGGCCCCACTTTTTCATCCTGTTAGTATCAGCGGTTATCACATTCGCGAGGCCGGTTCGTCCGCCGTTCAAGAACTCGCCTTTACGCTCTACGACGGCTTGACCTATGTCGAATCGGCAATCGCCGCCGGTTTAAAGGTCGATGATTTTGCGCCCCGGCTGTCTTTCTTTTTTAATGCCCACAACGATTTTTTTGAAGAAATCGCCAAGTACCGCGCGGCGCGCAGGCTATGGGCCACGGAAATGAAAAAGCGCTTTCGCCCGCGCGATCCCCGTTCGCTCGCCCTACGATTTCACACACAAACCGCGGGCTGCACGCTCACCGCTCAACAGCCGCACAACAACATTGTCCGCGTCGCCCTTCAGGCCTTGGCCGCTGTCCTTGGCGGCACGCAATCGCTCCACACCAACTCGATGGACGAGACCCTGGCCCTGCCTTCCGAAGCCGCCGTTAAAATCGCCCTTCGGACACAACAAATCATCGCCCACGAGAGCGGTGTAACGAATACCGTCGATCCCCTTGGGGGATCCTATTATCTCGAAACCTTGACGGACCGGATGGAAAAAGAAGCGAAGGCCTATTTTAAAAAGTTGGATACGATGGGCGGGATGGTCGCCGCCATCGAGCAAGGCTATCCTCAGGCGGAAATCCATCGGGCAGCGGTCGGCTATCAAAAAGCAATCGATCATAAAGAACGCTTGATCGTCGGCATGAATGCCTTCGAGGAAACGCAAGAACAAGGACTGCCGATTTTAAAAATAGCGCGGGCCGTGGAGCGGACCCAAATTCGGCGCTTAAAAAAAATAAAGGCCCAACGCGGCGCCAACAAACTGAAGCGCGCGATGAAGCGCTTGAACACAGCCGTGAGAGACAATGCGCCGCTCATGCCCTTCGTGCTCGAAGCCGTGCGCGCCAGGGCGACGGTCGGAGAGATCACTGAAATTTTCAAATCGGTCTATGGAAGCTACCGTGAAAAGTCGACCTTTTAGTTGCCGATAAAGGCTGGGGATAAAGATCGTCCGGGTTGGGGCTTGTCGATGGCAAAGCAGGTGATTGAAGTCCAAGGCCTGACAAAGCGATTCGACGATCTCGTGGCCGTGGACGAGATTTCCTTCGAGTTGGCCGAGGGGGAGATCCTCGGACTCTTGGGGCCGAACGGCGCCGGCAAAACCACCCTCATTCAAATGCTGCTCAACCTGGTCATTCCAAGTTCGGGCAGCATTCGTATCCTCGGGCTAGCCCTTCCCGAAGCGCGGGAGGCCATCCTCGCACAGGTTAATTTTTCCTCCACCTATGTGGCCCTGCCGCCGACCCTCACCGTCCGGGAAAACCTCATCGTCTTCTCCCGCCTCTATGGCCTTCGCCCCGACAGGGTGAAGATCAATGCCTTGCTCGCCAAATTCGAAATTGCTGAGCTCGCGGATCGCCTGACCCGAAGCCTCTCCACGGGCCAGCTCACCCGTCTTTCCTTGGCAAAGTCGCTCTTGAACGATCCGAAAATCCTGTTTTTAGACGAACCCACGGCCAGCCTCGATCCCGACATGGCGGACAAAACCCGCAGCCTGCTTCGTGCGATTCGGGACCAAGGGGGTTTGTCCATTCTCTGCACCTCGCACAATATGAAGGAGATGGAAGAGCTGCCCGATCGAATCATTATGTTGGACAAGGGCGAGATCGTGGCGAGTGGATCGCCCAAGGAGGTGATCGCCGCTTTCGATAAAGAGAATCTGGAAGAGGTCTTCCTCCGCATCGCCAGAGGGGAAACGGAACCCTCGGAGACCATGAGACAATGAATGTGCTCCGGATTTCTGGCGTCGCTAGTCGGCATTTCTATCTCTACAAAAGGAGCATCCCCCTTCTCATGGAAATCTTTTTTTGGCCGGTGATGGACCTCCTGCTCTGGGGCTTTATTACCCTTTATTTAAAAGAGGTGGGACGCGACCTGCCTAACCTCGTCCTCTTTTTTTTGGGCGGCCTCATTCTTTGGGACATTCTCTATCGCTCGCAGCAAGGGATCTCCGTTACCTTCCTGCAAGAAATCTGGTCGAAAAATCTATTGAATCTCTTTGTCAGCCCGCTCCGGCCCGGCGAGTTTTTGTTGGGCCTCATGTCCTTGAGCGTCTTCAAACTCCTCGCCGCCGCAACGGTGACGACGAGCCTCGCTTGGCTGCTCTATTCCTTTAACATTTTTCTCCTCGGCATCGCCCTGGTCCCCTTTGTGATAAATTTGGCCGTCATGGGCTGGACTATCGGCATCGTCACGATTTCTGTTGTCTTGCGCTACGGCCAGGAGGCCGAGGTGATGGCCTGGGGACTGGCTTTCCTCGTCCAGCCCGTCTCGGCGGTGTTTTACCCCGTATCGATTCTACCACCCGGCTTGAAACAAATCGCCCTTTCGATTCCCTCGTCCTATATCTTTGAAGGCATGCGCTCTATTTTGGCGACCGGCACTTTTTCTTGGCCATCCCTCCTTTGGGCCACGGGACTCAACGCCTTCTACCTGGGCCTCGCCATTCTACTTTTTTATCGAAATTTAAACATCGTGAAAGTAAAAGGGCTATTGATGCGGGGCGGAACGGAATAGACCGCTTTTTTATCAGGGACGAAAATGCGCTTTGACTATTTTTTCCGCCTGTGCGATATTGCCTCCGCCGGACTTCCAAGTGAAGGGTCTTGATGTTGAAAAGTTTTTACGGCTGGTTCCTGACCGGACAATTCGACAATGAAACTTCGACGCGCAAACTGCGTATTTCGCCCCTCCCCTTTATCATCGGACGGCAGTCCGGGCTCGATTTACAAATTCACTCGAACAATGTCTCCCGGCATCATGCCGAAATCCTGGAAATCGACGACCACTTAGTCCTGAAAGATCTCAACAGCACCAACGGCAGCTTTATCAACCATATCCCCGTCCATGGGGATGCCCCGCTCCAAGCGGGAGACATTCTTCACATTGCGGATATCGAACTGCGCCTCAGCTATGAGGCCGTTTTAAGAGAGACCGGGACCGAGGACACCGAAAGGAGCATCGAGGGATTGGCCAACAATCTTCCCGTGGGCTCTGTCGAACTTGATGAAATGCTCGCCTCGAAGTTGGTGAGTTCCTATTTTCAAACCATTGTCGACAACAAGAAAGAGCGCCCTTTCGCTTACGAAATCCTCGGGCGCGGCAAGCATCCCAAGCTCCCGAAAGCACCGGGCAAACTTTTTAAAATCGCCGAGGCCCTCGGCAACGAAGTCGCGCTGGCCGAACTGCTTCGTGACGACGGCGTGGCCCGCGCCGAGGCTTCCGGTTCCGACTTAAAGTTTTTCATCAACATCCATCCCAAGGAACTCGCCGATCCGGCTCGGCTTCTAAAGTCTCTGCAAAGGGTGCGTCATACCTTTCCCAATCCACGCCTCGTCTTGGAAATCCACGAAAAGGGGGTGACCAACCTGAATGTGATGAAAATGCTGCGCCTCCGCTTAAAGGCCCTGGGGGTTGCCTTGGCCTATGACGACTTCGGCGCCGGACAGGCGCGACTACTGGAGTTGGCTGAAGTCCCGCCCGATTACTTAAAGTTCGACATTGCGCTCATCAAAGGGATTCACCGCTCTCGGGCGAGAAGAGAAATGATCGCCCTCCTCATCCAGGTCTCGAAAAACCTGAATATTAAAACCCTCGCAGAAGGCGTGAGCAACCAACAAGAGTCGGAAACCTGCCGGGCCCTGGGATTCGATTTTCTACAGGGCTATTATTATAATCGTCCTGCCGCCCTTCCCCAAATTGCGAGACAAAGATAGGAGGCCTCCTCCGACAGCAGACGCTCCCAATTTGAAATCCGTACAGATTAAAACCGATATTCCAGTCCGGTGCTGTAAACCATATCGGTTTTTTTAACGGTTTGTGGAGGCTTGCTGTCGTGGACGATGTTGAGGGCGAGTTTCAATATAAATTGCTCCGATAGTTTAACGCCCAATGCCGCCTCTTCGAGAATGCGATAATCCGAGAATGGCTTGAAGGCAGGCGGGTAATAAATCGTGCTGATGAAATTGACTTGGTGTTGATCCGATGCTTATAACTCAAGGCCGTACTGATTCGCCAAAAACGATCGGTCCCGCCATCTGTCGTTCCCAACTTTTCATCTCGCTTCTCGAGTGCATAAAAGGCCCCGACGGTAAAATTGAGGGCGTACTGTTGCGGCGCTTCCAATAAGGTAAAGCGCTCGCCGAAGCCGACTAAACCGCGAAAGGAAAGCCGTGCAAATTCATCCGTTTCGCCTTGGATAAAGAGTTCATCGGCGCGCCAGGAACTGCGCTGGTGAATGTGGCGGGCGTGAAAAAAAGAATGGTTGGTATCCCGCTTGCCGGCACTTTCACCATAGGCATAGCGTAAGATCGCAAAGGTCGTCACACTGTCCCGCTTCCATTGCAAGCGTGTCCCTGCAGCGCCGACAATTTTTTGCGTGTTCCCAGAACTGCCGTTGACGGCAAGTTCCGCGACACCGCTCAAGCCCTCAGCCGGCGTTTCGGTCCGCATGTTTTCGATGTTCACAATGGCCCAGGCCTCTCCGACCCAAGATAAAACAAACAAAAAATGAGTGCGCTTTTCATGAATACCCCTATCGCTGTGTTAAGAGAAACCTCAGGATGGTGTTGCCAAGGCCATCTTTAATCATCGATCCAAAATCGAAAAAAGATCGATGAAAAATGGAAACGGAATGAGGCCTTAGAATACTGAACTCTCCCATCCGATGAAACGCTGAAGCCTAAAAAAAACTGCCGGATTAAAAAAAGATCATGAGTGCCAGCAATACGCTCAGGCATCTGCACAGCGACTGGAGGCCTTTTAAAAACGGAATCTTAAGGCCTCTTTAATACGCAAAGATTACAGATGCCTTCGCGCTTTTAGATTTGGCGCGAATCATTCGCACAAAACAAAGACCCGTCGAAAACAGTATGAGTCCTAGGTATTTTCAATGCGGTGAGGTCTTGGCCTGCCTTACAAGACCGGCATCATTACGTGCCCCAGTTTGGTATAATACTTCAATAAAGGGAAACGATGAAAATGTCGGACAATTGTGCACGCACAAAAAAATGGGCAGGGCTAAACCACTCGGAGGCCGAAACACCCGACGTGGCGATTCTGGGCTTGCCCTACGATGGCGCCGCCTGTTTCCGCGCGGGGGCGGCCGGCGGTCCCGACCGCATTCGAAGCCTATCGTCCGAGATTCCCCCCGTCCTTGAGACCGGAGAGGACTTAAAAACCCTCGTCGTGCGCGATTTCGGAAATATCCCTTTCGGAGCGGATTTTGTCGCCTCCTTTCCTGAGATCGAAGCGGCCATCGCACAACGCATCGCGCACTCCTTCGTTCTGACGCTGGGCGGCGATCATTCCATCGCGATTCCGGTACACCGTGCCTTTAGTCGAATGGCGCACGAGCCGATCGGTTTGATTTTTATCGACGCCCACACGGATTTATCGGACGCTTTCCAAGGCTCATCCTATTCGAATGCCTGCCCCCTCCGCCGAACATTGGAGACCGAGGGCTTTTCTCCCGAGAACACAATATTGGTCGGGACTCGTTGTTTCGAGCGCGCCGGATTGGCCTATATCCAAGAACATAAAATAAAGACCTATCCGGCCCATGTCATCGCAGAACGAGGCATTTTTGCCGTGGCCTCCGAAATAGTCCACCACTTTTCCCGTCTCTCGAATGTTTATCTGTCGATCGATATCGATGTCCTCGATCCCGCCTTCGCCCCTGGAACCGGCATCCCCGATGCCGGGGGACTCTCAACACGGGAGTTGATTGCCTTCATTCGGGCGATGGCGCCCTTGCCCGTGGTGGGCGCCGATCTCGTCGAAGTCGCCCCGAATTTGGATGTGTCGGACATGACCAGTTTTGCGGCCTTGCGTATCCTCATGGAAGTCTTCGGAGGCGTCTACCGCAGAAAATCACGCATGGAACGTTTTACACTTTTATAAGGAGAAGATCGTGAAAAAGAAAGGTGCGAATACTCGGCCCGGCCCCAAGGCAATATCTTGGGTCAATCGCGACAAACGCGTCATCTCTCCTTCGGTGACCCGCGCCTATCCCTTGGTCATCGAATCGGCGAAAGGCGCATCGATTACGGATGTCGACGGAAAACGCTATCTCGATTTCACTTCCGGCATTGCCGTGACGGCCACCGGACATTGCCATCCCAAGGTCGTTAAAGCGATTACGAAGCAAGCCAAGCGGCTGATCCATATGTCGGGAACGGATTTCTACTACCCCTCCGAAGTCCTGCTCGCGGAAGCCCTAACGGCCTTGGTTCCGGGCCGGTCACGCAAGAAGGTCTTTTTTACGAATTCGGGAGCGGAGTCGGTGGAGGGCGCGATGAAGCTCGCACGCTATTACACCGACCGGCCCTATTATATGGCCTTCACCGGGGCCTTTCACGGACGGACCATGGGGGCGCTTTCTCTCACGGCGAGCAAAGCGGTTCAAAAAAGAGGATTCGGACACTTGGTCCCTGGGGTGATTCATGCGCCCTATCCGAATCCATACCGGGCGCCTGCTGGCGTCTCCCCAGAACAGTGCGTCGATTTTACGCTCGATTGGATCGAAAACACCGCCTTTCGGCATCTCGTTCCTGCGGAAGAAGTGGCCGCGATCTTCGTGGAACCCATTCAGGGGGAAGGCGGTTACATCGTTCCGCCGAAATTGTTTTTGAAAAAGCTCGCGAAGCTGGCGGCCTCCTACGGTATCGTCCTTGTGGTGGACGAGATCCAAACCGGGATGGGCCGTACTGGAAAACTCTTCGCCAGTGAGCACTTCAACTATGCACCCGAGATGATGACTTTGGCCAAAGGCATCGCCTCCGGCCTGCCGCTGGGCGCCATCATCGCGAACGCCAAAATGATGGACTCCTGGGAATCCGGATCGCACGCCAATACCTTCGGCGGCAATCCCGTCGCCTGCGAGGCGGCGCTGGCGACCCTCGACCTCCTCAAGCAAGGTTTAATGCGCAATGCCGAGCGGGTTGGAAAGTTTATTTTATCCCGGCTCAGGACGATACAAAACAATCATCGCTTAATGGGCGATGTGCGCGGAATGGGCCTGATGATCGGCATCGAATTGGTCCTTGATCGAAAGACAAAAGCCCCGGCGATCGCCCAACGAAACGCCATTGTCCGCCGCTGCTTCGAAAAAGGGCTCTTGGTCCTGGGATGCGGGCAAAGCGTCTTGCGTTTTATGCCGCCCCTGACGCTTACGCAAAAGGAAGCGGAGCAAGGTCTCGGTGTCTTTGAAGCTGTTCTTAGGGAAGTGGAATCGCAAAAAGGATAAGACGCAAATCGTATAGTATGTCCATCCCGGCTTATGGGCTTGTGAGAAGACGGGAGAATCCTGGCCAAATATGATCTCAGCGCTTAAAAAAAGTCATGATCAATAGCACAAGGATAAATACAAGTATAGGCGCAAAAGTGCTTGTAATATGCACCATGTTCGGAAATTGAGAAACAATCATCATTTGGACTTTAAATAAGAAAATAATTGTACTAAACTCATCAATAGAAAAAACGCCGTCAATGCTGAAGGAGAAGGGCGGCGCTTGTAAACCGTTTTACACTGTGCATGTCTTCCCCGCAACTTTCGCGTAAGCCTTCCCGGCCTACAATATACCATTCACTCCCATGTCTCAATCCCAAGGAGTCGGCTTTTTCGATAAAAAAACACTGCGACAAATTCTCCTTCGGCGCCATCATCGACCGTCCTTCTTTTTCTCGAAGCCATCGGGCAGCGGCGATTTCTTGATTCCGATCCGCGAGGTGATAGCCAAAATGGGTCACCGGACGATCGGCATGCAGGATGAATTGCTCCTTGAAATTGATCATGGCCAGTTCTCTATGCGGGCCAAGACGGCCTCCCAACTCTTTCATAAAAGAGGCCGGAGAACGGCTGGGATTGAAAAGCGGATAGGCAAACCAGCCATAAAAAAGCCAAAGCGCGAAAAAAAAACAGCCCAAGGCCCTCACGCCGTGTTTCTTTGTATTCAATAAAATAATCAGCCATCCTGCTAAGCCCAGGCTTAGAACCAATCCCCAAGGACTCGCCCCCAGTGCATCAACCTTCGCGTTTAATGGCGTTTTAAGGGCCATCCCTACGATGCTCAGTCCAATGAATATCGTTCCCAAAAACAGCGTTAACCACCAAGCGGTTTTTTGGAAAACGGTCCTACGAAGCAGGCCCGCTATAAGAGGTCCTGTTGCCAAAGCCAAGGCCGGCGCGGCGGGAAGCAAATAGACGCCTCTTTTTCCAGGGCTCGCGCTGAAGAAAACCAAAACAAGTAAAACCCAAAATAAAAGGAGCGCATAACGGGCATCCTTCCGTTCGATGCGCCTACGCCAAGCCGAAAGGGTCCAAGGCAAGGCCATATTCAGGGGAAACCAAGCCCAGGGTATGACCGAGGAAATGTAGTACCCGACCGGCTTAATATGGTGCCAAGCAGAAACATAACGTTCCGCCGTCTGCCGCCACAAGATATTGTTCTTATACGCGATCAGTGCGGGATCTTGGCTTTGGTTCACAAGGAAGATCATCGGTAAAAACCACACACTAATGGCCCCCAAAAGAAACACCGGACCGAGAAGCCATCGCCATCGGCCCGGTTCTATTGGCTGAGGAAGAGTGCGCCATTTCCGAAAACGGCAATAAAAATAAGGAATGAAGACAAAGACCGGCAAAAAGCCGACGCCCTTGGTAATCACCCCCAAACCCATCCCCAACCAGCCGACGCAATACCAGCGCCAGGCCGGCCCCAACAGAAGATGGCGCAACAATCCATAGAGACCCAAGGTGGTCCAAAAACAAAGAAAGGCGTCGATCTGCGCCCCCTTGGCCTGTAGAGGAAATTGAAATATCAACAACAAGGAAAGCGCGGCATAGAGGCCCACGCGCCGCTGCCAGAGACGGGCACCCAAGTCGTAAACCAACACCAAGGTACCCAGCCCGGCCAATATCGATGGGATCAGGAATGCGAATCGCATCGACCCGGTAAGGGTATAAAAAGCCGCCAAAGACCAAAGAAACAAGGGGGGTTTATCGGGATAGAGTTCGCCGGCGCGGCGCGGGAAAAACCAATCGCCGGAGCTCACCATTTCTTTCGCAATCAGGGCATAGCGCGGTTCGTCCGCTGGCCAGGGATCGCGGAGTCCGAATCCGGACGCGAAAATAAGCAGCCCCAGTATTCCTAAAAAAACGAGATCGCCAAGCCGGTCGCCCTCCACCGTGAATCTTCGTCGAATAAAACCAAAGCGCAGAGCTGAATTAGTCATGTTGCAGGCTTGTGGAGGGCGCTTGAAGCGGGAGGGTTTTAGGCTTTCGACTCAGGTGGATATTTCGGAGGTAGATGGCCAATCCCGTCGATTGCCCAACGATAAATACAGGGTCTTTTCGATAAATGGCGTAACAAAGAAGCGTGAAACCACCCAGGATGCTGAAATACCAGAACATCATCGGGATGACACTCTTTTTTGCGGATTCGCTCGCGATCCATTGGACAAAAAATCGCGCGAAAAAGAAGGTCTGTCCGATAAAGCCAACCGCCATCCATATCGTTTCGTTAGCCACGATTAGACCTCCTTTAAAGCCTCCGGGATTTTCGTTCTGCGTTGTAGCCAGAGCACACCGAGAATATCGACAAGGCCGATCCAGAGCCGGTCGAAGACCCCATAATTCGATTGACCGTGTTTCCGAGGACGATGGTTGACTGCTATCGAAATCATTTTTCCACCTTGTCGTTGAAAGAGAGCGGGCAGGAAGCGATGCATATGATCGAAATAGGGTAGAGATAAAAAAGCTTCTCTCGAAAACACTTTCAATCCACATCCCGTATCGGGGCTGCGGTCCTTTAACATTCTTCCCCGGACTTTGTTTGCGATAAAAGAGGACAGGCGTCTTACGAATAAATCGTTTCTTTTTTTCCGGTAGCCTGCCACCAGTTGCAAACGATCATCTCTGAAGGGATCGAATACGTGCGAGAGCAATAAGGGAATATCGGCAGGATCGTTCTGGCCATCGCCGTCCAAAGTGACTATCCAGGCGGCCCTGGCGGCCTTCACCCCACTCACAATGGCGCTGGTCTGTCCAAAACTCCTTTCGTGTCTAAAAATTCTGAGACGAGATTCGCCACTGCCTCGGATTCGTTTTAAAATTTCTAAGGAATTGTCGGTACTGCCGTCGTCGATCACAATTAATTCGTAAGGATAGAGGGTCCCGAGGACCGCTTGAATTTCACGAATGAGCGGCAGAATGTTATCCGCCTCGTTTTTGGATGGGATGACAAGTGAAAAGGACGGTTGTTCCATCGTCGGCTCACCATTGTTAATTTTTGCCAAAATACCACACCTTCCTTATTTTATTCAATCACTTATATCTGGCAAAATTCAACAGATTAAAAAAAATCTTATCCCTCACAGCCGTCAAAAAGCAAGCGATCCGCGCAAATCGAGAGGAGGAATGCCTGACGCATCGAAATTTTCACCTCCCGCTTCCCCAATACGGCCAATCCTGTGATAAAATAAAGCATGAACACGGCCATGCATTCCTCCATAGGAGTCTAACGATGAAAGACCGAAGAATATCTGTTCGAATTCCCGTTGCGACCGTAGCACATATCACCCCCCACGGACTCGAATCCTCGACTAAGGTCATAGTCCGAGATCTGTCGACGAGCGGCATGGGGTGTATCTCGGACAATCCCTATCAAAAAGGCGATGTTCTCTGGGTGAAAATTAAATTAATGATGCAAAATAAACAAGCCCTTGTAGAAACCCTCACAGGACGGATCGCATGGGTATCGGAAATAAATGACCAAAAGTATGCCCTTGGCGTAGAATTTCGAGACGTCGAATTAAAAAACCCCAAACTCTATGCCTACATCATGGAGCTCGAAAGTATGGCCGATCCCATCTGAGCTGCACCTTGGCCGCCTTCGTTGGCCTTTCGCTAATTTTTGACCGAATCGAGTCGTATCTCAATGGCCTTCATACCATTACGGAGGCCCTCTTTTACCCACCCAACACCCCCGCTGCACATCGATATCTTCCCCTATTACCTTTGAAAAATCACTTGCTTATGCATGGAATACGTTCGGAAAAGGGCGCTATTCCTCTCTTGGAACCCATGATGGCTCCGATTGCTTTCCAAGGGCAGGAACAAGCGGAATAATTCTGTAGATCGAAAATATTTCAAATTTTAGAAGTCAAATGTGAATTTAGAGGATGGTGCGGCCCACGATCGCTTTTTCGAAAACGACGGTATGGGTCAGTTTTAAGCGGATATCGACTTTGATTTGATTGGGGTAAACATCAAGGGAATGCTGACTACTGTGGACGATCTCTCCGGACGATAAGCGCAGGGTGTATAGGTTTTCGGAGCCTCTAAATTGACGGCCCCAAACCGTGGCCGTACCTTCCGGATTCGGAACCAGGTCGATATCATCCGGACGGATCATCACCGACACCTCCGTGCCGCTTGGAAACTTCGAGTTATTTTGGAGCACGCCGATCACGGTAATAATACTGTCCTTCTGAACTACCCCGGAAATAAAATCGGCGTGTCCGACGAAGTCGGCCACGAAGGGATTAACCGGGGTATGATAGACCGCTTCGGGCGTCCCCTGTTGCTCCAAGCGCCCTTCATTCAGCAGGACAATTTTATCCGCCATGGCGAAGGCCTCTTCGTGGTCGTGCGTCACCAAGACGGCGGTCCGGCCGGTTTTCTGAAGAATCTCCGAAACGTCCTCCCGCATCTGATTACGCATGTCGGGATCGAGATTACTGAAGGGCTCGTCCAATAGAACGACCACCGGATCGGGGGCCAAGGCACGGGCCAGGGCGACGCGCTGCTGTTGCCCCCCCGAAAGTTCATGGGGATAGCGATCGCGAAAAGGAGAGAGCCCAACGATCGCCAGTATTTCGTCGACCTTCCGTTTTCGTTCCACCTTTCCCTTCTTCATCAAACCGAAGGCCACATTCCCCGCCACGGTCAAATGCGGAAAAAGCGCATAGTCCTGAAAGACCATGCCGATGGCCCGTTCTTCCGGTGGAATAAAATGTCCCGGCCGGCACACGTCGCGCTCCTCAATCAAGAGGGTGCCTTCATCGGGCTTTTCCAAGCCTGCAATTAAACGAAGAATCGTTGTCTTACCGCTCCCGCTGGGGCCTAAGAGCGCAAGCACCTCGCCTTCTTTCACCCGAAATGAAATATCCGAAACCGCAAGCCCCTGGCTTCCCGGATAAGCCTTGGAAACTTTCTGCAGTTCAATCGTCGTCACGAAAGCTCACCCCAGTTCGATGCCCCGCTTTGTCATCGCCTCTCGAATCCTTTATCCGGATCTCGAACCAACAAAACCACAGGGATCAAACCGGCCAACACCAGCACCGTCGCCGGAAGCGCCGCGCGTCCCCACTCTCCTTCCGAGGTCATCTCGAAGATGCGAATGGCCAGCGTGTCCCAACCGAAAGGCCGTGTCATCAGTGTAATCGGCATCTCCTTCATCACATCGACAAACACCAGGACCAGTGCCGTCATCACCCCACCTCGGACGATCGGAAAATACACCCGTTTTAAGAGACCAAGACCGCTGCAACCGAGGCTGCGCGCCGATTCGTCGATATTCGGCGACAGGCGTTGTATCGCGCTTTGAACCGGCTGATAGGCGACCGCAAGAAAGCGGATCAGGTAGGCCATGAGCATCACGATTAGGGTCCCTTGAAGCCAGGGCGCACCATTGAAATAGTCTGCCACCCGTTCGTCGAACCAAGCCAGTGGAATAAAGATCCCCACGGCGAGGACCGAGCCCGGCAAGGCATAACCCAGTGTGGCGATGCGAATCATCGTTCGAATGGACCGGGAGGGATGGAAACGGTGGGCATAGACAAGCACAAGGGTGCAGGCCACGGTGATCGACGCGGCCAGGGCGCCGAGAAAAAGGGAGTGCGATAAAAAATCGAAGTAACGGACATCGAGATCTCGGCGAATGACTTCAACACTCCATAAAATAAGTTGAAAGACCGGAATCAAAAAAGCGACGGATAAAACCGTCGCGGCGTAGGCGAAGGCAACCCATTTATAAAAAGGCGAAAGCGCGACGCGGTCGCCCTGCATCCCTCCCCTGTCGACGCGTGTGTAGCGCGTTCGAAAGGTGAAGCCTTGTTCCAAGACCAGAAAGGCGAAGACGAATAGCACCAATAAGGAAGCGAGCTGAGAGGCCGCCGAGAGGGAAAAAAAACCGAACCAAGCCTTGTAGATCAGCGTCGTAAAGGTATCGTAGTTGAAAATGGCGACGGCCCCAAAGTCAGCCAAGGTTTCCATGAGCACCAGGGCGAGGCCTCCGGCGATCCAGGGTTTCGCCATCGGCAAGGCCACTTTAAAAAATCCGCTCCTGCGATGATGTCCGAGCGTTTGCGCGGCCTCGAGGGCCCGGCGGCCTTGGGTCAAAAAGGCATTGCGTGACAAGAGATAAACATAGGGATAAAGCGTCAAGGTCATTACCAAAATAATGCCCCCAGTCGAGCGAATCGAGGGGAACCAAATTGCACCACCCGACCATTTTCGTAAAGCGCTTTGCACCGGACCGCTAAAATCCAAAAGGCCGATTGCGACAAAGGCCGTCACATAGCTTGGAATCGCCATGGGGAGCATCAAGGCCCAGTCGAAAACCCTTCGCCCCGGAAAATCGTTAGCGGCGCAGAGCCATGCCAAACTGACCCCTATGAATCCCGTTCCGAGGGCAACGCCTATGCTCAGCCAGAGGGTATTGAACAAGACCTCTACGAGCACGGTATCGGCAAGGTGTCGCCACACCTCGTCATTGGCTTTAAAAAGAGAAGAAAAAACCACACACAGCGGGACCATGACCCCGGCGGCGATGAAAGCGACGGCCAAACCCCATCGGTCGAAGGAAAATCTGGCACGGGGGACCGAAGCTTTCTCGTATTCTCCCGTCGCGATGGTCATGGCCGCTTCCAAAGAGCATAGATCGGGCTCAGGGTCAACGGAAGATAGCTGAGGATCATGCCGATCCAGGCCCCAATTTGTCCGAAGGCCGCATAGGGCGTTAGGTAACGGATCATCCAAGGTGAGAGCAGATCCAGAAAGGTACTTCCAAACGCGAGGCCGATGATCCCCCACTTCAAGCTTTGCGAAAGCGGAATGGCCACAAAGAGATGCGCCAACACCAAAAGAACGATGCCTTCGATATAGGCGTGGAAATGCGTCACCTCCAAGAGCTCGATATATTCCTTCGGAAAGGCCATCGACTCGCTCCCCTCTCCGCCGCGATAGTGTTGGACGATGTGGGTAAAGCCGGGACCGACACGCTGAACCGCGATCAGGACAAAAGTCAAATGGCCAATGAGCGCGAAGACGAGAAATAAGCTGTAGATGACGCGAATCTCGTCCGAGGCCGAATCCAACCAATTTCCCCGGCGCGTAAAATTTTTCATGAGAGATCGGTTTTTTTATAGACGACTTCGAAAAGGGCGAGGGCCTTTCGAACGGCGTAGGAGGCGGCGCGGGAAGAGAGCGTCGCCCCGCTGATGGGAAGGATGTCCCTCCCCAAGCGAAGAGGGTCGGCGGTCGTCTTGTCCTTAAATTGATTGGTGAAGCGCTCGAAACGGACTTCCGAACCGCGCGATTCCCGATAGATCAAGACCTCCAGACCCACAACATCGCCCGACGGTCCAATTCCGATGAGAAAGGTAATCGGGCGCTCTTTTCCGATCACATTCAATTTAAGGGCGTAACCGAGGATTTTGTGCCCCTGCCCCCGGCCGATCCAAAAGCGGTAGTCTCTTTCGCGGAAACCCTTTCCCGCCATTTGCTGGGCCGCTTCAAGTTGTTCGCCGCTCAATCGAATTCGATCCACATCGAAGTGATCGGTCGCGGGAAACATGCGGCGGAGGGCTTCTTCCTCGGTGGCGAAACGGATGCTGGCCGCCTGGGCCCGGCCCGGACGAAGCAGGGCGCCGGGGAGCATCAGGCCCAAGAACGCGGCGCAGGCCTTTTTGAGAAAATCCCTTCGGCCATAAGCCTCCAGGGCGGTTTCTGAAGGCCATCCCGAGGTCCATGAAAAGGCGAGCGCGCCATCGGGGGCTTCCGAAACGATCAGCCCTTCCATAGCCGATTGATGTTCTAAAAAAGATCGGCCCGCGTCCTCCCCCATCACAATGGCCGCGGTCGATAGGGCATCGGCCGCCATGGCGCTTTGGGCCATCACGCTGACACTGGCCGTTCCGGAAATGGGTTTGCCGCTTCGAGGATCGATGAGATGACTGTAGCGCTTTCCGCCAACAAAAAAGCGGCGCTCGTAATCGCCCGAGGTGGCGAGGGCGCGGCCGGAAAGAAGCACTTCATCCATAATCTTGGATTTTTGGCGCGGGTGTTGTATGGCGATCCGCCAACCGGGATTGCCGAAGGCAGAGTGGGTGCTGCCGCAAGAGACCAATGCGCGTTTTATGCGCCGATCTTTTAAGATTTGGACGGCGCGGTCAACGGCATAGCCCTTCACAATGGCCCCCAAATTCACGCAAAGACCCGGCTTTAATCGTTCGACCACACCCGCTTTTAAATCCACCCGCAAGTAGGAATGGCCAACCCTCTGGCGCGCGGCCCGAATCTTGGCCTCGGGGGGCGGACGTTTAATTTGACCTTTGACACCGAAGCCCCATAGGTCGATCAAGGGTCCGGCGGTCGGATCAAAGGTCCCGCCGCTGATTTGCGCAAACCCTAAGGCCTGGGAAAAAACGTAGAGGACCTCTTTGTCGAATTCGAAGATATGTTGATCCATGCAGCGATTGAATTGCGCGATGGGGCTGTCCGGCCGAAAAGCGCTGAACACCCTTTCGATGCGCGCAATTTCTTGAAAGGCGTCTTCGACGGCGTCGGCGCCGGGCAATCCCGGATCCGATACCGTTATCTCGAAAGGAGAAGCCATCAGAATGCGGATTCTTTTATAGGCGGCGTTCATCATTGAAAATACAAATTGAGATTCATTATCATAATCAATAAGGCAATAGTATAGGCTCAGGAAGTCCCTGTCAAGACTTTCCTGCCCTGACTTTCCGCATTCAAAAAGACGGGTGCCCTAGAGATCAGGTTTTTTCGGGTCTGTCGGGGAAATAAATAAGACAGGAAAGCGTGGCGGTTCAGGGATGGTCGGTTTTGACCCTGAGGCCAATCCGCATCCCTTGCTGATAATGTCCCTCGTGTTTATCCGCTTCTAAATTATTGCAAAAAGGACATAGTTCCCTTCCGAAAGCGCAAGCGTGAGGCTTTGAGCGCTACCCGGGGGGGGGAAACTTTCGATCTCCCCCATCACCTCACCGACGGCCTCTTCTTGAACCTTGCCATTGCTGACTTTAAAATCCGCCAAAGGCACATCCGTTTTAATGACGACCATCTCGTGAGGAAGCGTTCCTCGATTCACCACCTTAAACCTGATCTTTCCGGGCGCCACGCTCTGTCGATCCGGCTCGATCGCCCACTCCGAGAGTTCAACATGGAGCGTCTGTCCTTTCCCATCCTCATTTTTTAGCGTCGTACAGGAGGTGGGGGTCAGGGAAAAACCAAGGCACAAAAGTGAAAATATAAGTTTAATATTAAAATCTGAATACTTTGATTTATATTGAAAAAAGCTATTTACCCATTTTTATCAAAAGCCGCCTTTATATAATAAAAAAAGGCCCGAAACAATCGGTCGTTCCGGGTATTCAATTTAACGCGTCTCGGCTCAGGCTAGGAACCGGAGCGGCCCGCTCTTGCTTCTCCTTACTATTTTCAGGAGAGATGCATTAACCCTTCTTTGCCTTGGCCTTGTTACCCGAACAGCGGGCGCAAATACCATAAAGTTCCAGCTTATGGCTAAAAATCTTAAAGCGATTTTCCTTGGCCACCTTCTCCTGCAGTTTTTCAATCTCCTTGTTTTCAAACTCGATAATGCGATGGCATTGCTGGCAGATCAGGTGGTCATGGTGATTGACATTGTAGGTGAGCTCGTAGCGGGCCTGCCCGTCTCCAAATTGACGCTGTTCTGCAAGACCACTCTCGCAAAAAAGATTCAAGGTCCTGTAGATTGTCGCCAATCCGATGGAAGAGCCTTGATCCTTCATATGTCGATAGAGTTCCTCGGCGGTGATATGCCGTTCCGATTCCAAAAAGGCCTTTAACACGGCGCTCCGCTCTTTGGTGACTTTTAGATTATGTTTGGAGATGTGGTTCTTTAAGAGGGTTTCTTCTTTTTTCATGGTTCCGGCCCAAAGATATATGCAGAACAGCCATGACGGTCAACATTGAAACTCATTATCATCATTGATGTTCCGATCTTAAAAGGCACAGGCACAACTTGTCAAGCTTAGACCTAATCCGCAAGGTAGAGTAGGGGCAATGGAAAGGCGGCGCCTCATGCTCGTTCCAATCTCCCCTTCGTTCTCATAAGCGAATAACCGGCGTATGCCCATCATTATTAGGCTCTCTACATTTTGATACTTTTACGCCCTTCAAGCTTTCCCGACACCGACCCGGCGCCGATAAGCTGAGCAGCCGATTTTTTCGCCGCGAGCCGGGCCTGCTCCCGCGCCTTCCTCCGCTTGGCCAACGTGGGGTAGATCCAGATGTAGAGACCGGTTCCGACAAAGAGGATGAGGCCGATCGAGGTGAAATCGTAGAGGGCCCAGAGCTTATCGCCGAAGAGCTTGCCGGTATGGAGATCGGTGAGATATTTATCGAGCGTCATGCGCGGCTTGGCGGCCACCGCAATGGCCGACATCTGCTCGATCTCCATCGACTCCGACACACCAGATGCCTGATCGTAGCGATAGAGGCCGTTGTGGGTGCCGAAAAGAACCACGCCCGGATGCCGGGGATCAAAGGCGATGGTGGCGACATGACGGGCCTTCTCCTCCATCGGCAGCACGGCGCTGAGATCTTCCCAATGCTCCCCGCCGTCTTGCGACCGGTAGATCCCCATCATCGTCCCCATCCAGATCGTCTCTGGATCCCGCAGGGATGTTTGAAGGGTCTTTACTTCCAGCTTCTTCTGCTCACCCAGCGGCCCTTCCTTGACCGCTTCCCAAGTGCGCCCGCTATCCAGGCTCTGGTAAAGCCCGTGTTGCGTTCCGGCCAGCCACCTTCGCTCAGTCAGGAGAAGGGAGGTCACCTCCGCGCCGCCGATAGCCTCTCCCATTTGCATCCATCTTCCCTCCTGCCGCGCCATTAAACCGGCCTTGGTCCCGGCCATCAGGACACCGCGGGTCGAATCATCGGTCCCCACCGCCAAGGCCTTCACCTCTTTCCCTTTCTTCCCCATCTCCTCCGAGTACCATCCCGGGATGAAGGCGCCCGGCACCTCTGTCTCTTTGAGCGATCGGAAATCTTTCTTGTGGATCAAGACAACCCCGGTCACGCCGATGACGATCACGAAGAGGGCCAGAACCACGCCGACCCACTTGTGCACCTCCCGATTGAATGTAACGAACTTCATCTTCATAGAACCCTCCGATTAATCGCCATTGAAAAGAACATGTAACCATTGATGCACTCGTAAAAAGTCACCTTAGCCTGTCATTTCGACCCGCGGGAGAAATCCTTGTCTCGAACGGATGTGAGAGATCTTCAAAGATTTCTCCCTGCGGTCGAAATGACATTTGGACACCTTCAGCCTTCAGCCTGTCTACCTGAGTCGTTACTTCGCATTAGATATGCCCCCGAATGCCAAAGAAATAGACCGTCGGAATCGATTCGACCTCTTTCAGCCCCGCATCCACTTTGTGCTTCTCTTCATGAAAGAGATTTCTGACATCGAAAAAGAGGGACCAATGTTTTCCCAAGCTCTTTCTGGCGGAGAGATCGACCAACGAGAGGGGCGCTTCTATCTTTTGGGTCCCATCGTTCTTGACATCGATCCGCTCGTCGAGGTAGTTCCATGCGACGTTGACCCCGGCCCCCCATGGCTTATAAAAGTAGAGAAGGACCAGGTTGGAGACGAAGTCGGGCTGGTCCTTGAATTGACGCTCCTCGCCGGTCACTGGATCGCGGACCGCCGAATCGAACCAGGAGACGTTTCCCCGGAAGGTAAAATCTTTCAGGACCCGAATTCCGGTCGCCGCCAGCTTCGCCTCCCATTCGAACTCGGCCCCGAAGATCCGTCCCTCCCCGACGTTGACCGGCTCCACAAGATTCTTCCCGGTGCCGGGGTCGACCCCGATGATGACCTCTTCGATCTTATCGTCGATCTGCCTATAAAATCCCCCGATGCTCGCGAAGCCCCCCCCGCCAGAACTGCTCGACCTGGGCCTCGTAATTCAGCGACGCTTCCGGCTTCAAGAAAGGATTCCCCAATTTGACTTGATCGGGTTTTTCTTCTCTGCTGGGGATCAGATCGTCAAATTTCGGACGGCGCATCGCCTTGGCGAAGGAGCCTCGAAGATTTGTTTCCGGGCGAAGTTTGTACAAAAGATGCGCCGAGGGGTGAAGGGTGGTAAACCGGCTCTCGCCGCTTCCCCCTGTTCTGATATCGAAGAACGCCCCCTCGGCAAATTCCGCCCGGAAACCGGGGGTCACCCAGAGGCGGTCGGTCATCTCGATCTCGTCTGAGATAAAAAGGGCCCCGACTCTCTCTTCCAGATCGTAATTGTCCCTGGGCCCGGTCGTGTCGATGACCGCGCCGGAAGTGACCACCTCTTCCTTTATTTTTCGCTTGGTCCGGTCTTTATCCCGGTATTTCCCGCCAAACGAGAGGAGATGGCCGTGATCCCACACCAGGAAAGGGAGACGCGCCTTCACGTCGGCAATCCACTCGCTATCCTCTTTCTCTTCCTTCTCAAACTCGGTGCTGGTCGGGACAAAACTTCCACCCATCAGGGTTGATTTCGCCTTGGTTTTGTCCTTTTCTTCCTCGTAGCGGTTGTAGGTTCCGCCGAGTTCCAACCGGGACCCGTTGAGGAATCGATGATTCCACTTCAGTGAGACCCTGGGACTTTGAATCTCTTTCTCTTCATGCTCATCCTCCCGATCGATCCCCCCCGTTGTCTTCCGCGTCTCCTTTCTTTTGTCGATCTCCTCATTGGCGTCGAGGAAGAAGGGCCGGAGGGTCAGATCATCCTTCGGGGTTATGGCATATGTGAAGGCCAGGAAGAGATCCTTCGAGATTCGATCCGCATCCCGATCTTCAACCTCCAGATCGCCCCCCGGTTTTTCCTTCGTTTTCTCTCTATCACTGAACGTCCTAAGATAACTTCCTCCCAATTGGTAGCGAAGCCGCCCAACCCTGTTGCCGAGCGAGAGGGAGAAATTGCGGGTATCGAGGAGGCTCTCTCCTTTCTGGTCTCCCGAAGCGATCAGGCCATCGACTTTCAGCTCCTTGGGAGGTTTGCGCAAGATGATATTCACGATCCCTCCGACGACATCGTGGTCGTGCTTGGCGGTCGGGTTCCGGATAATCTCGATCCGCTCGATCATATCGGCGGGGATCAGATCGAGATCAAACTCCCGCTTCTCCCCCCTCCGGAGACCCGCTCCCCGTCGACCAAGATCTGGGTGTACTCTTTGTCGAGTCCCCGCAGCCGGACATCTTTATTTTCTCCCGGCGGTCCCCCCATGAAGAGACCGGGGAGCCGCTTCAGGACATCTCCGGCCCTTTGATCGCCAAAGGCCTCGATCTCCTCCCGGCCGATGATCACCTTGGCATGAGGGCTCTCCCGCCGCTCTTCGCGCCGCTCTTCGATGGTGTCAAGACGATCTTCCTTCCCTTCGATCACCACCTCTTCGAGACGGAGTGGTTTTCCTTGCGAATTTTCTTCTGTTTCTTGTCCATAGACCGGAGGCAGGCTAAGGAGGCCAACCAGCAATATGATGAGTATCCTAATTTTCATCTCCTACTCCCCTCCCGTGGCGCTCTTGAAAACGCCGCCCGCGGTTCCAACATAAATCACCAGGGGGTTGGTCGGATCGATCACCACCGACCGGACATCCAGGCTGGTCAGACCTGTATTTTTATCGCTCCAACTCCCGCCGCCATCCTCACTTTTGAAAACCCCCGTGGCGGTGCCTGCGTAGAGTGGACGCGGTTCGGTCGGAACGATCGCCAGCGCTTTGATATCTTTATTTCCGGTGGCGTTGGCTGTGATACCGGCATCACTCCGGGTCCAGAGTTCGCCGCCGTCGGTCGTTCTGAAAAGACCGTTGGCCGTCCCGGCATAAAGAACCTGAGGGTTCGTTGGGTCGATCGCCAGGGTCTTGATGTCGAGATTGACAAGACCAGCGCTCACCTTGGTCCAGTTTCCGCCGCTGTCGGAACTCTTTAAACCCCGTCCTTGGTCGCCGCATAGAGGGCGCCCGGCGTCCCCGGAACCGGCAACACCTGCTTCATATCCTTCGCGTTAGCGATGTTTAGTCCGGTGTTTTTCGGAGTCCAGTTCGATCCGCTGTCGGTGCTCTTATAAATACCCCCTTTCGTCCCGAGATAGAGAGTTCGGCCGGTCAACGGATCGGTAACCGGAGTCGGATCGATTGCCACAGACCGGATATCTTTCGAGGGGGCATCCGGGAGGCCGTTATTGATGAGGAGCCAGGTGGCCCCGCCGTCGCTGCTCCGGTAAGGCCCAAACATATTGTTTGTCCCGGCGTAGACAATGGAGGTGTTGGACGGATCGACCGCCAGGGACTTGATGTCCCTTGTCCCATCCGCTTTGGCCGCGATTCCGGCCACGCTTGCTGTCCAGGCGCCCCCTCCCGTGGTTTTGAATAGGCTTGTCTTTGTCCCGGCGTATAGCGTCGTGACCGGCCCCATCGCCAGCGATTTGACATCCGGATCGGTCAGACCGCTGTTGACCGCGGCCCAGGCCGGAGCCCCCCCGGTAGAGACCTTACTGCCGGCGACATTCGAAAGGGCCGAGAGATTCCCCGCCTCATCCGAAGCCTTGATCGCAAAAAAGAGGGTGACCCCCGGCGTCATGCTTGTAACGGTGAAGCTCTCTGCACTCCCGGCGGCCTTGGGAACCGGCAGACCGGCGACCGGCGTCGCGCCGACAAAATTGGCGTCGTCAATGGTGGAGGAAGACCAGCGGAGGTCATAGCCGGCTGCGGTCCCGACATTCCCATCATCGCCGGGAGCGGTCCATCCCAATGTCACCTCGCCGCTGTTGATTCCTTGCGTGGCGGTCAGTGTTGTGATGGTTTCAGGGGCGGTGGTGTCCCCGTCGCCGCCCGCAGTGACGGTTCCTTTGAAGATCCCTCCCTTGGTCCCGACATAAACGATATTTGAATCGGCGGAATCGATGAGGACGACCCGTGCATCGGTATTGGTCAGCCCTTTGTTCGCAGCACTCCAACCTGCTCCGCCGTCATTCGTGACGAAGATCCCCATCTTGGTCGCCGCATAAAGCCGGCCCGGATTTTTCGGATCGAGGGCAATCCCACGGATGTCTTTATTCTGTTTATCGTCCGGCGTGATCCCTGTAGTGGCGTTCTTCCAAGTCGCAGCCCCGTCCGTGGTCTTGAACACCCCCGCGCGGGTTCCGGCATAGAGGGTCTTTGGAGAGGCCGGATCAATCGCGAGCGATTTTACCTCTTTACGTCCCTCCAGATCCGCGTCAATTCCTGTGTCTGTCCGGGTCCATGTCGCCCCCCCATCGGCGCTCTTAAAGAAGCCGTCTCGGGTCCCGGCATAGAGGATCAAAGGATTCGCGGGATCGAGGAGGAGGCTTTTCACCTCATGATCGCCGTCGGGGTGGGTTGGAAAGAGATCCTTTTGAACAAGGGTCCAATTCTCTCCGCCGTCAACGCTTCTAAAAAGACCGTTTTTCGTCCCGGCATAGAGGATATCCGAGTCCGTAGGATGAACGACAAAGGAGCCCTCTTTGATCTCGGTATTCCCCTTGTTGTCGGCGCCGATTCCGGTCGATTTTGGGGCCCAGGCGGCGCCCTGGTCGCCGCTCTTGAAGACCCCGTTCTTCGCCCCGGCATAGAGGATTTGAGGATTTTGTAGATCAGCGATGATGACTTTGATCTCCCGCTTTCCCTCCGCATCCACCGGAATCCCGGAATGGGACTCACCCCAGCTCCCCCCTCCGTCATCCGATTTAAAGATTCCTCCTTTCGTTCCAGTGAAGAGGGGATTGACCCTTGTGATGGCCTTGACATCGAGGGCATCGGCTGTATTCAAGCCGTTGTTGACCGGACTGAATTGAAGCGAGCTGGGGGCGGGGGGGGTATCGGGCGGGATGAACACCCCTCCTCCGCTGCCCGATCCACAGCCGGAGAGGATCATCCCCATCAAAGCGATGACACAGATCATCGTAAATCCACCCATAACCCTTCGACCCCCTGCACTGAAAATCTCAAACCAAAACACCATGGGTTCCTCCCGTTCTAAAGTCTGAAAAACGCTCATTGACGCCCCAAGGGCAGCCAAGGCCTTACACCCTGCCGCCTTGCGCCTCCCGATTCGAAAAGGGTTGGGTCTCTCCCGGATTCCGGAGCATCTTGTCGACTTCATCGTGATGCCGTTCTTCCTCGGCGATCGCGCGGCGGGCATAATCCTCTAATAAGACAGAATGCCCCACGGCCAATGCCAACAGTTCGCGATAGGTCTGGCGCGCCGCCCCCTCGTGACTAAGAGATTCGCGGAGAATATCGCCGATGTCGTGCTTGTGGGTCTCCAACAAGGGGCCGATGTCCAAAGAGGGGTGTCCACCGAGATGGGTAATCATCTCGCCCGCCTCTTGCGCGTGCGCAAGGGAATGCGCCCTCTGCTCCCGCATCCAGGCGATAATGGGAATGCGATTGTAACCGTAGACCATCAGCGCATAGTGGGTGTAGCGGACCACCCCCGCCAGTTCCAATTCTAGAATCCTGTTCAGCTTTTCAAGGACCGCCTCTTTATTTATTTCGTGTTCGCTCATCTTATTCCTCCCTGTTTGCGCCCATGACCGCAGGCTTGTGGGTCTGTCTATTCAACCCTCATGTTTATCCCGCTTTCGGTCCGAGGGCAGGGGCGGAGGGAAGCGACCTCCGTCTCTCGCCCTGGAGGAGAGAACCCCTGCCCCCGGAAAAAAGCGCCGACAATCCGTTCACGTTTCCAAATGCTTCAACGAGGCAAGGCCTCGAACAATCGTCACGGCGCGATCTTCCCATGCCGGATCGTATACCAGCCGCTCTCGGTCGTCTGCGGGTGGTAATAACCCAGGATCTGAAGCATGAAGACGGTATCGCCCGCCCGAATCAGGTACACCCTGTAGTTCGGCCAGAGTTTGTGATCTTCCCCGGTGATGTTGTAGGCATTCCAAGAAGCATCGACAAAGATTCCGCCGGTTGTGTCGGCAAAATAATGGGCGACCTGATCCCGATCCGCGCCGTTTGTCACCGATCCTGGATTGTGCCCCAATGCCTGCGCTCCGCCTTTGCCGGGACCGCTTACGCCGCCGTTGACTAAGATCCGGTATTCGCGGCTCGCCGCGTTATATTCCACTTTCAAATCCCATTCTGCATTCGATGCATCGACCTCCGTTTTTTTATCGAAGTCGTAATACACCGCGCCGCCGGCATCCCGCGGAATGAGAACGGTGTGCGAAAAAGGATCGTTAAACGCCGCACTCCCCGCCGGCTGCATTTGCACCTCAAGCGTGATCCGCCGCATAAGCGGATCGGGATGCGCATTGTCGTCACGAACAATATCCGTGACATGAAACTTGGCGTAGCTGTCGCCGCCTGCCGACTTGACGACCCACCAGTTTTCCGGCACCGCCGTCACGGCATGGGTCGGCGGACCGTGATAAAACCACCAGCCTTCGACCGTGCCGTCTCCCTGAATGGCCGGGACGAGTTTGTCCATTTTAAATTCGGAATCGCTTGGGATGCCGGCTGCACTCACGGCCGTGAAATCCGCGAGTTCGCTTTCCGCCGTAGCGTTTACAAACCAGTCTCGGATGGGTTTTTTGTCCGCATCGTAGGCCTCGGGGTTGTTCTCCGTAAAAAAGCCGCCCACGCCCTTTTTCCCCGAAAAACCGCCGTTGAGTTTAACGCTCGCGCGCTTCAAGGCGATGTCCCATGCACCGCTGTTCCCTGCGTCGGCATCGCCCACATCGACGACCTTTCCGCTGGAAAGATCAAGGTAAGTGTATTTATTTTTCGGATCGCTGGGAGCCGCCCCCAGACCCCCTGCCGAGGCGTCGATCAAGAGGGGAGCGGCGTCCGGCGTGGAAACGCCAGGTAATGGCGGTAGAGGATCGGCCGGATTTCCACCGCCGCTCCCCTCGCTTCCACATCCGGCGAGCACCATCGATCCAAGCCATGCCGTAACAACCAAAGACAGACGCCCCTTGGCCGAAACCGACATCGGCGCCAGAAAAGACCTATATGCGTTTTTAAATCTCATGATCTTATCTCCTAATTCTCCAAATTTTGGTCTCTCCACGGACGCTGGGTTGATAACGAAAACCACCGGGGACGGCAGCTCCGTCACATCTTCACCTTCACCCCCGCGTAAATAAAGCGCGGCGTATTAGGCCTAAAGTCGTCGAACTCGGAGCGATCGGGATCCCGATGTTTGTCCGTGATGTTGTCGACGCCGATGAAGAGGGTCGTATATTTTCCTGTGTCCTGATTGAGTTTAAGGTCAAAGGTCGTCCAGGCCGGGGAGGTCAGGACGTTTTCCTCGTCCACAAATTCCTTGCTCTGATAAACGGCGCGAAGGATGACCGCCGTACCCCAGTCCTCCTGTCGAAGATCCAATCCGACTTTGACTTGATGCCGGGGGCGCTGGGGCAGCCAACGATCCAGATCGGTGTCTTTCGCCCGGAGATAGGTGTAGCCGGCCTTGAAAGTGACGTACCGCCAGGGAGAGAGGGTGGCCGACACCTCCGCCCCCTGCGTCACCGCCCGGTTCACATTCTGATACTCAAAGATTTGAAGACCAGTCTGCTCACTTTTTTCCCGGTTGAGGCGGGTGTCGATGAGGTTTTTGATGCGATTATAAAAGAGGCTCACTTCCCCATGAAATGTTTTCCCCCGCCACATTTCGAGACCCGTCTGAACGCTGTCCGATTCCTCCGGCTGCAAATCCGCATTGCCGATCACCTGATAACCCAGGGCGCTGTGATCGAAGAAAAAGAAGCGCTCTTTTAAATTCGGTACACGGTAACCCTTGCCGTATCCGATTCTAAAATTCACAAGGGCCGCCGGTTTGAACATGAGGTTGATCTTTGGGGCGATAAAAGAACCGAAGTCACTGTCGTGCTGGTAACGGATGCCCGGAAGCAGTTCGATGCCCTCGCCCAGAAAAATATCGTCCTGAAGATAAGTTTCGACATTTTCCCGTTCGGCGCCGGGCACAATTTCCTGAATCTCCGTAATGCCCGAGGCTCCATCCCGGACTTGCTCCTGCTTCAGCGTCTCCCGCCCGGCCACTGCGCCCAGGGTAAAAAGGTGCATCTCCCCCGCCGGGAAGTCCCACTGCAGCTCTCCCCGTGAAAGCGCGATGGCCGCCGTTCTCTTCTGGTCTATCTGAGGGCTTTCGACAATGTCCTGCTGGCTCACATCCGTAAGCCGTTCATGGGCCAATGCGCCCGACAGACGCGCGCCGCCTTTGAAAGGGTATTTCCCGCCCAGGGTCAAATGCCATTGATCCACTTCTTCCAGAAATTTTCGTGTGCGGATGCCGAGGCCGGGCACCTGAGTGGTGGAAAGCCGTTTTTTGTCTTCGAAATAGTAGCGCGGGGCGAGATAAAGCTCGGCGCCGCCGGACGCGGTCAGGGCCATGCGCGGGTCAAAGTTCCAGCGCAGCGCCGCATCGCCGTCGGTACGACGGGTTTTTCCGCCCAAGTCAAAACCTTCCGACCGGCGCAGGTCCGAAGTCAGCTTCAGGTTCCAGTGCGGCCGCACGACACTCATGTCCGCCATCGTATGGGCCGCGCCCAAACGGCCGCCGAGAGGCGCGCCCTCCAGGTTTTTCCCGCCGAAAGTGCCCGCATCGGCCTCGAAGGTCATGGAAAAGGGCTTTTTCGGACTGCGCGTGATCACATTGATGACCCCGCCCATCGCCTCGCTGCCGTAGAGGGCGGAGGTCGCGCCCTTCACGATTTCGATGCGTTGGATGTCGGCCGTGCCGATCTGCGTCAAATCAACGGTCGATCCGGTGGTGGCGCTCAGCCCTTCGCCGTCGAGTAAGATCAAGACCCGGTCGGCGTCAAAACCCTGCACCCAGACCTCCTGTCCCTGTTTGCCATGGGTCGGCCTCAGGATCAACCCGGGCACATCCTCCAGGGCTTCTTTCAAATCCCGGGCATGGGTTCGTTCGATCTCTTCCCGCGTCACCACCTCGGTGTGCACCGGCGCCTCCAGCAGCTTCTTTTCCGTCCGCGTGCCGGTGATGACCACATCGTCCAGAACAAAAAGGCTTGGCTCCGATTTGGAGTGTCGAGACCCACCCTCGCCTGTGCGACCCTGTGCGGCGGCCTCTCCGATCAACATCAAAACCAATATCCAGCACATTCCCAGTCGCACATCCCCTCCCGATTAAAGCGCATCTTCGTTCTTCCATGAAGCCAAGAACATATTTTCGATATCCCTCTGCTCCGCCTCTCGAAACAAACAGACCCGCGCCGTGAATTCATCCCGGTTGAAGTGAAGCATCATATTCCGCAGGCAGATGTGGTCGCCGCCGCGGCAGCGCTCGATCCAGCCGAATTCCGATTTCGAAAGCATGGTTTTCTCCGAAGCCTCTTCCATGAAACACCTCCTTTTCGTTTGAGTCGGTCCTCCTAAGCCCCCGTTGAGGACGGCGGGCCGAACTGTTTAATGGGTCATTCCCTCTTGCCCTCTTGCCCTCTTGCCGCGTGAGACGGCCGAGGGCCGAAGGCGCCCGTTTTTCCGGCCCGGTGGCTTGAAGGGACTCCTCGATCCCCTTCTCCAGCCAGCGTGTAAGCAGGGGGTGGGGCGCGAAGCCTTGGCCGTTCATGACGTAATCGATCCCGTCGCGCAGCCCGGCCGCATCGAGGTAATGCTTGTAGGGGCCCGAACCGTAAAGCCGATTTGAAATCAGAAGCACGCGGCCGCCGTTGTTTCCTTCACGGATCATCTCTTTTAATCGGGCCACCGCCGCCTCGCGTTTCTCCGGCCAGTCCTCCCGAAGGGTTGCGGCCCCGATGGCCCGGAACGAAGCGCCCGACTGCCGCTTGATCCGGTCGGCATGCGCGTTCATGACCTCCAGCCACCGGGCGTCTCTGTGGTCATCTCCGGAACCGTGGGCCACGAGGATGACGGTTTCTTCTTGGGGATCTCGGCTCAGTTCGGCAATCCGTTCGTAAAGGATTTGGGCAATGGCCGGATCTTCTTCGTAGCCGCCGAAGCTGGAAAAGACAGCCGCGCTCCGGATCTGGCGCGGAAGCCCTTCGTGCCGATGCTCAAAATCCGCGGCCTCTTGCGTCAGGCCCAAAATGTAGTCGGTCTCCTCTTTAAATTGCTCCGCCAGGGCGTACATCCGAACAAAGACAATCCGCCGAATCCCCTCTTGCTCCAAACGGGAAACCGCGTTTTGAATAGTGTCCGGGTCCGCCATGCCGTAGGCCATTTGAATCGGATAGGATGAATTGAGGGGAGAGATCACTTGCTCCACCACATCGTTGTAAGGCCGCGTCGCCCCGTGCGGCATGATGACGACGCCGATCCGGGAAGCGGCGGTGGGCAAGGCCCGATGGGCGCTCTTTTTCAGCCAAAGAAGGGCATTGGGATGGGAAAGGATTTCTTGTGCATCATAAACCAGATCGAATTCCTCAAACTTCTCTCCAAGCCAACGGCCGAGGGACATCCGGCCGTCAAACTTCGGACCGATGAAAAAGGGAAGCACGAGGGTGCGTCCCTTTTTGGCCGCGGTTCGGAGGACCCGCTGATCGACTTCCTTGTTTTTTTGTTCCTTTAAATCGGTCTCCGCGTCGCGGTCATAATAGATGCCGACTTGTATCTCCTCAAACGGCCGGTAACGCCCTGCATAGGCCGCCATTCGGGTCAGGTCGGCGCGAATCGCGGCTTCGCCCGTTTCATCCATTGCCCCGATGCCGAGCACGACCAGACGCTCCCCTTCGGCGCCGCGGCTCAAGGCTTCGACGCGGTCTAAGAGAATCTGGGCGATCAAATGGCTTTCCGACATCGGAGCGGCCCATTGCAGAGGCCCGAAGGCCGCATCGCTCGGAAGCCGATCAATGACCGTTTTCAAAACGGGATCGGAGCCCGAAAGAAAAAGCGGAAGCGCCACTATCCGGGTCGCCCCCTCGGCCTTGAGCATCTGGAGGGCCTTGTCGAGGTAATCCGAATACGCCCCGTTGACCCCATTGTAATTGCCTCCGACCAGGGCCAGGGCGCTGGGCGCCTCGTCCTTTAAATCGGCTTTAAAGGCCTCGAACAACTCTTGAACTTCCTGGTTCCCCAGAAATCCACGATCAGGGGCCACCACAAGAAAGCCCGGCCTGTCTGGATTGGTTTCCTTGGCCCAGGACGCCTCAGGCAATAAAGCCATCGTTAAAAACGAAACTCCGGTCAACATCAAAAAACATCTTATTTTTCGCATTGCCATGCTCCTTCGGTTTATGTTGTTTTGCTGATGGTTCCTCAGCGCGGGCGGATGCGTCATCGCGCTATCTCCCGGCCGAGCGTTCAAGTCGATATACAATGGGGATGGCGACCTCCAGCCGCTCCCCAATCTCGGGCGGAAGTGGCGGCACAGCATGGAGGGAGCCTATCGTTTCCTCCGCCGCCCGGTTTAGGAGGGGAAAAGAAGAGGGTTCCGCCAAATCGACGTCTCCGACCTCTCCTCCGGCCCTCACAATGAATCGGACCACCACCCGTCCCTCCTGCCCCATCCGCCGCGCCCGGTCCGGATAGCGGCGGGCCGCCTCGATCGCCTCGCGCAGGCGGGCGAGGTAGTCGTCTCGAATCCCTTCTATGGCCGGATGCGAGAGACCTTGCCCTTCTTCAGCGGGGGTTGAAATCGACGCGGTCTGCGGCGCCTCCCCCGCTGGGAAAGGGAAAACCGGCGACTCGAAGAGGTTTTCTGAAACAGGGGGCGCCTCCGGGGAAGAGGCCTCCGCCGACGGCTCGGATAATCCGACGGCCTCCGTTACCGGCCTCTCCACCGGCGCTTCTTCCGGTCTCTCGACCTGCTCCTTCAGAGGCACCGGTGTTTCTACGGGCTCTTTTACAGGGAGAAGAGGCTGTTCTATCATAGGGGCTTGCGTCTCCCCCGCAACCGGCGGAGCCGGATGGAGCCTCCCCCTCTCGCTCGCTTCCGCTCGCTGGGTACCTACTTTTGGTACCGCCTTTTCCTTCTTCTTTTGAGAAGGTCTTTTTCTTTCCTGTCGAGAAAAGGGTGGCGTGGCAGGAGGAACAGGCCGGGACGGGGGAGCAGGCCGGGGAGATACGAGACGGATCGGCTTCTTTTCATCCAAACGGACCTCCTCTAAACGAATGACTTTTGTGACCGGTTTTGCCGGGACAATCGAAAAGATCAACCCGTGAACAATAACGGAAAGGAAGAGGCATGAATAAAAGGGCCTCATGGCTGCGCCTCCTCGGGTACTCGTTCCATTTTCTGGAGTATCGGTTGGGGGTCGGCGCTGGCGGCGGGCGCTTCGGTGACAATAGCCAAATCCTGTAGCCCGAGACCGCGTGTGACGTCGAGGACATGAACGAAAAGGCGAAAGGGGACCGACTGATCGGCCGAAAGGAGGAGCGTCTTTTTCGGCCCTCCCTCCAGCGTTTCTTTTAAGACCGCGCGAAGCGCCTCCTTCGGAACGGCTGCCTGATCGACAAAAAGCGCCCCTTCCCGGTCGATGAACAGGTGAACCTCTTCTTTTTGATCGGCGGCCTTCGCATGTTCGGCCTTGGGCAAGGCCAGATCCAGAACCGGCTGGGCGGCGAAGATCGACGTCAGCATAAAGAAGATCAACAACTGAAAGACCATGTCGATCATCGGGGTCATGTCGATGGAGGGGGTCGATTCCTTTGGAATATGGGATGATCTCAGTCGGAGCACGAGACCTCCTGGATCGATTGGGATACGCGGAATGTAGATGGCGTCGTCTCGACGCCGTGCAGCTCGTTTCGCGCTCGCCTCTTCAGAAGCAGGATCATCTCGCTTCCGTAGTGCTCGATCTGAAAAGAGAACTGGGTGAGCTTTCCCTGAAAATAATGATGGGTAATGAGGGTCGGAATGGCCACCACAAGCCCCGCGACCGTCGTGATGAGGGCGGCCCAGATGCCGGAGGCAAGCAGGGCCGGAGAGACCCGCGCTTCCATCTCCGCCACCTTCTGAAAGGCCACCACGAGGCCGACGACCGTTCCCAAAAGCCCCGACATCGTGGAAATCGAGGCGATCAGGGCCAAGGCGGGAATCCCTTTTTGGGCCGCGCGCAGGATCTCCTCCCCGCGGATCGCCATCGCCTCCTGCGCGATCTCCGCTCCCTCCTCCCCATGTTTTAAGCCTTCTCTCAGAACCACAGCGATCGGCCCGATCATCTTTTCAGCGACGGCGACCGCCCCTTGCCGATCTCCCTTTAACAGCCGCTCGGATAACGCTTCAAAGCTCTTTCCCGCATTCCCCCGGCTCCGCCAGAAGAACCATCCCCGCTCCAGCGCGACGGCCAGGGCAACGACGGAGGCAATCAGGATCGGGTGCATGAGCGCGCCTCCTTTCATATAAAAGTCGAGCATTGTCTTCCTCCATTAAATGAAAACATGAAATAAAAACGCGATTGAATAAAAAAAGCCCGAAACGATGAATCGTTTCGGGCTTTGGGTGGGTGGACCGCGAGCCGCAAGGGCGCAACGAAGACGCGCGCCTGCTCCTTATCGAATGCGCCTTACTTTTGCTTGTCTTCCCTTAAACGCCTTTCCTCGATAAAAAACGGCGGAATCACGTGAAATCGCTTGCAGCGCTTGCACTTTAATTCGATGCCTTGGGCGCAAAGACGCGCCAGCAGGCTGCCGCAGAGGCAGCGAATCTCCCCTTCGTTTTCAGAAGCGGAAACCCCGTTTTCATTAATCACCAAAGCATCTCCTGAAAGTCAACCATTACTGAAAACCTGCACAGATCTCGCGGCGAGTCGGACCTCGACCCCGCGTTTTAGAACATATAAGCAAGGCCGAGATTATATTGTTCGGTCTTCTTCCCGGTCCCGTCTTTCATGTCTTGAAAGTCGGCCTTGAGCGCCACCTGCGGATCGGGGAAATAAGCCAGGCCGTAGGTCGTCTCCTCGCGATCGTTCTTGGGATCGGCGGTGAAACCCGCGGGCACGGCGTCTTGCGTGTTGTATTCCGAGCGGCGGACGAAGGGCACGAGATCCCAAGAGGTCCCCATGAGATGGCCCAGCCGATAGGCCAGCTCGACGTACCATCCGACCAATTCCTCGCCGACGGATTTGTTGCCCGTGAGCGGAGCGGGACCGCCTTTCGAATCGAGCCGGGCGTTGTTGATTTGCGCGGCGTCGTCAATGTCTATTTTGACGTAGACCGCTTGAAAATCGACGCCGCTTTGCCGGACGCGAACATCCCCTTCATACATCGTCACCGAGGGATCGCCGGGAATATTGTTGGACTGGTCCACGCCCCCAGTGTAATAGGATGCGCCCAGATCGACTCCCGCAAGCGGCGTGTATTCGAGCCGCCCGACAATCGCCAGTTCTTCACCGGTTTTCGGTTTGCCTCCCTCTCCGCCGGCGGCCTTTCCGCGTCCGCCGCGAATTCCGGATGAGGCGCTGAATCCCTGGCCCGCCAGACCGGAAACGATGTAGACCCGGTACTGCAGACCCTCCGCGGGCGAACCATAGATGCCCGCACCCCCTTCCTGCCAAGTGGTCGGAATGAGGCTCGACTGCACCGCCGGCCGCTCCACGCTGTAAAAAAGAGGCGGCTCGTGAAATTCGTTCAAGGGGCCAAGCGGCATCAGCATCAGACCGGCGCGGACATTCATCGCCGGGTTGAACAGGAAATCGAGATAGGCGAACTCCAGCTCCATTTCCTGCGCGGCGTGCTCGAAATCGACCTCGGTATGAACGCTGATCCGATCGTTGAATTCGTAACTCAAACCCCACACCATCCGGTGAAGGTCCATCTTTGAGTTTCCGCCGTCGCTGGGGACGTTGTAGTGTAGTTCCCCGTAGCCATGCATGTGCAGCTTCGATTCGCCCCTTGCAGGTTCGGCCTCCATTTCAAGCGCCCCGGCCTGTGGCGCCAGGCCCAACACGAGAATCATTAATAGTACCGACAGTGTTCTGATCTTCATACCTTTAAAACCTCCCTATGCGATGGGTTGTGATCGATTGTCTCGTCGATCTTGTGACTGGGCGCTGGGTCGCTGGGATCTCCGGCCGCTGGGCTTGCGTTAATATAAAAAACCGTCGTTTTCTCGGCGCTTTTTTATATTAATGAGAATCATTATCATAATCAATTAGCTCATTTTAGATCGCATCGGTCGGCTTTGTCAAGGTCTTTTTTGACGCAACATAAAAACATCCTCCCCTGCTCAGGGGACGGGATTTGGGGATGCCTTCGGTTTTATACAAATCGTCCAAACGGCTTGACCGGTATCGGGAATCGGATCATAATCGGCCAACAGCGCGATGACAAAACTTCTGATACTCTTTGCGAAAGCCCCGGACCCCGGCCGGGTAAAAACCCGCTTAATCCCTTTTATCAGCGATAAAGAGGCCGCCGCCCTTCAAGAGGCCCTGATCGTCGACAGCCTCGATTTATGCGCCGAAGCGAAGGTCCCCAGGGCCATGGCCTGCGCGCCCGATCCGGATCACCCCTTCTTTATAAAATGCGGTCAAGACAAGGATTTGATCTTGTTTCGGCAGGAGGGGCCGGATCTCGGCGCGCGGATGCGGAAAGCCTTTGACTGGGGATTTTCGAAGGGAAAGGAAAAAGTGGTCTTGATCGGCTCGGACGCCCCGACCCTCCCCGTCTCGTTTATCCAAGAGGCCTTCGAGCGGCTCGATGCCGCATCACTGGTCTTGGGACCCAGCCTGGATGGAGGCTACTATCTCATCGGCGCCAAAGCCCCCTTGCCCGACCTCTTCAGAGGCATCGCCTGGGGAACGGACACCGTCTTGACCGACACGCTCGAACGATTAAATAAATTAAAACATGACGTACATCTCCTCCCCTTTTGGTACGATATCGACCGTCCCGCCGATCTGGCCTTTTTAAAAGCGCACCTCGCCCATCGGGGACAAGACGAGATTCGGCGCCCGCGCTATACCCTGGATTTCATCGCGAAGCATCCGGGTGGAGCACAGTAATGAAAAGGGCTGGACTCTATATCGACTTTCCTTTTTGCATTGCACGCTGCGCCTTTTGCGCCTTTCCCATTCAAGGATTTCGCGCCGGGCTGGCGGAAGACTATCTGGCCGCTCTCCATAAAGAACTCACCCTCATCGCCGAGACGCCCGCAGTGCGGGACTACGAGATAACGAGCCTCTACTTGGGTGGAGGAACGCCCACAACCTATTCCGCCGAAATCCTCAGCGGCCTCGTCGCCGGATGCCGGGAGCACTTTCAGGTCGCTTCGGATGCGGAGATCACGCTGGAAGCCCACCCCGCCACACTGAACGCCTCGCGACTATCTTGCCTACGACAAGGCGGGATCAATCGTTTGTCTATGGGGGTTCAGTCTTTTTCGGATGCCCAACTGCGTACACTCGGCCGAAACCACACCGCCGAGGAGGCGGATACCGCCTTTCATGCGGCCCGGTCCGCCGGTTTTACGAATATCGGCATCGACCTCATCTATGGGCTCCCGGAGCAAGACGCGGACGCTTGGACGCCTTCGCTCCAGCATGCGCTTGCTCTTTCGCCCGAGCATCTCTCGGTTTATGGTCTGAGCATTGAGAAAGGAACCCTATTTGGAAGACAGGAAAAGGCCGGAACGCTTATGCGGCCCAGAGATGAAGTCCTCATCGGCGACTACGAAAGCGCCCGCGCCCAATTGACGGCGGCGGGTTATTTTCAATATGAAATCTCCAATTTCGCCAAGCCCGGCTTTCCCTGCCGCCACAACCAGCGCTATTGGGATCGAGGCGAGATCATCGCCTTGGGCCTGGCTGGGCATTCCTACTTTCAACAGGAATGGCGAGAAAATACCGAAATTCTACAGAAATATATCGAGACCTTGAAAAGAGGCATGCTGCCCTCGATCCGATGCGAGAAAGTCAGTGAAGCCGACGAACGGATCGATAAAATTATCTTTGGACTGAGAAAAACCGAAGGCATTCCGCTTCAATTGCTGATGCACGATATCCTTCATTCACAGACCCTTGCGCGACTCGCCAAGGACGGGCTCGTGGAAATCGACAAAGACCGTGTGCGATTGACGTCTGCAGGGATGCACTGGGCGGATGAAGTGGCCATCGCCTTTATATAATCATGCACCGCTGCGTTTCGATTGCGATCCCATCGCAAATCGGTGTATAAATCTAAAAAGAACGAAGAACGATAAAAACAAACCCCAGAGCAATCGAATTGAAACCCCAAAAATGAACGCGCCTTTAAACGAAAAATTTTGGCAGCGCCTCAAAAAACCCATCGTGGGCCTATCGCCCATGGACGGCGTCACCGACCCCTGCTTCCGCCGCATGATGGCGATGCACGGCCGGCCCGATCTCATTATGACCGAATTTTTGAGCGTGGACGGCATCGGTCACGGGGCCGAGAGCGCCTTGCAGGGCCTGGCTTATCACGAAAGCGAACGACCCATCGTCGCCCAGCTTTACGGCCCGAAACCCGAAACCTTCTACCATGTGGCCCAACTCGTCTGCGAATTGGGCTTTGACGGCCTCGACATCAACATGGGCTGCCCCAGCAAAAAGGTCTCCGCTTTGGGTTCGGGCGCCGCGCTCATTCAAGATCCGCCGCGCGCCCAAGCCATTGTCGAAGCGGCAAAACAGGGCATTGCGCGATGGGTTTCGGGTGCGCCGTTAACCATTTGCGAAACTTATCCCATGGTCGCGGACTGGCTTGCAAAACGACAGGACAAATACCCCTGTCCACCCATCGACCAACGCAGGCCCATCCCCGTCTCCGTAAAAACGCGCATTGGGGTCGATCGCATTGTCATCGGCGATTGGATTCGATCCTTACTCGAGGTCGCACCCGCCGCAATTTCCATTCACGGACGCACGCTTAAGCAAGGTTATCGCGGCGAAGCCAATTGGGAGCGGATTGCCGAAGCCGTCGCCATTGCACGGGGGACCGGGACACTCATTCTCGGCAACGGCGACCTCCATTCCTTGAAGGATGCCTACCGGCGCATCAGGGAAACGGGCGTTGATGGCGTCCTGATCGGACGCGCCGCCATGGGCAACCCTTGGATCTTTCATAAAAAAGAAGTCCTCCGATCCTTCTTAAGGCAGACCGAGACCGCACAAGATGCACTGGACTTCTCGTTGCTCCAAGAAAAAGCAGTGAACCCGCACGCGCGTTTTGGCGTCGCCCTTCAACACGCCCGTCTCTTTCAAGCCAGTTATGGCGAAGCCTATTTCAAGGGCATGCGGAAACACCTCGGCGCCTACTGTTACGGCTTCGAAGGGGCTCGCGCCCTTCGATCCCATATGGTCCGCGTCAAAAATGCGGAGGAGGCCGCACTGTTGATCTCAAAGCATCTCTCGCATCCTGCGGTCCCCTCCGACCCCATGCCTTTGCCGACCCATGCCCAACTCATCCGCTGAATTGATCCTGGCTTCGAGCTCGCCCCGGCGCAAAGAAATTTTATCGCGTCTTCAACTTCCCTTCCGCATCGTCTCTCCGCCCTATCATGAAGAAGCCGATCCCGCGCGATCGGCGGAAGAGGAAGTGCTGGCTTTCGCAAAAGGAAAGGCCGAATCCGTTGCAAAGGATTTTAAAAAGGCTCTTGTGATCGGGAGCGACACCCTCATTGCGTTTGAAGGGATAAAGATCGGAAAACCCGAAAACCCCGAAGACGCCCGCGCAATGTTGAAAGGCCTGCAAGGGAAATCACATCGGATCTGGACGGCCATTTATTTAATCGACACCCGCGACGGGGCGACAATGTCTTCCGTCGAAAAAGTGCAGGTGACGATGTTTCCCATCACAGATGCAGAAATCGCGGACTACGTCCAAACGGGCGAGCCACTCGACAAGGCGGGAAGCTATGCCGTTCAAGGCATCGGCGAAAAATTTATTAAGGAATTGAAAGGCGACCGCTTGGCCGCGATTGGCCTGCCGCTTGGGGCCATCGTTGCCTTTTTACGAGGACGTCATTTTATTTTGCCTAAGGACGATCTTATTTTATGAAGTTTGACAAATACCCGATCGAAGGCGCGATCAAAAAGAATTTAACGACACTCGGTTTTATCAGAACCACCGACATTCAATTTAAAGCCATCCCCTCCATTATGGCGGGAGAAGATGTGCTGGCCATCGCCCAGACGGGAACAGGGAAAACGGCGGCCTTCGCGATTCCCATCGTCAATAAAATTCACAGCAATAAAACAAGCAAACGGTCATTAGGTATTCAATGTATCGTATTGGTTCCCACCCACGAACTCGCCATGCAAATCGAAGAAGTCTTTAAGGTCTTGGCCGCACACACCTTCGTGAAGGTCCATGCGATTTACGGCGGCGTGGAGCAAGACGCACAGATTCAAAATCTAAAAGACGGGATCGATGTTTTGATTGCGACGCCGGGGCGGATGTTCGACTTGATCCACCAAGGCCACATCAAACTCAATCGCGTCGACACCTTTGTGCTCGACGAAGCCGACCTCATGCTCGACCTCGGATTTATTAAAGATATTCAAGCCATTAAATTTAAGCTCATACGGAAACACCAAACCCTGTTTTTCTCGGCGACGATCAATAAGGAGATTAAAAACCTGGCCTATTCGCAGGTAAAGCACAACGCGATTCGGATCCAGATTTCTCCGGAAAACATCGTCTCGAAAAATGTGTCGCACTACGTCCTTTTCGTGAAGATGGATGACAAACGGTTTTTTCTACAACGTTTTATTACCGACCATCCCGAAAGGCGGATCATCGTTTTTGTCCGCACGCGCGTCCGCGCCGAGCGGGTCGCCAAAGCCATGGGCCGCGTGGCCATCGACACCTTGTGCATTCACGGGCAGAAAGACCAAGCGGAACGCTCAGAAACCTTGAGCCGCTTTAAGTCGGGGGCCTGCCCCATCCTGATTGCGACAGATCTCACGGCCCGTGGGATCGACATCCCGGATGTGAACTACGTCATCAACTACGATTTGCCCGAGCAGGCAGAAAACTATGTGCACCGCGTCGGCCGTACAGGACGCGGCACAAAAAAAGGCGAAGCCCTCTCTTTTTGCAGCCCGGAAGAAAAACCGCGTCTTGAAGAAATTCAGCAATTTTTAGATCGCGAAATCGAGGTCGTCAAACTCGGCAAAAAAGACTACGCCTTTACCCTCGAACATCCCAAAGCCGAAAACACCCTCGAAGCCCTGCGCGCAGAAATTGAAGATTGGGAAGCGATGAAGCAAAAAAAAAAGCGGAAGACGAAAAAAAAATAGAGTGGGAATGTCATTTCAATGCGGCCAACAATAGTGACGAAGCTCATACCACTGGAAAGACCTCATGGACGTGGGGGAAAAGAACTGCCTTCTTCCCGCTATAACCCACCGAGCAATAAAAAAGAAGCAGATCCCCATCAAGAAAATCTTTCTCTCATCGATTAACGCCTTCAGAAGTTGTCTCAAATGGTGATTCCTGCGAAGGCGCATATTGCGCGTTACATCCGTTGAAGGGGCGGATGAACCACAAACACTTGAGCATTTCAGGTTGCTTCAAATGAATAGAACTCTTTCTGGCTTTTTATGCAAGCCTGAGCAAAAACCACCTTGAAGAGATTGTCCGGGAAGACCGGGAAGCGTTCGTAGAACATGAGCAGGACCGGGGAACAAAGATTACATCGACCAAAACAAGGGTGAAACATGTCCTTGCTTTTCTGAGGTTCCTAGTGGAACAGGATTGCCTTGCTCAACGTATTCTCATCGGGAAGATCAAGCTGAAACTCCCAGACTTCCTGCCCCGGGTGATCAATCCGGATGATATAAGACAACTGCTATTGGTTATTAAAAAGCCACGGGATCGTGCGCTCGTCCTGGTGCTTTTGAGGACAGGAATGAGAATCGGTGAGCTTTTGAATACGCGGGTCATGGATCTTGGATCTTCGGGACAAAAAGATCCTCATTTATGAAGGAGAGAAGACCAGCCTTGGCCGTGTGGTTTATCTGAGCGATGATGCCCTATTTACAATCAGACTCTGGCTCTCTAAGAGAGATCGGAAAAAGACCTTTCTCTTTTATGGCTGGGGAGTCAAAGCTTTAGGGTATAGTGCCGCCCGCCTCATCTTCGTTAAACATCTCAGGAAAACAGGGCTAACGAACAAAGGATATACGGTACACTGCCTTCGGCACACCTTCGCGACCGAATGACTCAATGCCGGCATGCGGCTGGAGTACCTGCAGCAGCTTCTCGGTCATGACAACATCGAGATGACCCGCCGCTATGCCCGTTTAAGCAACAAGACCCGTGATTCGAAGTACTTCCGGGCCATGGCGCGCATTGAGCAAGGAGGGTGCGATGCAAACGACTGAGCGGCTTATCCGGTATCGGAGATTACTAAAGCGAAGCTTGTGTTCAGCCCATACGGTGAAGAACGACATGAACCTCCTCAGTCCCTTTATTACCTGGCTACAAGCACCTCTCCTAACAGTGACTCACAAAGAGCTGGGCTTCTATGTGGAGCATCTATTAAAAACAAGAAGACCCAAAACCATCAACTGCCATCTCGGGGCGATCCGAGCCTTCTTTGAACTATGTGATCGATGACGAAGGATTCCCTTCGATCAACCCGGTGAGAAAGAAGCAGCGTCTTCGACGGCCCCGGCCGCTGCCAAAGCACCTCAAGGACGACCAGGTCAACGCACTGTTCAAGGAGATCGAAGACGAAAGAAATCGGGCCATATTCATGCTGATGCTCAGATGCGGGCTTCGTGTTGAAGAGATTGCCCCATTGACGATCGATGGGATAGAGTACCGCAACAGACAGGTCTTTGTGTTCGATGGGAAAGGAAGCAAGGGCCGAGTTGTTTACATGAGCGAGGATGCCCGATCTGCGCTACGGGTGTATCTAAATAAACGCGAACTCTCCAAAGGAAAGCGGGTGTTCTGGGTGCAGAAGGGTCCGCTGACAGGAGAAGTGGGCCCCGAAAAAGAGACAGTAGCGTAAGCGAAAATCCTGAGGTATTTTAGACCACCACAGGAGAAAGAAAATAAGTCGAAAACGAAGCTTCGCGGATTCAAGTAGTAAGTGCAACGGTTAGAGAAGTTTTGGTTTTAAAGAATACCGCATAGGGGGTTCTAAAGCCCAGAGATTTTCATGGGCGGTGGTTGAGCTTATTCATGGCGTTTTCGATTTCGCTGTTGCTCACGGTGGTCAGATCCCTGTGTTTAGGGAAGTCCTGTCTAATCAATTCGTTGGTGTTCTCGTTTAAGCCGCGTTCCCAAGAGGCATAAGGGTGTGAAAATAGATCTGAGCTTCAAGGTCTCTGGCCATGCCTTCGTGATCGGTGAATTCCCGTCCGTTATCGTAGGGGAGGGTGTGCACCCGATCTTTATGCCAGCGGAGGGCTGCTTTGACAGCGACACGAACGGCCCCGGCGGTCTTTTTGAGAACAGCTCGGATGACCGTATAAAGCGATTTGCGCTCGACCAGAGTCACCAATGCGCCATTGTGGCCCTTGCCGATGACAGTGTCCCCCTTCCCAGTCGCCGAAACGCTTTCGGGTATCGACGATGGCGGGATGATCGTCGATCTAGAGGGCATTCGGAATCGCGCCGCGCCGGTCATAGGCGCCATAGCGCTTGCGCCGCACCTTTTGGCAACGCAGAGAACGGTACAGGTCGCCGCCGGACCGCCTATCTGCATAAACAGATGGGTAGATCCACTCGTGGCTGATACGAACCCCTTGTTCCATCTCAATCCGGCGGGTGATCTGCTCGGGACGCCACTCCTGACGGATGAGTGCCTCGATGCGTTGCCAGGTTGGGTTGTCAATGCGAGGCCGCACTTTCGCAGAATGCCTCGCCTCAGCAAACGAATGGGCCTGCTTCGGTCGGCGCCCTCGAAGCCCCCTATTCCGTCGAATCTCCCGGCTAATGGTCGATTTGTAACGCCCCAGCATATCGGCAATCTCTTTTTGCTTCTGTCCTATTTTCTTCAGAATATAAATCTGATATCGTTCTTCTTGCCTAAGCTGCGTGTAGCGCATCTGTGCTCCTCTCGCTTGGCGGTGGGAAAAGCAACGATCCTACCAGCTTGCCTCCTCTCCGCACTCAAAGAGACGCACTTATAAGTTGAATCCGCGACCTATAACAGTGAAAGGATATCTATGAATCATGCAGTTAAGCCCATTCGGGGCCAAGGCTCGCAGCATAAAATCTATTCTGAGCTTTGTCTTGATGGCCTTCTCTCATTTCGTACCCTTATAGTAAGGCGATGGAACCTTGGGGTAGGCCCGGAACACATGACGGAAGACCTCTTCCCCCCTCCTGTTTACGTCATTTTCCGAGTAGAGGACAAGGGGAAGTCCGGTCTTGTCGCTCCAGAGGAAATCCCGGATCGTGGTGTGCACAGCATCACGCGTGGCCTCCTTGTCGCACCAGTGGTCAATCTTGAGTTTCTCAGCCTTCAATTTCTCCAGCAGCTCCACAGCGACTTTCTTGATGCGCTTTACCTCAGCCGCGGAAAGCTCCGGTTTCTTGAGCAAGTCGAAGATCGCGAGAGATTCTTCGTCCAAGCCCTCGCGCACCGCCCGGTGCTCCTCTTCGCCCAGCTCATTAACCAGGCGCAGCAGGGCCTCGAAGGTCTGCTCGATAGTCACGCGGTCTTTCTCGCGGTTGTATTCGGCGACGATGGTTTCGTAGTGTTGCTGGAAGTCGGTACGGAGTGGGTTCTGTTCCAGCAGGCGCTTCAGCCGTGTTTCTATTGCTTGCCTCAGATTCTGAACAGTGCTGCGCTTTGCCGGGCTGCGCTCGAATTCCTTACGCAGTCGGTCAAAGTCGATCCGGCTGATGTCGTAGGGCGCGGTTTCCTCGGCTGCCCGGTCACACTGGATCTCGATCGCCTCATCCACCACTTTGTGCAATTGACGGATGATGTGGCTGATGTCGGCCTCCTCGCGGTCTTTTTGCAGGCTCTTGTAGACGATGTTGACTGCCTCGTACTCGCCCCGGTGTGCATTGACCCCCGGCACGTTAATGCAGGCCTTGAACTTCTTGAATACCTCCCGACACATGATCTCGAAATGTTTGCGGGTCTCGTCGTTCTCGTTGGCTGCCTCCTTGGCGGCCAAGATGGCAGCGTTCCGCTGAAAGCCGATCTTCTGGATGATGTCGTCGAGCGAACCGCCGTGCTCGGTGAGAAACGCCCGCACGAAGGCAATGGCCTCCGCAAGATCGGCCAAAAGCTCTTCTTCCGGCCGCGCCGGATTCAGCTCGCTGTCTTTCTCATGGCCCGCATCGGCCGTGCCGGCGAAGGTGGCGAGCGCCTTGCGCAGGTGCTTGAGGATGCCGCAGTAGTCCACGACCAAGCCATTGTTCTTGCCCTCCGCCACCCGGTTGGCGCGGGCGATGGCCTGCATGAGGGTGTGGGCCTTGAGCGGCTTGTCCAGGTAGAGGGTGGCAAGCGTCGGCACGTCAAAGCCGGTTAGCCACATGGCGCAAACGACAGCCACGCGAAACGGATGCTCCGGTTCCTTGAAGGCGTCGTCCAGGGCCATGCGTTGCAGGTTGTGGAACTGGGGCTTGGCGCGCATCGCCTCCGGCAGGTCCATGCCCTCCTTGATAAGCCGGCGGTGCGGCGTGATGTCGAGCCCCCATTTGCGGAACTTGTCCACCTCGCCCTGCTCTTCGCTCACCACCACCGCCATGCGGGTCTCGCGCATCCATTCGATCTGACGGCGGCGGGCCAGCTCCTCCTGCTCGTCGGCAATTCCGGCGAGCCCCGCTTCCAGTTCCGCGATCCGCTCGTCCCAGTAGCGGGCGATCAGGCCGTGCATGCGCACGCAGGTGATCTTGTCGATGCACACGAGCATCGCCTTGCCCGACTCCCAGGCCGTGGAATAGTGCCGCACGAAATCCCGCGCCACCTGGTCGAGCCGCTTGTCGGCGGTGATGATGTGGTAGTCGCGCTTAAGCTCCTGTTCCAGCCGCTGGGCCACGTCCACGTCGTCGATCTCCAGCGCCTCCAGCTTCTCGGCGATGCGCTCGTTGAGGTCGCCCACCGCCACGCCCAGCTTGTCGCCGCGGGCGTCGTAATAGAGCGGCACGGTGGCCTTGTCCTCCACCGCCCGCTGGAAGTCATAGGTGGAGACATACGCGCCGAACACCCGCCGGGTGATCTCGTCGTCCTTAAAGAGCGGCGTGCCGGTAAAGCCGATGTATGCGGCGTTGGGCAGCGCATTGCGCATGTTGAGCGCGAGCGTGCCGTACTGCGTGCGGTGTGCCTCGTCGGTGATGACGATGATGTCGTCGCGCGCGCTGTAGGGCTGCTCCGGTTCCACCTCGCGGTTGAACTTCTGGATCAGGGAGAAGATAAAGGCCTTGTGCTGGGTCAGCAGCCCGTTCAGATGATGACCGCTCCCGGCCCGACAAGGATCGCGGTCGTTGTCCACCACGCCGCAGCCCGCGAAGGTCTTATAGATCTGGGTGTCCAGATCGTCGCGGTCGGTGAGGATCACGAACGTGAAATTGCCGCCCAGCTTGCGGTGCACCTTGCGGGTGAAGAACACCATCGAGTAGCTCTTGCCCGCTCCCTGGGTGTGCCAGAACACACCGAGCTTGCCCTCCCTCGCCTTGCGGCTGCGCACTGCCTCGATGGCCCGGTTCACGCCGAGAAGCTGGTGATTCTTGGCGATGATCTTGCGCGGCTCGCCGGAGGATTCATCGAACAGGATGAAGTTCTCCAGCAGGTCCATGAAATGGCGCTGGTCGCACACACCCTTGAGCAAGGTTTCCATATCGACCGCGCCCGGCTCGTCTTCCGCCAGGCGTTTCCATTCGTGGAAGTGCTCGAAGCGGCTGGTCACCGACCCCAGCCGCGCATCCACGCCATTGGCCAACACCACCAGCGCATTGTGGTGGAAGAGATGCGGCACCGTGTCCTTGTAGTCCGCAAAGTTTTGGTCGAAGGCGGCGCGGATATCCTTGTTGAGGTTCTTCAACTCCATGAACAACAACGGCAGCCCGTTGACGAAACCGACGATGTCCGCGCGGCGGCGATAGAGGTCCCCACGCACCCATAGCTCGCGCACGCAGAGGAAATGATTGTTGGTTGGTTCTTTGAAATCGAACAGACTCAACCGCTGGCGCACCCGCTCGCCCTCGTCGTTGCGAAAGACGACCTGTACGCCGTCCAGCATTTGAGCATACTTTTCGCGGTTGGTCGCGGCCAGACTCTGCGCAGCCGAAATCGCCACCACCTGCCGCACCGCCTCGTCATAAGCGGCGACCGGCAGGCCGGGGTTCAGCTCCACGAGCTTTTTCCGCAGATACCGCGTCAGCACCACCTCCCGGTCCGACGCCCGCCCTAGCGTTCCTTCCGGCCCGAAGGTCTCCGTGTTGTAGGCATACACCGACTCCCAGCCGAGTTCCTTTTCCAGGTACTCGGCGGTGGTCTGCTGGACCAGGGTGTTTTCGGTGTAAGCGGTCAATCCTCACCCCCGCTTCGTATCTGTATTTCAATGTCATTAAAACCTAGCAAGGTAATTTCACTTTTTGAGTGATGGCCTGATTTTGGAGTAAAACTTACTCCTTCATCTTTCAAAATATCAAAGCACTTTTCTCCTGCGTAAGGGTTTCCAATAACTCCGTCATAAAAAAGCTGATACAGGAGTACCCAATATTGATCCATCTCGTACAAATCCGACTTATCCAGCGAATCAACGAACCCCTTCACCTCGTCTTTGAACGCACCCGCGAGATGAAGCATAAGAATCGCCATGCAATCGCGTGACTCAATGACTTTCTGCACACCCTCATAGGAGATTGCGCTCTTGTATTGATTCAAGTAATACAGCGCCCAACACATGCCGTCTGAGCGTCGATTAATAGCGTTATCTATCAGGATAGCGTTTAGATTTTTTGCATAAGGCGCACTATTGATCGCGGCATGCGCGAACAAATAGTCGAGCAACGACAACAACAGCGGATAAAAGCGCGAGAGGTTCAGCAAATACTCCAGCGCGGGCTGTACCGCAAGCTCATCTAATCGATAAATGATGCTCTTGACGGCAAACTTGAGCACACTGCCGTCGGGTGTTTTTTTCTTCAGCTGAACCGCGAAATCAATATAGCGTAGCGCCTCACTTGCGCTGTATTGCTTCCCCGCTTTTGGCGGCTCGTTGGGTGTACCCGCCGGCATTCTGGTGCTGAGTTCGACGACCCAATCCGAATCGATAGGCGCTGGCAGCTCAATAATCTCGGTTTTCTTGAGGTTCAGTGTCAGCTTGTATTTACGCAGCTCGTCATTGAGATGGCGCAGAAATTCTTGCCCCTTCTCATGTGTATCGCAATAACAGGTGTAATCATCAATGTACCGGTAGTGGCTGTAGGTCTTACTCAATTCCTCATCTATCTTGGCTAGGATCGCTTCACTGACAACATTAGAAGTTCCCGGCCCGATGGCGACACCCTGGGTTTCATTCCGCTTAATCTTTCTTTGATGATAATCCAGCTGGTTAAACCAAAGGCTGGCGTGCTTCGGTGGCTTATGCGCTTTTGCGTGCGCAAAACCAACAGTCGCCCAAGGGATGGCATGCGTGTAGATGCTTGGAAAGCAATTGGTAATGTCCGTGTGAACGCGAAATTTCTTGCCAAAGCCGATATTGAGTGTGCGATTAGTCTTTTCTAGGGAATCCTCATAGTCCATGATGAAGGCGCGCCCGTCCGCATGCACTTCAGGTTTGATCAGGCTGCTCTGGTTATCGCAGATATAATTGAGCTCATCCCAGTTGGCGCAAATGCAGTTGACCAGATGGGCGTACCCGACCGGGTGTGGTATCGACAACGGTCGAGAAACATTGTTGTATCGGGTCGCGTAATATTCGACCTGGTCGTAACCGTCACCTCTCAGCGTTTCCGCCACCAATTGTTTGGCGACGTGCGGGGTAAATTGGCGTGTAGAAAATACAGGCGGCAGCTCTTCACCCTTGCTCTTCTGATTGGGAAAATAGTTCCAGCGCGTCAGCGCTTCGAAGAGATAATGATCATCTACGCTCACACGACCACCTTCCCATTCATCAGGCGCGGCAGGAGCAGGTCGCGGGCAGATCTCAGGATCGCATCTTGATCCAACAGTACGCCGATCTGTTGTCGTAGCGAACTGACTTGCTCGACAAACAAAGTCAGAAGGAAGGGCGGAGGAACAACTAGCGAGAACTCAGTTAGCAGTTTCGCGCTAGCACTCTTTCGCGTAGAGCCGCCACTAGCGCTAGCAATAAAACCTTGGTACAGATCGCCAGATAGCACATAAAACAAGTACAGAGGCGGAATTGTTATTCCTTCCTTGCAGGTGAGTCGCACGAGGTAGGACGCGAACACGGCCTTGATGTCTTTTTCAACAATCGCCACCTTTCCCGGGTCGGCCATGCGGATAACCAAGATGTCGCCAAGCTTCAGCGCATACTTGTTGAAGTCCAGCTTATCCTCGGGGCAGTATGGCACGGTACTCCAGTCGATATAGGAGTTCTTGTTGATATCAGTGCCCCTTAGGAACTTCGGTCCTACCGGCTCGTCACTGGCTGTTTCAGTGAAGCCGTATTGCGTGTTCACCAACTCAGACAAATGCTTTTTCTCCCACCCTTCCGACACGCCGTTTTTGATTTTGACGTGTTCGTGGCCGGGGAAGCGGAGGTGGACGAACCATTCCTTGTAGAGCAGCCACGCGGCCTGTTCGAGCAGTTGTATCCGCCGCCGGTTGTTTTCGATCAGGTCGTCGTAGGCAGAGAGTATATTCGCGATGCGATCCTGAACCAGCGTATCAGGAAAGCGCACCTTCATTTCATGTAGAACGTTGCGATTGACTCCTGGAACTGCTGCTTTGTCGCTTTTATAGTTCCGCAAAATGTTTCGGAGAAAATAAGCGATAAACCGCGGATGGTTGCCCTTGAAGTCAGTGACGTAGAGTGCGGTATTAAGTGGCCAGTAATCCTGCTCGATGTAGAACACTTCACCGAGCGTGCCGTACCGTCCTGTCACGACCCCGGGTGCACTCGCTTTGGGCTCGTTGTGGTAGCCAGTAACACCAGACGAGGACACCACCGGTATGTCGCCATCCTGGCGCTGTGCATTGGGCAAATCATGGCCACGTTGCAATGTCAGCACGTCTCCCAGACGCGAATGATGCCAGATCATATCCCCAACTCCTCAAAATTCCTTTTGATGGTCGCGGCCAATTGCACCGCCTCGGCGTTGAGGTCTTCCAGCTCCACGTGAATATTGCGCAGCGTTTCTTCGAAGTCGAAGTCTTCGTCCGGCTCTTCCGGTGCGACGCCGACGTAGCGGCCGGGGGTGAGACTCCAGTCGTTGGCCTCCAATTCCTTGCGCGTCACGAGCTTGGCCAGCCCTTCCACGTCGCGCAGTTTCGCCTCGGGGAAACGTTCGGTGAGCCAGTGGGCCTGCTTCCAGAAATAGCGCACCTGTTTTAGCTGCTCCACGGCCTGCGCACGCGCCTCGTCGGCGGCTTTGCGGGCGCGGGTGATGTCGCGGGTAGTGAACCCCGGATTCCGCTCTCGCTCCATCCGGGCTACGGTTTCGTCGATGAGGCGGCCGGCGAGTTTGTAGAGGAGATCGGTCTGCTTGATGAGATCGCGGCTGGCTTCGGCGAGTGGCGCCAGACGATCCACGGCCTTTTTGAGTTCGCCGTTGCTGGTCTTTTGTTTCTTCCACGCGGCCTGTTGCCCGGCGAGGTCTTTGTTGAATTTCTCCACGTCGGATTTTAAGGCGGGTAGCGCCTCAATGAGTCCCTTCAGTGTTTCCTTTACCTCCGCCCCCTCACCCCTTCCCTCTCCCGCAAGGGGAGAGGGGGAGTTGTAGTGAGGCGATGCTTCTGCGGCCTTCAGTATCTGTCTTTCTTCCTCAGGAACATCATTGTCTTGGGGCAAGGCATCCAAAAACGGTTGCAGGGTATCGAGCAATGCGGTCAGTGCAGTGGTGAAGTCCGGCAACGGGCGGATGGCTTCGCCTTCGTCGGTCTCGTGCTCGAAGCAGCGGGCGGTTTCATCCAGAGCGCGGCGGCAATAACCGGCGACCAGGTCGAGGTAGCGCTGCGTTTCGCCCCGATAGAGCCAGACGATGGCGAGGAGATTACTCTCCTGCTCGGGACTGAAGTCGTAGATCTTGCGCGTGACCTTGCGGTAGACGTTGCGCGCATCAATCATCAGCACCTTGTCCTTGTGCTCCTTGGGCCTGGCGCGGTTCAGGAACCACAGCTCGCAGGGCACGGTGCGGGTGTAGAAGAAGTTGGGGCGGATGGAGATCATGATGTCCACCGCGCCGGACTCGATGAGCGTCTTCCGCACCTTGGCCTCGTCGCGACCCGCGCTCGAGGCCTGGGAGGACATGACAAACCCGGCGCGGCCGTGGTTGTTCAGGTAGCTGTAGAAGTAGCTGATCCAGACGTAGTTGCCGTTACTGACCTTCCCCTTCTTGTTCACCCCCGGCAGGCCGAAGGGCAGGCGCGGGTCGCGCGCGACCTTGTCGGCGTCGATCTCGTCCACGTTGAAGGGCGGATTGGCCATGACGTAGTCGGCCTTGCCCAACAGTTCGTGCGGGTCTTCATAATAAGTGATGGCCTTCTGGATGTTGCCCTCCAGCCCGTGCACGGCCAGGTTCATCTTGGCGAGGCGGATGGTGGTGGCGTTTTTCTCTAGGCCGTAGAAGGTGAGCTTCTCGGCCGGGTTTTCGTGGTGGCGCTCCACCACGCGGGCGCTCTGCACGAACATGCCGCCGGAACCGCAGGCCGGATCAAGCACGACGCCGCGAGCGGGATCGAGCACGTTGGCAATGAGCGAGACCAGCGAAACCGGGGTGAAAAACTCGCCGCCGTCGTGGGCCTTCTGGTCGGCGAACTGGGTGAGGAAGTATTCATAGATGCGGCCGAAAACATCGCCCGAGACCTTCTTCAACTCCTCGGGATTCAAGGTGCGCAGGAGCTGGCCGAGCACGGCGTTGTCCAGCTCCTGATATTCCGATTTCGGCAGCACGTCGCGCAGGTTTTTGTAGTCCTTTTCGATGGACTCCATGGCCTCGATAACGGCGCGGGCGCGGTCGTCGCTGTCGGTGAGCGCAACGAGAGAATCGAACTGGGCCTTGGGCCGCAGGTAGATCGCGCCTTTCTGGGAGAAATCCTCCTTGGTGAGCGGCCGGGCCTTGCCACCGCGCTTCGGCAGATCGATGCCGTCCTTCACCGCCAGATAACGGCTGTAGGCGTGGCGCAGGAAGATCAGGCCCATCACGGGCAGGAAGTATTCGTTGCTGGCGTAGTTGGAGTTGGCGCGCTCCACAGGCGCTTTTCGATGGCTTCGATGTGTTCGAGTTGTGCCAAGGCCACTCCGTTTAGGTTTGTCTTTGGAGCTAAAGCCTTCCGCTGCCGTTTCGCTGGATAATACCAATAGCGTTAAGATGCTGCAACTCTATAAGGCTTCACACGAAACCCTCCTTGCGAAATACCGCCGCATGCCATTCTTATGATTAGGAATAAAAGCGTATTCGGTGGAAGCGATTGTGAGCGGCAGGATTCCCATTAAAGTCAAAATAAAAGAATTCATTTGAAATCCAAAAGGGTCAAAGCAGCGCGATGTTCGAAGGTATAAGGTATCCGCTTCTACGAAGCGCCGAACTTTTATTCTCAAATTTCTGGAGGGAGCGAACGAAAAGGATGAAGGAAAATCGATGAGGAGGTGAAGTCCTTCTCTTTGGTCCTGGGGACGCTCTGTGGACACAAAAATAATGAATTTTTTTCTGTAACTATTGAATTTATTTATGAATTTATGGTGCCGAAGGGGGGACTCGAACCCCCACGAAGTTGCCCCCACTAGACCCTGAACCTAGCGTGTCTACCAATTCCACCACTTCGGCGAAAAACCGCTGTCCTTATAGCAGATTGGGGGGAGGCGGTCAAGATTACGATCGCCATCAATTTCATCGGACGCATCGTAGAAGTTGAGATATTTTCACAATAAAAGAGAAATAAAACTTCGGGAACGGTGCGCCGGATTCAGTGAGTGATCTATCGATGATGAACCGGAAATATGGGAAGAGGGGAGATGCATTACTCTTGATGCGATTGGTTGTATCGTTTTAACATTGTTTCTAAAGTGGGGTGATCGATCTTTCCCATTTCAATAAGTATTTCGCCGATAGGCGTCACGGATTTTCTTTGGATCGAAAGCAGATCGTCCACACTACGGGCGTCTAAATATCCGAGTTCGATCGCTATTTCTCCAAAAAGCTTTGGTTTTTCGGATTTGTTATTTAATTTCTCGGCCTTGATATTTAAGATCGCAAAGACCTGTTTGACGGTGAGCATCTTTTCCTGAAGGGCGATTTTTCCAATGGGCTGCTTTCGCGCTTTTTGACAGTTCAATGCGTCGTAGACGCTTTTTTCGTCCACAATGCCTTGAGCGATTAAGTATTGTCCAAACATCGTCCTCCCCCTCGGTTTTCATATGAAGCACTATACCGTTTTTTAATTATACCTCCTTTTCATCGTATGAAAAGCGTGTTCATCCCAAATGAGGGTCGCTGGACCTCTTTTACGTTTGGAATCTGATATAAAAACGATTAGGCCAGCAGATAGGGCTTGAATCGGATCGCGTATTAAAAAAAGCAAATTTCTTCAGGTTGAGAAAGTCAGGGGGAGCTGTCTTGGGGTAAATATTTATTTGATAATTTAGTAATCACATGTTAGTATGACTTACATGAATGTCGCAATAGAGGTTAAACAGCAGATTATCGATGTCGCCGATACCCGGTTTCGACGTTATGGTTTCGGGAAGACGACGATGGCGGAGATCGCCAAAGACTGCCGGATGTCCGCAGCCAATGTCTATCGCTATTTTGAAAATAAAGAAGAGCTTGGCGTCGAAATTGCCCTACGCTGCTTGCATAACAAAGAAAAGGTCGGGCACGCCGTGTTACAGCGGAAAGGCTTAAGCGCCGGGGAAAGGCTGAAGATTTTTTTTCTTGAAATCCTCCATTACACCTACGAATTGTGCGAGAACGATCCACATCTTTTTGAGCTGGTGAGCTTTATTTCCGCAGAGCATCCGGATGTCGTGCGCAGGCATCAGGAATCGCTTCGCTCTTTTGTCGCCGAAATTTTAGCAGAGGGAAACAGGACGGGAGAATTTCAAGTTTCGGATATCGTATCCTGTGCAGCAACGATTTTATTTGCCACCGTCCATTTTTATTATCCTCCCTTGGTTATGATAAAAAATCACAATCGGATCGATTTGGAAGCGGCCGAGTCCGAGGTGATTGCTTTATTGATTCGGGGTTTATCAAATCCTTAGTTTTTTATGAGTCTGATTTTTTTTGCCGGATGGATAAATAGTTTATTAAATATTTATAAATTACAACCATTATGGGCCGCAGTTTTCTGCCGGGTGGTCGGAAGTAGATAACCTTGGAGGGGGGGTATGGACGGCAAAAGGTTGGGCGAAGAGGTCATACGATTTCGTTGGCTGATCATTATTGGAACGCTTGTCCTTACCATTGCAGCGGGCCGGGGTGGGCAGTTGCTCGGGTTTTCCACGGATTATCGTGTCTTTTTCGGAAAGGACAACCCTCAACTTCAGGCCTTCGAACAACTCCAAAATACCTATACCAAGAACGATAATGTCCTCTTCGCCATTACGCCGAAAAACGGAAAAGTCTTTACCCGCGAGACGCTCTCTGTGGTCGAAAAGCTCACAAAAGATTCCTGGCAGATTCCTTATTCCCTTCGTGTCGATTCGATCAGCAACTTTCAACATTCCTGGGCGGAGGGGGATGAATTAATTGTGGCGGATCTGGTGCAGAATGCGGGTCGCCTTTCCGACGCACAATTGGAGGAGATTAAAAAGATTGCGCTTTCCGAACCCTTGTTGGTCAATCGCATTATATCTCCAAAAGCCGACGTCACGGGCGTGAACGTCACCATTAACCTACCCGGAAAATCGCTGAGCGAGGTCCCCGAGGTGGTGTCTTATGCACGTGAATTGGCAGCGGTGATCGAAGGGCTTCACCCCGAGATTCGCGTTCATCTCAGCGGCATGGTGATGATGAACAATTCCTTTTCCGAGGCCGCGCAAGACGATATGGCGACCCTGCTGCCGATCATGTACTTGGTTTTGATCGTGACCATGGGGCTGATGTTGCGGTCCATCTCCGGCACCATTGCTGCCGTGCTGGTCATTGGCTTCTCGGCCATTACGGCAATGGGATTGGCCGGATGGGCGGGTTTTCAGCTCACCCCACCCTCCGCAAGCGCACCGACCATTATATTAACCCTTGCTGTGGCGGACAGCGTCCATCTTTTGGTGACGATGTTTCAGGAAATGCGGCTCGGAAGAAGCAAGCACGAAGCCATCGTCGAATCGATGCGGATTAATTTGCAGCCTGTTTTTCTGACCTCGGTGACCACAGCCATCGGATTTTTGAGTATGAATACGAGCGATGCCCCGCCTTTTCACGACCTTGGAAACATGGTAGCAACGGGCGTCGTTGCCGCTTTTCTCTATTCCATTTTTTTTCTTCCGGCCATTATTTCTGTCTTACCCGTTTGGGTGAAAGGCCAAAATAAGGACACCGGCATTTTAATCGACCGATTCGGACGCTTTGTGGTTGCGCGTCGCAGACCCCTTTTCTTTGCGATGTTTGCGGTAACACTGATTCTCGTGGCCTCCGTCCCCTTGAACCGCTTGAACGATCAGTTTGTCAACTATTTCGATCAGCGCTATGCCTTTCGCACGGATACCGATTTTATCGTCGCGAACCTCACCGGAATCTATCTCATCGAATATTCTCTCGGCACGGGCGAAGAGTGGGGAATCAGCAATCCGGAATACCTTTCAAAATTAGAAGCCTTTTCGCTTTGGTATAAAGAACAGCCGGGCGTACTCCACGTGAGTTCCCTCACCGACACCATGAAGCGGCTCAACAAAAACATGCACGGCGACGATCCGGCCTTTTACCGCATTCCGGAGGATAGAGAGCTGGCGGCGCAATATCTTCAGCTTTATGAAATGTCGCTGCCGTATGGCTTGGATCTGAATAATCAGGTCAATATTCAAAAATCGGCCACGCGCTTTAGCGTCACCCTGGAAAGTTTAACCACGAACGAAATGCTGGCGATGGAAGAGCGCGCCCAGGACTGGCTTCGGGATAATGGCCTTCCTTTGATGCGGGTCCCCGGCGCGAGTCCAAGCATTATGTTTTCGCATATTTCGGAACGCAATATTAAGAGTATGTTGATCGGCTCTTCGATGGCCTTGGTCTTGATTTCGATTATTCTCATTTTTTCGTTCCAGAATTTTAAGATTGGCATGCTGAGCCTCATCCCCAACCTGGTCCCGGCCGGTATGGCCTTCGGATTGTGGGGGCTGTTGGTCGGGGAGATCGGCGTCGGGACCTCCATCGTTGCCGGGATGAGCTTGGGCATTGTCGTGGACGATACGATCCATTTTTTAAGCAAATACCTTCGGGCCAAACGGGAGCGGGGCATGGACAGCCATGACGCCGTTCGATACGCCTTTCACCACGTGGGAACGGCCTTGTGGGTGACCTCCTTTATTTTAGCGGCCGGGTTTTCGGTGCTCACTTTTTCGGGTTTCGCCCTCAATTCTCAAATGGGGCTCTTAACGGCAATCACTATTGGCTTTGCGCTGGCCGCGGACTTTCTGTTGCTTCCGCCCCTCTTGATGCTTTTGGAAAAAGGCAGGTCGGAAGCAGATATCGTTTCCTCCACCGTACCCAGTACAGAAGGAAGTGCTTAGAAAAAGTCAGATTGATTATTCCCGATACAGGCCCGCGCCGCTCAGACATGAGTTCGCCAGGGGCCTTAACCGTTTAGTCGTCAGGAGGAAAATAATGAAAGCTTATATCTGGATCGCCGCCTTAATCCTGAGCTTCCCCTTTACCCCTCTCGCGGCTACGCCCGAGGAAAAAGGTCTCGAAATCGCCAAGGAGGCCAATTTCCGGGATGATGGTTTTGAAGATTTTACGGCCATACTTGAAATGACTTTGAGAAACAAGCAAGGCGAAGAGAGCGTACGGGTTATTCGTAATCAAACTTTAGAAGTCCCGGGAGACGGAGACAAGTCGTTGATCATCTTCGAGAACCCGACAGTCGTAAAAGGCACCGCCTTTTTAAGTTTTACGCATAAAGTCGAAAATGACGATCAATGGCTATTTCTCCCCGCATTGAAGCGGGTGAAGCGGATCAGTTCCTCCAATAAATCGGGGTCCTTTATGGGCAGCGAATTCGCCTATGAAGACATCACCAGTCAAGAGGTCGAGAAATATACTTATCTTTGGCTGCGCGATGAGGACGACGAAGGCAAACCCGCCTTTGTAGTCGAACTGGTTCCCGTGGATCCCAATTCCGGCTACACACGCCAAGTGGTTTGGTACGATCAACAGGAATATATTCCCGTGAAGGTGGATTATTACGATCGTAAAAACGACCTCATCAAAACACTCCGTTTTCACGGCTATCGGCAATATGCCCGGAAGCACTGGCGTGCCGACCGCATGGTGATGGTTAATCATCAGACCGGAAAAGAAACCCTCTTGAATTGGAAGGAGTATCAATTCAAGACCGGCTTAAGCGACAACGATTTCAATGAAAATAGCTTGAAACGAGCCCGGTGAGGGCTGCATTCTAGGGTCATCACCTCTTGAGGCCAAGATACCCATGATCGTAAACACCCCTACGAAAAAGTCTCTACGCCTGATTCTATTGGCTTGCCTTTTCACCGGTTTTTTTTTGATCTGTCCTTTCTTTTTGTCCATGACTATCGCTCAGGAGTGGAGTGGTTACGTCGGCGTGGAAGGCCGTCTTTTTTTTGCCGATCCGCTTCATCCCGATCAACGCGATCAAAATGGATCTCTGGTGGCCCAACCGGAGTTTTTCCACCAATGGGATGAATACAGTGTCACTGCCGTTCCTTTTTTTCGGTTCGATAGCGCCGATGCCGAGCGAAGCCATTTCGATATAAGGGAGTTGTTCGTCCTTTGGGTTCCGGAATCCTTCGAGCTGGGATTCGGCTTTCGAAAAATATTTTGGGGGGTGACGGAATCCCAGCATCTTCTCGACATTATCAATCAGACGGACCTGGTCGAGCTTCCCGACGGCGAGGAAAAACTGGGACAGCCCATGATTAACCTTTCCGTACTTCGGGACTGGGGAATGGTGGATCTTTTTCTCCTTCCTTATTTTCGGGAACGCACCTTTCCGGGGCCGAAGGGACGGCTTCGGGGCGCATTGGTCGTCGATACCGATCAGGCGCGTTTCGAAAGCGGCGCTGAAAACCATCATTTTGACATCGCCGCCCGCTACAGCCTAACCCTAGACAATTGGGATCTCGCGCTCTCTCATTTTCAGGGCACCGGGCGGGAACCGACTTTATTGCCTGGCACTGATACTGCGGGAAATACAGTGCTTATCCCCTTTTACGAACAGATCGACCAAAGCGGTTTAGCCCTCCAATCGGTTATCGATGCCTGGCTGCTGAAACTAGAACTCATTCACCGGAGAGGACAGGGCGAGGCCTTTGAAGCCTGGACCAGCGGCATTGAATATACCTATAGTGCCCTCGTGGGTTCCAAGGCCGATTTAGGCATCATTGCCGAATGGCTGCACGATACGCGTGGCGAAAAGGCGACCACGCCCTTTGAAGACGACATGATGATCGGTCTTCGGCTTGCCCTCAACGATATGGACAGCACGGAATTCCTTGTTGGTCTCATCCAAGATTTAGACCATTCGGCAAGGGTATTGAGCCTAGAGGCCAACCGCCGCTTTGGAGATCGTTGGCTTATGTCAATCGAAGGGTCTGTCTTCTCCGCACAATCGCAGGGCGAATTGCTCTATGCCCAACGTGACGACGATTTTATGCACGTTTCTTTGTCGTATTATTTTTAAGTGAATGATGCATTCTAGAATAGGAATAGCGAAGCTTAGTTGAACCAAAAAAAATTGTGGATGGGGCATGGTTTGATTTCGATGGCTTCAATCTTCCATAGTAACAGGTGATCATTTTAAATTTTGAAACGATGGAGGTGTAGATGGGGGTTTTTAGAATTCGATGGTTTTTCGCTCTTCTAATGTTTGGGTTATTTCTCCCGATGAAGCCATTCGTGCGTTTTTCGATGGCGGAGACAAAAATATCGGCCGAGGAAATTATTGAAGAGCGAAATTGCCGCCGTTGTCACACCCTGCTTGGAAAAGGCGGAGAGGTCGGACCGGATTTATCGGAGGTAGGGGCTCGGCGCGATGCGGAATTTATTAAAAAGAAACTCCTCAATCCGAAATCCATGCATCCTGGGTCTGCCATGCCTCCTTTTCGGGGGACCGAAGCGGAACTGGACATTCTAGTGGCCTATCTGTCTTCTTTAAAATAAAATAATATTAAGATAAAATTGATCAAGCTTTGCCCATGTACTTGTACAATATGAAGGAAAATGAACCGTGTTTAAAAAAATAAGAAAAGCGGAAGCAGCGGATGTGACCTACCTCGTAGATTTTATGCGCAACACGATCCGGGCCCACTATCGTCCCATTCTTGGCAAAGAGGGGGTCGAGGCCTATATCGATCGCGTCGCGTCAGATGTTTATCTTCTCGATCAACTCGAGGATGCACAGGTGCTTCTACTTTCAGAAGCCATCGTCGGCTTTGCGATTTACAGAGGAGATCGGATCGAGTTGATCATGATCGCCGATGGATTTCACCGGCAGGGTTTAGGCAGCCACTTGCTCGGGTTTTGCGAGCGGAAGCTATTCAAGAAGCATCCGGCCATACACTTGGGGAGTTTTGAAGGAAATCAAAAAGCGATTCAGTTTTTCAAAAAAAAGGGCTGGCAAGAAACGGAAATGCACCGCGATGAAGACTCCGGCGTCAATATGATTTATTTCGTTAAAAAGGCAGAATAAACCCATGGCTTCCGACACCGTTGAAAAAGTATGGCAGGATTATCAGGCCCAACTGAGGGTCTTTGTTCGCGGACGTCTCGACGATCCGGCCGCATCTGATGATATTCTCCAAGATATTTTTTTGAAAATAAATTCGGGCCTAGCGAATGTAAAAGACGAGGCAAAGTGACGCGCATGGGTTTGTCGCATTGCCCGCAACGCCCTGATCGATTATTACCGATCGCGACGACCGTCTCAAATGCTACCCGAATGGCTGATTAAAGAAGAGGCCAATTCAAGTGATCTGGCCAAGCAAGATCTCGCCGAGTGTCTGCTGCCAATGATCGAAGCCTTGCCTCCGCATTATCGGGAGGCTGTCATGGCTTCCGAAATCGAGGGCATGACGCAAAAAGCGCTTGCTAAAAAAAAGGACCTCTCGTTATCCGGAGCGAAGTCACGGGTCCAGCGGGGTCGAGCCCTTTTGAAAACGATGCTCTTGGGTTGCTGCCGAATTGAGTTGAACCGTGGCGGGCGAATTATCGATTATGAAAAAAAGGACGACGCTTGTCTCCGCTGTTAAAGGATCAGCCGATGTCCTGCGTCTTTTTGTCTCCTCCTCCGTCTTTAGGGTGTATAGAACGACAACACGAGAATAAGGAGGAGACAATGAACAGATTAAATGATCAGCAATTAAGACGAGCCGTTCAAGAAAACTATGGACGCGTGGCTCTCGCCTGGAAGCACTTGCTGCACCGTATCCACATGCTGTGGTGAAAGCGGTGATGTGGACAGCATTGAAGAGAAAACCTTAGGCCTGGGCTATCGTAAAGAGGATATTTTAGCCGTACCTGAAGCTTCGAATATGGGCTTGGGCTGCGGCAATTCGCAGGCCATTTCCCACTTCGGCCTGGAGAATGTGTGCTCGACTGAGGCAGTGGAGGCGGCTTCGATTGCTTCCTCGCTGCACGCGCCGTAGGGTCTCAGGGTCATGTCATTGGGGTGGATATGACCCCGGAAATGATCGATAAGTCTCGCCGAAATTTAGAAAAAGCGGGGCTTACCAACGTAGAGTTCCGATTGGGAGAAATTGAAGCTCTTCCAGTAGCGGATGAGAGGATGGATGTCATTCTTTCCAATTGCGTCATTAATCTCTCGACACAGAAAGAGCAGGTTTTCCGCGAAGCCTTCCGCGTCTTAAAGCCCGTCGGAAGGCTTGCCCTCTCGGACATGCCTTCCAGGGCCGAACTGCCGGAAGCCTTAATAAATGAAAAGGCGCTCTACGCCGGGTGTATGACCGGGGCCGTCACCGGCGGTAAGATTGAAGCCATTCTTAAAGATCTTGGCTTCCAAAAAATCCGGGTGAGATTCAAGGATCAAGTCGAGAACCACATACAAGACCATGATCTTTCCCCAACAATTTGGACAGTGAGTTAAGCCACATTTTGTATTTTTTCCCATTCCGATTTATATTTCGTTGGGGATGGATACCCGTTTGTTGAATGGCGTCTTCTGCGATTGTAATAAATT